>Ga0100396_1002498_pt1 | contig 12031 bp, 8 predicted proteins | sample CryGeymeta201520_FD_81551 | JGI IMG/M metagenome (GOLD analysis project Ga0100396, IMG submission 81551) | Groundwater microbial communities from Crystal Geyser aquifers in Utah, USA - Crystal Geyser metaG 2015-20 | ecosystem: Environmental > Aquatic > Deep subsurface > Groundwater | place: USA... | reverse complement strand
GGTGCTGGCTCGCCCCCGATCGGCGCAGCTCTGGTTCGCATCGTACCTGCAAACCTACCTGGAGCGCGATGTCCGGTCCATCAGCGCGATCCACGATCTCGCGACGTTCCGCCGCTTCATGGCGCTGGTCGCAAGCCGCCACGGGCAGATTCTCAACAAGTCCGATATTTCCGCGTCCCTCGGAATAAGCGTGCCGGGGGTCGGGAAATGGATCGACATCCTTGAGGCGACCGCCCAGATCCTCCTCGTCCCGCCTTATTTCGAAAACTTCGGGAAACGGTTGATCAAATCTCCGAAGATCTACATCGTGGATTCCGGGCTGGCCTGCCATCTCCTCGGCATCGTGTCGCAGGAGGATCTCGAGAAATCGCCGTTCCTCGGCCCTTTGTTCGAGGGATTCGTCGCGTCGGAGATCGTCAAGTCCCAGATCTTCGCCGGGCGCAGGAAGGAGATCTGGTTCTTCCGGGACCAGCAGGGTCTGGAAGTCGGCTTCCTCTTCCCTTCCCAGGGAGGACGATCCTGCATGATCGAGGCGAAGGCGACGCGCACTCCGGTTCCCGCGATGGCGGGGCGTTTAGTTCGCCTCGCACGTTCCTTCGCGAAGCGACGCGGAGGCGATGCGTCTCCGGATTCGTACGTCGTCCACCGTCCTGCCCGTTCCGGACCTTCGACGTTCGCTCTCGCTCCCGGGGTTCGCGCAATTCCCTGGCCCATCTTCGTCAGGGATACTCTCGCCGGTCGGCCGCCGGGGAAGCATCCGGTATGATGCGGCAATGAAGATCGTCCTCCTCGGCGCCGCGGGGTTCACCGGGCGCGCGGCCGCCGTCCTGCTCGCCCGCCGGGACGACGTCGGCGAGCTCATCCTCGTCGACTACGACATCCGTAACGCGAAGCGGCTGGCGAAGACCCTCTCTCCGAAGTGCCGGTGGGCGATGGCGGACGTCGGGAAGCCGCTGGAGCTGTCCCGCCTCCTCGAGGGGATCGACGCGGTGGCCAGCGCCGTGGGGCCTTGCGCGGAGTACGAGAAGGCGGTGCTGCTTACCTGCGCGGCGAGCGGGATCGCCGCCGCCACGATCGGGGAGGGGACGATCCCGGCGGAAGACCGGCGCGAGATCGACGGCGTTTTCCGCGGCGCCGGAGTTCCGGCGGTGGCCGGGTGCGGAATGATGCCCGGGTGGACGGAGTTGCTCGCGGCGCACTTCCTGGACGCGAACGATGCGGCCGTACATCCGATACTGCCCGCCCCGTCGATGCGCTACCTGTTCTTCTCCCCCGCCCGGTTCGGCGGGTACGCGTTCCTGCGGGGGGTGGCGAAGGGGATCACGGGCGCCGCGGCCGCCCCGGCGGGGGCGCCGGCGGGGAGCTATTTCGCCCTGCCGGACGAGTCGCGGATCGGAGTGCCTGAGGGGAAGGCGGGAACCCGGCTGGGAAAGATCGTGCGGACGGGGGAGAAACTGGGCGCAGTGGGGAAGGAGTTCTCCGCGGCGCTGCTGCTGTGGACGCGCGGCGGGATGCCGGAGCCGGCGAGCACTCCCGTCGCGGTGGCCGGCGTCGCCGCGGGCGATCGGTTCGCCCGCGTGGAAGACCCGCAAGGGAATCTCGGCGCGGCGCTCCTGGCCGGGACGGCGGTCCGCCTCGCCACCCGGCCGCGCAAAGCAACCGGCCTCCTGCCGCTCACCGATCTGTTCGGGAGGGAGGAAGCCGAGGCGATCGCAGCGGCCGAGGGCGCGCGTATCGTCAGTGCGTGACCACATCCCCTTCCGCCGCGCCGCCGTGCGTCGGCGGGATCACCGGCGGGGTCCCCTCCTCGACCGGGGGCGACGTCCGCTCCTTCGGCAGGTCGATCGCCAGCGAAATCACCTCGTCCATATGATCGACAAAATGGAACGTCAAGCTGTTCTTGATCTTCGCCGGGACCTCCGCCAGGTCCTTCTCGTTTTCCTTCGGCAGGATGACGGTCTTGATCCCGCCGCGGTGCGCCGCCAGCAGCTTCTCCTTCACCCCGCCGATCGGCAGCACCCGCCCCCGCAGTGTGATCTCCCCGGTCATCGCCAGGTCGTTGCGCGCCGGAACCCGTAGCAGCGCCGACGCGAGCGCCGTGGCCATCGTGATCCCCGCGGAGGGGCCGTCCTTGGGCGTGGCCCCCTCCGGCACGTGGATGTGGATGTCGTTCTTCTGGTAGAAATCCTTCTCGAGGCCCATCAGCTCCGCGCGGGTCCGGATGTACGACAGGGCCGCCGAGGCGGACTCCTGCATCACCTCTCCCAACTTCCCCGTGACCTTGACGTTTCCCTTCCCCGGCATGATGGCGACCTCGATCAGCAACAGCTCTCCACCCACCTCGGTCCACGCGAGGCCGGTCGCCACCCCGATCGACTGCTTCTCCTCCGCCTCGCCGTACCGGTACCTCGTCACCCCGAGGTAGCGGTGCACCGCCTTCGGCGTCACCGTGATCCGGTCCATCGCCGGATTCTTCACCACTTCCCGCGCGATCTTCCGGCAGACGGAGGCGATCTCCCGCTCCAGGTTGCGCACCCCCGCCTCGCGGGTGTAGTACCGGATGATCCGGAGGACCGCCATGTCGCTGAAGATCACCTTTTCCTTCGAGAGCCCGTGCTCCCCGACCTTCTTCGGGATGAGGTACCCCCTGGCGATGTGGAGCTTCTCCACTTCCGTGTACCCGAGAAGGCGGATGATCTCCATCCGGTCCTGGAGCGGCCCGGGGATCCCGTGGAGCATGTTCGCGGTGGTGACGAAGAAGACGTCGGACAGGTCGTAGTCGACGTCGAGGTAGTGGTCGTTGAAGGTGCTGTTCTGCTCGGGGTCGAGGACCTCCAGCAGCGCCGACGACGGGTCGCCGCGGAAATCCGTCGACATCTTGTCCACCTCGTCGAGCAGGAAGACGGGATTGACCGTGCCCGCCTTCTTGACCTGCTGCATGATCTTCCCCGGCATCGCCCCGATGTAGGTGCGGCGGTGGCCGCGGATCTCCGCCTCGTCCCGCACCCCGCCCAGCGACATCCGGACGAACTTCCGGCCCATCGCCCGGGCGATGGAGCGGGCGAGCGACGTCTTCCCCACGCCCGGCGGCCCGACGAAGCACAGGATCGGCCCCTTGAGCTTCGAGACCAGCTTGCGGACCGCGAGGTATTCGAGGATCCGCTCCTTGACCTTCTCCAGGCCGTAATGGTCCTCGTCGAGGATCCGCTCGGCCTCGGCGATGTCGAGCTTGTCGTCGGTGCGCTCCTGCCACGGGATGGAGACGAGCCAGTCGATATAGTTGCGGCTGACGGTCGCCTCGGCGGACATGGGCGACATCATCCGCAGCTTCTTGATCTCCTTCTGCGCCTTCTGGTTCGCCTCCTTGCCCATCCCGCGCTTCCTGATCTTCTCCTCGAGCTCGTCGAGCTCGGTGCGGCCCTCCTCGCCGTGCCCCAGCTCCTTCTGGATCGCCCGCATCTGCTCGTTCAGGTAGAACTCGCGCTGGTTCTTCTCCATCTGCTTCTTGACGCGGCCCCGGATCCGCCGCTCGATCTCGAGGACCTCGACCTCGGACTCCATCAGCAGCAGCAGCTTCTCGAGCCGCTCCGCGTCGGTCTCGAGTTCGAGGACCGCCTGCTTTTCGGAGACCTTGACCGGAAGCTGGGACGCCAGGGTGTCGGCAAGGCGCGCCGGGTCGTCGACCCCGGAGACCTGCGTCACGAGGTCCTGCGGGATCTTCTTGCTGAGCTTGGCGAAATTCTCGAAGGAGGCGTGGACGTTACGGATCATCGCCTCGGCCGCCGGGCCGGTGAACGGCACGGGAATCGACTCTTCGGCGCTCACCTGGAAGTACCGGTCGTTCGGGAGGTAGTGGACGATCTTCGCCCGCAGGCGCCCCTCCACCAGCACCTTGACGGTGCCGTCGGGGAGCTTGAGCATCTGGATGACGTGGCTGATCGTGCCGACCCGGTGGATCTCGTCCTCTTCCGGTTCGTTCGTGGACGGGTCGATCTGGGAGGAGAGGAAGATCAGGCGGTCGAAGGAGAGGGCCGCCTCGAGGGCCGCGACGGACTTGTCCCGCCCGACGAACAGGGGGACCACCATGCCCGGGAACACGACGATGTCCCGCAGGGGAAGCAGCGGGAGGATCTTCTTGCGGTCTGCCATGAATCCTCCCTCCCCGTCAGGCGAGCTCGGCTTTCTTCCCTTCCGAGACCTCGGGCTGGATGCTCCCCCGCCCGAGGACCACCTCTTCGGTGACGACGCACTTGCGGATGTTGCTCTGGGACGGGATCTCGTACATCACGTCCAGCATGATGTGCTCGAGGATGGAGCGCAGGCCCCGTGCGCCCGCCTTCCGCTCGATCGCCTGCCGGGAAACGGCGTGCAGCGCCTCGTCGGTGAATTCGAGCTTCACGTTCTCGAAGTCGAACAGCCGCTGGTACTGGCGGACCAGGGCGTTTTTCGGCCGGGTGAGGATCTCCACCAGGGCGTCCTCGGACAGCTCGTGCAGCGTGGCCAGCACAGGAAGGCGCCCGACGAACTCGGGGATGAGGCCGTACCGGATCATGTCCTCCGGCTGGGTGAGCTCGAGGAGCTTCCCCAGGTTGCGCTCCGACCGGGAGACGATGTCCGCGGCGAACCCCATCGTCCTCTTCGACGTCCTGCGCTCGACGATCCCCTCCAGCCCGACGAAGGCCCCGCCGCAGATGAACAGGATGTTCGTCGTATCGACCTTGATGAACTCCTGCTGCGGGTGCTTTCGCCCGCCCTTGGGCGGGACGTTGGCGATCGTCCCCTCGAGGATCTTGAGGAGCGCCTGCTGCACCCCCTCGCCGGAGACGTCCCGGGTGATCGACGGGTTCTCGGACTTCCGGGCGATCTTGTCGATCTCGTCGATGTAGACGATCCCGCGCTGCGCCTTCTCTACGTCGTAGTCGGCGGTCTGCAGCAGGGAGAGGATGATGTTCTCGACGTCCTCGCCGACGTACCCCGCCTCCGTGAGGGTGGTGGCGTCGGCGATGGTGAACGGCACGTTGAGGATGCGGGCGAGCGTCTGCGCGAGGAGCGTCTTCCCGCTGCCGGTGGGGCCGAGCAGGAGGATGTTCGACTTCTGCAACTCGACGCCGTCGCCCTTGCGCGCCTCGATCCGCTTGTAATGGTTGTAGACGGCGACGGACAGGATCTTCTTGGCGCGCTCCTGGCCGATCACGTAGTCGTCGAGCGTCTTCTTGATCTCGGACGGCTTCGGGAGGCGGCGCCGCTTCTCCTCGAGGTTCCCCTCGGAATCGTACTCCTCGGAGATGATGTCGTTGCACAGCTCGACGCACTCGTCGCAGATATAGACCGTGGGCCCCGCGATGAGCTTGCGAACCTCGTTTTGCGCCTTTCCGCAGAAGGAGCAGACCAAAAGGTTCGCCTTGTCGTTGAATTTCCGGGTCAAGGGGGGCCTCCGTCAGTCCACCAGGGGTTTGAGGGACGCGGCGCGCTTCGCGACCACGTGATCGATGATACCATACGTTTTCGCCTCGTCCGCCGACATATAGTAATCCCTCTCGGTATCGGCGGCGATCCGCTCGATCGGCTGCCCTGTGTGTTTCGCGAGGATCCCGTTCAGGTGCTCCCGCATGCGGAGGATCTCTTCCGCCTGGATCTTGATGTCGGTGGCCTGTCCCCGGGTTCCCCCCATCGGCTGGTGGATGAGGATCCGGGCATTGGGGAGGGCCGTCCGCTTTCCCCGCGCCCCCCCGGCGAGCAGGACCGCAGCCATCGACGCGGCCTGCCCGATGCAGACGGCCGCCACCGGCGGTTTGATGAACTGCATCGTGTCGTAGATCGCCATCCCGGAGGTCACGATCCCCCCGGGGGAGTTGACGTAGAGGTTGATGTCCTTGTCCGGATCCTCCGCCTCGAGGAACAGGAGCTGCGCGATCACGAGGTTGGCGACGTCGTCGTCGATCGGACTGCCGATGAAGACGATCCGGTCCTTGAGGAGCCGGGAGTAGATGTCGTAGGCCCGCTCGCCGCGGCTGGTCTGCTCGACCACCATCGGAACCAGGTTCATTCGGGCGCCCCCTCGGTGACTTCGGCGTTTTCCATCAGGAATCCGAGAACTTTCCGCTCCAGGAGCCGGTCGCGCAACGTGTCCATCCGTTCCTCGGAACTGTACATCTCCCGGATCTTTTCGTACTCCATCCCCTGGGACTCCGCCATCGCCTTCATCTCCGCGTCGATCTCGGAAAAAGACGCCTCGATGTTCTCCTTCCGCGCGATCGCGTCGATCAGAAGGCTCACGCGCACCATCCGCTCCGCGTTCGGCGCGAACCGCTCGGACATCTTATCGACGTCCAGGTTCATTTTCTTCAGTTCCACTCCCTGGGAGGCGAGCCGCTGAAAGGTGTCATGAACCATCGCGAACGTCTGGCGCTTGACCAGCGTGGCGGGGACGTCGAACGGGTTGCGCTCGGCCAACGCCTTGCGCAGAGCCTCCTCCGCGTGGTGAAGGGAGTGCTCCTCCCCTTCCGCCACGAGCCGCTCCCGGACCTTCACCTTGAGTTCGTCCACGCCGGACACGTCGCCGAACTGTTTCACGAACGCGTCGTCCATTTCAGGGAGCTTCTTCTCGCGCACGCCGCCGACCTTGACCTCGAACACCACGGTCTTGCCCGCGTACTTCGGGTTCACGAAGTCCGCGGGGTAGGAGACCTCGAAGGCGCGCGTCGTCCCGGGTTCGACCCCCAGCATCCGCCGCTCGAACTCTTCCCCGTACGGCATGCCGCCGGAGAGCACGACGCCGGTCGAGTCGTTGCGATCGACCGTTTCCCCCCCGGCCACGGCGGTGAACCCGAACTCCACCATGTCCGATTCCGCGGCGCCGCGCCCTTCCACCGCGTGGAACTGCGCAAACGACTCCCGAAGCCGCTCGACCGCCGCCGAGACGTCCTCGTCGGTCACGCTCACTTTTTCCCTGACCACGGGGATCCCCTTGTAGCCGACCGGATCGACCTCGGGGACGACCTCGACGGTGGCGGAGAAGATGAAATCCTTCCCGGGGACGACCTTCGCGCCCTCGACGCCCGGCAGGGAAAGGACCTTGAGGTCCTTTTCCTTCACCACCTCGGTGAGCGACTCCTTCACCAGGTGCTCCGACACCTCGGCCTCGACCGAGTCGCGGAACATCCGCTTCACCATCTCCATCGGAGCCTTCCCCTTGCGGAACCCCCGCATCGGCGCCATCCGGCGAAGCTCCGTGCACTCCCGATCGATCCGGCGGTCCACCTCTTCGGCCGGGATCTCGACCGTGATCTTCCGTTCGGCGCCGGAAACGGCGTCCACGCTGGTTTTCATCGCTCTACGGTTCCCCTTTTCCATTCGATGTCGTGTGACGGCAACCTGGTGCGAGAGGAGGGACTTGAACCCTCACGGTTGCCCACCGGATCCTAAATCCGGCGCGTCTGCCATTCCGCCACTCTCGCCCATTCGATGGCGCCGAATTATTCAGTATAGACGATTCCACCGGCCGCCTCAACGTTCGAGTGCCGCTGAACCCCCTATTCGGGGTCTTTCCGTGGAGCGAGCCGGAGTTCCTCGAGGGACGGCGCCTCCTGGTCGAATAGCATCCCGAAGATGTAGAAGCCCTCCGGCGCGTCCGCGGCCCGGAACCAGGTCACGGTCCCCTGGACCCGGACGGGCGGTTTCCCCTCGGGAAGGATGGTGGCGTCGATCCGGTTCCGGAAGGTCATGAGCGTGTCGTACATGATGTGGATGCCGTCCGGGGCGAGCCGGGGTGTGACCACCGACATCCCGGTGGTGGAGACGTCCTGGACGTCCCCGGTGACGGGGGAAGAAACCCGTCCCGGATCCTTTCCGCTGCAGACGGTGAAAACGACGGTGGCCAATGGGCGGTATCGCTCCTTCCCTCTTCGTTCCCCGCGAAACAGGGTCATCCGGCCGGGTCTTCCTTCCTCTCCTCGTCGAGCCGGCGCAGCCCTTCCATCATGAGCTGCATTTCGTCCATCTCGATCGTGCGGAGTTTCGTGGACTGCCCGTGCGCGATCACGAACGGCCCCTCCTGCCAGCGCAGCATCTCGTAGAAGGCGAGCTCTCCCGAGAGGCTCCCCAGTTCGGCATGGCGGATCCGTCCGTTTTCGAACCAGATCTTCCCCTCGCCTCCCTTCCCGGTGACGCGGACGCACGCGGTCTTCAGGCCGAGATGAAGGGTCTGGACGATGTCGGGAACGCCGAGGTTCTTCAGGTCCCCCACCACCCCCGCGGCCTGAACTTTACCCGACGCACCTTTGCGCCACTTCGCGTCGCGCCGGATGACGTTGCGGATCCGCGCGGCCAATTCCTTCAGGTCCACCGGCTTGACGAGGAAATCCTCGGCGCCCAGGTGCAGCGCGTCGACCTTCGTCTGCGACTCGTCCTTGCCGCTGAGGAAGATGAGGGGGGTTTCCCCCCAGGAGGCGTTCGCCTCCCGCATCTTGCGGAACATCGCGATCCCGTCCGTCCCCGGCATCAGCACGTCGGCCACGACCAGATCGGGCGGGTCCTTCTCCATCGCGGCCAGCGCGTCCTCGGCGTTTTCCGCCGCGGTGACGTCGAACCCCTCGTTCACGAGCTTCAGCTTGAGGAGCATGAGGTAGTCGATCTCGTCGTCCACCATCAGGATCCTCGGCTTCGGCCCCAGCCCGCGGAAATGGAACTTCCGGTCCACGACGGAGGTGAACAGCTCCACCACCTCGGGGTCGAATTGGGTCCCGATGTTCTTGTGAAGCTCCTGGATCGCCTCCTCGCGCGTGAGGCTCCGGCTGCGGTACGGACGGTGGGCGGTCATCGCGGTGAAGGCGTCGACCACGGCCAGGATCCGCGCGCCGATCGGGATCTCCCGCCCCTTCAGGCCGCTCGGGTACCCTTTCCCGTCGTACCGCTCGTGGTGGTGGATGATGATCGGCTTGACCTTCCACGGGAAGTCGACCGCGTCGATGATCTTCGCGCCGTTTTCGCAGTGGGACCGGACCGTCTTGAACTCCGACTCCGAGATCTCCCGCTTGCCGACCAGGATGTCGCTCTTGATGCCGACCCGGCCGATGTCGTGGAGGAGCGACCCGACGACGATCTCGTCCAACGTTTCCCGGTCGAGCTTCATCTCCTCGGCCACGGCGCGGGCGTACTCCATCGTGATGTGGGAGTTTCCCCCGAAAAACGGGTCGTTCACCTCCAGCAGGCCGACCAGGACGTCGACCATTTCGATCAGGCATTTCTTGAGCCGCTCGTCCCCGGCGGCCGGCTTCGCGATCGCCGGCCGCGCCGTGGAGACCGCGCGAAGGAGTTCGACGATTTCCCTCTGGTCGAGGATGAAGTCGGACGTGCCGAACCGAAGGACGTCGTCGGAGCTGCGGATCGTCGTGAAGGAGGACAGGACGACGATGCGGGTCTTCGGGGAGACGCGGGCGAGGCGCCGCTTGAACTCGACGCCGGAGGTGTCGGGAAGGAACAGTTCGACGAGGGCGTGGTCGAAGGACGCGTTCGCCGCGATCTTCAGCGCCTCCGCGCCGGATCCCGCCAGCGCGACGTGGACCCCCTCCCCGGAGAGGAGGTTCGCCAGCATGTCCCGCACCGCCGCATCGTTGCTGATGACCAGGATCGAGGACCGGGCTTCCCGCGACGCCTCCATGTCAGCCCTCCCGGACATCGGCGCCGGTCATTTCCGCCGGGACGGGCAGCGCCAGAAGATCGAGGATCGTCGGGGCGAGGTCTTCGAGCGCCCGGTCTTCCCGCAGCCGCATGCCGGCGGCCCGCGGGTCGGCGAGGACGAGGGGCACGAGGTTCGTCGTGTGCGCGGTGAAGGGACCGCCGGTCTCCGGGTCGATCATCTGCTCGGCGTTGCCGTGGTCGGCGGTCACGAGCGCCGCCCCTCCGACCTCCCAGACCTTCTCCACGACCCGCCGCAGGTTTTGGTCCACCGCTTCGATCGCCCGGATCGCGGCGGGGAGCACCCCGGTGTGCCCCACCATGTCCCCGTTGGCGAAGTTGAGGACCATCAGGGCGTGCTTCCCCGAGGCGATCTCGGCGACGGCGCGCTCTCCCACCTCGTACGCGCTCATCTCGGGCATGAGGTCGTAGGTGGGCACGGACGGCGACGGGACCAGGATCCGCGACTCCCCGGGGTAGACCGTCTCCTCGCCGCCGTTGAAGAAGTACGTGACGTGGGCGTACTTTTCCGTCTCGGCGATCCGGAGGTTGGAAAGGCCCGCGTCGGCAAGCGCCCGTGCGAGGATGTTGTCGAGACGCTGCGGAGAAAAGGCCGCGGGAAGCCCGAACGTCTCGTCGTAGGCGGTCATGCAGGCGTAGGTGAGGGAAAGCCGCTCGGGGCGGGGGAAGCGGTCGAACGCCTCCTGCGTCAGCGCCCGGGTGATCTCGCGCGCTCGGTCGGCCCGGAAGTTGAAGAAGATCACCGAGTCGCCGGGGGCGATCCGCCCGACCGGCCGGCCGTCCCGCACGATCACCGCGGGCTCGATGAACTCGTCGGTCTTCCCCGCCGCGTACGACGCGGCGACGGCGGCCACGGGGTCGGCGAATGGCGCCCCCTCGCCGCGGACCATCGCCTTGTACGCACGCTCGACGCGGTCCCACCGGTTGTCCCGGTCCATCGTGTAGTACCGGCCGATGACGGTGGCCACTTCCCCGGCGCCGATCCCGGCCGCCTTCGCCAGCAAGGCGCGCAGGTGGTCGATCCCGCTTTGCGGCGGGGTGTCCCGACCGTCGAACACGGGGTGGAGGAACACGTTCGGGAGCCCGCGCTCCTTCGCCATCCGCAGCAGGGCGTAAAGGTGGGTGTGAAGGGAGTGCACGCCGCCGTCGGAGAGCAGGCCCACGAGGTGCAGCGCCTTCCCCTTCTCCCTCGCCGCGTCCATCGCCGCGCAAAGGACGGGGTTTCGGAAGAAGTCTCCGGTACGGATCGACTTCGAGATGCGGACGAGGTCCTGGTACACCACCCGGCCCGCACCGAGGTTCATGTGCCCGACCTCGGAGTTCCCCATCTGGCCGGCCGGAAGCCCCACGCGCTCCTCCGAGGCGTGGATCAGGGTCCGCGGGAACCCCGCCCAGAGCCGGTCGAAGAACGGCGTGTCGGCGAGAGCGACAGCGTTCCCTTCCTTCTCTTCGCGGTGGCCCCAGCCGTCCATGATGATCAGTGCGACGAACGGGCGTTTCCCCATGTCAGAGATTATAGAACACTTCCCGCCCTTCGAACCGGGCCGCCGGGCCGAGTTCTTCCTCGATCCGGAGCAGCTGGTTGTACTTGGCGATCCGATCCGTCCGCGATGCCGAGCCGGTCTTGATCTGTCCGGTGGAGAGCCCCACAACGAGGTCGGCGATCGTGCTGTCCTCGGTCTCGCCGGATCGATGGGAGACCACGGCGGTCCACCCCGCGCGCTTCGCCGTCTCGATCGCCTCGATCGTCTCCGTAACGGTGCCGATCTGGTTCAGTTTGATGAGGACGGAGTTGGCCACCCCCTTCGCGATCCCCTTCCGCAGGATCGACGGATTGGTGACGAAGATGTCGTCCCCCACGATCTGGATCTTCTTTCCCATCACGTCCGTGAACATCTTCCAGCCTTCCCAGTCGTCCTCTGCGAATCCGTCCTCGATCGAGACGATCGGGTATTGCCGGCACAGGTCCTCGTAGAACCTGACGAGCTGCGCGGAGTCCCGCTTCGACTTGTCGGACTTGCGGAACACGTATTTCCCCTTCTCGCGGAACTCGGAGGCGGCGGAGTCGAGGGCGACGCTGACGTCCCTCCCCGGCTTGTACCCGGCCTTCGCGATCGCTTCGAGGATCACCTCGATCGCCTCTGCGTTGGACCGCAACTGCGGGGCGAACCCGCCCTCGTCGCCGACGTTCGTGTTCAGCCCCTTCCCCTTCAGCACCTTTTTCAGGTTGTGGAACGTCTCGACCCCCATCCGGAGGGCGCCGGAGAAGCTCTTCGCCCCCACCGGCATCACCATGAACTCCTGGATGTCCATGTTGTTGTCGGCATGGGAGCCG
>Ga0100396_1002495_pt1 | contig 12045 bp, 10 predicted proteins | sample CryGeymeta201520_FD_81551 | JGI IMG/M metagenome (GOLD analysis project Ga0100396, IMG submission 81551) | Groundwater microbial communities from Crystal Geyser aquifers in Utah, USA - Crystal Geyser metaG 2015-20 | ecosystem: Environmental > Aquatic > Deep subsurface > Groundwater | place: USA... | reverse complement strand
GGGCGCGGTCCACGCGATGAGCCAAACCGCGGGTGGTTACTTCGACTTGCCGCACGGCGTGCTGACCGCGGCCCTCTTGCCGCCCGTCATGGCCTACAACTATCTGGGCGAGCCGCACAAGTACGCCCGGATTGCGCAGGCGATGGGTGAGGATACGCATGGGCTGAGTGTGTTCGAGGCCGCCGAGCTGGCCGTGGAGTCGGTGACCCGTTTCGTCAAGATGCTGGAGATTCCGACGCTGACAGGATTGGGCATCAAGCAGGAAGACGTGCCGATGCTGGCGCAACTGGCTTTCGACGATCCGCAGACGATCGGCAACCCGCGCGATCTGACGCTTGAGAGCTACTTGCAGATCTACAATAGCTGTTTCGAATAACGTTAGAACGTTGACAGGTTGAACGCCAGGGCGTTCAACCTGTCAACCATCTTCTGAGGGCCCCATGCCCACAGCCGTAGGAAAGGCAGCATGAGCGCCAGGCGCCCCAATCTCTTGATCATCATGGCCGACCAGATGAGCGGGTTGGCGTTGCCGTCGTGCGGCCAACCCACCGTCAAGGCGCCTCATCTCACGGCGCTGGCCGACGAGGGGGTGCTCTTCGAAAACGCCTATTGCAACAGCCCGCTGTGCGCACCGTCACGGGCCGCTATGATGACGGGGCAACGGGCATCGCGCATCGGCACGTTCGACAATGCCGCCGAATTCCCGGCCGAGACGCCGACCTTCGGCCATTACCTCCGGGAGGCGGGCTATCGCACTGTCCTGTGCGGGAAGATGCACTTTGTCGGCCCTGACCAGCTCCACGGCTTCGAGGAGCGGCTCACCACCGACATCTACCCGGCCGACTTTGGCTGGACGCCCGACTGGGAGCGGCCTGAGCACCGGCCTTCGTGGTACCACAACATGTTGAGCGTCGTGCAGGCGGGGTTGTGTGAGACCAGCAACCAGCTCGACTTCGACGAGGAGGTGGCGTTCCACGCGGGCCGCAAGCTCTATGACTTGGCGCGGGGCGGTGACGAGCGGCCGTTTTGCTTCGTCGTGTCGTTTACGCACCCGCACGATCCCTTTGCTGTGCCCCAGACCTACTGGGACCGCTACGACTACGCCGCGATCGACATGCCCAAGGTGCCGGCGGTGCCCGTGGACCAACTGGACCCGCACAGCCGGCGCGTCCACCACGTTTGCGGTCTGCATGAATACGCGCAGACCGCCGAGCGAGTACGCGCTGCCCGGCACGCCTACTACAGCATGATCAGCTACGTCGATGACAAAGTGGGGCAACTCATGCAGGCGTTGGCCGCGACGGGCCTGGCGGATAACACCATCGTGGTCTTCACCTCGGATCACGGCGAGATGCTCGGCGAGCGCGGGCTGTGGTACAAGATGTCGTTCTTCGACCCCGCGCTGCGTGTGCCCTTGATCGTGCATGCGCCGGGTCGCTACACGCCGCGGCGGGTGAGCCAGAACGTCTCGTTGGTCGATCTCCTGCCGACGTTGCTCGATCTGGCTGATGAAGGCCGGGGGAGCAACCTGACGGCGGAGATCGACGGCCGGAGTCTGGCGCCCTTGCTGCGCGGTGAAACGGGGGCCTGGCCCGACACGGTCTTGGCCGAAATCCTGTGCGAAGGGGCGATCGCGCCCTGTCTGATGATCCGGCGAGGATGCTACAAGTACATCTACAGCGAGCCTGATCCGGATCAGCTTTATGATTTGGCCACCGACCCGGATGAGTTGGAGAACCTGGCCGGCCGGCCGGAATACGAGGAGGTGCACCGCGCTTTCAGAGCCGAAATTCTGACCCACTGGGACCCCGAGGCCCTCAGAGCGAGGGTGCTCGCCAGCCAACACCGGCGGCGTCTCGTCGACAGAGCACTGCGCACGGGCCGAAACACCCCCTGGGATTTCCAGCCGTTTGTCGACGCGTCCCAGCAGTACATGCGGAACCACCTGGATCTGAACGATCTCGAACGGCGCGCTCGCTACCCAACACCGCCGATACCCGCGCCGGACTTCCCGAATTCTGCCTAAGGACAATCCGAGGAGAAAAAGCACGATGAAAAAGCAGATGGCATCCATTTTGATCATGGTGACTCTGATCACCCTGATCGGCGGTTGTGCCGCGCCACAGCCGCAGGTCGTCGAAAAACAGGTGACCGTCGAGGTTGAAAAGCAGGTCGAAGTCGTCAAGACGGTCGAAGTCGAGAAGCAGGTGGTCGTCAAGGAGACCGTCGAGGTGGTCAAGGAAGTGGCCGCGGAGCCGGTCCCGCCCAAGCCCGAGGGAACCCTGAAAGTAGCGGTATCGACCTTCCCCAACACCCTCGACGGCCCGCTCACCGCGGAGATGAACGCCCACAACGCGGCGCGCGGGATCTACGATGCGCTGGTGTGGGTCAACGACAAAGGCGAAGTCGAGCCCGCGTTGGCCGAAAGCTGGGATGTTTCGGCGGACGGCACCGAATATACCCTGCATCTGCGCCAGGGCGTGGTCTTCCACAACGGCGAGCCGTTCAACGCCGATTCGGTGGTCTTCTCATGGCAGCGCTACAGCAATCCAGCGATGGAGTGGAATGAGCGGTGGCGGATCGCCAAGTCGGTGGAGAAGATCGATGACTACACCGTGAAGATCATCACCGAGGGGCCCAAGCCGTTGCTCCTCCGCACGCTGGCCGGGAGCTGGGAAATGATCCCGCCCAAGTACTTCGCCGAAGTCGGTGAAGACGGTTGGAACGCCCATCCCGTGGGCACCGGCCCCTTCGAGTTCGTGGAGTGGGTCAAGGGCGATCACATCACCCTGAAGGCCAACCCGAACTACTGGCGGCCGGGCTATCCCAAACTGGCCGAGGTGATCGTCCGGCCGATCCCCGAATCATCCACCCGCGTCGCAGCGATCCAGACCGGTGAAGTGGATATCGTCGGCCGTCTCAGCTCAGAGGAGGCCCAGGGCCTGCTGGGCGCCCCCGGCGTTCAGGTGATCAGCTACCCGGTGGCGCGCGTCTACTACATCGCCTTCAACAACCTGACCACTGGTCTCGGTCAGCCGACTATGGACGCCAGGGTGCGGCAGGCGATGAACTACGCGGTGGACGTGGACGCCATTATCAAGGCGTTGTTCGATGGTCATGCCAAGCCCGCGACCGGCTTTGTCGCCACCCCCGAGTTGGGCTACGGCGCGGTACAGCCGTTTGGCTATGACGCGGATAAGGCCAAGGCGCTCCTGGCGGAGGCGGGCTACGCGGATGGTTTCACCATGGACATGGCCTGCCCGGCCGGCGCGTACACCCACTTCGAGGAGGTGTGTGAGGCCGTCGTCGGCTACCTGGCTGAGGTCGGGATCACCATCAACCTGCAGATCATGGAGTCCGGCCAGTACTGGGATCTAGAGGCCAAGAAGGAACTGCCGCCGCTGTTTGGCGATAGCTGGTCCGAAACCAGCGGCGAAGCCTACAATCGCATGACCGGCGCACTGCTCGGCAATGCCGCCAGTTACTCCTCGTGGGAGGATCCGAAGATCATCGCCGCGCTCGACGAGATCTCGACCACTGTGGATGATGCCAGGCGGAAGAAGTTGTACGAAGACCTGCAGGTCTACATGCAGGAAGACCCCCCGTTCATCTATCTCTACGAACCGATGGCGTTCGAGGCGGTCCGGGACTACGTGCAGGACTACCGGCCGCGCTCGGCCGAGGACTACTGGTTGTTCTACACCTGGGTAGCGAAGTAAGCATCTGAGACCTGACAGGTTTCTTGAAAACCTGTCAGGTCTGGCACACCTCATCGAGTAGGATTGAACCCGGTTTACCCCGGCGGCATCGCACTATGCCCTCTGCGGCGGTTTCCGCACCGGAAAGGTGGTATCGATGCAACGTTATCTGTTCTCGCGGCTTGCCCAGTCTCTCTTGATCCTGATCGGCCTGCTAATCATCGTTTTCTTCATGGTGCGTGTCACCGGAGATCCGGCTTCGTTGATGATGTCGCGTGAGGCCAGCCCAGAGAGCATTGCGGCCTTCAGGCACAAGATGGGGTTTGATCGTCCGTTGATCGTCCAGTTCTGGGATTTTCTCACCCACGTGGTGGTGGGCGATTTCGGGAACTCGCTTCACTTCAAGACCCCGGCGCTCCCATTGCTCTTGGAGCGTCTGCCGGCCACCGTCGAATTGGCGACCATCGGACTGATCATGGCGATGTTGATCGCCATACCCCTGGGACTCATTGGGGGCTTCAACCCGGGGAGTTCCATCGATTCCATTGGCCGGGGCCTGGCCCTCCTCGGACAAAGCATCCCGAATTTCTGGCTGGCGCTCATCCTGATCCTCTTCTTCGCCGTCAAGCTGAGGTGGTTTCCGTCTTTTGGTCGCGACGAGTTCAAATCCGTGATTCTGCCGGCCTTTGTCATTGGTCTGCCCACCATGGGTCAGTTGGTGCGCATGACCCGTTCGGCCGTGTTGGAGATTCGGGGCGAGGACTTCGTCCGCACGGCGCACAGCAAGGGGCTGGAGCCTCGGGTGATCTACATCAAGCATGTGCTCAGGAACGTCGCGGTCATGCTGGTGAGTGTGATCGGCGTCCAGTACAGCTACATGCTGGGCGGTTCCATCTACATTGAGGCAGTCTTTGCCTGGCCTGGGATGGGGCAGTTGACCGAGCAGGCCATCGGCTGGCGAGATTTCACACTGGTGCAGGCGATTGCTGTATTCGGCAGCGTGGTTGTGCTGGCTATCAATCTGCTTACCGATGTGGCCTATGCCCTGATTGATCCGAGGATTCGCTATGGCGACTAGAGAACCCCCTCCACCCCAGGCAGCCGACAGCTTGCTGGACGTCGAGCGGTCCTTCGGCCAACGGCTGGCCTATGCGGGTCGCTTCCTCTGGCGGGATCGCAGCGGGATGATCGGGCTGGTCCTTTTCCTGGTGGTCGTCGCGGCGGCACTGTTTGCCCCGCAGATCTCGCCCTACAACCCGCTGGCGCAAAACCTGCGCGACAGCAAAATACCCCCGGCCTGGTACCAGGGTGGCAGTCTGGACTATCTGTTCGGCACCGACAACCTGGGACGGGATATCTTCAGCCGCATCATCTATGGCACGCGCGTCTCCCTCACGGTCGGCTTTTTCGGCGTGTTGATCGCGGGCACCCTGGGGCTGGTGTTGGGCGCCATCGCGGGCTACGTCGGTGGCCGGGTGGATAGCATCATTGTGGGGGGCGTCAATATGGTGTTGTCGCTGCCCTATCTCTTGTTCGTGGTCTTTATCGCCTCTATCCTGGGCCGGAGCCTGATCAACGTCATCCTCATTTTTGGGATCACCGACGCGCCGATCTTTGCGCGCGTCACGCGCGGCGAGGTATTGCGCATTCGCGAATCGGGCTATATCGAATCAGCCATCAGTGTGGGCGCCCGGTCGGGCCGCATCATCTTCGACCACATCCTGCCTAACCTGATCGGCCCGCTGATTACGCTGGCGACTTTCGAGATGTCGCGCATGATCTTCTACGAGGCCGGCCTGGGGTTCCTCGGCCTGAGCGTGCCCCCGACCGTGCCCAGTTGGGGCAACATGCTGGCAGCCGGCCGCAAATACCTGACCAGCTCCCCCTGGATCGCGACCTTCCCCGGCCTGGCCATCATGTTCACCTCGCTGGGGATGAACCTGCTGGGGGACTGGTTGCGGGATGTCCTCGATCCCCGCTTGCGGCGCTCCCGGAAGTAGAGCCGAATCGCTGCGGCTGTCTGAAGGAGTCGGAAAAGTGGCCAAGGTATTGGAGGTCAAAGACCTCGTCACCAAGTTCTACACCCTGGATGGCGTCGTGCATGCCGTGAACGGGGTGAGTTTTGACCTGGACGAGGGCGAGACGCTGGCGATCGTGGGTGAAAGCGGTTGCGGCAAGAGCGTGACGATGCTGTCGCTGCTGGGATTGATCCCATCGCCGCCGGGCAAGGTCGAGCGGGGGAACGCGTTCTTTTCCGGCGGCACAGGCCGGTGCGATCTGCTCCAACTGGCGGCCCCCGAGTTGCGCGATGTGCGAGGCGGGCAGATCGGCTTCGTGTTCCAGGACCCGATTTCGTCCTTGAACCCGATCTTGACGGTCGGCGAGCAGATCGCCGAGAGCCTGACGCGGCATCTGGGCCTGACGCGCGAGCAGGCCCACCGGCGGGCGATCAAACTGCTGGAAGAGGTGGGTATCCCGGAGGCGGCCCAGCGTTATGACAGCTATCCGCATCACTTCTCCGGCGGGATGCGCCAGCGCGTGATGATCGCCATCGCCATCTCGTGCTCACCGTCGATCATCATCGCGGACGAGCCGACCACCGCCCTCGATGTGACGGTGCAGGCGCAGATCGTGGACCTCTTCAAGCGGCTGCGCGACATGATCGGCATGGCCATCATCTGGATCACACACGACCTGGGCGTGGTGGCAGGGCTGGCAGAGCGCGTTCTGGTGATGTACGGGGGCCGCGTGGCCGAGGTCGCGTTGGTCGACGACCTCTACGAGCGGCCGCAGCATCCCTACACGCACGGCTTGCTGGGCGCGCTGCCGCGCATCGACACGGATGGGTCCAGACGGCTGGTGAGCATCGACGGCACCCCGCCCGATCTGCTGATCCCGCTCGTCCGGTGTCCCTTTGCCCCGCGCTGCGCCTATGCCTTTGAGCGCTGCTGGGAAGAGATCCCCCAGTTGATGCCGGCCGGCATCCAACACCAGGTGGCGTGCTTCTACGACATCGAGAGAGGGGGGCCGCGCAGTGGCTGAGAAAGAAACCTTGCTTCGAGTCATCAACCTTCGGAAACACTTTCCGATCACCGGTGGGTTTTTGGGCCGGCAGGTGGCCGCGGTCAAGGCCGTGGACGGCGTTTCGTTCGAGATCGAACGGGGCGAGACGCTGGGCCTGGTCGGCGAGAGCGGATGCGGCAAATCGACCACCGGTCGGGTGATCCTGCAGCTCTACCGGCCCACCGCAGGACAGGTGCTCTTTGAGGACGCAGATCTGACCAAGATGAGCGCGGAAGCGCTGCGCCGGCTGCGACCCAAGATGCAGATGATCTTTCAGGATCCGTATGCATCCCTCAACCCCCGCCATCCGGTGGGGAAGATCGTCGGTGAGCCGCTGATGATCCACGGGTTGATGCAAGGCAAAGCATTGCAGGATCGCGTGGCGGAGCTGTTGGAGCTGGTCGGGCTGAACGCGGCCTACGTGAGACGTTTCCCGCACGAGTTCTCCGGGGGGCAGCGCCAGCGTATCGGCATCGCCCGCGCGCTTTCGCTGAACCCCAGCTTCATCGTGTGCGATGAGCCGATCTCCGCGTTGGACGTGTCGATTCAGGCGCAGGTCGTGAATTTGCTTCAGGACTTGCAGGCGCAACTCGGGCTCACCTACCTTTTCATCGCCCATGATCTGAGCATGGTGCGGCACATTTCGCGGCGCATCGCGGTGATGTATCTGGGCAAGATCGTGGAGCTGGCCGACCGCCAGACCCTGTTCGATGAGCCGCTCCACCCGTACACGCAGTCGCTGATCTCGGCCGTGCCGGTGCCCAACCCCAAGCTGGAAAGACGCCGGCAGCGCATCATTCTGGAAGGCGAGGTGCCCAGCCCCATCAATCCGCCCAAAGGGTGCGTTTTTCACCCGCGCTGCCCGGTCGCCATCGACAAATGCTCGCGTGTCGAGCCTCAATACCAGCAAGTCCGCCCCCAGCATTTCGTTGCCTGTCACCTGGTTGAGCCGGCGTGAGGCCGTGCACGGAGGTCATGACATTGGACACCAACATTCATTTCGCTGATCCCTTCAGCGCACCGGGCCAGTGGTACAAGGGCAATCTGCACACCCACAGCACCCTCTCCGATGGCGACTTCACCTCCGGGCGGATCACCCGCTGGTATCGGGAGCGCGGCTATCACTTCGTCGCGCTCACCGATCACCGCATCGTATCCGAGGCGCGCGCGGTGGCCGACAAATTCATCTATCTCAGCGGTGTCGAGTTGGATGCGGTCGATCCGGCCATCGGTCTGTATCATCTGGTGGGGCTGGGTTTCACGCGCCCCCTTGATCTGAGCTGCTACGTGGGGAAGCCCACCACGGCCGAGGCGGTGATCGAGATCCGGGAGATGATCGACCGCCTACACGCGGCCGGCGCCCTCGTGTTCCTGGCGCACCCCTACTGGTCGGGCGGGATGTCCAAAGATCTGCTGGAGGTCGAGGGGCTGGCCGGGCTGGAGGTTTGGAATGGGTCGTGTGAGGTCTGGGACTGCAAGGGCCTCTCCGCGGTGCATTGGGACGACCTGCTGGCGGCCGACCGGCGGCTGTGGGGGTTCGGCACCGACGATTGTCATTGGCGGCCTGGGCGGGAGGATGCCGGGCTGGGTTGGGTCTGGGTGAAGGCGCGGGAGCTGACTCAAGCGGCGATCCTCGCTGCGCTGGCGCAAGGTCACTTCTACGCCAGCAGCGGCCCGCAGATCCATGATCTGCGCCTGGAGGGTAGAGAACTCCATGTGCGTTGCTCACCCGCGGTCGCGATCGACTTCGTGGGCAATGGGCCTTTCAGCCGGCGGGTCGTCGCGCGACCCGGCGCGACGATCACCGAGGCCAGCTATCCGCTTGCCGAACGCCAACCACTGGGCCGCCAGACGTGCCGGTACGTGCGTGTGGCGTGCCTGGATGCCCAGGGTTGTTGGGCCTGGAGCAACCCCATCTTCTTCGATCCAAAGGTGTGACATGCCAGGGCTGCGAGTGGGCGATGTGCTGTTCGACGCTGGATTGGTGGTCTTCGACAAGGATGGCACCTTGCTGGACTTCGAGTTCATGTGGGGCACGCTGCTGCGCTCGCTGGTCGCCGCGCTGACGGCCGACGTCTCTGACTCTGAGGCATCGGCGGCCAACGCCCCAGCGCCTGGAGCGTTGGCGAGGGCACTCTACAACGACGTCGGCTATGACCCGCGGGCCGGCCGGACGCTGCCGCAGAGCCCCTGGTCGATGGCGACCACCGATCAGGTGTTGACGATTCTGGCCGCGACGTTGTATCGCCATGGCCGGCCGTGGCCTGCGGCCGAGGCGGTCGTGCGAGCGGAGTGGGCACGGCTCAGCGCAGCCGCAGCGATGGCGCGCCTGGTCCGGCCCACCGGCGATCTGGTTGCGCTGTTCACCGGGTTGCAGGCCGCGGGGATTCGGACGGCCGTTGACACCACCGACGACCGGCGCGCCACCGAGCAGGCGTTGCGGCTGTTGGGGATCGCGGCGCTGGTGGACTCGATTGCGTGCGGTGACGACGCGCTGCCCCCCAAGCCGGCGCCCGATCGGCTGCTGGCGACTTACCGGAAGCTCGGCGTGCCCGCGGCACACACGGTCATGGTGGGTGACACCGCGTTCGACCTGGTCATGGGGCGGCAGGCCGGGATCGGGCTGACGGTCGGGGTGTTGACCGGCGCCGGCGACCGGGCCACCCTGGCGCCGCACGCCGATGTGATCTTGGACAGCCTGAATGAGATCAAGATTGTCAAGTGATGAATTGTGGACCCACAGGCATGTTTACCTCGCGGATATTGCATGGATTTGGTCGATTTTACCACTTGACAAAGTGGTAAAATGGTGATATACTCTTTATATATCAGATCAAAACTATCGCTGCTTGTGTTGGTCAAGCCCACGATCGAACCCTTGCTTAGTCTTAAAAGTACACCCGGGGAGTATGCAGTGCAGCATCCTGATCAGGAGCGTAAGGTGGTCCATCTGGCTTGCGGTTTTTCTCTCAAGCCCGATTCGCAGGCAGCCTGCGTTCGTTCGTCCTGCGGATTTACAAGTGCGTGATCCTCTGGCCGTCGAAGTCACCGCGTCTGCGTGCGCCTGGCTCCGGCGGTTTTTTTGTTTGTCCAACCGGCGCGTGTCACGCGCGCTGATCGTCGGTGCAGATACCCTCGCCTGAAGACGCTGCCCCTGACCAGACCGACGTGGCGAGGGAACAGGGTGAAGTCCGGTGACCGCCATCCTGGCGCAGGCCGGCGCTGTCCCGCAACTGTGAGGAAGAGCCTGGCGACTCGCATCATCGGGTCCCGACGGCGCGCCGTCGGGCGCCATACCGGAGATGCAGCCACCAGACACCTTCCAAGCCAGACCACCCGTTTTGCGCAACCGCATGGTGTGCCTCCGCGGAGAGGCCGCGATGCCGTCCTGACGGCATCGCGGCCTCTTTCTTTGAGTGTGGTGGAGCCGGCAGATGACTCGCAGACTCGTCGCTTCTGGCGCTTTTGGCCCCGAGAACGCGTTGCTGCGAAGCTTCGTTGCCAGCATCTCGAAAGGCCCGTCTCGGTTTGAAGGGAGGTGGTCTGGCGACACGATGAGGTAGTCAACGCCCGAGATCTTGGTTCGTGCACCATGCGCGCCCGCTCGCGTCCTTGCGAGCCTGCACCCTCTCTGAAGCCCTTTGGTGGAGAGGGATAACGATGCCCCCACACGGGGCACGCACAATACCTGGAATGACTCAAGGAGGAAAAGACATGTCACGGTCAACTCGTCGCTTATTGGTCGAGAAGCTGCTGCCGCTGCTGCTGATCGCTGGATTGGTGTTCACCTTTGCCGGCTGCGCGCCGAGTGCGCCGGCCCCGGCTCAGCCCACGGAAGCGCCGAAGGCCGCTGAAGCGACCGCACCGGTTGCCAAAGCGGAAGTGTTCAAGTTGGGTATCCTGGGCCCGTTCAGCGGCCCGGCCGCCCGCACCGGTGATGAATTCAAGGGCTCGGTCAACATGGCCTTCGATGCCATCAACTGGCAGATCGGCAACTACAAGATCGAGCCGGTGTGGATCGATTCGCAGTCGGACCCGGCCAAGGCCGCGCAGGCCTATGAGCAGGCAGTGGCGCAGGACAAGATCCAGGCCGGTATTCTCAACTGGCACAGCTCGGTGGCCGTGTCAGTGATGGAGATCACTGCCAAGTACAAGATCCCCCACTTCTTCGGCTTTGGCGCCACCGAGGTGGTCAACGAGAAGTACGCCTCTGACCCGGCGAAATACGGCTACTGGATGGTCAAGGGCTGGCCGACCCCCAAGAAGCTGAGCATCTCCTATGTGCAGGCGTTGGAAGACGCCATCGCCAACGGCACGTGGAAGCCCATGGAGAAGACGGTGGCCATTTACGGCGAAGACACCGACTGGGGCCGCAGCTTTGGCAATGCCATCAAGGGGCAGCTTGAGGCGGCCGGCTGGAAGACGGTGGCAGAAGAGTACTTCGGCATCGACCAGACTGAGTTCTACCCGTTGCTCAACAAGTTCGTGGAACTCAAACCGGCCCTCGTCGCGGGCACCAGCACGGCCGCGCCGACCATGTCGGCCTTCATCAAGCAGGCGGATGAGGTGGGGTTGAAGAGCCTGATCGTCGCCGACGGTCTCGGCTGGTTCGGCGAGTGGTACGATCTGACCGGTTCTTCGTCCAACTACGTCCTGGACCAGATCCCTGGCTGGGCGACCGACAAGGGCAAAACCTACGCCAAGGACTTCAAGGCCCGGTGGGGCTTCCCGCCGAGCCCGTCGGCCGGTGGGTTGTCCTACGACGGCACCACCTTCTTCATCGCGGTGGCCAATGCAGTTCTGAAGGATAGCGGGACATTGACCAGCGAGTCGATCTACAACTTCGTCAAGAACCACGTCTGGACCGGTGAGTGGACCTTCAAAGACGGCATCGTCATGAACGAGTACAAGTACACCGCCGAAACCGTTCCTGACCCCGTCGTCGGCAAGGGTTATTACATCTTCCCGGTGCTCCAGTACTTCGACGGCGAAGGCAAGATCATCTATCCGCCCGATTGGGCTGTCCAGAAACTGCAGGCCAAGTAGTAGGGCCGGCCGCGCCATGGCGGTCATCGCATGATCGCCATAGTATGTGGCCGCCATCGGACGGTCATCGGAGTTCTACGCGGGGTGGCGGGACGGCCGCGGCCGTCCCGCCACCCTACCCCTGGGGAGGTGAGTGCGAATGCTACTAGATGCGCAACGCATAGTCAAGAACTTTGGGGGGCTCACGGCCGTCAACCGCGTGACGCTGCAGGTAGAAGCCGGGGACATCGTCGGCCTG
>Ga0100396_1002493_pt1 | contig 12046 bp, 15 predicted proteins | sample CryGeymeta201520_FD_81551 | JGI IMG/M metagenome (GOLD analysis project Ga0100396, IMG submission 81551) | Groundwater microbial communities from Crystal Geyser aquifers in Utah, USA - Crystal Geyser metaG 2015-20 | ecosystem: Environmental > Aquatic > Deep subsurface > Groundwater | place: USA... | reverse complement strand
TACAGGAACGCTCTTGTCCCTATCTTGCTCTCACACCCCACGTTTCAACGTGGGGTTCCTGACACAAGTGGCTACAGGAACGCTCCCGCTTTTTTCTTGCTCTCACACCCCACGTTTCAACGTGGGGTTCCTGACACAGGTGGCTACAGGAACGCGCTTGTCCCTATCTTGCTCTCACACCCCACGTTTCAACGTGGGGTTCCTGACACAAGTGGCTACACAAGTGGCTACGACGCGGCCCTCAAGGAATTCCTCACATGGTCCGTTGTCACCTCTCCCATCGTCCCCACATACGCCGACAACTCCCACACATTCCACGCATTCTCGAATTTCAGAGACCCCTCATAATGCTCCGTCATCCATTCCCATCCAGCAGTCATTAGTCTCTCCGCGAGCGCCTTGGGAGATGTCTTGGCCAGAGTGCGAGCCGACAGATGCACATGGTCTGGCAGAAAGGTGGCTCGCCGCAAAGCTCCCCCGTCTTTCGACGCCTCCTCGCGAAGCACCTCCACCAGCCGGTCAGTGACCTCCGGGCTGAACAGGGGCGCATGATGCTGAGTTTCCCAGACGATATGATAGCAGATATCAATGGGCTGCGTCGGGGCAGGGGTTTCAAAGCGATAGCGCATCTGTCGCAACGTCTCAGCCGTGTAGCCGTGATGTTCTGCTTGTTCCGTGATGTAGCCTTCCACGACGTCCTTCCTCGCCTTCCCAACACTCCGACAGAAGTAGCCGTCTCCCCAAACCTTCCCGTCGGTGACAGTGGGGAAAGCGTCGGGATGCTCCTGCTTCAGCCTTCGGGACAAGACGCCCTTGATGCGCTGAGCCACCTCGCTCGGTGTGTGCTCCGGGCGTAGGCTGAGCAATGCACGCAGGAAGACAGGCTCAACCTCATATTCGAGGGGATGATAGCCGTTCCCCTCGCAGACATTCTGTAGCAGCCCCACCATCGTGGATTTCACTTCCTGTTGCACGAACAGCGGCTTGCGGTAACGTGTGCGAAAGCCGCAGTGGAAGTGCAGTTGAGTTGATAGGCGAAATGAAGATCCGAGAAAGGATGTTGCATGTCAATGCCTCATTCTGACACCGCTGCGCTTCAGCCAGCGGTCGCTTCCCAGACACCGCTGCGCTTCAGCCAGCGGTCGCTCACACAGATGGCTACACTGCTCATTCCTCGCGAGAGCCTGAGAAAGAGAAAGCGCCGTTCCCCCTGTAGCCCTCCGTATCAGGAACCCCATGATGAATCTTGGGGTGTGTCTCAGATGCCCCTGTAGCCCTCTGTGTCAGGAACCCCATGATGAATCATGGGGTGTGTCTCAAATGCCCCTGTAGCCCTCCGTGTCAGGAACCCCATGATGAATCACGGGGTGTGTCTCAGATGCCCGAGGTGTTTCCCCCCTTGTAGCCCTCCGTGTCAGGAACCCAATTCTGAAGAATTGGGTGTGTCTCCACCCACAGTTCCGTCTACCGCTTCGGCGGTTGATTGAGCAGCACCCAGTACATCCCCAGGTCTCTGACGGCGACCACGAACTTGTCAAAATCCACCGGCTTGACGATGTAGCTGTTCACGCCCAACTCATAACTCTCGACGATGTCGCTTTCTTCTTTCGAGGAGGTGAGCACGACCACCGGGATGATCCTGGTGCGCGAATCGCTCTTCAACGCCCGCAAGACTTCCAGCCCGTCCACCTTCGGCAGTTTCAAATCGAGAATGATCACCTTCGGTCCGTTCTCAACCTTCCTCTCGCTGAACGCGCCGCGCGCAAAGATGAAATCCAGCGCCTCTTCTCCATCGCCCACATGGTAGAGATGGTTGGCGAGGTTGTTCTTCTGCAACGCGCGCAACGCCAGTTCTGCGTCGTTCGGGTTGTCCTCGACGAGCAGTATTTCGACTTCATTCGGCATATTCATGGTCAGACTCCTTCTTCTGATTTGCGGTTTGGCATTCAATGTGCTATAAGATTGAGCAGAACCTTCAATAAAGGATCACTCGACGATGCCAACCTCGAATAACTCAACCTCTGCCTCTCAAGCCGTTGTCCTGGACAGCCGCGACCGGCAGCGCCCTCGCCTTGTAGTACACGTCCCACCGGAGCAGCAACCGTCCGTAGAGAAAGCCCTGCGAAAGCTGGCTGGGGCCAGGAACGGTATGTCTGCGCAAGTCGTTGTCCTTGAGGCTCTTCGGGTCGCCGCCGAGCAGTCCTATTTCTGGCGTCCCGAATGGCAGGCCCAAGAACTCGCCGCAGATCGGGCCATCGCTGAAGAGCGGGTGCAGACCTTTGACACGATGGATGATATGTTGAGCTTTCTCGATCAATCATGAAATACCGCCCTACGGCGCCTTTCTGGGAAGCCTATTCCCGACTATCCCCCACAGCAAAGCGAAAAGCGCGTCGCGCTTTCCGGCTTTTCCAGCAAGGCGCCGAAAGCCCTCCCTTCCATCCATCACTCCGCATACGCAAAATGATGGGACATCCCACCGTGTGGGAGGGACACATCTCTCGGCAATACGTATTTACTTTCCACATCGAACGTGATCCTGCCACCGAGGAAATCGTGTACGTATTTCGGAACATCGGCACCCATGAGATTTACCGGCAGCCGTGACCTTGCCTGCATTGCTCCTTTTTCTGGTAACGTAACCGTTCAAACAGTGTAAGCAAAGGAGATGTGGAGATAAGGGGATGTTCTGTCTGAAATTCAGCCTGAATTATCATCTCCCTATCTCCCTCATCCCCTTATCCCCCTTCTTACACCTCTGAAGCACACACTGAACGGGGACCCGAACGCTTACAGCGGCAACGAAAAGTAAAACGTCGCGCCCTCTCCCACCTTGCTTTCGGCCCACACGCGTCCGCCGTGGCGGTGAACGACGCGCTGCACAATCGCCAGTCCGATGCCTGTGCCTTCGAACTCTTCGGTTCTGTGCAAACGCTGGAATGCGCCGAAGAGTTTGTGAGTGTAATCGGGATTGAAGCCGACGCCGCTGTCTTTGACGTAATAGACGTTCGTCCCGTTTTCCGCGCGGCCGCCCACTTCAATTCGCCGCTCATCTCTGGGCATTGTAAACTTGATGGCGTTGGAAAGCAAATTAGTCCATGCCTGCCGGACCAAGGTTGGATCGCCCGCCGCCTCGGGCAAGGGTGTCACCGAGAACTCGAAACGCTCCTGAATCTCCGGCGAGGCGACATCGCTGAAGACGGACTAAACCATCACGGTCATATCAATCGGGGAGGACTGCATCGCACTGCGCGTCACCCGCGACAGCGTCAGCAGATCGGTGATAAGTTGATCCATCTTTTTCGCGTTGGTGCATACGACGTTCAGCAGGCGGATGCCTTCGGCGTCCAGCTTGTCGGTATACTCTTCGAGGAGGATGCGTGAAAAGCCGTCAACGGCGCGCAGCGGGGCGCGCAGGTCGTGCGAGACGGAGTAGGCGAACGCCTCCAGCTCCTTGTTGGAGGCTTCGAACTGCGCCGTCCGCTGGATGACGCGTTGCTCCAGTTCGGCGTTGAGTGTGCGGATTTCGTCCTCCGCCAGCTTACGCTCGGTGATGTCGCGAATGTTGCACGTAATCACCGGTCTGTCGGCCACGAGATAGACGTTGCTGACGAACTCCACATCAATCCGCCGACCCTCGGCAGTTTCCAAGGGCATGTCCTCATAACGGACGTAGCCCTGCCGCTGCAATTCCAGGAAGTTGTCCTGCTTGGCAATGATATCCTTGAGGAAACCCAGCTCCCACACCTGTTTCCCAAGGAACTGTTCGTGCGAGAAACCCAGCAGCTCGATCAGGAATGGATTGACATCAACGATCGTTCCCGTCTCGGCATCGAGGATCAGAATACCATCTTTCGCCGACTCGAAGAGCCGCCGATACCGAGTCTCTGAAGCAGTTAGCGTCTCCTCGGCCCGCTTGCGCTCGGTGATGTCGCGCGTGAGCTTCGAGTAGCCGCGCACCTCGCCGTTCTCATCGCGCATTGCCGTAATAACGACATTGGCCCAGAAGCGGGAGCCATCCTTGCGAACTCGCCAACTTTCATTCTCGAACACGCCCTTGTCGGCTGCGACTCTCAGCTCCGTGTCGCACTTGCCGCGTTCTATGTCTTCGGGGGTGTAGAAGATGGAGAAGTGCTTGCCGATCACCTCCTTTGCTGTGTAACCCTTGATATTCTCGACGCCGAGGTTCCATGTGAGGACGTGCCCCGTCGGGTCCAGCATGATGATCGCGTAGTCCTTCAGGCTCTCAATCATGAAGCGATATCTTGGTTCACTCTCCTTGATCTCCGACTTGCTCACTGCTGCCTCCGTTACAGAGACGGGCACCTTGTCTTTGCCTGCCTTGCTGGCCATCTTTCCTGCCCTCCTCATCTCGAATGCCCGTTTGTCTGTATCGTCGAAAGGATTCGACTCCTACAAAGGCTCGTCGGGGATATGTATCCCCGTCGCAACCTTTCCCGGGACATCCGTTCCCACACCACTCCCGGAGTAATCTCCGGCAGAAAGGCCGGTTGGGGATGCATATCCCCAACCAACACTGATCGACGGGGATAGGTATCCTCGTCGCAACCTTTCTCCGGACATCCGTCCCCCTATCCCATCTTTGTCTGTTGTTCCTATCCGCTCTCTCTGCTATCATATCCACGTGAGTGCTGGCGGAGCGACGACTCCACCAGGCCGGAGGAATGCCATGCCTACTACAGCATTGAAGCGCCAGTTCATCTCGGACACGGAGGGCAATCCCGTTGGAATCCTGCTGCCCCTCGCTGAGTTCAGGCTGGTTGAGCCCTTCCTCCGCCGGACCCTCGGCTCTGAGACAGAGTCGGAGAGACTCCTGCTCATGGAACAGGCTGCAACGGACCCTCTCTTTCTGACCGACCTGCGAGACGCTATGCAGGCGTTTGCGGTGTCCGACGGCGAGTGGTGGGATCCGGAACAGTGAGATACCAGTGGCATGTTTTTCTCGCATCCCTCGACCCGATCCAAGGCTCGGAACAAGCGGGCCGTCGGCCGGTGCTGGTCGTCAGCAGAGAGCGTCTCAACCAGATTCTCCCGGTGGTCAATGTTGTCCCGCTTACTGCCCGCAAGTCGCCCAGCCGCGTCATCTACCCCAATGAAGTTTTCCTGCCCGCAGGGGTCGCCGAACTAACCGTGAAGGAATCGCGTTGTGCTACCAGGTTCGCACTCTCGACAAGAAGCGACTGGAACGGCAACTGGGAGAGTTGGGTGACGCAGCCCTGCGCGAGGCCGTCCTCGAAGCCCTCCGATTCCAACTGGAGCTTTAGTTTCGCCATCAGCGTATGTTCGCCTTCGTCTCGCCTTGCGCTCCGACCGTCCGCGCCGTAGTGACGCCCGCGAAGTCGCGGCCACTCACTATGACGCCGCGATTCCGCGATATACATCCGCGGTGCCTCGAAATGCTCCAGAGGTGGGCCACAATGGCGCAGCAGCCCGGCGCTATACTCCCGCTATTTCGCGATAGGGTGCCGCCATAGTGCAAAATGGTCGGGAGGTTCCGGTTTTGTATGCAGTGGCTCATCGTTCGTTTCCGAATCACGGTGCGGGAGAAGCCCCCCTAAAAACGTTCTGCGGGCGCAAGTGCATTAAGCTTACATGAGTGTAAGCAATACGTCTATCAGAAAAATCCTGATTTGCTTATGCACTTAGCTCCGAAGACTGTGGATTGGAATCCCCCCGAAGCGAGTTCGGGGGGTTCCTTCCCCTGTGCGAACCGTTTCGGTTCGATAACGGGGGAAGGTGGTCGAAGACCGGATGGGGGTTGTTACTGTCCCCTTTCACTCGCGTAGGTTTCCCCAACCTCTCGTTTATGCCTGCCCGACCTCAGGGCGCTGATTACCACCACGCATCACAAATCTTACTGACACCCGATGTAGCGCGCGATGTTGACATTCTCCTTCACACTCGCTACTGTTATACGCGTTAAAGCAGAGACAAAGCTGGAGCTTTATCCTACGCCAGGTGCATGTTGGGGCAGGACAGCGTTTAATCAGATTCCGCAGGGCGATTCCTCAACCTTAACGAGTATAATCAGTAGTCGAGACCGCAGTTCAGCAGTGTCACGCTGTTGCCTGAGGCTTCACTTGTGGTGCAGACGTGTCAGCACCCCGGTTGCAGCGAAATAGGCAGCTACTGGCCACCCATGCGGGTCATACGGTCATGCGATCCCGGTGCAGACCTGTAGTACCCGCATGGGATTTGTACCGAGATCGTACGGCCATCGGCCATCGGCTATCAGCTATACTCGTTACGGGTGAAAACACCCCCTCACCCTCGAACCCAAAGGGTTCGAGGGTGAGGGGGAATCTCCCATGCCCGCTCGGTCGCCACGGAAGATGCAAACGGGAGAGAGTTCTTTTTAACTGCGAAGCCGCCAAGGGCGCAAAGAGCCTTTGCGTCTTTGGGGTTTATTTTCGGGGGAGTGATGCTGTATGTCCGTCAAAGTTGCTTTCATCGGAACGGGGATCATTGCGCAAAGCCATCTTGAGACGCTCTCAAGAGATCCGGACGTTAAGGTGGTGGGGTTGTGCGATATTGTCAAAGCTAAGGCGGAAGCCGCGGCGAGGCAGTTCGGCGGGCGCGCCTATGTGGACTACCGGAAGATGCTGGACAACGCCGAACCGGATGCGGTCTACCTGTGTGTGCCACCCTATGCCCATGAGGGTCAGGAGTTCGATATCGTCGAGCGCAAGATGGCAATGTTTGTTGAGAAACCGGTGGCGCTGGATATCGGGTATGGGGAGCGTGTGGCCGCGGCGGTTGAAGCGGCAGGCATCGTCACTTCCGTGGGTTACGTTTGGCGCTACAGCGAGGGCGTGGCACTGGCAAAGGGACTCCTCCGCAAGAAGCCGGCCGTGCTTGCCCGCGGTCACTGGCTGGGCAAAGCGCGGATTCCTACGTGGTGGGGCGTCAAGGAGAAGTCGGGCGGACAGATTGTGGAACAGGCGACTCATCTCTTTGACCTGACGAGACTCCTCGTTGGAGAGATGCGCAGGTTGTACGCGAGGTCAGCCGCGGGATTCGTAAAGAGCGCTGACCGCGACATAGAGGACGCAAGCGTTGTCTCCATTGAGTTCGAGAGTGGCGCGGTGGGTGAGATGACACAAACCTGCGTTCTGAATTTTGAGGGTAGCTCAGGACTGGAGTTGGTGAGCCCTGGTCAGTACATTCACCTGTCGTTCGACCAGATGAGAATCAGAACCGCCAACAAAGAGGAAATCTATACCAACGCTCGGCCACCGCTGGAGTTGGAGAATGAAGCCTTCATTAACGCCGTGAAGACCGGCGACGCGTCGGGCATCAGGTCCAACTACATGGAGGGACTTCAGACGCTTGCGACGACCCTCGCCGCCAACTACTCGATGGAGAGCGGCGACGTAGTGCGCATGTAGGCACCGCTGCTAATGGCGCTGGGCGGATAGCTTCGACCGGAGCTCCGTGATGGCCGAGCGCACGTCGCTTGTGGTCAAGTCGAACTTGGAGAGACCCGGCTTCACCCGGTACGCGCGGAGACCGGTGCGCTTCTTGGTCTCTTCTTCCTGCTTCTGTGCCTCGGTGGGGCCGGCGTGAACCGCCTCCCGGAAGGCCTGCATGGCTTCCCCGGCATCGCCGTATCTTCCGGCGGGGTCCTTATCCATCATCTTTGCGACGACATCCTGTACCGCCTTGGGCTGTTTCAGTTCGGGCGGCTCTTCGCTGAGAACGGCGGCCATCGTGGCGTCTGCGTCAGAGCAAACCCAGGGCGGGTCCCCGGCCAGCATCTCGTAAACAACCGCCCCCAGAGAGAACACGTCCGCTCGCGCATCAGGAGTTTCGTTGCGAACGATTTCCGGCGAGGCATAGGGCGAACCCCACTTGTCACGGATGTGTCCGAGACCGAAGTTGATCACCTTGACCGACTGGTCTTCGAGGAGAAAAATATTGAACGGCGTTAAGTCGAGGTGCAATAACCCCTTCTCCAGGGCATGCCTCAGCGCGTCGCCCACCTGGTCCACGATGCTGACCGCCTGCTCCTGCCCCATGGGACCGTCGTGATCCAATAGCCGGGCGACGTTTTGGCCGGTAAACAATTCAGTGGCGATCCAGTAGATGCCCTCTGAATGGCCATACTCAAAAATTTCCGCGATGTTGGGGTGATCCAACTCCACGGCGTGCGACAGTTCCTCTGTGTACCTCTGAATGCACTCTTGCCAGGCCACTTCGTTGGCATTGGGCGGCTTCATGAAACCCCGAAACACGACTTCCTTGTGGGTGACAACATGGGTCGCTACATAGACCGTCCCAAGTGGGCCTCTACCCAGTTCTTCCCCCAACCGGTAATTGCCGATTAAAGCCACTGCTTCTCACCCCTTGATCCACAAAAAGGTTCCTGACAAATGAATCACGCTGGCTATTGTATCACAATTCTACGGCTTGCCTGCAACGATCAAGAAGTAGGGCAGGTGAACTACGGACATCTCCTGCTGTTTGAGTTGACGCACCTGCCTCTTCTCTTCCTGAGTGAGCGGGAGTCCGGACAACAGGTCCCACCGGCGTTCGTGGGGAGGTCTCAGCGAATCGAGGAGGCTGACCTCGACACGGAATCCGGTCTCTCGCAAAAGACCCGGCAACTTCCTCCCGACCGTTGGGTCTCCTCCGGCGCGTCGCAACGTCGACATCCAGATGTCGCGCGAAACGCCCTCCTCGGGCCATTCCATCATCCCTCCAAAATCCGGTTCAAGCAGAACGAGGGCACCGTTCGCATCGAGAACCCGATGGGTCTCATTCAGGGCCGGGCGAAGACCATCCACCCACATCAACACATTCTGCATGAAGACGAGGTCGAGCTGCCCATCCCGAAACGGAAGCCTCGCGACATCGCCGCAGACACGATGCGCGGACATGACCGCACCCAGCGCCGTGGTCGACCGGTCGAGAGCAAAGGTTTCGCCGCTGCAGCGTCGGCTCAACTCCGCCAAAGTTAGCCCGTATCCACAACCCAGGTCGAGGACGCGGCGACGATGCGCAATCCGCGCCTTGCGTAAGAGACGGGCCCGGGACGGTGCAAGCCATTCATGTTGCGACTGCAGCAATGCTGGTGGTGGCAGTGAGGCGTCGGCATGAGAAGGCAACAAGTCCACATAATCTGAGGGTGGCGTCATGCCTATCGGCCACCCCCTGCGCACGCGCAAGCGCAGGCACACCCGGCACAAGCGCATCCGCCTCCGCCACCGCCACCTCCACTGCCACTGGATGAAGCCAGGGCCTCAAGCACATCACCGGTAACCTTGTCGAGCCCTGACAAATCGAGAAAACCGCCTTTGCTGGTGGCCAGCTTCATCGGCTCGATGCTCCCAGCAACTCCTCCCATGAAGTTCTCAGACCACCCCGCAAAAGAAGAGGCCACGTCTCCCAGTGAGGTTCCTCCCGGGGTCCCCCGGGGAACGCTTGCCGACGGGGATCCGTAAGTCGTTCGTCCCCACGTGGGCTGATAGTGGTAACCCTCTCGCTCCCAAGTGCGGAACCGATCATCGTAATCGGGGGCAAGAATCAGCCAGTCCAGGTTATTGTCCACCTTCTCCTGCCGCAGTTGGACGTCCCCCAGCGCTTCGGCCTCGCTCCAGGCTTTGCCAATGATGTGGCGGTAGTAGGCTTTGCTCTGTTCCACATCGAAGCCTTGCATCCGCCCGGCGACAGTCTTGACCATTTCTGTCAGGGCGCTGGTGAACGGCACCTGAGAAACCGGTTTGCCCGGCAAGCTCACCAGGGCCGTAATGAAGGGCGACTCGTACCCGTGGAGGACAGTCCCGCGCTCCGCAGCGAACTTGCGTCGCTCTGCTGCGCTGCCGTGATACTCGGGATTCACCACCACTTCGAGAGGATCGTCGCGGGTCTTCTCAACCACTCCCTTCTTGAGCAGACCGAAGAGCACCAGAGTCAGCACCTTGTTGAGAGGCATCTCCAGAAGGATGGCAGCTTCCGGCGCAGTGAGTCCGCGCTTGATGCCGCCGCCTTCCACCGCAGCAATCGCGGGGAGGTACTTTTGCTTCTTTTTCCGCAACCCCCACTCCACAAAGACAAAAATGGGGATCAGCGCAAACCATGACAAAATATGCCATCGTGCGCTGATGACGAACGAAATGATGATGGTGATGAGCGCCACTCCAAAAAGAGAACACCCCGTCCCGCCGGTGAAACGGAAGAACATAACCGCAAACGCGATGCAAAAGATAATGCCGGACCAAACCCGCAATTCCGGGCTGTCCTCAAACGCCCTGACCAGCAGCTTGAAATGGGTCATCGGAACCACCCGTTCCATGACACTCTTGGGGAACGACAGCCCCACCTCGTGGGGCCCGTCCAGACGTGTCGCCGGCCATTTCCAGAAGGCATAGGCCCGACCATCGTATATTGCCTTGTTCTGGAACGCAGCCTTGTGCCACTTCAGTTCATCGGGATCGACTCCTTGCGGAACTCCCACGGCCAGCGAGAGGTCGGTGGTGCCCGAAAGCAGGGAACTGTCGAACCACGTGGGGGTAATCTGAAAGGACGCATGGTCTTCCCTTGTTGTGTCCTGGTACACCATGTCCGGCATCGTGCATTGGAACTCGAACAAACCACCCTGTCCCGCGGCGATGGCGTATGCCCCCAGATGAGCCTCAATACCGATGTCAATGTACTCAGACTTCCGAATGTCCGTCACGGAGTGTCCGTTCACCGAAGCGGACATGTTGGAAAAATCGTAGTCCCGATGAGGCAAACCGATATCGACGACGTCGATCGCATCAGCGGATGGATCGTTGCTGAAAGTGATGCGATACTTGATCTCTGCCGACGCGTCCGGCTGCAAGTCAACCACCATGTCGGCCTTGGGGATGGTGAAGCGGTAGTCGGCGGCGGCCACTGGTGAATTCCCCCCCGACCAGGGGTGAATGGTAAGTAGCAGCAGCAGGGACAAGGCTGAGAAGAGGCAAGGGATACGGGATGGCGCAGAAGAGACCGCACATGGATGCTGGGACGCAGTGAGAATCCCAACAGGGCCGCATCGAGTGGTGAGTGTTTCTCTCATTGGACACCTCATGGATTATCTGCAAGAGAGCAGTGTGCGTTATTCTGCACCGCGCAGTCGCCTGTCCCTTTGAAATGCTTGCTTGATTGCGCGTTCGAGTTCGTTGGACTTAACGAAATAACGATCGAATTCACCGATGTTGTCTTGATTGAGATGGAGCTGACCTTCTCCCACGTTGCCTCGATGCTGTCCCGGCGAGTCGTAACGGTTCTTCTCAACGTCAATGGAGGGAATCGCCCAGTACGGCACCACGTCCCGCCAGGCGGCATCTCGTCGGGTTTCGAGAGCCGGTCAATAGTTCGTTCAGTTGCTGTCGCAGTCGTTCCATGGGTTCCCTCAGATCAATGCGAGTTGCTGCGTCTCGGATGCTTCAGACCTGCAACCTGTCAACTCCTGCAGTCGACTATCCTGGAGGATTTCCTTCTCGAACGGGTTGCTGTTCTGCCATCCGGTGCGCCCCGTGAGTCGGTAGCGCTCCAGCCTTCGAATGGCAATCTCGCAGTAGATCGGCTCAATGTCCATTGTGAAGCACCTGCGGCCAAGCCTTTCGGCCGCCAGCAGGGTTGAACCCGAATGGCAGAAAAAGTCCACCACGGTGTCACCCTCTTCCGAACTGGACCTCAGAATACGGTCACAGCTCTTCAATGGTTTCTGGGCATAGCATCCATTCACGTTCTCTTCCATCCGATAGAAGACCTGTTGAATGTCCACCCACACGTTGCCTGCCCTGATGCCGTTCGCCTTGCTGCGTTCGAGGTTTTCGGTCAGGACGCCGCCGATCTCCTTGTAGTAGCCACGGAGCACTTTGGGAATATCCGTATACTCGGCCTCAACCTGAAAAAGGGGATTCCCTTTCACGTAAGTAGCCCTCCAGAATTGCTGTCCCGGCTTAAATGCGGTAAAGTACTCGGCGGACTCACAGAGTCCGAAATCACACCCAATACCGAAGCCAGGATCGCAGCAATGGAAACTACAGCAACG
>Ga0100396_1002490_pt1 | contig 12058 bp, 14 predicted proteins | sample CryGeymeta201520_FD_81551 | JGI IMG/M metagenome (GOLD analysis project Ga0100396, IMG submission 81551) | Groundwater microbial communities from Crystal Geyser aquifers in Utah, USA - Crystal Geyser metaG 2015-20 | ecosystem: Environmental > Aquatic > Deep subsurface > Groundwater | place: USA... | reverse complement strand
TCGATTCCGAGAGTCGATAATATGAACATCCCGGCAGTGGTAAGGGCATCGCGCACCAACAGCATGAGGTTCGGGCCATGAAAAACAGCGGGCAGTCGCCTCCCTACACGCCCAAGGAAAGCATTCTTGTCAATGGTGAATTGGTTCGGTTCAAGCTCCTGGAAACGGCCGATGAGGGCGCTCTGCTGCGGTTCTTCCAGCGCATTCCGGACCACGAACGGGAATGTTTGCGCCATGACGTGTGCGATCCCAACACCGTGGCCTGCTGGGTGCGGGACCTCGACTACGGGTCGGTGATGCCGGTGGTGGCCCTCGATGAAGCGGGTCAGGACATCGTGGCGGTGTCCAGCTTGCATCGTAAGAGCGGGGTGTCGCGCCATATCGGCGAGGTCCGGATCGTGGTGGGGCCGTCACATCGCAAGCTGGGGCTGGGATCGTCCCTGATCAAGGAAATCGTCAGCATCGGCACCCAGCAGGGATTGTTCTTTCTGAGAGCGAAGATCATCGCCGATAACCGTCTGGCGATCAAGGCTTTCCGGCAGTTGGGCTTCGAATACAAATGCATTCTGGAAGATTTCTTCATGACCCGTTCCGGCCAGACCCGCGACGTGGTGCTCATGCTGAAGCCGCTCCGGATCAATATGGAGGAGGATTTCTTCTACGTCTTTTGAACAACGCTCATGATCCAAATGGTTCATCGGATAAAGTCTTGATGAGCCGCCACGGTCGCCACGGTTCGCCCAGGATCAACCGGGGTAAGATGATTCTAGGCGTGGCTTTGCGCCCGTGCCGCGGTTACGGTGAGCGCTTGCCGGTTTGATGTGCATGGGATAGCCGGATCAGCAAGAGCATTTGTACAAAAACCCTTGGCTTTGAGTTCAATCCCGACTTCAGGAAATCAGTCAGGTTCATCTCCGGATCGCGGTGCTTCTCCGCCACGGCGGCGGAGCAGTTTACGAAATCTACCTAAATCCGCCTGTTTTGCTCGTTCGGCAAAAAACTCCTCGGTCTCCAGCGCCGAGACCTTTTCCGCCACCGCGATCGCGATAAACTGGTTGACGCTGGTGCCGTCACGCTTGGCAATCCTAGTGACTTGATTTTTAAGTGACTTGGGCAGCCTCAATGGGTATGTCGTGGAGGTCTCACTCATTTCTCACTCTCCTGATCGCAATCGAGGGAGGTATTATGGCAAGGTTAAACGCTTTCTTGGGCACGTTGCCGTAATCACGTAAATTGAAGGTCACAAGTGCATCGGCGTTGCCATTCACGGCAACCTCCAGGACCATTTCATCATTCGGATCACGCAACAGGGGACGCCAAAGAAAGTGCGTCTTAACGGGCACAACCAAAGCGGCCAAGCCGTCAACAAAAACTTGGGGCATCTTCCAGCGTCATGCCGGCAGCTGTCCAATGCTGGGGATCAAGGCACTTGGCCTCGTACTCGAAAAAGAGAGGAACACTGGCGAGCATGGTTATCCGCTGATCCAATGCCGCTTCCAGCAATGCGGCCGATGCTCCGCTTGGGCTGCGCATGGCCGCTACGATGACGTCTGTATCAAAAACCAGCCTCAACATAATGCCAAGCGTAATTTGATCTCGAATATAATGTCAATAGGCACCGTTCGTCTCCCTGAAATCTCAGGGCACCACCGTCGCCGCCTGCTCATGCGCCTCCACCGGTAGGCTCACCAGCACCCGGGTGCCCTGACCCAGGGTGCTGCTGATTTCGATGTTGCCATGATGGGCCTTGATGATCCCGTAGGAGATGGCCAGGCCCAGGCCGGTGCCCATTTCCTTGGTGGTGAAAAACGGGTCGAACAGGTTGTTCAGTGCCTGTTCGGGAATGCCGCTGCCGTTGTCGGCGAATTCCACCAGGGCCTTGGATCCGGTTCGGTCCAGATGGGTGCTCAGCTGGAGGTGGCCGCCCGAAGCCATGGCCTCGCCGGCGTTGACCACGATGTTGAAGAAAACCTGCTTGATCTGATCGCCGTCCACCTGCAAGCGCGGCAGGTCCGGATCGAAGCTGGTGGTGATCTCGATGTTTTGGAACAGCTCCTGCTTGCCCACCAGCTCCAGAATATCCCGCAGCAGTTGATTGATTTGCACCGATTGCTTTTCCGGCGCCGATTGCCGGGCGAACTCCAACAGCCCGCGGACGATGTTGCGGCAGCGGATGGTTTCACGCACAATCACTTCCAGGTCATGATGAGGTTCGCTCTCGGCCGGGAATTCATCCAGCAGCATCTGAGAGAAGGTCAGGATCCCGGTCAGCGGGTTGTTGATTTCGTGGGCGATGCCGGCGGAAAGCTTGCCGAGAGATGCCAGTTTTTCGCTGCGTACCAGTTGCTGCTGCGCGCGTTCCATGTCGCGAGTGCGCTCTTCCACCATCTGTTCCAGGCGGTTGCCCCAATCGGTGAGACTCTGCTTGGCCTGTTTCAGATCGCCGGTCATCTGGTTGAAGGATTCGGCGAACAGCCCCAGTTCATCTTCGGTGCGGACGGTGATGGCGGTTTCCAGATCCCCCTGGGCCACCCGGTGGGTGCCGTTCATGAGTTCCTTGAGCGGCCGGTTGAGAAACCGGTTCACCAGGAACATGATCAGGCAGCTCAAGGCCACCACGGTGGTCAGGCCGATCGACAAAAGCTTGGCTTCGGCACTCCGAATGCGGCTATCCATCGGGTCCAGCGATACATCGAGATCCAGCACTCCCAGCACCTTCTGGTCGGGGGGGTGGACGTGGCAGGTGGCGCTGGAACAGTCCGGTTCGTTGTAAATGGGATTGATCATGCCGAGAATGCGGCCGCCCTGATGACCCGCGAAGATCCGGGTGCGTTCCGGGGTGCTCAGGCTTTCCAGGGGGCGTTCCGCCGCATGGCAGGCGTAGCATTGTTCGGCCCGCTTATCCACCATCAGACCCATTTCGGCCCGGTCCGAGGAATAGATGATTTCTCCCAACGAATTGAAAATACGGACTTTCTCAAACGCCGGCTGATTGCCGAGATTGTCCACCAGTTGGTGCAGCCGCTCCGGCACATAACGGAGCATATCCTCGCGGGTGCTCAGCTTGATCGTGTCGCTCAGCAGGATCACGCTGCGAATCATTTCCTGAGTGACTTCCCGGCCTTGATTCTTGATCGAAAAGGTGGTGTAGGCGCCGATGGAAACCAGCACCAGAGCGCCGGTCAGGACCGTGATCTTGGTGCCGATGCGCCGGTACCAGGGCAGTTGTCTGAACCACATGAGAGCCTCTCATTCGTCCTGGGCACCCCTGGAATCGGAATCGGTATCGGAATCGACCCCGATACCGATAGCGACCCCCGAGCTTGTGAATGAAATTACTAGAATAGCGGTTGACAGGCAAGGGCCTTTCCAGTACCTTCTCGGCTGCGTTACGCATTTCTCAAATGGGCCGGTGGCACTGTGCGTTGCAGCTCGAGTCCCAGCGTTTATGTCCCCAGACGCCTGGAGGTTAGGTGCATGGCAGCGAAGGGTAAGATCCTCATTGTGGATGATGATCCGGACTTCACCAAATCGACCAAAATGATCCTTCTCGCCGATGGATACGAAGTGGTGACCGCCAGTGACGGCAAGCAGGGCCTGGAAAAAGTGCGGGAAGCAGTGCCCGACGTGATCATCCTCGACATCATGATGGAAAGCCTGTTCGAGGGTTTCAGTCTGGTGACTTCGCTGCGCAGCGATCCCAATTTTGCCCCCTACCAGAGCATTCCCATCCTGATGGCCTCCAGCGTGCGTTCCGATACCGGCAGCCGGTTTGCCTTCGACGATGCGGAAGACATGGGAAACCTGCCGGAACCCGATGATTACCTGGACAAGCCGTTCAAACCGCGGGAGTTGCTGGAGCGGATCGGCCAACTGATGGCGCGGAAAAACCGATAGCTGCCGCGGTCGGGTGGGTCCGCTCGGGGCGCTCCGCCGGTAGTACTTCGTTCCCTGCCGTCCGCAGGGATGTTTTTGCGCTTCCAACCGCGGCGCCGCTCCGGCTTGCCGGGAAGGTGAGGAAGCGCGCTCCAGGTTGAACTCGGTTCCCAGGCCCAGAGGTCGTTTGTGACAACGCCGAAGGTGTTGGTGATTGACGACGAAGAGATCGCCCGGATCTCCTGCCAGCGCGTGCTCAAACGTGAAGGTATTGAAGTGCGGCTGGCTGCCGGTGGCCGTGAAGGGCTGGAGATGGTGGTGAAAAACCCACCGGACCTGGCGCTGGTTGACCTCAAGATGCCGGAAATGGATGGGGTCGAGGTGGTGCGCCGGATCCAGGCCCACGATCCCAATATCGTTTCCATCATCATCACCGGATATGCGACCATCGAGAGCGCGGTGGCGGTGATGAAGCAAGGCGCTTACGACTATCTGCCCAAGCCGTTCACGCCCGACGAACTGCTGATCGTGGTCAAGCGCGGTTTGGAAAAGCGCCGGCTGGACCGGGAATCGCGGGCGCTGAGAGAAGAAAAGGAAGCCATGGAGCGCAACTTCGTGACCATGGTGACCCACCAATTGCGTTCGCCGCTCAGTGCGATCATGCAGTATTTCGAGGTCATGCTCGGTAATATCGGCGGCGAACTCACCGACAATCAGCGGGAAATGCTGGAACGGGCGCAGCAACGCCTGCAGGGCCTGCTCGACCTGATCAACGACTGGCTGGATATGAGCCGGATGCAACCGGGTGATATTGTCAGTCGGTTGCGCCCGATCGCCGTGGCCGAATGTGTCGAGGCCGCGTTGGCAGCGCTGGAACACGCCGGCCGCGATCGCGGGATCACCGTCAGCAGCGAACTTACTCCAAATCTCCCGCCGATTCATGCCGATCTGCAATCGCTCAAGGAAGTTCTGGCCAACCTGGTGGCCAACGCCGTCAACTACAACCGCGACGGCGGCCAGGTGCGGGTGCGCGCGCGCGACCTGGGTCAACAGGTGGCGATCGACGTGGAAGACACCGGCTACGGCATCGATGCCAAGGAAATTCCATTTATATTCGATCAATTTTATCGGGGTAAGGACAAGGACGCGCGACGCCGTCCGGGCACCGGTCTGGGTCTCGCCATCGCGCAAAAGATCGTCCGCGCCCACGGCGGGACGATCAGTGTAAGCAGCGAACTTGGCCGGGGCAGTACGTTTACGGTGGAGATACCGGCCGCATCGGGTGATGTGAAAGCGGGTCGAGATGCACAAGCTTTACCTTGACGGCAGGGTTAGGTTGTGCAAAAAAGCACTTTGTGCCGCCGTTGACCGAGCCGGGCGGCACCCTGGTGATGTTCCCAGTTCCGCAGCGTGGGTGGAGGGTTGAAAGGGATGGACTGCAACATTCAAGAGGTGGATGCAATCATCGAACAGTGGGGGGCCAAGCCCGATTCCCTGCTGCAGATCATGCTTGATATCAATCACCGCTATCATTATTTGCCCAAGGAGAGTGTGAAAAGGGTGGCGGAACGGCTGGAAATGCCGCTCAATCAATTGTTCAGCGTGGCCACCTTTTTCAAAGTGTTCAGTCTGGTGCCCCGCGGTCGCACCATCGTCCATATCTGCACCGGCACCGCCTGCCACGTCAAAGGGGCGCCGAAACTTCTCGATCGGTTTGAAAAGGACCTCAAGCTGCGGCCGGGTGAAACCACGGCGGACCTCGCATTGACCCTGGAAACGGTGAACTGCGTCGGGGCCTGCTCGGCCGCTCCGGTGGTGCTGGTCGATGGCGTCACCCATACCGAAATGAGTGCGAACAAGATTTCGAAGCTGGCGAAAGAGCTCAAGGCCCAAGAGGGCTAACGGAGAAGCCATGATGCGGCTCAGTACAATCCAAGATCTTGAGTTGTTGCGGCGGGAAATCCTCAAGCGGCGGGAGCACATCAAAAAGCGGGTCCGGATTTGCGATGGTCCCGGCTGCCATTCCGGCGGTGGGGAAAAGCTGATCCAGTTGTTTCGTGAGCAATTCGAGGAGCGCGGGCTGGACGGCAGCTACGAGATAGCCCCGACCGGATGTCATGGCTTCTGCGCCCGCGCGCCGGTGGTCGTCATCGAACCGGCCAATATCTTCTATGAAACGGGGAAGCCCGACCAGGTGGCCACGATTGTGGAACGTTCGGTGGTCGGTGATGAACTGGTGGAGGAATTGCTTTACACCGATCCCGAGACCGGCGAAAAAATCGTCCACGAGCGGGACATCCCGTTTTACGTTCATCAGGAGCGGATCGTGATCGGCGAGACCGGCCGCAACCTGATCACCGAGATCGACGACTACCTGTCCCGCGGCGGTTATTCGGCGCTGGCCAAGGTGCTGACCGGAATGCAGCCGGAGCAGGTGATCGAGGAAGTGAAGGTTTCCGGGCTTCGCGGCCGCGGCGGTGGCGGCTTCCCCACCGGGGTCAAGTGGGAATCGTGCCGGCGGGCGCGCGGCGACATCAAGTACGTGATGTGCAACGCCGATGAAGGCGATCCCGGAGCGTTCATGGACCGGGCCCTGCTGGAAGGCAATCCGCATCAGGTGATCGAAGGCATGATCATCGGCGCCTATGCGATCGGGGCCCGCGAAGGTTACCTGTACGTCCGTTATGAATACCCGGCGGCGGTGAAAAACGCTCAACGCGCCATCAATCAGGCCACTGAATACGGGCTGATGGGCGACCATATCCTGGGCACCGACTTCAGCCTGAAGCTGATCATCAATCGGGGCGCCGGCGCTTTCATCTGCGGTGAATCGACCGCGCTCATGGCATCGCTTGAAGGCAAGATCGGTGAACCACGCGGCAAGCACATCCACACGGTGGATAAGGGGCTGTGGAACCGCCCCAGCAACCTCAACAACGTGGAAAGCTGGGCCAACGTGCCGCTGATCATCAACCAGGGCGGCAAGTGGTTCGCGGACATCGGTACCGAACGGAGCAAGGGCACCAAGATCTTTTCGGTGGTGGGTAAGCTCAACAACACCGGTCTGGTGGAAGTGGCCATGGGCACCCCGCTGAAAAAGATCATCTACGATATCGGCGGCGGGTTGCCCGGCGGCAAACGCTTCAAGGCGGTGCAAACCGGAGGCCCGTCCGGCGGCTGTATTCCGGAAAGCATGATCGATCTCGCGGTGGATTACGAAAAGCTCAAGGGTGCGGGATCGATGATGGGCTCCGGCGGCATGATCGTCCTGGACGAAGACAACTGCATGGTGGACGTGGCCCGGTATTTCCTCAACTTTCTGGTGGAAGAATCCTGCGGCAAGTGCATTCCCTGCCGGGTCGGGGTGAAGCGGATGCACGAAATGGTCACCGCCATGTGCGAAGGCCGCGCCCAGCCCGGGGATATCGAGCGACTGGAGGCACTCTGTAATGGCATCAAGGAAACCGCCCTGTGCGGTCTCGGCAAGAGTTCTCCCAATCCGGTGCTGAGTACCCTGAGGTATTTCCGCGACGAATACGAAGCCCACGTCAACGACAAGCGTTGCCCGGCCAAGGTCTGCAAGAAACTGATCACCTATTCCATCGATACCGACAAGTGCACCGGCTGCGGCGTTTGCCGGCTGCGCTGCCCGGAAGATGCGGTCATCGGCGAAAAGAAGGAATGCCACTGCATCGATGAAGAGATCTGCGTACGCTGCGGGATCTGTTACGAAGGATGCAAGTTCGGCGCGATCGTGATCGAGTGAGCGGAGCAACCGGCGGAGGCCGCGGTGGTTGGTGCCGGCGGCAGGCCCGGCCGCGCACCAGGCTGTGGAGAGGTTTTGACGGCGGTCGTTTAGTAGAGGAGATGTCAGTATGCTGCCCAAGGAACTGTTAACCGATTTTCTCGCGGTCGCGCTCTTCGTTGCGGTGGGGGTGGTCTTTGCGGTGGTGCCGCTGATCATCTCGAGCCTGGTGGCCCGCCGTTCCAGCGGCGTTACCCGCGACGAAACCTATGAAAGCGGGATGGAAACCATCGGCAGCGCCTGGATTCAGTTCACCGCCGCCTATTACATCTACGCCTTGATCTTTGTCGCGTTCGATGTGGATGTCCTGTACTTGTTCCCGGTCGCTATCGCCTACGGTGGCTATGCCATTCGCGATTTGGTGGAAGTGGTGGTCTTCGTGGGGATCCTGTCTCTGGCCATTGTCTACGCGTGGTGCAAAGGAGTGTTTGAGTGGCAACCGAAAAAGTAGAACCGGTTATCCAGTTCGCCCTCCTGGACGATTTGCTCAACCTGGCGCGGGCCAATTCCCTGTGGCCCATGACCTTCGGTCTCGCCTGCTGTGCCATTGAAATGATGGCCGCCGGGGCGGCTCGCTTCGATCTCGACCGCTTTGGCGCCGGGGTGTTTCGGCCGTCGCCGCGCCAATCCGATGTGATGATCGTGGCCGGCACCATCAGCCGCAAAATGGCACCCGTGATCAAACGCCTCTGGGACCAGATGCCCAATCCCAAATGGTGCATCGCCATGGGCAATTGCGCCATCTCCGGCGGTCCGTTCGAGTATCCCGAGCAGTACGCGATTGTTCCGGGGGCGCATCTGATCGTGCCGGTGGATATCACCGTGCCCGGCTGTCCACCGCGCCCGGAAGGCCTGATTCAGGGGATTCTGGCCCTGGAAGACAAGATCACCAAAGGCGAACAGCGCAATCTGCTGCGCCGTTTCAGCCGCAAGGTGGAAGCGAGGTAGTCATGGCCACCAACGACGCATTGATCGAACAGTTGCGAACCCTGGTCGGCGCTCCGGCGGTGACCGCGGACCTTGATTTCAGCCGGGGGATCACGGCCGAAGTCAGGGTCACCCTGGCGCAACTGTGGCCGGCGCTTGAAGCCTGCCGGGATGCCGGGTATTTTCTGGAAACCATCACCGGGCTCGATTTCGTCGACACCAATGAACTGGTCTACCAGGTGAATCGTTATGAGCCACGGTGCCGGATTGCTCTGCGCCTGCTCTGCGGCAAGGACCAGAAGGTGCCGACGGTGAGTGATATTTTTTCGTCGGCGCTGTGGCAGGAACGGGAAGTGTGGGAATTCTTCGGGATTCGATTCACCGACCACCCGGATCTGAAGCCTTTATTGCTTCCCGAAGATACGGATTTCCATCCGTTGCAGAAGGACTTCGGCAAGGTTCACGCTTATCGCAGACGGGATGAGATCTATGGATGAACAGTTGCTAGAACCGGTCCGGGAAAATATCTACCAGCTCAACCTCGGTCCCCAGCACCCCAGTACCCATGGCGTGCTGCGGGTGCTGCTGAAGCTGGATGGCGAGTACATCGTCGAGGCCGAACCGGTGATCGGCTACGGTCACCGAGGCCATGAAAAGATGGGCGAGAACCACACCTATCTTCAATTCATGCCCAACACCAGCCGCATGGATTACCTGTCGGGCCTGATTTACAACCACGGCTACTGTCTCGCGGTGGAAAAGATGTGCGGGATCGAAGTGCCGGAGCGGGCCCGCTACATTCGCGTCATTTGCGCCGAACTCAATCGGATTTCCAGCCACCTGCTGTGGTTCGGCACCTACGTGATGGATCTCGGCGGTTTCACTCCGTTTCTTTACTGCTTCGACGATCGTGAACAGATCCTGGATCTGCTGGATGGGGTCAGCGGTTCGCGCCTGACCTACTCCTACTGCCGCTTCGGTGGGGTGAACCGCGATGTCGACGATGCCTTCGTCGCCGGGGCGCGCCGCTTCATCGCCCGGTTACGCAGCCGTTGGGTCGATTACCACAACCTGGTGACCAAGAACGTGATTTTTATCCACCGGGTGCGTGACGTCGGCATCATCGACCGCGATCTGGCCCTGCGCTTCGGGGTGACCGGGCCCAATCTGCGCGCTGCCGGGGTTGCGTACGATCTGCGCAAGATCGAGCCGTACGAAGTGTACGATCGCTTCGATTTCGAGGTGCCCATCGGCGGCAAGGGCGATGCTCAGGACCGCTACCATGTGCGGCTGGCCGAAATGGAGCAGAGCTGTCGGATCATCGAACAGGCGATCGAGGCCCTGCCGGCGGGAAGATTCCGCAACGAATACCGCTATCAGCATGTGACCCCGCCCAAGGGCGACTATTACCTCGGCTTTGAAAGCGCTCGCGGCGCCACCGGCTACTATCTGGTGAGCGACGGTAGCCGTTATCCGTACCGGTGTCACATCCGGGTGCCGAGCTTCGGCAATCTCCAGGTCCTGACCGAAGTGCTCAAAGGCACCATGGTAGCCGATGCCATTTCCATTCTCGGCAGCGTGGACCTGGTGATTCCGGAAATCGACCGTTGATGCGGGCGGCGGCTCGGGGTTGCCGGGCGCTGCCCCGGGACCCGCGGCGCTGAGGGGCGCGGCAGCCGAAGCGGCTGGCCTGAAACTGGATGTTTTGTTCCGTAAGGAGTTCCTTCCATGACTGAAACCGTCGTTGCCGCTGCTGGGTCGGGATGGCTTCGAATCATCATCGGCTTGATCGTGGTCTTGTTATTCAGCCAGTTGAATGCCCTGTTTCTGGTCTGGCTCGAACGGAAAGTGGCCGGTCACATCCAACTGCGACCGGGGCCGATGGAAGTGGGGCCGCACGGGATCCTGCAAACCATCGCCGACGGTATCAAGCTGGTGGGCAAGGAACTGATCACCCCCAGAAGCGCCGACCGGATCCTCTTCGTGATTGCCCCGGTGCTGGTGTTCATGCCGGTGCTGGTGGCGTTCCTGGTGCTGCCCTTCGATCAGCATCTGATCATCCGCGATATGAACGTCGGCTTGCTGCTGATCTTCGCCTTTTCCACCTTTTCGGTGCTGGCGATCCTCCTGGGCGGCTGGGCTTCCAACAATAAGTACGCGCTGCTCGGGGCGATCCGTTCGGTGGCTCAGAATGTCGCCTACGAAATCCCCCTGTTGCTGTCGGTCATGAGCGTGGTGCTGATGACCCATTCCTTCCGCTTTTCCGAGATCGTCGCGGCCCAACATCGGTTCTGGTTCATCTTCCTGCAGCCGGTTGCCGGGCTGATTTTTTTCATCGCCGCCACCGCCGAAACCAACCGGGCCCCGTTCGACATTCCGGAAGCGGAATCGGAACTGATTGCCGGGTTCCACACCGAATACAGCGGCATGCGCTTCGGCCTGTTCTTCCTGGCCGAGTACACCAACATGTTCATCGTCAGTGCGGTGGCCGCCAGCCTGTTCTTCGGCGGCTGGCAGGGACCGTTCGGATTTTCTCTGGGGCTGCCCGGACTGGTCTGGTTCCTGATCAAGGTCTACATTTTGCTGTTCGTGCTGATGTGGTTTCGCTGGACCTTTCCACGAGTGCGGTTTGATCAGCTGATGAACTTTTCGTGGAAGGTGATGATCCCGCTCAGCCTCGCCAATCTGCTGGTGACGGCCGTGGTGGTGAAACTGATTTGAGCGGGGCCTGGCGTCGGTCCGGCCTGGAAACGGACTGAGCGCGGCGCGGCAACGGTTACAGCGCATTCTGTGGTGGTCGTTTGATCTACCCATTTCACATCGGTGGAGCGGATATGGGCTACTGGAAGGAAATCGTGGAAGGCGGCTGGAGTCTGGTCGAAGGGATGCGGGTGACCGCAAAGCGCCTGGTGCGTCCCGTGGTGACGGTACAGTACCCGCGCCAGACCATCGACATGACCCTGGCCTATCGCGGGCACATCGAACTGAAGAAATTCGCCGAGAGTGGAAGTCACCGCTGTGTGGCCTGCGGGACCTGCGAGCGGACCTGTCCATCGCACGTGATCAAGGTCCAGGGGGTCAAGGCGCATGCCAGGAGTGACAAGGTGGCCACCCACTACTGGATCGACTTTACCCGCTGCAGCCTGTGCGGCCTGTGCGTGGAAGCGTGCCCGACCGAAACCCTGAAATTCTCGCGTGAGTACCAGCTTGATGGGGAAACCCGCTGGGACGGGGTGATCGACTTGATCCAAAGGCTGGAGGAAAACAGATCATGAGTGCATGGTTTGGGATCGAAGGAGTGGCTCACCTGGCTTTTTGGGTGGTGGTCGGAATCACCCTGGGCGGGGCCGGGCTGGCGGTGTTTCCGCGCAACATCCTCCACAATGTGGTTGGGCTGATCCTAGCCCTCTCGGGGGTGGCCGGGATCTACCTGTTTCTCGGCAGCATGTT
>Ga0100396_1002481_pt1 | contig 12088 bp, 11 predicted proteins | sample CryGeymeta201520_FD_81551 | JGI IMG/M metagenome (GOLD analysis project Ga0100396, IMG submission 81551) | Groundwater microbial communities from Crystal Geyser aquifers in Utah, USA - Crystal Geyser metaG 2015-20 | ecosystem: Environmental > Aquatic > Deep subsurface > Groundwater | place: USA... | reverse complement strand
TTCGGCGATCCTACCACCGATCCGTCCCAATCCAATCACGCCAAACTTCTTTCCTTTTATTTCTATACCTTGAAATGTTGTTTCTGAATAATCACCGTTTCTAGCTTGTGTTTTCGCCCGTTCCAATTCTCGAAGATAATCAATAAGAATGCCGAACAAAAATTCAGCAACCCCTTCACTGCTGTACCCCACGATGTTGCATACGGCTATTCCTTTACTTGCTGCGTATACCACATCAATTCTCCCATACCCAGTCCCATACATACCGATATACTTCAAACTCGGGGCTGCATCTATCATTGTTTTGTCAACTGTTGCACCAAGCCGAACCAGTAGACAATTGGTTGTTTTCAGTTCTTCTGTAATGTTCACGTCACCCGCTGGTAGTAACTTTTTGCTTTCGCACATGGCGTCAAGGCGTTTCCATTCCGATTCGTTAAAATCGAGGTTCTTGTAACCAACCATTAGTAGCTTTTTGAATTTCATATAGAAAATATATTTAAGTAATTAAGTTATTTTACCACGTTCTTTTCATAACATTGTTACACTCTGCCCCCCTTATTGGATAACGTTAGAACTTGGTTAATATATCCGAAACAGCTCGCGTAGCCTCTGCGTTAATATGATTTCTGCTTCCTGCCCGTGCCTTTTCAGCTCTTCTGGTGTTAGCTCGCTTTCCGGTTTGCCAAATTTAGCCGGCCCTTGAATGCTATTCATGGGCCAGCCAGAAGGCACCATATCTGATGAGGTATGGAAAAAGATAATAGGATGATCAATTGATGTTAAAACCGTTTTTAGTTGGGGCGTAGCAAAACAATATGCTATATGCCATCTACCAGTCATTTTATCTTTAGGCACATTGGTAGTGATTGACGCCCAATAGGCGAGCAATTCTTTATCATTAAGTTCTTTTCCGTTCACCCTTCTGACATGAGTTCCGGGTTGTTGGTTTTCTGGCAAAAAATCAACGAACAGGCTTTCATCTTCTGAGAAAACCGGAATGCTTAGGTTTTTGGCATAAAACAGAGCTTTAATTTTGGCATTTTCTTCTGCGGTTTCACCACTTTCGTTTGGTTTGCCGGCGAAATCAAAATCATCAAGGCTCAATACTTCTTCCGCGATTTTGTTCAAAAACCTTCGAAACCTTTCTTTCTTAGCCGTATTACGAGTGGCAACTACTATCTTTTCTAATTTTTCCATGTTTGCATTCTACCAAAAAAACCGCACCTTTGGTAATTCTTTGGAAAATTTGGTCCCCCCGGAAGGACTTGAACCTTCAACCAGCGGATTAAGAGTCCGATGCTCTGCCATTGAGCTACGAGGGGATAATACCTATCCTATCGCATTCGCGCATGAAAATAAAGAATTGACCCAGCACCACTTTTGCCGTAGCAGAAGTGGTGCTGGGTTGACACGAAAGGTAATCGGATATACCATGTATATATTGATGCAGGGCTGTGGGATTTCTTTTAAAAATGCACGTCGCAAAAATCCTAATTGATTAATAACTTCTATCCATGCCCGCAGCCATTATCTATTAACCTATAACTATTCAACTCATACCCGCCGCTACTTACCACTAACTTACTGCTATTACATTGCATATGTATCGCGTTATCACAACCACTACAACAACGACAACTCCTTTAACAAGGTAGCGGTTTTGACGCGAACAAACATAACAATAATAAACTTAACCGCTGCCTTGTCTCGAGCAGCGGTTTTAAATTAAAAAATAATTGGTACAATACACCATACACTATGAACAAACAATCATTACAAAACAGCAGCGCGCAAAGCCTATGGGCGATGCGCCACAGCGCGGAACATGTGTTGACCCAAGCAATGCGAAAGCTTTACCCGGGCATTATAATGGCAATGGGGCCTGCCACGGACGAGGGATTTTATTTTGATTTTGATTTGCCCGAAAATGCGAAAAAAATAACCGCAGATGACTTTCCTAAAATTGAAAAGGAGATGGCTGCGATTATCGCGCGCGACCTGCATCTTGTTAAAAAGGAATTGACTGTGGCACAAGCAAAAAAATTATTCAAAGGAAATCCATACAAACAAGAATGGCTTGAAGAAATCAAAAAGCGCGGCGAACAACCAACTGTATATTGGACAGGCGACGAATTCGTTGATTTGTGCGCCGGTCCGCATGTCCAATCAACCGGAAAAATCGGCGCAGTGAAGTTATTGTCTGTTGCGGGCGCGTATTGGCACGGAAATGAAAAAAATAAAATGCTCACGCGCATATACGGAACCGCGTTTGAAACCCAAGAAGAGCTGGACGCGTTTTTGAAAATGAAAGCAGAAGCAGAAAAACGCGACCATAGAAAACTGGGTAAGGATTTGGATTTATTCGTATTTTCCGACCTGGTGGGCAAAGGCCTTCCGTTGCTTACGCCAAAAGGGTCAGTCATACGCAAAGAACTTGAAAAATTCGTGCTGGAAGAAGAAACCAAGCGCGGATACCAGCATGTTGTAACGCCCCCGCTTGCAAAAGTAGAGTTGTATAAAAAATCCGGTCACTACCCGTATTACAAAGACACGATGTATCCGGTCATGAACATAGACGACGAAGAATTGATTTTGCGGCCTATGACCTGCCCGCATCATTTTATGCTGTATAAATCCCGTCCGCGTTCATACAAAGAACTGCCAGTCAGGTTTGCAGAAATCTCACCTCAATTCCGATACGAAAAATCAGGTGAATTGTCCGGGCTTTCGCGCGTACGCATGTTTTGTTTGGCAGATGCGCATATTATGTGCGCGCCCGAACAAGCAAAAGACGAAATCAAGCGCGTATTGGAATTGATTGATTACGCAAACAAGATATTCGGATTAAAAAAGGGCATTGATTACCGTTATCAATTGTCGCTCGGCGACCGCGCGGATGAAAAAAAGTACTACAAAAACGATGCGGCGTGGGACAACGCGGAGCGAATTTTACGCGAAGTATTGCAAGACATCAAAGCGTCATTCTATGAAGCGCCAGGCGAAGCAGCATTTTACGGCCCCAAAATAGACATTCAAATCAAAAAAGCAACCGGACAAGAAGAAACCGCATTTACGGTGCAATACGACTTTGTCATGCCAAAACGATTTGAACTTTCATACATTGACAACACAGGGAAAGAAAAAGAAGTCATTGTGATTCACCGTTCATCCATCGGCGCGTTTGAGCGCACCATGGCGTTCCTGATTGAGCACTACGCAGGCGCGTTTCCGCTATGGCTTGCGCCCGTGCAAGTTGCCGTGATGCCCATTGGCCTTACACACAAAGATGCCGCGATTAATATGGTAAATAATCTCAAAGCAAAAGATATCCGTGCAGAACTTTGGGATGAAGACAGTATTTCCAAGCGCATCCGCAACGCGGAAATGCAAAAAATCCCGTACATTGCTGTTATTGGTAACAAAGAAATGAATGCTATGACTGTGGCAGTGCGCAAGCGCGGCGAAGGCGACCAAGGCGCCATGCCGCAAGACAAATTCTTCCGCATGATTGTGCGTGAACGCGACCAAAAAAGCATATCGTAGCAACAAAACCAACAAAAAACTCCCTGTAAGGAGTTTTTTGTTTTCGCAATGCGGTGTACAATAGGAATAATATGAATGCAAGAAAACTCATTATCGGCATTGACGCGGGCGGAACCAAAATCCGCGGAGTTTTGATGTCTGCCGACAAAATTATCAAACGTGCGGAAATGTTTCATGGAGTTTCGCGCGTCACCAAAGTGATTTTTTTACGCACGCTCTACGCAGTACTTGACGCTTTGTACGTGAGACCCCGCACCGTCCAGCTAAGCGGGGCCGGTGCGCGGGTGGAAAAAGTCGCTGCAATCGGCATTGGCCTGCCCGGTATTATTGCACATAACCGCGTGGTCGGAGCGGGCAACGTGAAAGTGCTTACCACACTCAATATTCAAAAACTCGCGCGCGATAAATATCATACGAATGTCGTTCTTGATAACGACGTAAAAGTCGCATTGCGCGCAGAAGCTGAGGCGTTTAACGTAAAGCCGAAATCCCGAGGCATAAAGCAACGAGGGACAAAACAATTTTCAAAATACAAATCCATATTTATGCTCACGCTCGGCACCGGCATTGGCGCTGCGTGGTGGCGCAATGGCGAAGTCATGCGGGGAAGTTTTGGTACTGCATACGAATTCGGCCAAATGGTTTTGGACAAAAAGAAAAATCATTTTCTGAAACTTGAAGATTTTTGCGCACGCAAATTCTTTAAAACAAAAGGTATTACTCCTCTTGTATCTGAACAAAAAGCCCGCGCAGGCAGCACATACCACAAAAAATTGTGGCGTGAGTTCGGCAATAATCTCGGTATCGCGCTTGCAAATGTCATAAATTTGATTGAGCCGGAATGCATTATTATCGGCGGAGGCATTGCGCACGCGTGGCCCTTGTTTGCGCCTGCAATGAAACGCACGGCGAAAAAATTCACGCTTTCAAAGCCCGCGCGTAAAAAAACAAAATTCACACAAGCAAAACTCGGCAAATGGAGCGGCGCAATCGGAGCAGCACTATTGGCGGTAATGATATGTCGACATCGCAAGACCCTATAAGGTCTTGCGATGTCCTTAAATTGTTTAGGATTTAATTATCTATTCTCCGAGATTTTCATAATGTCGTATATCTTTTGCGTTTCCGTTTTCATCCGCGTCAATCGCAATCAAATCAAACCGCATTGAACATTCAGGATTGATGCGGTTTTGTTTGCAATACAACAACGCCGTGCGCTGCATTTTGTGAAACTTGCTTGGCGTAAAATGCATTTCCGGCAAAAAGTCGTTATCCGGCGTATCTGCCCCATACATTTGCAATGCTTTCACTTCAACAAAAATAATCGTATCGCCCTTGCGGCAAATAATATCAAGTTCGCCGATTTTAGTTCTGAAATTTCGCGCAACAATCGTATACCCCTTGCGTTTTAAAAATTGAACTGCCGCGCCTTCGCCCAAAGCGCCGATGTCATTTTTCATAATCATGAAAATGCGTTATAATGTACGTTATAAGTATATACTGTTATGAATATCCTGCTTCCCAAAAAACTCACGCCCAAAAGCAAAGTGAATCTGGTTCATACGTCTTCGCCGGTTGACCCGTCTGATTTGAAGGATTTTGTCGCATACACCGAACGTTTGAAAAAAATGTATCCAAACACGAAATTGTTTGAGGTGAACCGCAAAAACCTTGACCCGCGGTATTTGTCTGCTTCGGAAAACGAACGGCTGCGAAACCTCAAGCGCGCCATCCGCGACGCAAACTGGCTTGCCCCAATTTACGGCGGCACTGGCTGCGCGGACATTGTGCGCTATATAAGCAAAGAAGACCGTTCCTATATTCGTAAAAACAGGCCAATTGTAAATGGATTCAGCGACACCACATTTTTGCTCAATTATTTGTATTTCAAGTTGCGGCTCATGACATTTCACTACGAAAACATAGCTGGGCTGTTTTACCACAAAAATAACCACGATTTTTTTGATGTCATAACCGGGAAAAAACAAGAAATCTCGTACCTGCGTCCCGCATACACATGGTTAAGCCCAAACGCGGGGCTGCAAGAACCCATTCAAGGTATTGCTATTGGCGGAAACCTTGAAACGTTCCGCGACCTTTTGGATATTTGCCAGATAAAACCGCGCTCATGGGAAGAATATATTTTATTCATTGAAGACATTGATTTGGACGTGGAAGACCTGCATCGCATCATCATTTCATTGGACCAAAAAGGCGTATTTATGCATGTCAAGGCAGTTGTGCTCGGTATTATGAATGAAAAATCATTCACCAAAAGTTGGCTCAAGCTCAGCAAAGATTTTACAAATGAGTCCATGACAGACCATATGTTTGAATACCTCATCAGCGACGTGATTGAAGAGCGCACCGAAGACCGTGACCCGCTCTACATTCTTAAAGTTGATAATTTCGGACATCATGTGAAAGACCAAATGATGATTATCCCCATTGGCGCAAAAACCACTATTGAACCCAACGGCAGAATTACGTTTCACGGCCCGTTTGTAGAATGAAAAAACATATGACACGTGCTGCATAATGCGGCGCGTGTTTTGGTGAGCGGGTAAGGGGAATCGAACCCCTGGCGCCAGTTTGGAAAACTGGGGTATTGCCACTATACGATACCCGCCTTCGCTGACCTGCGCTTCGCCGACGGCTTCGGCAAGGCGAGAGCTTCAGCTGGCAAGCCCGCCAGCAATGTTTTACATAGCAATGCGGGATGGCCCGCGCTAAAAGCTATCCTACTATAAAATGCTTGGCCAGACAATGGTAAACCATTGATTTTTGTCCATATCTCGCGTATAGTTATTTTTAACTGCTCCTGCCGGTCCCGCTGTAGCGGGATTTGTTTTGCAGGATGACAGAATATTTTTATGCACGTGTTTGATACGCTTAAAAAAACCATTCCTGCAATCGGCGAGATATTGACAGGAAATGTCATACGCAAAGAGTCGCGGCGCGTATTTGTCGACCTTGACACAATCGGAACCGGCGTTGTGCTGGGAAAAGAATACTTCTCTGCGCTTAATAAAATCAGGGCTCTGAATATCGGAAATGAGGTAACGGTCAAAATCGTCGAAATCATGAATGACGAGGGATTTTGGGAACTTTCCATGAATCAAGCAGACCGTGAAGCAGGATGGGAAAAATTGCGCGAGCTCAAAGACAAACGCGAAATTTTGTCCATTCCAGTTTTGGGCGCAAACCATGGCGGGCTTTTGATTCAATTAGAGGGAATTGAAGGGTTTTTGCCTGTTTCTCAGCTTTCGTTGGAACACTATCCGCGCGTGGAAGGCGGAGATAAAACTAAAATTCTTGATGAATTGCGCAAATTCATCAAAAAAGAAATCAATGTTCGCATTTTGGATGTAAGCGAACGGGAAGAAAAACTCATCTTTTCTGAACGCGAAGCTGAAGAAGAAAAAATGCAGGGAATTCTTGCGCAATACAAAATCGGCGACTCAATAGACGGAGAAATCACGGGCATTGCAAATTTCGGCGCGTTTATCAAATTCGGCAACCCGCCGCTTGAAGGCCTGATTCATATTTCCGAAATTGATTACAAAATGATTGATGACCCGGCAAAGTATGTGCGCGTAGGCGAAATTGTCAAAGCGAAAATCGTCAACATCACGAACGGACGCGTGTTTTTGTCCTTAAAGGCATTGAAAGAAAATCCGTGGGACAGCGTTGAAACCAAATACCAAAAAGGGTCTGTGTATGAAGGTAAGGTTATCAAAATCAATCCAATTGGCGCATTCGTCATGTTTGAATACGCTATATACGGCATATGTCCGATTGCGCAGTTTGCAGATGATTTGGAAACGCTCAAAAACGCGTTTATCGTTGGCGAAACGTATTCGTTTACTGTTACTGATATTGACCAACAGGAAAAGCACTTGATTCTCAATTTGAAAAAATAACAGCTTTGCATGATACGCAACGCGCGATGCGCAGCAAAACCCCCTGCTGATTAGGCGGGGGTTTTGCGTATAAAGCGTGAAACGATTCGTGATAAATTATTTGCCCTTGACCAAATCCTTAAACGCTTTCGCTGGCTTGAACTTAGGAACACGCGTCGCGGGAATGGAGATTTTTTCTCCTGTCTTGGGATTAACACCCATGCGCGGTTTGCGATCAACAACCCTAAACGCTCCAAACCCGGCAATTGCCGCGTCTTGCCCCCGCTTCACCGAAGCCATAATTTCGCCAAATACCATTTCGACAATCTGTCCTCCTGCTTTTTTGGACAACTTGTATGTATCAGCAATTTTATTTGCCAATTCAACTTTATTCATAGTTGCATAACCTTAATTGTAAAAACGACTCGAAACGTTTAACGTTCCTTGATTGCCATTTATTATATCTTGAATTGTGTATTTGTAAAGCCTATATTTTCTCCTTAAACAAAGCTCCCCGATCTTACGATCGGGGTATCTTCTCCCCGTTGCTTCGTCGGGAGCGAAATCCCTCCGAAGCAGAAAATTCTTCGCATTCATCCACGGGCTTACGCCCGAGGTTTTCTGCGAAGGGGGATAAAACCTGCCTGCTCCTTGCGAAAACTATGGCAAGGTAGACTAGTTGTTTGTACTCCATGTATTGCGGGCAGAGACCCGTTTCGTTTACCCCGCACCAGTTCTATCTGACAGAACTGGTGCGGGGTTTCGGCTTCTGAAATCCAGAATAACAAAATGTCATGGAACCGCGCTTCGTTAGAGCGGTTGCGCAACAGCAAAAAGAACCTGAGAAGCTTTATTTCGCGTACTCAATCGCCCTGGTCTCCCGAATAACCACAACTTTAATCTCGCCCGGATACTTCAATTCTTGCTCAATGCGTACACTGATATTGCGCGCAAGCTGGGCGGCATCTACATCGGTTATTGCTTGGGGTGTCACAAATACGCGAAGTTCCCTACCCGCCTGAATCGCATACGCTTTTTCAACGCCGGAAAGCTCCAATGCGATTTTTTCAAGGTCAGTTAAACGTTTGATGTAGTTTTCAACCGATTCTCTGCGCGCTCCGGGCCGCGAAGCGGAAATCGTATCCGCAGCGTTCACGATGTACGCCTCGGGAATCGCAACCGGATAATCGTCGTGGTGCGACCGCATGGCAAAAATCACGCGCTCGTCAATTTTATACTTTTGCAGAATTTTAATCCCAAGCTCCATATGGCTTCCTTCAATTTCATGGTCAACTGCTTTCCCGATGTCATGCACGAGTCCTGCTTTTTTGGCAATCTCCGCATCCATGCCGAGTTCTTGCGCAATCATGGAACTCAAAATCGCAACTTCTATGGAGTGCATCAAAACGCTTTGCCCGTAGCTGGTACGAAACGCAAGCCGTCCAAGTAAATGAATAATCTCTTGAGGAAAATCAATAATCCCGACTTCATACACCGCATCTTCGCCTGCTTGTTTGATTCTTTGGATGATTTCTTTTTTCGCTTCATCAACCTGCTCTTCAATGCGCGCCGGCTGAATTCTGCCGTCTTGAACCAAATGTTCCAGCGCGATTTTTGCGATTTCGCGTCGAACCGGGTCAAAACACGAAAGGGTAATCGCGTCAGGTGTTTCATCAATAATTAATTCAACTCCTGTAAGCTGTTCAAAACATCTGATATTCCGCCCTTCTTTTCCAATAATGCGTCCTTTGATTTCTTCATTGGGAATCGCAATGCTTGAGGTAGTGATTTCTCCCACATGCGACCGCGCATAGCGCTGAACCACAGTTGCTACAAGCTCCGCGGCGCGCTTTTCAATTGCCTCTTGGCGGTCCCGCTCGAGTTTTTTAATAGACGTGAATAAATCCTGCTGGTACGTTTCTTTGATTTGGTCCAGCAAATACTGTTTTGCTTCGTCGCGCGGAAGTTTTGCGCGTTCTTCAAGGAGCGTCAGTTGCTTGTCATGATACTGTTCTAACTCCTGCTTGATGGTTTTTACTTTTTCAATCTGGTCAACAAGCCGCTCTTCTTTTTCATCAAGTTTTTTCGTACGCTCATCAAGCGTGATTTCCTTATTCAGCAACCGTTCTTGATTTTTACGAAGCTGAACTTTTTCACTTTTCACTTCCTGCTCCGCATTTTGTAAAATCGTGACTGCCTTGTCCTTTGCGTCAAGCAAAAGTTTTTTGGTTTGATTTTCTACGCGGTCCAATTTTTCCTGGATCGCCGCTTCAACATTACCGATCTTTTTTTGCACCGTACTCCTCCGGATGAAATATCCGATAGCGGCACCTATCCCTGCTGCGCAGATGCCAACAATAAATAGTGTCATATTATGTATATGCCTGAAAGGACGAATCTTTTTGTACGAGAAATTATTGCAACGAAAGCATACGCGCGTACGCGGCGTATAATTTCCGAAATGAAAACGTGAGTAAAAACACGGATAAGAAAAAACAAAAGTCAGGTCTGCAGTGCAACAAAAAACAAAAAGAATTCAGCCAATCAGAACAACAATTAATTCTTTAATAGACCCCTTGTTATTCCAAAATGGATAGCAAAATTTACTTATTTAGTATAGCGCCAAGGAAGGGTATTTGTCAAAACGTGAAACTTCAATTTACTGGTCGGAATCCAATATCATAACACTTTAATATATTATTCCCCTTGAATTATCAAAACGCCTGTCGGATTGACAGGCGCGATACCAAGAGAAAGAAGATACCCTTTTGCTGCCCACCCTCCCGAGCCTTGTGTAATGTCGAGTACGTTTTCGGGCGTGTTTACTTTCCACCCTTACCCGATACCAATGACAATGTTTCATGGTCCGTTAGAGTTGCGTTTTAACCTGTGAAACATGTTTCACAGAAATATGTTTCACGTGAAACATTATGTTCCCTCTAAAGTATATTTCTTGATCTTGTGAAACATGTTTCACAGGATTTTGTTTCTTGTGAAACATCTAGGTTTCTGATATTTCTCTAAAATTGATTAGACCAAGGCGATACCACGTGAAACAATTGTTTCACAAGCGTACGAAATCGTTTTTAGAATGTGAAACATGTTTGTCAGGATTTTGTTTCTTGTGAAACACTTTTGTTCTATTTAAAACGGTTTTTGTAAAACTTTTAACCTGTGAAACATTTATGCAACACGCGTTGGCGGGCAGAGTTCCATAAGTGTGTTATGATTACTCAATATGCGACTTAAAAAAGAAGATATCAAGTTTATTATTGTACATCAGAGCGCTACGCCTAAAAACGACACAAGTTTTGAACAAATAAAAAAATTTCATGTGTGGCAAGGCATGGGAAACATTGCATACCATTATTTTATTGAGGCAAACGGCAAGGTTAGGCGCGGCAGAAACGAATCAACAGCAGGAACGCATACAAAAGCAAGCCATATGAACGAAAAAAGCATTGGCGTATGTTTGGCTGGCAATTTTAATACTGAAGACCCGAATCCAAGCCAATTGCAATCCTTAAACCAAATCCTGCGCTCTTTGCTTATCAAATATAAACTTCAACCTGATGACGTTTTGGCGCACCGCGAAGTTCCCGGATCAGCAACAGAATGCCCTGGAGATAGCTTGAATGTGTGGCTTGTTGACTTTAGAGAGCAGTTGAAAAAGCGCCTATAAGTCAAAAGCGCAAAATATGTTTCACGTGAAACATATTTCTGTGAAACATGTTTCACAGGTTAAACGGAATCTGAAATTCCTGTGAAATATCTGTGTCACAACCCGTGATTTTGGAAAAATCAGTTTTAAAGAGGTTTAAATGTTTCATGTGAAACATATTTCCGTGAAACATCTGCCCTGCCGCAGGCGGGTGTTTCACACTCTAAAAACGATTCCGTACGCTTGTGAAACAATTGTTTCACAAAATGTTGTTTTTATGGTTTGATATACCCAGTAGTGAATTTTCGACTTGATTATTAACATTTATTCTAGCTAAGTTATTGACTTTTAGTATATGAGCAATTTCTTTACACAATACCATATTTTCTCTTGTCGCTTTACGACTAGTTAAAAATCTACTACAGGGTATAGATATAATAAAGAAAAAATAAGGAGGTATTTCGCATAAGAACCAGTTATATGAAATGTTAATTATTTTTAACCCATAAAATTATGAAATTTAACAAAAAAAGATTTGCCAAAGAATGGTTAATATTTGTAGGTTGTGTACTGTTCAGTATTTTAATACTACCTATAATTTTTTATCTTTTCATGGCTAACGAATACACTCTTTCAAAAATGTATAGTCAACTATTCAAAGCGATATTTGATGGAGAAGGTGGTGTCTATCTATTCATATTATTGCCTTATATTTTAGTTCAATTTATTAGATCGGTAATCTGGTCAATAAAAATTATAAGATCTAAAAATAATTAACACATCATACAACACGGCATATCTGGAAAAAGTTTTTCCGAAAACTTTTTCGCAAATTGTTATGCAACTTCAGATACCTCGAAATGTTAGGCGACATTATGAAATACGGTCTCTGCGTTACTTTTAATAATGATTTGGCATGGCTAAACGAAAAATAAGAACAACTGGCTGCTTTATGGAGTACGATGGAAAATTTGTGATA
>Ga0100396_1002464_pt1 | contig 12128 bp, 9 predicted proteins | sample CryGeymeta201520_FD_81551 | JGI IMG/M metagenome (GOLD analysis project Ga0100396, IMG submission 81551) | Groundwater microbial communities from Crystal Geyser aquifers in Utah, USA - Crystal Geyser metaG 2015-20 | ecosystem: Environmental > Aquatic > Deep subsurface > Groundwater | place: USA... | reverse complement strand
CTCGCAATTCGCAATTCGCAATTCGCAAATCGTGATCCCCGTGGCCCTGGTCGGTGTCGTGCCCCTCAAGGTTTCGGCCGAAAACGGCCCGATTCAGCCCGGCGATCTGCTGGCCCTTTCATCCACGCCGGGCGTGGCGGCACGGGCCATGCCAGTCACCTTTGGTGGACGCATGTTCCACCTGCCCGGCAGCTTCTTCGCCAAGGCGCTGGAACCGTTCGGAGGGCCGGGCATCGACGTCATCCGAGTGCTGCTGGTGGGGCAGTGAAAGAGGTGCAGCGATGAACAAATCTATTCTGAGATTCCTCGGCATCGCTTGCCTGGGGCTCGGCCTGGTGGTGACTATGGCGCAGGCGCAAGGTGGCGGCTTCCGTCTCGGCAGGAGTGTGATCGGCGGGGGCGGCACGGGCGCGCAGCCCTTGAGCTCGGCCAGTTTCCAGATGCACGCCAGCCTGGGGCAGCCAGGGCCAGCGGGCAGCGCCAGCAGCGCCAGCTTTGGCCTGGTCGGTGGTTACCAGGTCCGACCGCAGGCGCCCTCGGCCACCCCGACGAACACGGCCACGAGCCAGGCGCAGCCATCCGAAACGCCGACGCCTACGGCAACGGCCACGCACACTCCTACATCGAGCGACACGCCGGCGTCAACACCCACGGCCACAGCCACATCGACTCCCACTCCTACGCCAACGCCCACGACCGCCTCAACTGGTCCCGATCTGTTCGGGTGGGTGTTCCTGGACGTCAACGGCGATGGCTGGCGGCAGCCCGCGGAACAGGCGGGTTTCTCCGGCCAGACGCTGCGGTTGGAGGCGCCGGGCGGCGGGGAGGTGGCGTGGACCAAGAGCGTCGGCACGACCGGCTGGTATCAGATCGACGTTGTGGCGGCCGGCTGGTACTATCTCAATGCGACCGTGCCGGAGGGCTACGTGTCCACCAGCCCGACGCGAGTGTGGTTCGAGAAGGAGGTCGGGGAGGCGAAGGTGATCAATTTCGGCACGCGCCCCGCGCCGACCGCGACGCCGACCCGCACACCGACCCGCACGCCGACGCGCACGGCCACGGCGACCCCGACGGCCACGGCAACCGCCACCGCCACGCGGACGGCGACGCCGCATGACACCATCATACCGACCGCGACCGCCACACCCACCGCGACCGCCACCCGTACATCGGCCTACACATCGACCCCAACCCTGACGCCGACGCACACCCATACACCGACCGCCACGCCGACTCCGTGGCGACGCTACTTCCCGTTGGCGGGGAACTGACTTGGCGCCGACCCCAGTCCCCTCCCTTGCTCAAGCGGGGGACCGGGAATAGCAACAGCATCGCATGGCTGCGAGACCTTCGAGGTCTCTGAAACCTCGAAGGTCTGATTCGGCGGGCTTTATCGGCATCGCATTCTGGGCGTGGACGCCACCCAAATCGGGGAGGCGCAACCGCTGGTCTCACCCCTGCGCGCGGGGATGACGGACACGGTAGCGGTGGCATGGACGGTACCCATCACCGCCACCGGCCGCGATATCTGGGTGCTGGTCGATCCGTACGCGGAGGTACTCGAAAGCGATGAGATGAACAACCTGGCGCACGTCAGGGCCGTCTTTCCCGATTTGCTGGTGAGCAGCATGTACGCCGACTACGCGGCGCCCGACACGATCCAGATCAGCACGACGCTCTCCAACCGCGGCGTGGCGCCGGCCACGGACGTGGGGTCGTGGCCTGGCGCCGGGATGCGGTCACCGGCACACTGCTGGGTGAGACCACTGTGGGAAGCATCGCGGCCGGCGGCAGTCAGGAGGTCGGCATGACCTGGCGCGTCTCGCCGGCGGACACGGGCGAGCACGTGGTCTACGCGGTGGTCGATCCGGCGAACGCCATCCTGGAGATGGACGAGACCAACAACGCGGACCTGGCCGCGGCAGATGTGCTGCCCGATCTGGCGCTGGGCGGGTCGTACGTCGAGGTGGGACTCGGCGGCCGGCCGCCTGATCCGTTGCCGATCACGCTGGTGTTGGACAACCGGGGGGTGGCCGACGCACGAGATGTGCGGGTGCGGGTGGCGCCGGCCGCGCGGCCCGGCGCGGGGGCCGCGGTGCTCTACGAGACGGTGATACCCAAGCTCGCGGCCGGCGAAGAAGTCGTGCTGACCACTGGTATCTCCGTGCCCGGCTGGGAAGACGTCTACGCGATGGCCGACCCGGAGTGGGCCATCCCCGAAACGAACGAAAGCAACAACCTGGCGCTGCTGGTGGAGTTCCCGCCGCGCAGATACCTGCCGCTGCTGCTACGATAACGGATAGCACGTGCAACGCACTCTCGAAGTGCGTTGCACGTAAGCCGATCGCTCCTCTGGCGTCTACATCGCATTCTCTCAATAATCTGGGGGCGGTGGCCGCCGTTCGACAGGCTCGTCCGAGCCGCTCACGATGCGGTCTGCGACCGGGCCACCGTGGCTCACTCACAGGTTGGCCATAGCGTATTCCGGAAAACTGAGAGAATACCCTACGTCGTCACGAGATCCACGAATTGTCGCTCGTAGAGAGCGTGATAGAGCCCGCCCCGCGCCAGCAGCTCCTCGTGGCGCCCGCGCTCAACGATGCGGCCACCGTCCACGACGCAGATCAGGTCCGCATGGCGGACGGTGCTCAGCCGATGGGCGATGACCATAGCGGTGCGCCCAGCCAGCAACCGCTGCAGCGCGTCCTGGATCAGCACCTCGGTTACGGTGTCCACGCTCGAGGTGGCCTCGTCCAGGATCAGGATGCGCGGGTCGGCCAGTACCGCGCGGGCGATGCAGATGAGCTGACGTTGACCCACTGACAGGTTGACGCCCCCTTCCAGAATCTCCGTGGCGTAGCCGTCCGGCAGCGCGGTGATGAACGCGTGGGCATTGGCCAGGCGGGCGGCCTCCTCCATTGCGCGGGCGGCCGCTCGCGGCCGCCCAAAGCGGATGTTGTCGGCGATGGCGCCGGAGAAGAGGAAAGGCTCCTGCGGCACCAGCCCCATCTGCCGGCGCAGGGAATGCTGAGTGACCTGCCGGACGTCCAACCCGTCGATCAGCACCGCACCCTCTGTGACATCATAGAAGCGGGCCACCAGATTGGCGATGGACGTCTTGCCGGCCCCGGTCGGCCCCACCAGCGCCACCGTCTGCCCCGGTTCGATGACCAGGTTCACGTCGTGGAGCACGCGCGTGTCACCGCGGTATGAGAAGGAGACGTGGCGTAGCTCTACCAGGCCAGCGATGGTCGGCATCTCGACCGCGGCGGGCCGATCCGCGATCTCCGGCCGGGTGTCGAGCAGGTCCAAGACCCGTTCGCCGCCCGCCATCGCGGCCTGCATGGTGGTGTAGAGCTGGCTCAACTCTTGAATCGGCTGGAAGAAGCGGGACACATAAGCCAGGAACGCCACCATCACCCCCAGGGTCAGTTCCCCGCGCGCGACCGCAAGCCCGCCAAACCACAGCACGATCCCTGTGGCCAGCATCCCGAGAAACTCGATGGAGGGCAGGAAGACGAACGAAAGGGACATGGCCTTGATGTAGGCATCCCGATTGGCCTGGTTCACCTCGTCGAATCGCTCGTGCGTCACATCCTCTTGCGCAAAGGCCTGGATCACGCGCATCCCGGAAATGTCCTCGGCCAGGTCGCCGACGACGGCCGCGATCCGGGCCCGAGTGTGGCGGAACGCGACCTGAGCCCGGCGGGCAAAAAGATAGGTCGCCAGCAGCACTACCGGAAAGACGCAGAAGGTGAGAAGCGCCAGCCGCAGACTCATCGAAAGCATCACGGAGATGACACCTGCCAACACCAGCACATCGCCGACCAGGGTGATCAACCCCTCCGACAGCAGTTCGTTGATGACGGCCACGTCGTTGATGACGCGCGAGATGGTCACCCCGACGATGTGGGTATCGTGATAGCTTAGGGGAAGCGCCTGAAGATGGCGGAAGAGCCGTGTGCGCAACGTGGCCAGCACCCGTTGCCCTACCCACGACAGCAGATACTGTTGGCCCGCGGTGGTCAGATAGGCGCCGATGAAGACGGCCGCCAGACCCAGGGCGATGCGAGCCAGACCGGCGGTGTCTCCCTCGGCGATGGACTGGTCGATCGCCACTTTGATCAGATAGGGGGCGACCAGCGTCAACGCCGACGCGATCAGCATCAGCAGAAACGCGGCGGCCATGCGCTGCCAGTGGGGGCGCAGATAGGCCAGCAAACGGGTGACGACGCGCCAATCAAAGGCCTTCCCGTCGACCCGCTCGCCAAAGCCCTCCATCACCCGACGCGGGCCGATGCCGGTACCGCTGGCGCCGATAGAGAAGCTCATGGCGTCTGTCCTTGGGGCCGCAGTTGATAGTGATAGATCTCCGCGTACAGGCCCGAGGTGAGCAGCAGTTCCGCGTGCGTCCCGCGAGCCGCGATGCGACCGTTTTCCAGGATGATGATCAGGTCGGCCTTGCGCAGCGTGCTCAGACGTTGCGCGATGACGAACGACGTGCGCCCCCGCATCAGTCGCTGGAGGGCGGTCTGGATCAACTGCTCGGTCTCGGTGTCCACGCTGGAGGTCGCGTCATCCAGGATGAGGATGCGAGGGTCCTTGAGCAGGGCGCGGGCGATGGCGATGCGCTGGCGCTGCCCGCCGGAGAGGGTGAGACCGCGTTCGCCGACCCGCGTGTCATACCCATTCGGCATCTCGCAGATGAACGAGTGCGCCTGGGCCGCCCGAGCTGCCGCGATGATCTCCTCCTCGCTGGCGTCGGGGCGACCGAACGCGATGTTCTCTCGAACGGATGCGGCGAAAAGCGTTGTCTCCTGCAGCACGTTGGCGATCTGGTCTCGCAAGGAGTTCAAGGTCACGCGGTGGATGTCATAGCCGTCGATGGTGATGCGCCCCGCGGTGGGGTCGTAGAAACGCGGGATGAGGTTGATGATGGTCGACTTGCCGGAACCGGTGGCTCCCAGCAAGGCGATCACCTGACCAGGCACCGCCTCGAACGTGACGTCTGTGAGCACGCGATGGCGACCGAAATAGGCGAAGGAGACGTGTTCGAAGCGCACGTGGCCGCGCACGGGCGGCAGCGGCGCCGCGTCGGCCGTCTCCTGCACCTCCGAAACGGCATCCAGGATCTCGAAAACGCGCTCCCCCGCGGCCGCGGCAATGGAAAGCGCGGGGATGATCATCCCCAGCCGGCGAACCGGCTGCACCAGTTGCGCCAGGTAGGTGGAGAACGCCACCAGTTCTCCCAGGGTGAGCCGGCCTTGAGTGACCAGGAGACCCCCGTACCAGATGATCAGAACCACGCTCGCACTGGCGATCAATTCGAGCAGCGGAACGTTGACGGCGCTGAGGCGAGCCGACCGGGCCGACAGATCGAACCAGCGCGCGTTTTCGCGATCAAACCGGGCGATCTCGTTCTCCTCCTGGGCAAAGGCCTTGACCACGCGCGCGCCGCGCAAGTTTTGCTCCAGCCGCGTGGTCAGCACGGCCAGTTGTTGCTGAATCTCCAGGGAGAGCGGCCGCAGGACGCGACCCAGTTGAAAAGCGCGGTAGCTGAGCAATGGCATGGCGGCGAGGGCCAGGAGGGCCAGAGGGAGGTTCATCTGTGCCATCATCGCCGCGGTCCCCAGCAAGAGGATCGTGGCATCGATCAGCCGCAGGAACGCGCGACCGGTCACGAAACGGACCCGATCCACATCCTGTACTGCCCGGGAGAGGATCTGGCCGGTCTCGGTACGATCGTGATAGGAGAAGGAGAGATCGGAGAGCTTGCGGTGGATGGCGTTGCGCAGGTCGTACGCAACGCTCTGGGAGGCGACCTCCGTCCACTGTCCCTGCACGAAGGTCAGCCCCCCTTTGAGCAACGTCAGCCCCAGGAGACCCAGAACCGAAAGCCCCAACAGGCGGACATCCTGACCGCCGATTCCCCGATCTACGATCCAGCGAATGAATTGGGGGATGGCCAGCGCCAGCGCGTTGCCGCCCAGCAATGCCAGGTAGGCGCCGGCCGTCAGCCGCCAGTATGGGCCCAGGTAGCTGAGGCAACGCAACAGAATGCGGCCAGCGTCCCGTTTATGCGAGGACAAGACGACTTCGACTGACACCGGCTTCCTTTCCTTCAAGTCGAGGAGTCATTCGGAAATAAGGTCTTGCTTTGGCTTCGGCGCTTTCTGAGCGATGTCCTGAGCTTGACGAAGGGCCTGTCGAAGGAGGCGCGCGCTTGTCACAGGTTTTCGATGATCAGATCGGTCATCTGTTCAGTGCGCAACTGACCCCCCATGTCCGGCGTGCCCACCCTCTGAGCCAGGGCCCGTTCGACGGCCTGTCTGACGACGGCCGCCGCTTCGGGCAACTCCAACCAATCGAGCATCATGGCCGCGCTCAGGATAGCCCCCACCGGGTTGGCTATCCCTTGACCCGCGATGTCGGGCGCGGAGCCGTGCACCGGCTCGAACATGGACGGGTACTCGCGCTCCGGATTGATGTTGGCGCTGGCGGCCAGGCCCAGCCCGCCGCCGATCGCGCCGCCGATTTCGGACAGGATGTCACCGAAGAGATTCGAGCCCACGATCACGTCGAATCGCTCGGGGCTGCGCACCATGTTCATGGCCAGCGCATCCACGTGTTGTTTGTCCGCCTGGACTGTGGGAAACGATGGGCGCATCTCCTCCAGGACCTCATCCCAGAGCACAAAGCCGTACCGCTGGGCGTTCGACTTGGTGGTCATGGTCAGCCGCCGGCGTCGCGAAAGGGCCAGATCGAACCCGAAACGCAGGATGCGCTCGATGCCACGTCGCGTGTGGATCGCGGTTTGGAGCGCCACCTCTTCCGGCTTGCCCTGTTTGAACCGTCCGCCGCTGTTCACATATTCGCCCTCTGAGTTCTCTCGAAGCACGATCAGATCGATGTCCGAGGGGGTCTTGTCCGCCAGGGGACAGCGCACGCCAGGGTACAAACGGGTGGGCCGCACGCAGGCATACTGATCGAACGTCTGGCGGATGCGGATCAATGGTTCAAGGGTCAGGTGATCCGGCATCCGAGCGGGGTCGCCCACGGCTCCGAACAGGATGGCGTCATGCTGGCGCAGCACATCCAGGAAGTCCGGCGGAACCAGACGACCGGTCTCGACATAATGCTCTGCACCCCACGGCAGGTGGGTCAGCTTCAGCGCAAACCCGCCCCCCTGCCTTTGCACGGCCTCCAGCACGCGCAGCGCCTGACCGATGACCTCGGGCCCGACGCCATCCCCCGCAAAGACAGCGATTCTGTAGCTTCTCATAGATGTTCTCCTTTGATCAGGATTAGCTTACCCATATGCTTCCTCGCAGCGGTCAAAGACACTCCAGGGCTGGCCCGGTACTCCTCTGCTCGCCACACGTCCTGCTCAGGCTCGATGATGCGGCCCCACTTAGCCCAGACATAGGACGGTTCTCCCTGGCAGCACGCCATAATATCACACATGCGCTCTGCAAACAAGCCGTTAGCGCGGACGACCACTCCGTCCCCAGGTTCGATGAGATTGCAGGGGGCAGCCTCCAGATTGACATCGACGCCACCTCTATGCGTGTGATAGATCAAGAGGGGGCCTTGCCTCTCCTTCCTTATTGATCCATGACCGAGCCATCCTCGTGCAGCCGGGCGCCGATCTCGCGCTTGCGCGGTGGATGTTTCTCCTGGCAACCGGGCGCCAGCTCGACACCCAGCCCTGGTCCTTCTGGGACGAGCATGAAGCCCTGTTCGATCCGGGCCTGCGAGCGCACGATCTCGCTGGCCGGCGGACGATCCTCCCCGCCCGAGTACTCCTGAATCGCCAGGTTGGGGATCGAAGCCCCTATGTGTAGACAGGCCGCGGTGGCGACCGGAGAGAGGATGCCAGGATTGTGGGGCACGATGCTCTTCTGATAAGCTTCGGCCAGCGCTGCGACCTTCTTGGTCCCGGAGATGCCGCCGACAACACACGGGCTGGGCCGCAGGTATTGGGCCGCGTTGCGCGCCAGCAGTAACTGAAATTCGTGCAGAGAAAAGAACCGTTCGCCGGTCGCGATGGGGACGCCGACCTTCTGTGCTACCTCGGCCATCGCATCGATGCTCTCGGGCCGGATCGGGTCCTCGTAGAAAAAGGGACGATACGGCTCGATCTCCCGGCCGAGGGCGATGGCCTCAGCCAGCTCCAGGCGGCGATGGATCTCCAGGCACAGGTCTACCTCGTCGCCGACGGCTGCCCGATACTGGCGCACGGCCTCGACCGCGCCGCCGATCTTGGCGGCGTGGGTCTTGAAGTAGGGCGCGCTGCGCTCCTCGTCCAGGAAGGGGTTCAGGTGGCCGACGGCCGTGTAGCCCTGCTGCAGTGCCTCGCGACACTTCTGAACCTGTTCTTCCAGTGTCGGCGCTTTGACATGCACGTAGACGCGCACCTTCTGGCGCGTCTGGCCGCCCAACAGCTCGTAGATGGGCACACCCAGGGCCTTGCCCTTGATGTCCCACAGTGCGATATCCAGGGCCGAGATGGCGCCCATGATGGCCGAGCCACGGAAACAGCCCGACCGGTACATCACATTCCAGTGATGCTCGATCCGAAACGGGTCCTGGCCCGTCAGGTATTCACCGAACTTGGCGAGTGCGGCCTCGGAAGCTTCCAGATGGCCCCATGTCCCGGATTCGCCCAGGCCGGTGACCCCTTTATCGGTGTGGACCTGGACGAGTAGATAGCTGTGGACCCGGATGGGTTCGACTTTGGTGATTTTCATGTGTGTCCTTTCCTGGATGGAAGGCTCTCACCCCCTCGCCCCTATGCGTTAACTTGTGAGCCGCCCGCCGCTCAAGCAGCAGGCTACTGAAGTGCAGGGGAGGTGGGTGGTTGATTCACATGGCAGATGCCTCAGCACTCCGTGACCAGCATCCGCCGAGAGTCGTGCAGCGCAATGACAGGCTGCTGGCCTGCGGCCTCGCCCGGCTGCCGGAAGATGCTACGCAGCACGCCATCCTCCAGATCGTAGCCGTAGATTGCAGACCGTTCATGTTCGCGGAAGGCCGGTGCGGCGATCAGGACGCGGATGTTGTCCAGCATCACACCTCGGACATGGGCGAGCGTCACGTAGGAGGGGAGCCGGGCGTAGCTCGTGTCGCTGGCGTGCGGCATGGTGCGCCTGGAACCTTTGGGTTTGTGGCGCGCCGCGTAATCAGCCGCGCGATCGACCCGCAACGTGATGTTCTGCATCGTCAGGTTCTCGATCGGCCCCTCGGGCATGCCCTGGATCAGGATGCCGCTCTCGCTATGGATGTGAATGTCGCGAAAGATGACGTCTCGGATCGCGCCGATGCGCGAGTCCGCGCAGCGCTTCTCGATGTCCATAAAGATCGGCGCGACGCTGTGCTCCTGCCAGTCGGCTGGGGTCTGGATGGAGAGGTTCGAAAAGGTGACCCGTTCCATGGTAGCCCCATCTTTCACGTAGAGGCCTATCCCCACCGGCGAGTTGCGGATGGTGCAGTTGGAGATATGGATGTCGCGAAAATCTCCGAAGGACTCGGTGCCGAGCTTGACGGCCGCGCACGTGGTCTCCAGCGTGCAGTTAGTGACAACGATATTCTCGCAGGGGTGCGGCTCCGTGGCCTTCAGCACGATGCAGTCATCGCCGGTGACGATGTGGCAGTTGGCGATATGGACGTCGCGGCAAGAGTTGGGGTCGATGCCGTCGGAGTTCAGCCGGTGGCGGTTGTTGAAGATGGTGACCCCGTCCACGAACACCGTCTCACAGCGCTGCAGGTGAACGGTCCAGGCATCGCTGTAGAGGATCGTGATATCGCGGATCACGACATGGCGGCAGCCCTGGAAGAGGCAGATGCCGGTCCGAAATGAGGGCCGGTCAGGGACTCCCCAGCGGGCACCGAGGTCCGCGACCCCCTGCCCGTGGATCGTTCCCCCGCCCTCGACCGCGACGTGCTCCGCATCCTCTGCGACGATCAGCGTTCCCACCAGCAGGCCGCCCGAGCTTTCGTAATCGTGCTGGCTGTCATAATCGTGCGGGTCGGTGCTGGCCCAAAGCCGCGCGCCGGCGCCCAGGTGTAGGGTCACATGGCTTTGCAGCCGAAGCGTGCCCGACAGATAGTCGCCCGCGGGAACGCACACTGTCCCGCCGCCGGCCCGGCTGCAGGCGTCGATGGCTGTCTGAATCGCAGTACGGTCGTTCTGCTGCCGATCTCCCGCAGCACCAAAGTCTCTAACGTTGAACACGATGGGCTTTGTCTCCCCTTCCCTGGACGACCTCACCCCCTTCCCCCTCTCCTTGTAGGAGAGGGGGAAGGCGACGCTCCCCCTCCTTGGGGGGGTAGGTGCGCGGTTCTCAATGCAGCAACCCAGGCGCTACTGCTCGATCTGCGTCTCGTTCCACTGGATGCCCAGGCCGGGCTCCTCGCTCAAGTAGATATAGCCGTCTCGGAAATCCAGCGGTCCCATGAAGGGGTTGTGGTGGGCCATGGGATAGCTTTCGGTGATAAGCCCATTGCTCACCGCGGCCACGCAACTGCAGCCGACCGGCGCGTTACCGTGGGGCGCCATGGGCAGGTGATGGGCGCTGGCCAGGGCCGCGATCTTGAGCCACTCGCTGATGCCACCGCATTTGTTGGGGTCGGCTTGCACGATTTCCGCACCGCCGCGCTCGATGAGGTCCCGGAATCCCCAGCGGGTGAACTCGTTCTCGCCGCTCGCCACCGGCATGTCCAGGGCCGCGGCCACCCTGACCGCCCCCTCGATATCGTCCGGGTGGACAGGTTCTTCGAACCAGTAGGGATCCACCTCTTCGACCATCCGGCCAAAGCGGATGGCGGTGGTCGCATCCCAGGCGTTGTTGGCGTCTATCATCAGCTCGATGTCCGGGCCGATGGCCTTGCGAACCGCCTTGACCCGCTCGGCATCCTGTTTGAGGGTGATCCCGGGCCACCCGACTTTCATCTTGACCGCTCGGAAGCCCGCGGCAACGAAACTCTCCAGCTCCTGGCACAGCTCAGGAATGCCCTTGCCATCCTCGTAATAGCCGCCGGCCGCGTAGGCCCAAACATGGTCCTGAGCGCCACCGGCCAGACGCCACACCGGCTGGCCCAGGGCCTTGCCTTTCAGGTCCCACAGGGCGACATCCACCGCGCTCATGGCCTCGACAAAGCCCCCCTTGGCCACCGGTTTGCGGGTGCCGCCCATGTAAATGAGCTGCCACAGCTCATCGGTACGCAATGGATCCTTGCCCAGCAGCTTGCTGCGGATCGAGCCTTCAATGGCTCGGCGAGAGCCGGCTTTGGCCGGCGCCATGCCCACGATGCCCTCATCGGTGTAGATCTCCGCCCGAGCCCGGGTGTGCTTTTCGGTGCGGATGATGCTGTTCCAATGTGGTCTGTCCAACTCTTGAGTACCGACGATGGAGACCCGGATGTCTGTGATCTTCATGCTGTGTTGTTCTCCCTCTCTCAAAAGGTCGGAATGGCGCCGGGTTCGCTCCCTATGCTGGCCAGGCGTCGCTTCGCCTCCGCGTAGACCTTCGGGCTGAGCGGTCCCTTGAGCACGGTCCGGACGTTGGCTGCCAGGTGTTCCTGGTCCCTGGTACCGATGATCATTGTCGAGATCGAGGGGTGACTGAGGGCGAAACGAGTCAGGAACGAGTGCCGATCTTCGCCTTCTTCCAACAGGTCCTCCAGCCCGGCGTCGCGGAAGAGCTGTGGAAAGCTATCCCGGTAATTGCGGACCACACCGCGCACGACGATGCCCAGCCCATGCTCGGCGCCGCGCCGGATCGCCTCCTCGCTGGCGCGTACCATCCCGCCGTACACGATCTGGATCATGTCGAAGACGCTCCAGGTTATGTACTGCTGGATGCCGTGATACCCGTAGGCTGTCGGGTAGCCCGATTCCGTCTTGGGGCCGTGGCGTAGGCTGACCCCAATGTAGCGAACCTTGCCCTGGCGCTTCAGCCTCTGCATGGTTTGCACGACCTCCCCCGCGGGCCCGCCGATGAGCTTGTCCGGGGTCGCGCCATGGAGCTGCCACACGTCGATGTGGTCGGTGCGCAGCAGCCTGAGGCTCTCCTCGATGTTGCGTTCCAGGGTTGCCGCGTCAAAGGTGTGCTTGTGGCCGCTTCCCG
>Ga0100396_1002453_pt1 | contig 12157 bp, 12 predicted proteins | sample CryGeymeta201520_FD_81551 | JGI IMG/M metagenome (GOLD analysis project Ga0100396, IMG submission 81551) | Groundwater microbial communities from Crystal Geyser aquifers in Utah, USA - Crystal Geyser metaG 2015-20 | ecosystem: Environmental > Aquatic > Deep subsurface > Groundwater | place: USA... | reverse complement strand
TGTCCCTAGATGATTGAGAAGTCACCATGAACTCTGTTCACCACCAAGCATGAAAACGGGCAGCAGACGCCTATTTTTAGATTAGATACGAGCCGCACGTATAGCGCGAACTTGGGGACAAGTCTCCGTGGGTTGTCATTCCAACCGCAACGCCGCCAGCGCATTCTCCACACTATCGGTCGGGCTGACCTTGTAGTGCACGTCGGCGATCCGACCCGCTTCGTCGATCAGGAAGTGCGAGCGGATGATGCCGAAGTATTGCTTGCCGTACATGCTCTTCTCGCCCCACACCCCGTACAGCTCGGCCACCCGGTGCTCCTCGTCCGCCAGCAGCCGGAAGGGCAGGTCGTGTTTGGCCTTGAACTCCACGTGGCTGGCGATGCCGTCCGGGCTGACCCCGAGCACCACCACGTTGCGCGTCTCGATCTCAGGATAGTTGTCCCGGAAGCCGCACGCCTGGGTGGTGCAGCCGCTGGTCATGTCTTTGGGGTAGAAGTAGAGCACCACCCGCTGGCCGCGATAGTCGCTGAGCCGGACCATCTGACCATCATCGGCGGGCAGTACAAAATCGGGGGCCGGGCTCCCCACGGTGGGCACGTTTTCAGGAATGGATGTCTGATTGGGCATGGCTGTAGCTCCTCATCTTGGGTTATCGTCGTCATTGAGCCGGATCCGCCACCCGGCCCAACATGCTCTGCACGTATCTTCTCAATTCTTGGGGGGAATCGCGCTGTGGCCGGTCTCCTGACCGAGCCACCGTGGCTCGGTCAGGAGACCGGCCACAGCCACCCCGAATTATTGAGAGGATACCTCTGCACAGCATTGACAAACTCTGCCTCGTACTATAACGCTCGCTGACGTGGTATGCTGGAGTAAGGCGTACAATTCGAGGCAGTCCAATGATGCTCCAACACTGGACGCCATCTTACTTGACCCTGGGCGCCGCCTCTGCTATCATCTATCAGTCTATCGGATTGATACAATCAATCCGATCAATTCCCGCCAGGACACCTTATGATTCTGTCAAAGATCGACTCCGACTTCTGCTACGTGTTCGCCCGTGGCGCTGAGCCTGGCGTGTGCTGGCCCTCTCTCCAAGAGATCCGCGCCGGAACCGGTATCAGTATGGGAAAACTCCGAGAGCAGAGAACCTCCCTGAATTCCTCTCGGATCGAAGGAGATGCACTATGAGTGCTGCGAGGCAGAAAGCCATGCAGGAAACGCCCGCTGAAGTAGTGGGCAACGATTTTTCGATCAAGGTGGCTACGGTCAACGGGTCCGGCAGCCAGACCAGCAACAGCGTATTGTTGCGGGCCCTATTCAAGATGGGTATCCCGGTGACCGGCAAGAACCTGTTCCCGAGCAATATCCACGGCCTGCCCACCTGGTATATCATCCGTCTGAGCAAGGCCGGGTATCTGGCCCACCGTGACACCTTCGAGGTCGTCATCTGTATGAACGGCGTCACGGTTGCCGAAGACATGGCGAGTGTTGCCCAGGGCGGGGTTGTCCTCTACGACGACTCTTTACCTATCCCCGCTCACCGCAAAGATGTGACCTATTACCCCATGCCGGTGAACCAGTTGATCAAGGAAGCCAATTTGCCGTTCAAGCTGCGAGATTACATCGCCAATATGGTGTATGTTGGCGTCATGGCCTATCTATTTGGCGTTGAGATGGCCGAAATCGAAGCCGCCGTGGCGTGGAACTTCAAGGGCAAACGCACCCCGATCGAGCTGAACATGAACATGGTGCGGCGTGCTTATGCCTGGGCCGAAGCCAATCTCACCAAGGCGGACCCCTATCGCGCCCAGCGGATGAACGGCTTCAACGAGAACAAGATCCAGGTAGACGGCAACACAGCCGCCGCGTTGGGCGCCATCTTCGGCGGTGTCACCTTTATCGCATGGTACCCCATCACGCCATCTTCCAGCATCGCTGATAGCCTGAACAAGTACCTGCCCCAACTACGCGCCGCGCCGGGGGCGTGCGACGCGACCTTTGCCATCATCCAGGCCGAGGACGAGCTGGCCGCGATCGGGATGGTTGTCGGCGCGGGGTGGGCCGGTGCGCGCGGGATGACCGCCACCAGCGGCCCGGGGCTCGACTTGATGGCGGAGTTCGCCGGCCTGGCCTACTTCGCCGAGGTACCCGCGGTGATCTGGGACGTCCAGCGCATGGGCCCGAGTACCGGCTTGCCCACCCGCACCAGCCAGGGTGACATCCAGGCAGCCTACTATCTGAGCCATGGGGATACTCACCACGTGTTACTCTTCCCGGCCAACCCGAAGGAGTGCTTTGAGGACGGCTGGCACGCCTTCGACCTGGCCGAACGGTTACAAACCCTGGTCGTGGTATTAAGCGATCTCGACCTGGGCATGAACGACTGGATCAGCGACCCGTTCGAGTACCCGGACAAACCGATGGATCGCGGCAAACTGCTCACCGCCGAGCAGGTCCAGGCGTTGGGCGGATCGTGGGGCCGCTACAAGGACGTGGACGGCGACGGCATCGGTTACCGCACATTGCCCGGCACGCCCTACCCGGGAGCCGCCTACTTCACTCGCGGCACCGGCCACAATGAATACGCCGCATACAGCGAGCGCCCCGAGGACTGGGAGCAGAACCTGGATCGGCTGGTGCGCAAGTTCGAGACCGCGCGTGAGCTGGTGCCCGCCCCCATCGTGGACGAGGTCGCGGGCGCTTCGATTGGCATCATCACGTTGGGGTCAAACCATTATCCTGTGGTCGAAGCCCGTGATTTGCTGCGGGCGGCTGGCATAAAGAGCAGCTACATGCGGCTCCGGGCGTTGCCGATCAATCAAACCGCGCGCGATTTCATGCACAGGTTCGAGAGGGTGTTTGTGATCGAGAACAACCACGACGGCCAATTGCACAAGATCCTCTTGTCGGAGGAGCCGTTGTGCGGCGGCGACCTGGTCTCCATTGCCCGCTGCAATGGCCTGTCGCTGTCTGCCCAGTGGATCGCCGAGGCGATTCGTAAGACGCTGTGAGTCACCTGGCAAACAGCGCCCTCTCGATCATCCTGGATGGAGAGGACACAACAAACAGGTGATGACACACGGTATCTTTTCAAAAAAGCGGGGACAAATCTGCTCAAGCCAAGTCCGTGACTCGGCGGGCGAGCGGCGGATCACGGATCCGCCTTGAGCTGCCCCAGGTTGTTTAGAGGATACGACACACAAAGATATCGGGGCACTGCGGAGACCTGTGTTCAGAGCTCAAGAGAGGATAGTAAGACGATGAACATCGCCATAGAGGCGCGTCCGCACAGGGCTGCCAAAGTGAATGCCCTGGGCCTGGAGAAGAACGCCTACAAGGGCGGGCCCTCGACGCTGTGCAAGGGCTGCGGTCACGATAGCATCAGCCAGCGCATCATGAATGTCGCCTGGGAGTTGGGGCTGGATCAGACCCAGGTGATCAAGATGAGCGGCATCGGCTGTAGCAGCAAATCGCCCGCCTATTTCCTGGGCTGGAGCCACGGCTTCAACAGCGTACACGGCCGGATGCCCGCGGTGGCAACCGGCGCGGTGGCGGTCAATAACCAACTGACGGTGCTCGGTATCAGCGGCGATGGCGACACGGCATCCATCGGCACAGGCCAGTTCAAACATGCGGTGCGCCGGAACGTGCCCATGGTCTACATCGTGGAAAACAACGGCGTCTACGGGCTGACCAAGGGCCAGTTCAGCGCCACCGCGGATCTCGGACAGCAACTCAGGTACGCGGGGGTCAACAACCTGCCGCCTTTGGACATCTGTCTGGAGGCGCTGGCGGCCAACGCCACCTTTGTGGCCCGTAGCTTCGCCGGCGACCCGAAGCAGGTGGAGGCGCTACTGAAGGCGGCGTTGAGCCATCGCGGCATCGCCGTCATCGACATCATCAGTCCCTGCGTGACGTTCAACAACCACGACGGCTCCACCAAGAGCTACGGCTGGGGCAAGACCCAGGAGGAACCGCTCAACGAGCTGAACTTCATCCCGCCCTACGAAGAGATCATCATCGACCCCTACGAAGGGCTGATGGAAGTGGCGATGCACAACGGCTCGAAGATTGTGCTCAAGAAGCTCTCCGAGGATTACGACCCCACCGACAAGCTGCGGGCATTCCAGGTGTTGGAAGAGGCCCGCCAGAACATGGAATTCATCACCGGGCTGATCTACGTCAACGAGGATGAGCGGCCTGACCTGCATGAGCTGCTGCATCTGTGTGATACGCCGCTGGTCTACCTGCCGGAAGAGAAGCTCCGCCCCAGCCGCGAGGCGTTGGCCGAAGTGCTGGCTGGTTTGTAGCGGGGGGCAGGGGGCAGGGGTCAGGGGGCAGGAGTCAGGGATCAGTTGTAAGAAGATAGTCAAGAAGCCCACCAGCGAAGTGTCGCTGGCGGGCTTCTTTTCTTATGTTTCGCAGGCCGTCGAACGGATGGTCTTCTGGTCTGCGTCGTCGATCACTCTAGCGCACCCAGCCGCGGGTGGCTACGGCCTCGGCGACCCGCTGCACGGCCACCAGATAGGCGGCCAGCCGGTTGTGCACCTTCCGAGACTGCGCCATTTCGTGCACCGCGTGGAAGGCCGTGGTCATCTTGGCATCCAGCCGCTCGTACACTTCGTCGAGCGTCCAGTAGAAGTTGTAGGCGTTCTGGACCTGCTCGAAGTAGCTTACCGTGACGCCGCCAGCATTGCACAGGAAGTCCGGGATCACATACGAGCCGTTCTGGAACAAGATTTGGTCAGCCTCGGGGGTCGTCGGGCCATTGGCCAGCTCGGCGACGATCTTGGCCTGGACGCGGCCGGCGTTCTCGGCGGTAATCATCCCCTCCAAAGCGGCCGGGACCAAAATGGTAACCGGTAATTCCAGCAGTTCTGCGTTGGTAATGTTCTTGGCGCCGGGGAAGTCTGCCACTTTGCCGGTCTTTTGCTTCCAGGCTATTGCTTTCTCGTAATCGAGGCCGTTGGGGTTGTAAATGCCGCCCTTAGAATCGCTGATTGCGACCACCCTTAATCCGAGCCATTCATGCCCCAGCTTGTGCGCGAATTGGCCGGCGTTGCCGTAGCCCTGGATCGCTGTCGGAGCGTCCTGGAGATCAAGGCCCAACACCCTGGCCGCCTCACGGATGGTGTAGATGCCGCCGCGGGCAGTGGCATCGCCGCGGCCCAAGGATCCGAACAGAGGCGCCGGCTTGCCAGTGATCACACCTGGGAGATGCCGGCCCATGATGACCTCGTATTCGTCCATCATCCAGGCCATGATCTGCGGCGTGGTGTACACATCGGGCGCGGGGACGTCTTTGTCGGGACCGATGAAATAGGCCACCTTGCGCATGTACCCGCGGCTCAAGCGCTCCAGTTCGCCATGAGACAGACTATGGGGGTCGCAAATCACGCCACCCTTGCTGCCGCCCAGCGGGATGTCCACCACTGAAGTCTTCCAGGTCATCCAGGCTGCCAGCGCCCGCACAGTGTCCACAGTCTCTTGGGGATGGAACCGAATGCCACCCTTGGCCGGGCCGCGCACGTCATTGTATTGCACGCGGAAGGCCTGGAAGACCTCGAAGCTGCCGTCATCCATCTGCACCGGCACGGTGAAGCGGAGCTCCCGCATCGGCACGCGTAGAAAAGCGTGCATGGCCGGTGAGAGGCCCAGAAGGCCGACGGCCTCGTCCAACTGGCGTTGGGCAATCTCGAAGGGATTCGTTGCTGACGTCATAATACACTCCTTGTATGGTTGATTCTGCGAGTCTTTTTCGCACCTGCGAAACCTATTTGCTGACCCGGCCGACCTCGCGGGATCCAACTGGCCAGATCAGAACGACAGCAGCCATAAAAGAGCCGCCTATCCACCCCAGGGCGACAGACGGCAAGACACATCCGGGTCGCCATCGTCCCAAGATAGTTTGATTATACATAAACTTCTCAGTCACGTAAAATCCGACCCCCTTGCTTTTCACGGCGCCCTGGCGCGCGGCTGGATATCACACCTGACAAGGTGACAAGGTGAAGAAAACCTCACACTACAGCCGTGTCGAGTATACGCCTCCCGCCATTGATAGAAACGCTGTTCCCCATCGACAGACCGCGGCGTGGGTCCCACGCTCTTGCGCAGGCGATCGTTGATCGCCGCCAGCAGTCCCAACGCCGCCCCGATCCCCAAAACCAGCTTGCACACGCGCTTCATCTTCTGCTCCTTTGCTGCTCGCTACTCACCGATGCCACAAGAGCCCCCATCCCGTCCAGCCGAAATAGAGGCCGAACGCCAGCAAGAATATGCCGCAAACCAACAGCACGGCCCGGTAGCCGCGCTCGCCGAACAGCCCGCGGCCAGAGGCCATCAACAGGCTCAAACCGCTCAGCCAGACCAGGTCCGTGAGCCAGTGGCTAAACGCGAGCCCGCCCACCGTCAGCGGGCCCAACTCCAACGACATGACCCGGGCAACATACACGGCCCCCAACGTCGCCCACCACAGGGACCAGTATGGGTTGGCCACGGTGACCATCATCCCGCCCGGCACATGACCCCAGCGGACCACGCCGGGCGCCGGGCCAGCCGACGCACCGGTCAGCGTCAACCGGCCTTGCCAGGCGCCAACAGTCAGCCCGTAGCCCATCCAGAGGAGCACCACGGCGCCCATCAGCCCTACCAGCCCACTCACCAGCGGCTGCTGCAGCCAGACGCCCAGCCCATACGCAATCCCGAACACCAGCGGCACCTCGCTCAGCCCGTGACCGAGCGCCAGTCGAACGCCGGCCCAGCGCCCGGCGCGGGCTCCTTCGCTGATGGCCAGCGCGGTCAGCGGCCCCGGTGACAGCGCGCCGGAGAGGCTGATGAGCATGAAGGCGCCGTAGAGGAGCAGCAGTTGAGTCATGAGCGGCCTGATGGGTGTGACGAGTAACGAGTGACAAGTGACGAAAAAGGCGGCGCCTATTTGGACTCCACCAGGAACCTGGTCGCGGCGGTTGCCAGCAGGGCCGCCCCGATGGGCAGCGCCCGTTCGTCGAAGTCGAAACGGGGGTTGTGATGCCCCACGTTCAACCCCAGATCGACATTGCCGGAGCCCAGCATCATGAAACACGCCGGCACGTAGCGCTGGTATTCGGCAAAGTCCTCCGAAACCATCATTGGGGGACACCAGGCCACGGCGGTGTTGCCCACCACCTGGACGGCCGCCGCGCGCGCAACCTCGCTGACGGTTGAATCGTTCACCACCGTGGGCGCGACACTCTGCACCGCCAGCGTGTAGCTGGCGCCCATGCCCACCGTGATGCCGTCCAACAACACCCGCAACCGGGTCAGGACCGTTTCCCGCACCGCGGCCGAAAAGGTGCGGATGGTGCCCTCCAGCGCCACCTGATCGGCAATGATGTTGAACGCGGCGCCCCCGCGTACCGTGCCGATCGTCAACACCGCGGCCTCCTGCGGATCCACATTCCGGCTGACGATCGTTTGGAGCGCCGACAGCACCTGCCCGGTGACTGCGATGGCGTCCACCGCCTCATGTGGCAGCGCGCCGTGGCCGCCGCGGCCGCGGATGTGAATGCGCAAGATGTCGGCCGAGGCCATCAGGGGGCCAGCCTGTGCGCAGACGCGGCCCAGGGGCATACTGTTCCAGAGATGGAGCCCAAAAGCCGCGGCGGGGACGGGATCGGCCAGCGCGCCGTCGGTGATCATCGCGGCCGCGCCGCCATCTCCTTCTTCGGCCGGCTGGAACAGCAGCAGCACCCGGCCGGGCAACGTCGCGGCGTGGCGGGCCAACAAAGTCGCCGCGCCCAGCAGCATGGCGACATGGCCATCGTGCCCACAAGCGTGCATCACCCCCGGCGTCTGCGACGCGTAAGGGGCTTCACTCTCCTCCTGGATGGGCAGTGCATCCATGTCGGCGCGCAGCATCACCGCTGGACCGGGCCGCCCCCCCGACAGCAGGCCCACCACCCCGGTGCGCCCGACCCCGGGCCGCACCTCGCACCCCAAATCCGCCAGGACACGGGCCACCAGGGCAGCCGTCCGCGTCTCACGATAGCCCAATTCCGGGTGCTGATGTAGATCCCGACGCCAGGCCACCAATTGCTCCGCCAGTCCTTCCGCCTCCGTACGATAGTCGGGCGTGGTCATGGCGCGCCCACCCCACCATAGGTCCACCGCGTGTTCCAAAGCACCAGCGGCGCTTCTCTGCGACGAACTCCAGCCCCCGTCACCTCGCCCACTATCAGGCAATGATCGCCGGGAGTGGCGGGTTCAGAGGCAAAGCGGCATTCCAGCCAGGCCGGGGCATCGGTCAACAGAGGGCAGCGCGCCGGACTGGGCCGAAAAGAGTGACCCGCCAGGGTCTCCTGGTCAGCCCTGACCTGGGTGTGTTCAAAGAACTTCTCGGCGGTCATCTCCTGGTCGGCGGCCAGGATGTTGATGGCAAACCGCCGCGCCGTTCGCACGGCATCCGCCAGATGGGAGTTGCGACGCAGCGCCACCATCACCAGGAGAGGGCGAAAAGAGACCTGGCTGACCCACGAAACGGTGGCCGCGTGCAGCGTCGCACCCGCGCAGGTGGTCAGGACATAGAGACCGTTGGAGAGCATCCGCAAAGCATCATTACGCACATCGCTGAGCGACGTTGGGGAGTCTAGTGTCATCCTCAATCCTCCTGTGCTTGTGAATCGGCAATTTGGCGATCTTCAGCGGAGAGTTTCGTTGACGGTCCTAACCGCAATACGGTTCAGATAAGCCTGGAGTAGAGCCTTCAGGCGGGGCGCCTCTGGCTAAAGCCTGATGTCACTAACATTTGCCTCTCGCTCGGGCCGGTCTCCTGACCGAGCCCGCTCCGGCGATCCGATTTGGCTGGCCCGGCGAGGCTTCCGGTGGCTCGGTCAGGAGACCGGCCACAGCTAGCGAGAAAAGTTAGTGGCATTAGGCTAAAGCCTCGATTCCGGCACACTATACTGAACGGAAATGGATGCAGTGCAAACGGAGTCGAGCCTTTAGGCGAAAATCAAGCGCAAAAACCGGCTAAAGCCTCGATTCCAATGCACTCGTTTGATTTCCGTTCAGTATAACTGAACCGTATGGGTCTTAACCGCCATAGTGCCACGCCGTATCGCGCAGCGCCAATGCGGACATGTGCGGGGCGCACACGTCACCCTCGATCACCTGGGTGATGAACACAGTGTGATCCCCATTCTGGCCGACCTCTTCGACTACCTCGCACGCCAGCCAGGCTTCGGCCGCGTCGAACACCGGCGCCCCGACCGGGCCGCTGGTGAAGTGATAGCCGGCAATCTCATCCGATCCAAACTGAGTAACCTTAAAAAATGCGCGGGCAAACTCGGGCTGGTCGGCGCCAACGACGTGCAGGACCAAATGGCGACTGGCCTGCACCGCGTCATGGATCGCCGTCCCCTTGCGCAGCGCCACCGAAATCAGCCGGGGGTCGAGCGACACCTGCCCCACCCAACTGACGGTCGCGGCGCGCGGGCCGTCCGGGCCGTTGGCGGCCACCACGAACAGGCCATAATTGAAGGAGCGGAGAACGTCTCTGATGCTATCTTTCGCAGCCATTTGCACCTCAAGTTACTTTCACCACAACCCGCGCGCCGCCTGCCCCGCCAGCGCAGCGGTGATCGGTTCGCGCCAGGCCGGCTCGACGTCGGCGCAGGCTCGCAGCAGCCCGAAACAGCCGGCCAGCATCTGATCGCCATGCGGCACCGCGAAATAGGCCGGCAGACCGACGTCCCGCAACATGGCCTGCCGCGGCCCGGTCACGGCCAGGAACTCCAGCGGCACGGGCGTCTCGTCCAGTAGCAGCGCGCCGTGGCCGTGGTCCGCGAAGACGCGGGCGTGACTGATGCTGCCATCCGCCAACGCCCGCAGCCAACCAGCCAGACTGCTGGGATTCAACAAGCCCGTGTGATGCTCGAACAGGCGCACGAACTGGCCGTCCCGATATTGGAAGGCCAGTGTGTGAAAGTTGCCCGCGTTGGCGATCAACGCGTCAGGCTGATTGGCCACGACCGGGTCGTCCAACGCGCCCAGCACGGCCGCCGGCGCGGTGTCCATGACGACCACGGGCAGGCCCGCCTGGGCCGTGGCTGTCTCGGCCAGCGCGACCAGGCGGGTCATAATCGCGGGGACCTCGCCGCCACGGAACGCGAATCGACTCAACCGCCGGTCATGCTGTAAGCGTTCGACCAGGTAGTCCATGCGAAACTGGCGGTCGCTGACGCCCGGCGGCGCCGCACCGTGGTCGAAGACGGCCAGCGCCAGCCCGTCCGGCGCCAGCTTCATCCCAAAGGCCGCAAACGCGCCTTGGATCGCGACGTAGTCGAAGTCGCGGAACTCGACGTGGGCGAGGTCGTCGTGCGAGATCAACTTGCGCGCGACCTCGTCCGCAACGATCTCCACCCCCAGCTCGCGCTGCACCAGATCCAGGTCGTCGTCGAAGGTGCGGGCAGGATCCGCCGTGGCCAACACGCGCAAACCGGCCCGCCGATGCGCCTCGACCGCCCACGAGCAAGGTCCGCCGCCCATGATCACGCCGGTGATCAACAGCGGCAGCCGCGCGGTCGTGGCCCGCTTGATCCGTTCACTGATCAGCAATGTCGGCGAGGGCATCACCAGCTTGAGGCAGTTCTCCGGCGTCCGCTCGCTGTCGAACAGCAGGATGTCCTGGGTGCCGGCGCCGATGTCGATGGTCAGAATTTGCATGGTTGCTGGTATGGTTGGTTGGTGGTTGGTAGATTGGTAGATTGGTAAATTGGTAGATTGGTAGATTGGTAGATTAGTAAATTGGTAGATAGTAAATTGGTAAATTGGGAACCCGTCCCCCGATCTACCAAGTTGCCAATACACCAAGTTACCAATCTACCAAGTTACCGTTCTACCAGGTTGCCATTCTACCGTGCCTCGATAATTCGCGCCTGCCCGTCCGCATGGTACGACGAGCGCACCAGTGGCCCCGACTCCACCCACTTGAAGCCGCGGCCATACGCTTCCTCGGCCAGCTTCTCGAATTCCTCCGGGGTGTAGTAGCGCTCGATGGGCAGATGGCGCCGGGTCGGCTGCAGATACTGGCCGATGGTCAGGATGTCCACGTCCACGCCGCGCAGATCATCCATCACCCGGAGCAGTTCGTCCCACTGTTCGCCGAGCCCGACCATGACGCCGGATTTGGTGAGCGCGTGCGGATCCAGCTCCTTGGCCATCCGCAACACCGCCAGGCTGCGCTCCGGTTTGGCCTGGGGCCGCGCCCGTTTCGAGAGCCGCGGTACGGTCTCGACATTGTGGTTGAGGATCTCCGGGTGGGCGTCCATCACCAGCGCCAGCGCGTTCCGGTCTCCCTTGAAGTCGGGGATCAGCACTTCGATGGTGCAGCCGGGTTGCAGCCGGCGGACCTCCCGGATGGTGTTCGCAAAGATGTGCGCGCCGCCGTCGGGCTGGTCATCGCGGTCCACGCTGGTGAGCACCGCGTGCCGCAACTGCATCTCGTGCACCGACTGGGCCACGCGCAGCGGCTCTTCCTCGTCCAGCGGCAGCGGCCGGCCGGTCTTCACGTTGCAGAAGCGACACGACCGGGTGCAGGTGTCACCCATCAGCAAGAACGTGGCCGTACCGCGGCCCCAGCATTCGCCCAGGTTCGGGCACAGCGCCTCCTCGCAGACGGTGTGCAGCGTTTGCCCGCGCATCAGCGACTTCAGTTTCCAGTATTCTTCGTTCTGGCTCAGCTTGACGCGCAGCCACTCCGGCTTGCGGCCGGTCGTGGCCTGCTCTTCGTGCAGCCGTGCGCGGCGCACCGTTGGCACGGCTTTGAATTCGAGGGGGATTGGGTCAATCGTGACGTTGGTTTGCATTTCGGCTCAACAATCCTACGTTTCCGGCATTTCCAGTCAGCGTTTTACGCATCTTCCCGTGCTTCAAGCGACCACCACCGCCTGCTCCTGCAACACCTGCTCCAAGAACGGCGACAACTGATGCGTAGCCACCTCTTCCGGAGTGGCGCCGCACGCCTGGATCGGCTCCAGGATGCGCGCCGCGGCAACGCCTAGTACACGACGGCGTAAATATCTATGGGGTTCCGATTGCTCCCGCCGGGTCCGTGACCCGGCGGCGTCAGGTGGACAACCGCCCGCCGGTCACGGACCGGCGGGGAGCAGGAATC
>Ga0100396_1002443_pt1 | contig 12187 bp, 6 predicted proteins | sample CryGeymeta201520_FD_81551 | JGI IMG/M metagenome (GOLD analysis project Ga0100396, IMG submission 81551) | Groundwater microbial communities from Crystal Geyser aquifers in Utah, USA - Crystal Geyser metaG 2015-20 | ecosystem: Environmental > Aquatic > Deep subsurface > Groundwater | place: USA... | reverse complement strand
GAAGAAGTGATTGTTCGTGTTTCAATAATGCTTATCCCGTTTCTATTTGCACGTTTTTTTAATTCATTCAATTTCCACTCTTCTGTATCGAGTGCAAGAACTTTGCCTTTATTCTGCATCAGCGCTGCAATGTGAAGTGATTTACCGCCGGCGCCGGCGCATGCGTCAATTACACGCATGCCCGGTTTAACATCTAAATAATTTGCAACAAGCTGAGATGATGCGTCCTGGAGTTCAAAGTATCCTTCTTTAAAATAGGGAGTTTGAAAAAGATTTTGCCGCTGTTCAACAAGCAATGCATCCTTCGTAAAATCAAGAGGAAAGGTTTGTATCCCGATCTCTAAAAATTTTTCTATCAGCTGTTCTTTAGAAATTTTTAAAGTATTAGCACGAAGAATAACCGGAGCTTCTTTATTTAACGCGGCAATTTCAGAATCCCATTTGTTTCCTAATTCCTTTTCGCCCAACTCATCAAGCCAATCGGGAATTGATTCTTTAATTTTTCTTTCATTCAGTCTGCTGTTCTTTTCAATCGATATTTTATCTTTATCGATCGAAGAAAATTCATCCCACAGTGGTAGAGGAATATTTTTCCAGAGAAGGTAACCGGCAAAAAGTTTCCAGAGATAATCACTGTTTTCTTCAGCATTAATACGCATCATCTCATTTAACATACGCCAATAGCGGACGATTGTATAGGTTGTTTCGGCAATAAATTTTCTGTCCCGGCTTCCCCATTTTTTATTGGATTTTAACGATTGCTCAATTGCTTTATCCGCAAATTTTTTCTTAAAAAATATTTGGTCGAGGTTGAATAGAATTCCTTCACAAATATTTCGATGTAATTTTATCATTTATCTTTCTTCTCTTCAAAACTGTTTTAGAACTTTCCACTTGATACTTTCTACTTCTTCCGCCTTACCGCTTAACCTTCTTTTCTCCCGTTTGGAATAAGCAGGAATTTTTTTATAGATTTACTTTGTAATTTAATTAAAAAAATCTGTCGTTTTATGTTTCAAAGTACTACAAAAAAATTAAGAGAAATGTTCGGGATATTAACTTCCGATATTTCCGCAAAGGAAATCAGGCAACTGATAACCAAAGATGCTGCCGGTTATCTTACATTCTATTCAAAGTACGCGGAAGAAGTTTCCTCTAAAAGGAACCCCATGCGATATTTAAAATTAGCAAAAAATCTTTTCATCGCATTTCTCTTAAAATTAAATCCCGCAAGGCGATTCATCTATTTCGTTCTTCTTTTTCTTTTTTTCTGGGGATGGCAAAACGATATTTGGTTTTATGTGCTTACCGGTTTTGTCGGAATTAATATCCTCTTAGCATTTGAATTAGCTGACAAACTCATCATGCGGAACGAATTGGAAGTCGCTCGCGACGTTCAAATAAATGCTTTGCCGAAAGAACCACCGCAAAATGATTTTTATGATATTGACTTTTTTTACGAAACCGCTCAGGAAGTAGGAGGTGATTATCTCGATTTTTCATGCGACCCGACCGATAACAAACTGAAACATATAATCATCGGTGATGTTTCCGGCAAGGGACTCGGAGCCGCGTTGTATATGCTTCAAATAAAGGCGGCGTTCCATCTTCTTGGGAATTTTTTCCAATCACCTACCGAGATTCTTTCTCAATTAAACTGTGAACTTTACAAAAAAATAAAAGTTGGGAATTTTTTTACTGCATCAATTCTTTCTCTTAATGAAGAAGGGAATTTCAAATTTGCCCGCGCCGGTCATTTACCCCTATACAAATACACCCGCGCTTCACACAGTTTTGAATTTTTCCAGCCAAAGGGAATCGGGATTGGATTATCGAATCAATCTATTTTTAATGAGAATCTTGAAGAAATTTTTATAGAAGCAAAAAGCGAAGATGTTTTTGTTCTTTTTACAGACGGACTTACAGAAAGCAGAAATTCTTTTGAAAGAGAATTTGGTGAAGAGAAATTAAAAAACGTCATCACCAAATACTCGCACCTTTCAAGCAAAGAGATCAAAGACGGTATCCTAAAAGAGTTGAAAAGATTCATCGGTGAAAACAGCATTTTTGATGACGCTACGGTTATTGTTTTGAAGAGGAAATAAGTTTCAGCGCAGTATTAATGCCTATCTTTTTATCGTAATCTTTTTGACCAAACTTCACTAAGTTTTTTCATAATCTTCTTTTCCGAAAAGAAATTATTTTATAAATCAGAGGTAGAAAAAAGATAATATAGATGTATGATATAAATATTCCCCCTGCAATACTAATACTTAAATTTTTCCAAAATGTTGCTCGCTCACTAAGAATAAAAGGAAGCAATGCAGCAAAGGTTGTTAACGTAGTAGATGTTAGTGCGCGAAGACGAGTCTTTGTCGCATTTATTAATTCTTCTATGTTGGTTAAAGCATTCTGTGAGAGATAACTTACTAAAACTATTGAATTCGAAACCGACAAACCAACCAATAGTAACATACCTGCATAAGCTCCCCGTTCTATATTATTATCTGTTAACCAGAAAAGAAAAATAGCTCCAATAATTGCGTAAGGTACAGCGGTAATTATTATTAATGGTTTTTTAAAAGATTCAAAAAATCCCGCGGTTACTATAAAAATCACAAACAATGAAGCTCCTAATACTTTCCAAATATCAATCTCATCTTTCTCGGCAAAGCGGAACGAATAATCGGATTGCTTCAGCGAATAACCTTCCGGGACTTTAATAGATGCAACAGTGGATTCCAAAAAATTATTACCGTATTTATAAGGACCTTTAAACTCAAAACTGACATAACGGACATATTGTTGATCAACCCTGTTGATTGAAGAAAGAACTTTCCTTTCTTCAAATGTGATCAGATCACTTACTTTAAACTTCTCTTTTCCATTTTCATTTACAATTAGATTTTTAAGTTCATCCAATTGTATGTTATCATAATTAGAAAATTTTACACGATAGTTTACTGATTCATTTAAAATTTTAAAGCGACTGTAACTCATGTTCCCGCTTGTATTCTTGGCAATAATATTGAAAAGTTCTTGAACTGTAATCCCATAAGCAGATAAACGGCTCCGGTCGATCTTTCCAACTATTTCAAATGTTTCAGATGACCAATAAAAATCGGATTTATCGATATCCACATTGTCAACTCGTGGATTTCTTTTTACAATATCCCGGAATGTTTCTGCAATTGACCTGACTTTTTCAAAGTTAAATCCTTTCACTTCAACATTAAAATTACTGGATGCCCCGCCTCCGGCATTTGAAAAACCGGGACCAAATCCATAAACATAAGAATCAACTCCGCCAAGACGTGTTGCGTAAGCGGTAATATAATTTTTTAGCGTATAGGGAAAAGCTGAATTCGATTGTTCCGGTGTAAACTCAACCCTAAGAGAAGCAGATTCTTCATCTATTACATTGGCAATAAGAGTTTTGAAGTTTTTCTTATAAGCTGATATTTCATTCTCCAAATCACCGCATAATTTATTTATTCTTTCAATTCTATTCCCATTCGGTAAGTCAAGCCGGACATAGATGTAAGTCTCTGCGCCATAATTCCAAAGCTCTCCCCGGGAAACATGATTAAAGAACAAATTTAGCGCCCCTCCAAACGCATAATTTATATATGGCTTTACATCCTGATATGTCTCGCTATCAAAGACTGAGTTGTAAGCATCACCGATGATTGGAGTTTCAATTCTAGTTGGGAGAAGCCAGACAGGAAAACCAATGACTAATAAAAGGAAAGCAACACTCACTTTTTTTCTTTTAATAATCTGAGATACAATAATTCGATAAACTTTATATAGGATACTTTCACTCTTTATATCTTTTACTTTTCTTCTGCTCACATGAAATGTCTTAAGATATAAGAGTGGCACAACAGTAAAGGAAACTACTAAAGACGCTAAAAGTGTAAAACCAATCCCCAAAGCAAACTGTTGGAAATAAAGTTTAAGTTCCCCGGTAAGAAATAGTAAAGGAATAAAAACAGCAACAATGGTAATTGTTGATGTAAATAACGGGAAGAATATCTCTTTGATAAGCACAGTTAAATGTTTTTCACCGCGTCCGTCATAATGTTTATCAAGATAATCCAGAACAACAATTGAGTTATCAACTATAAATCCAAAGCCAAGAACAAAACATGAGAATGTAATAATGTTAAGAGTTAATCCAAACAAATAGAATAATGAAAAAGCTGCGAGTAAAGAAAAAATAATTGAACTAAGAATAATAAACGGATAACGTATATTTCTAAAAAGTAAAAGTATTACAAAAAATATTATAATGAATGAGAAGAGCCCGTCGCGGTACAACTCATCAAGATCTTTGTAAAGATCTTCGCTTCTATCAATCTCTTTTATTATGATATAATCCGTGGGGAATTCTTTCGATAAATCTCTTAATCTTTTATCTACTTCTTTTGCAACACTTAAAGTATTAGCGCCAAGTTCTTTATTGATTATTAGTGTAATGGATTCTTTTCCATTAATTCTATAATATGAGAGTTGCTCTTCATAATCATCAATAATCTTAGCAATATCCCGGATGCGGATTGCGTTTCCATCCGGCAAAATCTTAACAACCTGATCACCGATGCGGGACGGATTAATCACTTCATTATTTATCTTTACAAATATTTGGTTGTTATTTCTTTCAAGTTTTCCTGCCGAGAGAATTTTTTCCGTTTCGGAAATTGCATTGTTGATCTCTTCATTAAGTATTCCAAGTGATTTAGCTTTACCATAATCAATGATAATCTCTATCAATCTATCGGAACCGCCTCTTACATCAACATCAGAAACACCATCAACATTTTTAAGACGCATTACTACATTATCCAGCAGATACTTGCGTACATCGTTAGATGACCGGTTAGAGGAGATAGAATAGGTTAGAAACCCTTGTAAGTTTTTAAGATCTTCAGGTATGTATGGTGAAACCCTTGGAGAAGAAACACCAACCGGTAAAGCATACTTAATGGAAGAAAGTTTTTCATTTATCTCAACACGGGCAAATTCGATGTCAACTGAAGGATGGAATTCTAAAGATATCCGGGCGGATCCTTCAGATGAAGTTGATGATATTTTTTTTACTCCTTGAATTGTTGCAAGCTCCGCTTCGATGGGAGAGGTAAGATGCGCTTCAACCGCTTCAGGGGAAACACCTGTCCAGGAAACTGAAACAGATAAGCGTGGAAATTCTACATGAGGACTTAACTCAACCGGAAGATTAAGAACAGAAACAATTCCAACAACAACTACGCTTAAAAAGAACATAGCGGTTGTAACCGGTCTTGTTAGAAATATGTAAAAGATTTTTTTCAAAATGATATAATTATTTGAACGCAGATGATACGATCAATTTGACAAAAGACTCGAGATGAAAGATCAAAACCGTATCAGCAACCGATAATGGATTATTTTATTACTCTCACCTTTGCATCATGCGCTAACGTATATTGTCCTTCAACAATAACATTTTCACGGGGTTCGAGTCCTTCTGTTACTTCAATAAATTCATCATTCTGTTCACCGATCTGGATGTATTTCCATTTTGCAAGATCGCCTTCAACAACAAAAACAAGAGGACGTTTATCTCTTACAAGCAATGCTTCCTTAGGGATGAGAATTCTACTTTGCAGATTATTTGACTCGATGAATACTTTAACAAACATACCTGGTTTTAATTTGTTTGAACCGTTCTGTATTTGAATAGTTACTTTACAAGTTTTAGTTTCTTTATCGATGTAAGGACTTACATTAACTACACGTCCGCTAAAAGTTTCTCCGGTTATAGAAGGAATTTCTATCTTCGCAACATTACCTACCTTTATTTTCGTTATATCGTTTTCCAAAACTCCCACATCAATTCTAAGCGAAGAAGAGTTGAACAGTTTACAAAGTTTTTGCCCCGCATTAATTCGCTGTCCTTTCACCAAATCAAAATCACCTACAGTTCCGTTGAACGGTGCTGATATCTTTGAGTACTCATAATTAAGTTTTGCTCTTTTGTAAGCATTGATAGCAGTTGTTAACCCGCTTTTATTTTGAATTATCTCTTCCCTTTTAGCTCCTGTAAAGATCAACTTCATATCTAACTCATCCTTAAGCGCGTTATATTTTAGTTCATTAATCCTTCCTTCATTGAATTCTTTATCAAGCTTTTGGATACGTTCAGTTATTTCCCGCGCTTTTGGATTATTAGTTGTATCTCCCGGAGTTTCCATTGCTAAAAATCCATATTCAACTCTTGAATCGGTAACTTTCACACGGGCATCGTTCAAAGCTAATTCATATTCACGGTCGTCGAGACCAATCAACAGTTCACCTTTTTTAACTTTTTTCCCTTCGAAAATATTGAGCGTAGTTATTACTCCGCTGATATTGGAAGTCAATTCAAGTTCTTCAGTTGCTCTTACTATTCCGTTTGCATTTATGTACAAGAACAGATCGCCCTTTATTACCGGTTTTGTTCGTACGTCAAAAACAATTTCATCTAATTTATCATAGTTTATATTTGCAGTGTCTCCTTCTCTTTGCTTTTCGCTCTTCCCCGGAAGTGCTACCCAAAGCAAAGAAGATATTATTAAAACGACAATAGTAATCGAGACCCATAATTTAATTTTCATATTTATCTCCGTACAACAAAATGATAGGACACAGATCGAACAGATTAAACAGATCGAAACTGATTTTTAAATTTGTTTTCAAATATTTGCCTTTTGATCTGTGGTGTTTTTCCAAAGTTTAACAACAATCCAATTTCTAGCTCTGTTGCTTTTAAATAATTTAATAATTGTGCCTCATGTTCGGCTATAATTCCTTCAGCTGCTTTTAATTCAACAATCACTTTATCTTCTACCATTATATCTGCATAATATTCACCCACTCTTTTCTCTTTATAATAAACATTAATTGGAACTTGTTTTTCGCATTTAATATTCATTGCTTTCAATTCAAGAATCATAGCATTTTCATAAACCTTTTCTAAAAATCCATAACCGAGATAATTATAAACATTATAAAATGCCCTAATAATTTTATCAGTAATATCTTTATGTAAATATTCCATTTTTTATCTGTTAATATCCGTTTGATCCGTTAAATCTGTGTACTATTTTTTTCAAATTTCTTTTTAGAATATCTTTCCATATACGTATATAAAACAGGTATTATCGTCAATGTTAAAAATGTTGAAGAAATCAATCCGCCGACAACCGCAAGTGAAAGAGAAATACGCAATTGCGTTGCGGCGCCTATTCCAATCATCATAGGAATCATTCCAAACATAACGGTAAATGAGTTCATAACAATAGGTCTAAATCGGTCTTTACCGGCAGCTACTATTGCATCATGCACCGAAAGCCCCTCTCTCCTTTTACGAATAATAAATTCAACTTTTACAACCGCATCATTATCGGCAATACCTACAAGAATAATTAAACCCATTAATGAAATAACGCTGATGCTTTCTCCAAAAGCATAAAGAAGTAGGATACCCCCGATAAGTCCCAACGGAACCGAAAATAAAATAATAAAGGGAAAGAGAACGGATTCAAATTCCGAAGCTAGAACCATATACATTAATAATACGGATATTATCAACGCAACATAAAGAGCGGAAAAAGCATTGTTTATTTCTTCGTTTACACCGCCAACTGTTATAATTTCTTCCGGAGATTTTGAAAGATTAGTAATTGTGTGATTAATATTTTTAATCACCTCATCTAATTTTGCATTTTGAAGAGCAGAATAAATGTATAACGTCCTCGATTGATCTTCTCGCCATATTTCGCTGTAATTAAATCCGAATTTATAATCAACTAAATCTTTTATCTGAATTTTCGTATTCCCGTTCTGAATGTAATTCTGAAGAATCGTCTGAATATCATCGCGATTGTTTTCCGGCGTTCGAATATTAATCCCGATTTTCTTATCAAAGTCTGAAAAATACGTTGCGACATTTCCTTTAACCATATTAACGATCTGCGTTGCAACCAGGCTGACACTCACTCCATAAGCCAAACACTTTTCCCGGTTAATGGTAATAGAAAATTCCGGTGTTCCTTTTTCAAACCCTATTCTGGTCTCTTTAATGCCTTCTATCTTTTGGCTGTTTATTTTTTTTAAGATCATTTCAGCTTTGGAAAAAGCTTTATCCAGATCTTTGTTTTTTATTTTTATTGCAATATCATTTTCAGAAGGACTAATTAACATTGAATAAGAGGTCTTTACCTCATTGAATGTATATTTAATTCCCTTCAATTTTTCCAAAATCTTTCTAAGATGGTTCTGCACATCGTAATAGTTTTCATACGAATCTAATTTTATGATAAGATTTGTTTTATTAACCGTAATCTGTTCTTTGTTCATAAAATCAAATTCATTAACTCTCCCGATATTAGAAACAATTGCTTTAACATGAGGAATTGAAAGAATCGAGTTTTCAATTTTGGAAGTAAGAGCCGCATTCCCCTGCAATGAAGTTCCCGAAGTGTAATCAAAATCAAGGATGAACTCATCTTGCGCTCCTTTCGGAATGAATTCTTTTTTCATATCCATTGCGGCAAGAACGGTTATTACAATTAAACCAAGTGTAATAGCAAGTACCGTCTTTTTATTTTCAAGTGACCATTCTAAAAGCAGTTCATATTTTTCAATAAGGTATTCCATAAATTTATCAACCGCTTTAAAAAAATACGCCAATTTCTTATTAAGGTATCCCCCGACCTTTAAATGAATTACAGCGAGAACATAAATGAATGACCTGATACAGACTTTAAAAGGAAAGAGTATCCAGAAGATTAATCTCCTAAAAAGATTTTTTTCTTCGTTCCGTTTTATTATTAAAAATCCTTGGGTAAATTTATCGGGATCATTGATCAATCTAAAACTCTCTCGTGAATCGAGCATCGGTATCAATGTTAATGCGGTTATTATTGATGCCGTAAGCGAAAACGCTATTGCCAAAGATTCATCTCTAAAAAGCTCGCTTACAATTCCACGGACAAATATCAATGGAAGAAATACTGCAATAGTTGTTAAAGTAGAAGCGACTATCGGCATTGCCACTTCTTGCGTTCCTTTTATAACCGCCAGCCTGTTGGAATATCCAAGCTCCCTATAGCGCATATTGTTTTCTATTACGATGATGGCATTATCGAGAAGCATTCCCACGCCTACTGCAATACCGCCGAGAGAAATAATGTTGAAATTGATTTTAAACAGGTAAAGCAGAAGTATCGTTATTACCAATGATGAGGGGATTGTTATTCCAATAATTATAATATGTCTTAGATTAGCAAGAAAGAAGAAGAGAACAATTACCGCTAAGATACCGCCGTAATAAATTTCCTGCTTTACATTTGAAATTGCATTCTCAATAAATCCGGATTGATCCGAAACAACAAGAAGATCATATTCGGGATAGTTTTTTTTGAGTGAAAAGATAGTCTCCCTTACCGATTGAGCAATTGAAACCGTATTTGCTTCCGGTTGTTTATAAAAGAGAATTCCTATTGCTTCGTTTCCGTTGAAACGCGTTAATCCTTCCCTCTCTCTAAAGTTTTCAGTTACCGTTGCAATGTCTTCAATAAGGATAGAACTGCCGTTACTATTTTTTTTAACAACCGTTTTCTCAATATCTCTTACATTTCTAAACTCACCGAGCGTTCTTAAAGAATAGCGGAATAATCCTTTCATTATTGAACCGGCGGGCATATTTAAGTTTGAAGAGTTAAGTGCTGAAGAGACATCATCGAATGTAAGGTTAAGTGCATCTAGTTTTACCGGTTCAATTTGGATGAGAATTTCTCTTTCCAAGCCACCGGTTATAATTGCCTGCGCAACTCCGTCAATTTGTTCAAGCCGTCGTTTGAATACAATTCTACCTGCTTCCTTAAGATCAATTAAACGTTGAATATCTTCTTTCGGAGAATCGTGATCAACATATTGAATACCGTATTTAGCCTCCCCCTTCGGGGGACGGGAGGGGGCTAAAACTAATGTCATTATTGGAGAGGAAGAGGGGTCAGAGCGAATAATTGTTGGTCTGCCTGTCTCACGTGGTAAAGCAAAACTCATGTTATCAAGTTTTTCTCTTAAAGAGAGAAGGGCAAACTTCATATCGGTGCCCCAAACAAAGTCAACAGAGATAACCGATACACCTTCTTTAGAAACGGAGGTTACTTTTTTAACTCCGGTTACCGTTGCAACTGCGGATTCGAGTGGTTCCGTGATTTGTTTTTCCACTTCTTCGGGGGAAGCGTTGGGATAAGTTGTTTGAACTACTAAATGAGGAATGTTAATATTAGGAAGAAGGTCAATCCCAATATTAAAAAAAGAAAAAATGCCCAACAATGTAATGGCAATGAATATAACTGTTACTGTTATTGGACGGCGGATACTGGTTGAACTTATTGACACTAATTAATAATCTCCGCAACAACTAATGATGATTTAATCACTTGTAAAATAAGATTTTTTGTAACACTTTTCAAGGAAATATATTCGTTACAGACAAAGTTAGGAAATAAGTCTGTTATAATTCAGTTACTAGATTGTTTTAGAAATGAGCAGGATAGAAATATGTCATTACTCATTTAAAGAAATATCGCTAAGATAATTAATGACCTTCTTAAAAGTTCTTGTTATTCTCTCAGTATTTTCTATTTGGAGTTCTTCGGCGAATATAATTTTTCCCTTATTGTTAAGGAATAAACATACCCCCTCAGAAGCTCTTGGTGTAGAATAGTTTATAAAATTGACGTTGATTTTAATTAGCAAATTTTTATAATATCCTGCAGATTTTAACACACGAATAAAACTCTCATCTTCTTTATTCAAAAAAACAATAGGTTTCAGGTTGGCTATAGACTTGTTTGCAGTCTGATTTTTAAACCAAACAGAAAGAATGGACAAAAGACATTTTCCGCAAGAATTTTCCGGCTTAGTAAAAATTAATATGTCACTATAAAACTTATTATACTTTTTTTGATTCGCATCATTAATATCTACTATAAAAAAATTTTTTAGAGTCAAACCTTCTAAGGAATCAACACTCAAATTTATTTTTTCAATATTTGAAACTAATTTATTATCAGAACATTCTTTCAGTCTAATACGGAGATTTAGATTAATTGCCGTAATTAAAATTATACCAATTACTAAAATGATTAGGAAATAATTGTCTTTTACCATTTGAATCAACTTTTCCATTTCATATTCCTAATTATCGGTTTTGGGGAATCATAATTATAACTGATACATATATAATTCGGGTAGTGGTGAGACTTGAATCCCAAAAAGCTGTCGTTTGAATGGATCATAACTAATTTTTCTTAATTTGTTATCTACGATTAAAGTTTCAATAAACCGACCTTCCATATTATATACATGTAAATAACGACCTGCTACTTCAGGATTTTTACTTGGTTCACCGCTATATAAAGCATAAATTTTATCATTAGATAATGCAATATCTAAATAACAAGAAACCCCTTTTTCTTGATCAAATGCACAGTTTGGTTCTCCAGCTATCCATCTTACCTTATACTGTGGAGGTAGTCCTAGTGGTCCTTCAATGCGTTTTTTTAATGTCCCATCATTATTATAAATATCAATATAATCTGATTCATAAGCGCAGATAACGTATTTACTACCATCAGGTGTTACTTTTAATCTGCCAATAGAGGCTTGTTGGTGGATTGGAATTGGGGTTTCAGATTTCTTGCCAGGTAATAATTCTCCTAAGTATTTTCTTATATTTCCATCTAATCCGTACTCAGCAAATCTACCCTGTTTTAGTAATCCCCCAATGCTTATTATGGTTGAATCATTAACAAAAACAGGACAATATGCCTCCCCTTCTTTTAAGGTAATCATTGTATCAATTTCAATCTTAGTTGAATCTGTTATATCAAATATAGTATAACGATGTAAAATAAGGTCAAGTAATGTTATTTTGTTTTCGTTAGCAACTTTTCTATCTATTGACCAAAGACCTTGATATTCACCAGGACCTGAACCCTTTCGACCAAATGAATATAACAGTTTATGTGTTTCAGAATTGTATATGCTTACTTGTTTGCCATCACTTATGGGTGACCTATCAAATATTATAAGTTTACCAGCAGAATATAAAATACCGGATGGTCTTCCTAATACATTCTGCTGATGG
>Ga0100396_1002437_pt1 | contig 12201 bp, 9 predicted proteins | sample CryGeymeta201520_FD_81551 | JGI IMG/M metagenome (GOLD analysis project Ga0100396, IMG submission 81551) | Groundwater microbial communities from Crystal Geyser aquifers in Utah, USA - Crystal Geyser metaG 2015-20 | ecosystem: Environmental > Aquatic > Deep subsurface > Groundwater | place: USA... | reverse complement strand
CGGTTAGCCGGCGCGTCTTCACAGAGCGCCGCCGAAAACGTGCAAATCGCCAGAACGCCGCCGATGGCTCCGGTCTGTCGAAGTCGTCTCACCGATCAGATCCTTTCGGGAAGTGAATCGAGTGTGACGAGGATACAGCCGTTTCTGATGGAGATCAACTGTACGTTCGTACAGTTTTTCGGCAAGGCTGCACCACGGAGACTCGCAGAATGGAGCAGGCGCCGCGAGCGTCGCTTAGAGCAGCCCTCGCCGCGCGGCTTCCACGACAGCCTCCCGCGGGGTGGCGCAGCCCAGCGCCTCGCGGGCGCGACGCAGTCGGTGCTCGGCGCCGCGGTGGCTCAGCAAGCAGCCTTCGGCGATCTCATCCGTCGTCTTTCCTTGGCCGTAGAGCGCCAGAGCCTGCAGCCATTCCTCTTTGAGGGCGGGTTCGTTCTCAGCCACGGGCTGCCCCCCCCCCGGCAAACCAACACCACCCGGGTTCGCGTCGCGCCCTGCCTGCGTCCGTGCGTTACGCTCCAAAGCCGACATAGCATGCCTCCCGGAATCGGGTCGCCGAGGGACGGGCTCCTCAGTCCTCGGCGGGGCCGCGGTGTGCGGACCCTGTATACTAATACGTTTCGAAACGCGAGATTTCGTATGCCGAACGAAAAAAGTTGCGGAGTCTCTGCGTCCTCCCACTGCCGGACAAGCTGCTCCAAATCAGCGCAACCGTCCGCTGACCCAGGCGCCGAGGGCTACTCTCGTCACTCGTTGCCCGCGCCGGCGGCCGGCTCCTCGGTCACAGCAGGCGCCTCTCGCGGCGGCTCGTAGTACCGTCCCAGCTTGCGGAAGCGCTGGTAGCGTTGCTCGATCAGCTCTTCCGGGGTGAGCTTCTCCAGTTCGTCAAGGGCGCCGACCAAGGCTGTCTTCACCCGGCGCGCCATCTCCCCGAAGTCCCGGTGTGCGCCGCCCAACGGCTCCGGGAGGATCTCGTCGGCGATGCCCAGTTCCAGCGCGTCTTCGGCCGTGAGCTTCAGCGCTTCCGCCGCTTCGGCGCCGCGCGTGGAGTCACGCCAGATGATGGAGGCGCAGGCTTCCGGCTGGATCACCGAGTACATGGCGTGCTCCAGCATAAAGACCTTGTTCCCCACCGCGAGGCCGATGGCGCCACCGCTTCCGCCTTCGCCGATCACCACCACGACGACGGGCACGCCCAAGAGGGCCATCTCCTTCTGGTTCCGGGCGATGGCTTCACTGATGCCGCGCTCTTCCGCGCTCTGCAGGCAGGCCGCTCCCGGGGTGTCCACCAGGCAGAGGATCGGCTTGCGGAACTTGTCGGCCAGTTTCATCAGGCGAAGCGCCTTCCGATAGCCTTCGGGGCCGGCATACCCGAAGTTGCGGTGCTGCCGCTCCGCCACGTTCCGTCCCTTCTGTTGCCCGACAATGACCACGGACCGGCCGCCCAACTGGCCGATCCCGCCGACCATCGCGGGGTCGTCGCCGAACGTCCGGTCGCCGTGCAGCTCGTCAAACGAGTCGCACATCTCCTGGATGTAGTCCAGCGTGTAGGGGCGCTGCGGATGCCGCGCCAGGAGCACTTTGTCCCACGGCGAGAGCGAGGTGAAGATGTCGCGCAGCATGTCGTCCCGTTGCGCCACGAGCTGATCGCGCTGCTCGCGGGCGTCGGTCAGGGCGTCCTCGGGCACGGACTGCGCGTCCAAAATGCGGTCCAGTTCCTGGATCTTGGTGTCCAGTTCCGCGATGGGCTGTTCGGCGGCAACGAATCGGTTCAGCATAGCTCTCTCCAGCCAGCAGCGCTCAGTTTGCAAAGAACTCCAGCAGTCGCCCCAAGGTCGCCTTCAGCTCCGCCCGAGGGACGACCAGGTCCACCATGCCGTGCTCCAACTGGAACTCGGCGCTCTGGAAGCCATCGGGCAGCTTGATGCGGAGGCTCTGCTCGATGACCCGGGGACCGGTGAAGCCGATCAGGGCGCCAGGCTCAGCGAGGATGACGTCTCCCAGCGAGGCGTAGCTCGCCTGGACGCCCGCCATCGACGGGTGCGTCAGGACCGTGAGATAGGGCACCCGCGCCCGCTCCAGCTTGGCTGCCGCGGCACTGGCCTTGGCCATCTGCATGAGCGACAACGCCCCTTCGTGCATCCGCGCGCCGCCGCCCGAGCCGGACACAATCAACGCCGGCATGCCGGTCTCGGCAGCTCGCTCCAAGACGCGGGTCACTTTCTCGCCCACCACCGAGCCCATGCTCCCGGCCAGGAAGTTGAAGTCGGTCAGGCCGAACTGCACCGGGTGCCCCAGCAGGCGCCCTTCGCCGCACACGGCTGCTTCCTTGATGCCGCAGCGTTGCTGGTACTTGGCCACTGACTTGGCGTAGCCGGGAAAGCCCAGCGGATCGACAGGTTCCAGGTCGGCATCGTGCTCGACGAACGTCCCCTCGTCCAGCGTGATGGCCACCCGCTCTCGCCAGTTGAGGTTGGCGTGGGCGCCGCACTTGCGGCACACGCGCAGGTCGTTCTCGAACTCCTTGGTGTAGAGCATGAACCCGCACTCGTTGCACTTGGTCCACAGGTCGCCGGGGATGCTCTTCCGTTTCTCGCGGGCGGCCTCGATCTCAAACTGATCGAACTTCCGGGGCTCGTGTCCGTTCGGGGTGATTGCCATGGTTCATCCTTGCAGAGCGAAGACTTCCGGATCGCCCGGCGCGTCGCGGTCGCCGGGCGGCATGGTACCGACCCAAGCGTTTCTGTGCTATCATATCGGGGTCCGCGTGCCCGACTGAATTCGCCCAGTCGGTCGGATTCCCTCTTTCGACCACCAAACCGCCCAGCCGCTTTGCGCGGGTGCGACGGGGGCTGCATGGAATGTGCCTAGTCGGCGTGGGTCCGGATCAACGCCTCGCAGTGTCAGGGATGACTTGACTGATGAGCATAGACGAGCACCGCCGAAAGATCGACGCTCTCGACCGCCAGATTGTGGCGCTGCTAAACGAACGAGCCGCCCACGCGCTGGTTATCGGCAAGGAGAAGCGCGCCAACAGCTTGGACGTGTTCTCGCCCGCCCGGGAGTACCAGGTGCTGCAGAAGATCAGCGCGCACACGCAGAGACCGCTATCGGGCGCCGCTGTTCGCGGGATCTACCGGGAGATCATGTCGGCCTGCCGAGCCCTCGAACAGGACCTCCGGGTCGTGTTCCTCGGCCCCGCCGCCACATTCACGCATATGGCGTGCCTGGCACAGTTCGGCGAGTCGGCCCAGTTCGACCCGGTCCCCACGATCTCCGACGTGTTCCTCGAAGTGGAGAAGAGCAACGCCAACTTCGGCGTCGTCCCCGTCACCAACTCCATCGAGGGCGCCGTGAACGACACGCTGGATCGCTTCGCGACGTCCGACCTGTCCATTTGCGCGGAGAGCTACCTCGAGATCAACCAGTGCTTCCTGGCGAACTGCCCTCTGGGTGAGGTCGAGCGCATCTATAGCATTCCGCAGGCGCTGGGGCAGTGCAAGAACTGGCTGCGGGAGCATGTTCCCCACGCCGGGATCATCCCCGTCTCCAGCACCTCGCGCGGCGCGGAGGTGGCTGCCGGGGAGCCCAAGGCGGCTGCCGTGGCGACCGAACTGGCCGCGTCGACCTACGGGCTGGAGATCCTCCGCCGCGCCATCCAGGACAACCCCTACAACAGGACGCGGTTCCTCACCATCGGTCGGGTGACGAACCCGCCCACAGGCAAGGACAAAACCTCTCTGCTGTTCTTTGTCGCCAACCGGCCCGGTGCCCTCTATCTGGCTCTGGCCACGTTGGCGGACAGCGAAATCAACATGACGATGATCGAGTCCCGGCCGACGCGCCTGAAGCCGTGGGAGTACATGTTCTTCGTCGACATCCAGGGACACCGGGACGACCCGATGATCGCTGCCGCCGTCGCCGAACTGGAGAAGCACTGCCACCTCTGCCGAGTCCTGGGGTCCTATCCCGAGACGGCGTAGCGGCGCCCCGAGTCGAGGAGGGTTCGTGGCTGCGCGCGCCAGCGGGTGGTCGGTGCCCGAGAGGGGGGTCCGCCGGCTTGACGCCGGCGGCTACGGTGTAGGTCCAGCGGCTGCGGGGATGTGCGGTAGTCGGAAGGGTTGTGGCTGTGCGAGGGGAAGACTGGGGTTCCGCGCCAGCGGGCGCCCCGTGTCCCACTCATGACTCTCCGCGCAATCCTCCTCGCCACCGGGGTGACGTTCCTCGTCAACCTGTGGATCCGCCATGCGGAACTGGTCACCGGCCGATATGTGTCTGTGGGGGTGCCGCCTCCGCCGGCGGTGACGGCGCTGTTACTGCTGGTGGTCTTGGGCGGGGCGCTCCGGCCGTTGAGCCGGCGACTGTCGCTGTCGCGAGCCGAAGTGCTGACGGTCTACGCCTTCCTGAGTCTCAGCGTGCCGCTCTCCACGTTTGGCGTGGTGCGGGCGTTCTTCCCGTGCCTGACCGTGCCGTTCTATTACGCGACGCCGGAGAACCACTTCCAGGACTACTGGCGGTATCTGCCCGAGTGGTTCGCACCGCGCGATCCTGAGATCATCCGGTCGTGTTACGAGGGCGCCGACAGCGCCGCCGTGCCCTGGCTGGCATGGGCGCGGCCGCTGGCCCTCTGGAGCGCGTTCTTCGTGGTCTTCTTCGGCACGATGCTCTGCGTGGTGACGTTGTTTCGGAAGCAATGGGTCGAGCGCGACCGGCTCTCGTTCCCGCTGTTGTACCTGCCGGTCGAGATGACCGAGGTGCTGGGGGGTGCGGCGGGCGCAGCTTCGGCCGGCAAGCACGCGCTGCAGTTCTTCCGGGACCCGATCATGTGGGCCGGGTTCTCGCTGGCGGTGCTGTACAACTTCACCAACATCCTAAGCGCCCTCAACCCGTCGGTGCCGGCCTTGGGCGCGCGGTACGATATCGGCGAGCTCTTCACCGAGCGCCCGCTGAACGCCCTCCAACCGCTCACCTTCCATTACCTCCTGGAACTGATTGGGCTCGGCTATCTTGTGCCGACGGATATGCTGTTCTCGATGTGGTTCTTCTACGGGCTCAGCAAAGTGCTGGGCGTCTTTGGGCGCGTCGTCGGCTACGAGCCACCGGGGTTCCCGTATCAACACGAGCAGAGCGCGGGGGCGTACGTGGGCATGACGGTGCTGCTGATCTGGTTGGCGCGTGTGCCGCTCCGGCAGGCGGCGCGCGCCTGCTTCCGTCCTGCAGAGGCAGCCGACGCCGACGAAGCCGTGCCGCCGCGTTGGGCCCTGCTGGGCGCCTGCGTCGGGTTTGCGCTGCTGTTGGCGTGGTGCCGGGCGGCCGGCATGTCGCTGCTGATCGCGTTTGTCTTCTTCGCCACGCTCTTCGGCTTCGCGCTGGTGTGCGGCCGCGTTCGGGGCGAAGCCGGACTTCCGGTGACGTGGCCGTTTCCGTATGACCAACAGAAGGAGATGTGGTTCAGTATCTTCGGGAGTGAGCGCCTCGCCGCCCTGGGTGGCTGGCGGTCGCTAACGCTGCTGGCCTCCTTCTCCTGGCTGTCGCGTCACCTCTACCCGACGCTGATGGCGCAGCAGTTCGACAACCTGAAGCTGGCCGACTCCGCCGGAGTGTCGCGGCGACGCATGGCTTCGGCGATGTGGCTCGCCCTGGTTGTTGGGCTGGGGTGCGCGTACTGGATTCACCTGTCGGCGTACTATGAATTCGGCCAGAACATCCTGGAAGGCAACCCGCTGGTGGGCGACTACCGCACCCGGGTGGCGGTGGCCGAGTTCACGCGGATGCTCGGCTCGGCGACCGTGCCTCGCCCTCCCGACCCCGCGCGGGCGACCTTCGTGGGGCTCGGGTTCTTCTCGGTGCTTGGGGTGGCAGTTGTCCGATACACTCTCGTGCGATTCCCGCTTCACCCGCTGGGCTACGCCGTGGGGCTGGCGTACTCGTCCTATTCGCCGTACTGGGGGCCGTGTTTGCTGGTGTGGTCCCTCAAGCTGGTCATCCTGAGGCTCGGCGGCGCCGCGTTGTACAAGCGGCTGATCCCGGGGTTCCTGGGGTTGGCCTTCGGGCACTACTTCATGGGCGGGATCGTGTGGCCCACCGTCAGCACCATGCTGGCGCCGGAGATCTCGCAGCGATACCATTTTGCGTTCGGGGGATAGCCGACGCAGTCCGGCTGCCCCGCCGGTTTGCAGCTATACTACCTTCTTTGCAGCGGAATCACGGAAGCCCTATGGCAAGCCTCCTCTACAACCTGGGCCGGATGGTCGGTCCGTCCATGCGAAAGGGCAAATGGCTCTGGCAGTCCCTCACCGGCACGGAGCAGGAGCGGATGGAGGCCGAGTGGTCCGTCGGGCGCGACTTGGCTGCCGCCATGCGCTCCGGCATGGCGGTCGACCCAGCTCCGGAAGCGGCCCAATTGGTGACAGAAGTCGGCGCCGAACTCGCCAAATGCACGCGGAGCCAGTTCCGTCGGTTCGAGTTCACCGTGGTCGGCCAGGACACGCCCAATGCGTTCGCGTTGCCGGGCGGCTTCGTCTTTGTGACGCGCCCGCTTCTCGACCTGATGGGTGCCGACCGGGACGAACTGGCGTTTCTCCTGGGGCACGAGCTCAGCCATGTCACCGAGGAACACGCGCTCCAACGGGTAGTTGCCGACCTCACCATCGGTGCCGCCATGCGGAGGCTGTCGTCGCTGGGCGCTGTGGCTCAGTCGTGGATGAAGACGACGGGCGGCCGGTTGCTGCAAAGCGCCTACTCCCGTGACACCGAGCTGGCGGCCGATCGGCTGGGGGCGCAGTTGGCCGGCGCCGCCGGTTTTGACCGTGGCGCAGCCACCCGAATGCTGACGCGGCTCCAGGCTTCGGCGGGTCGCAGCGAGGGCAAGGGGATCGCTGCGTACTTCGCCTCCCACCCCCCGTTCGACGTGCGGATCGCCGAACTGGAACGACACCTGGCCCGGTGACGGCCCCCGCCCGCAAGTGGCACGACCGGCCGGAATGGGGTACCCTTCTGCTGGGGACATGGCGCGGTGAGGCAACACTCCGCAGGGAGCTACGCAGTTCGTGAGCACACCCACCCACCGAGGCGCACCCGTGCGCCTGTCCGTACCCTCTCGGGTCAGTAAGGAAAGGCACAGCATTGAGAAATCAGCGTATCGCGCCAAAGCGCAGGAAGAGCCCCGGGGGCAAAGCCGTGGCGGGGGACGCCTCGGGTAGGAGCCGGGAAGAGCAAGTCGTAGTCGAGCCGGACAACGCGCTGCCGAAGGTCAGTCTCGCTGACCTGTCAGCGGCAGTGCGTGAAGCGGCCGCGCGCGCAAGTTGGCCCGAGTTGATGCCGGTCCAGGCGAAGACGATCCCGTACGTCCTCGCGAAGCGCGACCTGATGATCCAGTCGCGAACGGGCAGCGGCAAGACCGGCGCCTTCGTGCTGCCGATTCTGGAACGTGTCTCCGCCGAGAAGAACGCCTGCCAGGCGCTCATTCTCGCCCCGACGCGGGAGTTGGCGGTGCAAGTGGCGGACCAGGCGGCGGTCCTGGCCGGCGACTCAGGCGTGCGCTCTGTGGCCGTCTACGGCGGGGTCGGCTACGGGCATCAAGTGCAGGCCTTCAAACAAGGCGCCCACATCGTGGTCGGGACGCCCGGGCGCATCCTCGACCACTTGTTGAACCGGAACCTGTCGCTGCAGGACCTCGAGATCCTCGTCTTCGACGAAGCCGACCGCATGCTGTCTATCGGGTTCTACCCGGACATGAAGCAACTGCAGCGGTACCTGCCCGAGCGCCGAATCAACGGCTACATGTTCTCGGCGACATTCCCGCCGCGGGTGCAAAGCCTTGCCGGCGAGTTCCTGCACGACCCGCAGTTCCTCAGCCTGAGCCGCGATCACGTGCACGTCGCCGAAGTGGAACACGTGTACTACACCGTGCCCGACATGGAGAAGGACCGGTGCCTGATCCGGGTCATCGAGATCGAGAACCCCGACTCGGCGCTGATCTTCTGCAACACCCGCACCCGGGTCGGCTACATCACCGCGGTGCTGCAGCGGTTCGGGTACGACGCCGACCAGTTGACCTCCGACTTGGGGCAGCCCGCCCGGGAGAAAGTGCTCGGCCGGGTCCGGGAGGGCAAGCTCCGCTTCCTCGTGGCCACCGACGTGGCCGCCCGCGGAATCGACCTGCCGGATCTCTCGCACGTCATCCAGTACGAGCCGCCGGACGAGACCGAGATGTACATCCACCGCGCCGGCCGCACCGGCCGGGCGGGGGGCACGGGCGAGGCCATCTCGCTGGTGACGATGCTGGAGCGGCTGTTGCTGCGGCGGATCGGCACGGAGTACCGGATGGACCTCCAGGAGCGCCCCCTTCCCAGCGATGAGGACGTGGCGAAGACGGTACGCGAACGAGTCACTGCGCTGCTGGAAGCGCGGCTCCGAACGCGCGACGAAGAGCAGGACGCGCGAATGCAGCAACTCCTGCCGATGGCACGGAGTCTGGTCGCCGACGAAGAGCACGCCCCCCTCGTCGCGTTGTTGCTGGACGAGCATCTCGAGAAAACGGTCGGCACGTCCCTGGGCGGAGAATGGGACCTCGACGAGGAAGCGATCCTTCGGCTGCGGCAGAAGCTCGCCGACCACCTGCGCGACCGCGACAAGCTTCAGACGGAGCGGATGCAGCGGGTTGAGCTCCTTGCCAGTTCGCTGGCGAAGAGCGAGGAAGACATCCCGCCCGTGGCCATGTTGCTGGACGACTTCTATCAACGCGAGGCGTACGGTGAGGTTGTCTTCGTCCCTCGGCCGGCGCCAAGGCACGAGGAGAGAAGAAGGCGTCCCGGCGGCTCCGATTTCGCTCACCGAGGCCCTCGGCCGGGCGGGCGACCGGGGGGCGGGCGACCGGGGGGCGGGCGACGCAGTCCTGGAGGCGGAGGGCGGCGGCGGTGAGTGGCGGCACGTTCGCCGCGCGGACGAGGGGATGCATGAGGGAACGAATCCTGGAGGTGCTGCGGCGGTACTGGGGATACGATTCGTTCCTGCCGCTCCAAGAACACGCCATGGCTTGCGTCATGCGCGGGACGGAGTCGGTGGTCGTTCTGCCGACGGGCGGCGGGAAGTCGCTGTGCTATCAGGCGCCGGCCGTGACGCTGCCGGGGATGGCGCTGGTGGTCTCGCCGCTGATCTCGTTGATGAAAGACCAAGTCGACTCCCTTGTCGAGTGCGGGGTACCCGCGGCCCGGCTGGATAGCTCCCTCTCCGCCGAGGAGCAAGGCGCCGTCCGTTCCCGGGTTCGGGCGCGGGAGCTGAAGCTGCTCTACGTCTCGCCTGAGCGCCTGATGACGGACGGCTTCCTGGACCTGCTGCGCGGGGCGGCTCCCTCCTTCATCGCCGTGGACGAGGCGCACTGCGTCAGCATGTGGGGCCACGACTTCCGGCCGGAGTACCGCCAGTTGGGTGCCCTGAAAGAGGCGCTGCCCGGGGTGTGTCTGCATGCGTACACGGCCACCGCTACGCAGCAAGTTCGCGACGACATCGCCCGGCAGTTGCGCCTCACCGAAGCGCGGATGTTGGTCGGCTTGTTCGACCGCCCGAATCTGTCCTACAAGGTGGAGCGGCGAGCGAACGTGCTGGAGCAGGTCCGGGCCGCTCTCGACCGGCACCGCGGCGACTCGGGAATCGTCTACTGCATCCGCCGGGCCGACGTGGACAACCTGTGTCAGCGGCTGGACGAACTGGGCTACCGCGTGCGACCCTACCACGCGGGCCTGGATGACGCGACCCGCAAGCGCAACCAGGAAGCGTTCATCCGGGAAGAGGTCGAGACCATCGTCGCCACCGTCGCCTTCGGCATGGGCATCGACAAGTCGAACGTGCGGTACGTAATCCACGCCGGCATGCCCAAGTCGCCGGAGCATTACCAGCAGGAGAGCGGCCGCGCAGGACGCGACGGGCTCGAGGCGGAGTGCACACTGTTCTACTCGGCTGGCGACTTCACCACCTGGTCGCGGCTCCTGAGCGAGATGGAGCCGGAGGCCAAGGCAGTCGCTCAAGCCAAACTCGCCGACATGTACAACTACTGCACTGGCGTCACCTGCCGGCACCAAGCGCTGGTCCGGTACTTTGGCCAGGAACTCGCCGCAGCGCGCGGGGCGCGGGCGGCAGAGGGCTGCGGCGCTTGCGATGTTTGCCTGGGCGACCTCGACTGCCTCGACGAGTCCCTGGAAACGGCCCAGGGCGTCCTCCTGTGCGTCACCGAACTCGAGCAGCGGTTTGGCGCGGACTACACAGCGCAGGTGCTGCTGGGCTCCCGCGATCAGCGTGTCGTCGACAACGGGCACACCTCTCTCCCTTCCTACGGCTTGCTGGCGGCCCACACGCGGCGCCTCGTCCGCGACTGGCTTGAGCAACTGGTCGCCCAGGGGTACTTGTGCAAGACCGAAGACTACCACGTGCTCCGATTGACGGAGAAGGCGCAGCAGGTCCTGGCCGGCGAAGAAACGCCGCGGTTGCTGAAGCCTGCCGCCGGCGCGTCGCGGGCCGAGCGGACCGGCAAGCCCAAGACCTCGAAGACCGCCAAGGAATCGTGGGACGGGGTCGATGCCGGCTTGTTCGAGGCGCTCCGTGCGCTGCGCCGTGACCTGGCCGCCGACAAGGGCGTGCCTGCCTACGTGGTGTTCGGCGACGCCGCCCTGCGAGACATGGCTCGGCTCAAGCCGACGACTGCCACCGCGTTCCTTTTGGTGCACGGAGTCGGCGAGAAGAAGCGCCAGCAGTACGGCGACGTGTTCCTTGCCGCCATCCGCAACTACGCCACGACCGCGGCCGGAGGGCACAGATGAGCGACCCAACCCAACCAGCCTACGTCTACGTCAGCCGCCAGGGCCCGCTGGATGCCCTCACGCGGCAGGTCGAAGGCGCCGTCCGGGTGGCAATCGATACCGAAGCCAACAGCCTATACCGATACCGCGAACGGGTCTGCCTGATTCAGCTCTCCGTCGACGGCGACAACCACCTCGTCGACCCGTTGGCGAGGCTGGATTTGACTGGCTTCATGAACGCGCTGGCGGGCAAGCCGCTCATCTTCCACGGGGCCGATTACGACCTCCGCATGATGCGGTCCTCCTTCGGGTTCCGTCCCGGAGGCTGGGTGTTCGACACGATGATTGCCGCGCAGCTCGTCGGGTACGAGCAAGTTGGGTTGGCGTCGTTGGTCGAGCGGTTTTTCGGGGTGACGCTCAGCAAGGGGGCGCAAAAGTCCGACTGGACCCGCCGCCCCCTGCCGGCGCGGGAGTTGGCGTACGCTGCCGCCGACACGCGCTACCTCCCCGAGTTGGCTGAGCTGCTCCGCGAGGAGCTTCAACACCTCGGCCGGCTTGGCTGGCACGAGGAGGCCTGCGAGCGCCTGATCGAGGCGACGGCGGAGGACAACCACCGCGATCCAGAGACGGAATGGCGAGTGAAAGGCGTCAGCCGGCTCGACCGGCAGCAGTTGGTCTTCGCGCGCCAACTGTGGCATTGGCGGGAGCGCGAGGCAGAACGCGCCGACCTGCCCCCGTTCAAGATTGTCGGCAACGAGCAACTGGTTAGTTGGGCCGTGTGGGCGGCTGCGCACCCGGGCGAGTCCCTTGAGCAGGGCCCCCGACTGCCGCGCACATGCTCCGGGCGTCGATTGAGGGAGCTGGAGCGGGCAATCCGCGAAGCCCAGCAGAGGCCCCAGGCCGACTGGCCGCAGCGGCGCGTCCGCCGGCCGGCCGAGCGGTCCGCACCCGACTGCCGGCCGCTGACCGATGCCCTCGTAGAGGAGTGCGCGCGGGTCGCCGGAAGCCTGCACCTCCCCCCCTCCGTGATCGCCCCTCGCGCCGCCCTAACCGCCCTCTCCCGCGCCCGCCCCCACACCCTCGAGCAACTCATGGAGAGCGGCCCACTCATGCGCTGGCAAGCCGAACTGCTGGCGCCCGGATTTCGGGAGCTGCTGCAGCGGGAGTGGTGAGGCGGGCGATTGCCGAACGCGGTCCCCTGCCGGCATCGTTTCCATCGGGTTCCCGTACAACGACAGCAGCACGTCGAAGACAGTGAATGGCAGGACGCCATCTCCCGTCGGCACAGCGCCTAATACTACAACCGTACTTAGCGCGAATGTGCTCGGCGAGGGTCTCCTGACCCCGCCGCTCCCCGGACCGACAGGTCTCCTCGAATCCCGTGGATTCGCAGCCCTTTGAGACCTTCCGG
>Ga0100396_1002433_pt1 | contig 12209 bp, 13 predicted proteins | sample CryGeymeta201520_FD_81551 | JGI IMG/M metagenome (GOLD analysis project Ga0100396, IMG submission 81551) | Groundwater microbial communities from Crystal Geyser aquifers in Utah, USA - Crystal Geyser metaG 2015-20 | ecosystem: Environmental > Aquatic > Deep subsurface > Groundwater | place: USA... | reverse complement strand
CGGCGGTAAAACATAGATGTGAATAATCCAATCACCTGTCTCTCTTGAGTCGGCTGCAAGATCAAGCGACTGAGTCAGTGTATCGTCACGCTTCATCCTCAGCAAACTACAGACTAGACAAACTAGAATTGGCTGTATGCGAACAGTCCAGTTGGGCGTCAGCCTTAGAGAGCACAGTCTAAACGGCACGGGACAGTTTCTTCCCATTGATGGCCAAGCCACTGAACAAGAATGACATACCCACCCCCACAAAACCATAACCAGATGACGACATGAAGCTAAGTAGCAACAATCCCGCCATTGCGCCGCTCATTGCAAGAGCCATTCGAGCCAAAGTAAAATCAGATCTTTCATTTGCACGCCATACAATGAACAATTTCCTAATCAGTGAGAATAACCAAGCCAGAAACAGCCCGGTTCCAAATAACCCGGTTTGAGTTCCTAGAGTATTCACAAAGATCTCTGAAGAGAAACTGGGGAAATCCGCCCCCCGCAATGCACCTAGCCCATCCCCGCCTCGAGCGTTAGCTCCCCCGCTTCGAACAAGTGTAAGATAGTTCGAGGTACCCAACCCAATTCCCAGTGGATGATTAATGGTCCAGAGAATCCCGTCCACCATCCCATTTAAGCGTAAAGCCGTACCGCCGCCCCAGGTTGGTATGGGAAGCACATTTTTATATAACAACAATACTAAAACGCTTGCCATTGCCCCCGCAAAAATTACAAGCGCGGGTTTTTTTAATCGGATGAATAGGTATCCAACTCCAGCCAGTAAAATGCCCCCGCGCCCAAAGGCAAGCAGCGCAGCAACCCCAAAGACTAAAATGCGAGGGGTCAGGCGATGCCGTTTTGACAACGCTACTGCCATTAGGAATAAACTTGCAAACACTAAACCTGTCGTAATAGGCTCAATGATTGTTGAAGACATCCTACGGACCCCGGGATACGGCACAAGACTTGCCGGCAAGTCCGGAAAATAAAAGTTTCCTGGCAGATCAGTCCTCATAAAAATAATGTCTGTCGCTCGCTCACCCACTTTGAATTGAAAGAACTCTCGTATCCCTATTGCCTGCCACATCGAACCGGGCATCGCAGTGAGAAATAGCCCAACTGCGAAAGACATCAGGGCAACAGCAAAGAAAAGACGTGCGGCTCGCTTCAGATCACCGATTTGGATAGACACCCAACGTCCAACAAGATAGAGCATGGTGAAAACCAAATAAGAACGCGCAGAGGTCAGTTTGGCAATAAATGGTACATCTACACCCCCAAAAACACTGCTCGGTAACACCAAGTACAAGGCAATCCAAGCGCTTAGCGCAACAGCCAGCCAGTCTGGGAGTGTCCAGTGCTTGAACAATAGTCCCCGCCTTATTCCCACGTAGACAAACGTTGCTCCCAGCAACGCTTCCTTACCCAGAATCACTAGATAGCTTAATCTCTCGAGGTCAGAGTTAGCGACAAGATGACTCAACAATAGTATCGCCAAATCCTGGACAAAGATCCAGATAATCAGGATATACACTACTCTAATCGGCCGTTGTAAAATGGCAATCAAGCATCCCAAAAGGATTAGCAGTACGATTGCGTACACGAGGATAGTCAAGAAAGTAGTTGGCGCAATTACCATCAGACTCAACAAGAAGGCAGCGGAAGCAACTATGCTTGCTGCGGCTAAAACGAGTGGCAGTTTTCCTTCCCGCCATTGCAGTTGCCTATTCAAGGTCTCCTCCGGAAATTAAGGCAGTTTGCCGGTGTAGAAACCCCAGGTACCAGGGCGCGAACTCGGGAAAACTCCTGCTCAGCAAGCACGGGATATTCTAACTCACAATAGAGGGACCCTAATGCAAGACGGATTTCCGCTTCATGCTCTTGCGACCAACCTGATCTTTCAATGGCGCTCTGGTAATCGGAGAACGCTTTGTCCATCTGTCTCATACTGCGATAGGCGGTTGCCCGCCAATAGTAATAATTAGAATAGTAAGATCTCATTCGAATAGCCTCTGTAAGATATTGTACTGCCTCCTCATAATTTCCCAATTCTTGGGAAACATATCCTGCCCAAGCCGCTGCATCCGGATTATGCCAAAGGTTATAGGCAGATTGAAAATAGTGTAAAGCCGTTTGCGATTGATGCATTGAACGGTAATATTTCCCTTGCTGCAAGTAGAGATTTACCAGCAATCGTTTCACAACCCCATCATCTGGAAAGCGCGCCAAGTCATCTCTGAAGACCTCTTCTGCCTTCAAACTCTGTCCTGTCGCCACGTACCAGATACCTTGCCACCGCAGAAACCGGGCAGGATCCTCAATTTCGTACTTTGTGACGTTAGTTGAATAGTCTTTCCACGCAGCTGTGGGAGGCGGTTCGTTGTGCAAAACCGTAGCGGTTAAACCAAGTGCCAATCTGTTACGTGACCAAACGATAGATAACCTGGAGAAATGCGAAACCAACGCTACGACCAACGTAAGTATGAGCCACAGACCACTGATGTTCCGCCGTCGAGAATCAATACCGGTAGAAAACATACTATGATTCGCTTCCAGATTTTCCGGTTTTATGCCATGCCATTTGATATACTTTAGCAGTTTGTGCCGCAATCATATCCCAATCCAGATGCTCCGTTGCCCAATTGTGACCACGTTCTCCCATTGCCGTTGCCAACGCGCGATCGCGCAGTATCTTGATCAGTGTATCAGCCAGTGCCTGGAGATCAGCAGGCGGAACCAAGTAGCCGGTCTCCCCATCAAGCACCTGCTCCGTCAAGCCACCGACGGCAGATGCTACTACTGGGCGATAATAGGCGTAAGCAGTCAGACACACACCACTCTGATACGCTTGGATATAAGGCAATGCCACAACGTCTGCAGAACGATAGTATAAAGGTAACTCCTCATCTGGCAAGTACTCCCAGCGCACACGCACATGTGAACGTATTCCTAACTCGTCAATGAGTCTTTCGTAAAAACCAACATCGTGATGCTGGGGGCGGCCACCCACCAGCAGTATGGTATTCGGCAAATCTCTCAAAACCAATGGAATAGCTCGCAAAAGGTATTCCAGACCCTTTTCGGGCTTGATGTTACCGATCAGAACAATTACATGACTGTCCTGCGGTATGCCCAAGCGCATACGGGCAACAGTTTGCTCCAGTTTAGGCCCATCACCATGCGAGTCATTATAGTGTCCATGTGGGATCAAGTAAATTGGGGAGGTGTTGTCACCTAATATTCGTTCGAGTTCAGCACGCGCGTTCTCCGAATGCACAATCAAGGCATCAAACTGCCGATAAAGCCGGCGGAGCAGCCAACTCGTATGCGACACGTCTACGGACAAGGTTACATCATGTGGAGTAAGCACGCATGGAATGCCAAGCCGTTGAGCCGTCAAGACACAAACCAATTCCACTGGTGGGAGAGTCACGAATTGCTGATGAATCACAACCGGATGATGATTCAATTCCTCTCGCGCGCGCTGTAGCAATTTCCACCAACCGCGCATGTAACGCAACCCGCGCCGCCAAGTATGGCTTTTGCCATAGATGCCCCGAAAAGGCGTCCACAATTCATACCCCTCAGACTGGACTTGAGTTTCATCACAGGTAACCCATGTGACATTCAAATCCTGCTTCGCCAATGCCTTGAAGAAAGCAAGGTCAAACAGTAACATGCCACCATGTCCTCCTAGAGGTTCAAAGCCGAATACCTGCATTCGGTACATTGAGCTTGCTGTATGTTCTATGATTGGATCTGTTCGCTGTGCAGTCAAACCCTTTCTCTCCAGTAGTTCAATAGGTCCATCATCGTTTGTTCAAACGGAATTTCAGGCTTCCATCCGGTCTGACGGCAAAACTTATCAACGCTGGGAACCTGGTAGGTTACGTCGGATGGGCGCAAGAGTTCGGGCATGACTTCAACGCGAATGCTTTTCACCGTCGAGAGAGAAATCAGGTACTTGAGCATCTCTCCGACTTTCATTGTCCGGTTGCCCCCGATGTTATAGGCTTCTCCGGGCGTACATTTGTTGACCAAGAGCCAATATGCGTATACGGCGTCCCGTACGTCAGCAAAGGTGCGGACAGAGTCCAAATTGCCCACATGTACTACTGGCTCTTGTAATCCCTTCTCAATTCGCGCTATTTGCTTGGCAAATGCCGATTCAGCAAACACCTCTCCCCGTCGGGGTCCTGTATGAGTAAACATTCGACTACGAATAGTCTTGAGTTTGTAGGATAGGAAAAACTGTAGACCGATTAAATCTTCGCCAACTTTGCTAACAGCATAGGGACTTGCTGGTGCCAGGGGATGAGTCTCGAGAATCGGTACATCCTCGGGCAGAACATCTCCATAAACCTCTGAGGAACTACAAATGTGAATGACCGGATCTATCCCTTCGAGTCGGATTGCTTCCAACAGATGGAACGTTCCGAGGACATTCACCTGCAGAGTGATGGACGGATTAAGGAAGCTAGTCTTGACATCTGACTGCGCCGCTAGATGAAATACAAAGTCAGGTTTGGCTTCTAGAATGGCATTGCGCGTTCCTGTTAGATCAAGCAGGTCAGCATTCAAGAACCTGACTTGGTGCTTCACATTCTCCAAGTTGTCCATCGGACTACGCCATCTTTTAAGCCCAAACACCTCTATCTCTGGCTGATTCCGTAGAAGATATTCGGCTAGATGGCTACCTACCATTCCGGTAATACCTGTGATTAGAGCACGCATGGAAAACAACCTCCTGATCTTGTTTTTGTCCAAGTTATCATCTCAACTCTTCCCATATCCACGACTGCATACCACTTGGTTCGAAAGCAAAACCAAATTCGGTGGCACCTAGATCAACCAGGCGCTTGAGGACTGCCGGTTTGCGGTCGAAAGGACAGTAAAAGAACATGAATCCGCCGCCACCAGCACCGCTAATCTTACCCCCAACCACTCCTAGTCGCCGAGCTTCATCATACATCTCATCAATTTGAGGGGTTGAGATAGTGTCTGCGGTCTGCTTCTTCATTAGCCATTCTTCGTGGAGAATTTCACCGAGGCGCGTGAGCCGCCCTGTCAACAGTGAATTCTTGGCTTGCACCGTCAATTCTTTCATCGCATCCATCGCCGACTTTATGCCTGTTCTTTTCTCCTTATAGCCCGCGATTTGCGATTCGATAACATGACTCTGACCGCGCTCGATCCCTGTATAAACAAGTAATGTATTATACTGCAGTTCGTTGATAAGTTGCAGATCAATGCGTAGTGGATTGACAACCACACTACCGTCCTGATTGAACTCGATCAAGTTGACACCCCCAAATACCGTGGCGTATTGATCCTGCATACCACCGGGAACCCCTACATCCCTACGTTCGATTTCCCATGCCAAATGTGCCATCTGATAGTTATCCATCAACAAGTGTTGCCACTTGCGTAATGCTCCAATTATTGCAGCAACGACTGCCGATGATCCACCCAAACCAGAACCTTTAGGCGCATCAGTCTCTAAATAGAATTCCAACCCACCATTCAAACTGTCCAAATCTGGCACAAAGCGACGGATACAAGCCAAGATGAGATCATGCTTGCCATCGAATTCAAATGCTTCTTCCAATGGCCGCTCGATCACAGTGTCAAGGTCAAGAGAACGAACCCTTAAGACACGCTCAACTGGGAACTGTATGGTTGCGTAAGCATATCGGTCAATGGTAGCATTCAACACAATTCCCCCGTGCTCATTTACATACGGAGGCAGGTCTGTACCACCTCCACAAAAAGAGAGCCTCAACGGCGCGCGCCCTCGAACAATCATCTTTGTCGTCTCCTATTGAACCGAAGAACAAGTTCCACTGCGGCACTTAAGTTAGCCGCGATCAGGGTCTCTGGAAATGATTCTCGCACAGCTACTATATGCGCCTCACCATATCCGGTCAAGACCAATATGCTCTTTAATCCTACCTTGACGCCCAATTCGATATCGGTCTCCTTGTCACCAACCAGCCAAGATTCCGTAATATCTATACGCCGCTCTTCCAAGGCACGGCGAATCATCCCGGTGGCTGGCTTTCGGCAATCACATATTCTTCGATAAGCACCCTGTCCTTCCGTCGGATGATGCGGACAATAGTATATTGCATCCAATTTTGCATCTGAGATAGCCAGCAGATTCTGCATACTCTGATGGACTTGGGCAAGATCATCTTCAGTCAAATATCCTCGTGCGACTGCAGACTGGTTGGTAATCAATATGACCCAATAACCAGCTTCTTTCAGCAATCGGATCGCCGCGGCAACGCCAGGCAGCAATTGAACCTGCTCAGGACAGCTAAGATGATTGACATCCCGGATCACCACTCCATCTCGGTCCAGGAACACCGCCGGTTTGAGCAATCGGTCTCTAAACAATCTAACGCCCTCCCCCGATCGCGTTTGAGCATGTTATCTCCTGCTCGACAATCTCACAAATGAGATGTTCGACAACAAGCAAGGCTTCTTGAATCCGGGCTGTGTTATCAGAGGGGACTTTGATCACCCAATCAGCGTATGCGTCCATCTGCCCTCCTGGTTCTCCCGTCAGTCCAATCGTAAATGCTCCCATCTCCCGGGCGATCTGAAACGCCGTTAGAACGTTGCGGGAGTTACCGCTAGTCGAAATTCCCAGCAATACATCACCCTGAATCGCTAATGCTTTGACTTGGCGCGCAAACAACTCCTCAAAACTATAATCATTACTCAAAGCAGTCAAGATGGACGAGTTCGTGGTAAGGGCAATCGCGGGCAGAGCGTGCCTTTCTAACTTGAAGCGTCCAACGAACTCCGCAGCAATATGCTGCGCATCTGCTGCGCTTCCTCCGTTTCCTATCAACAAGAGCTTGTTGCCGCGACGGAAAGATTCAACAATTTTGCGCGCAATTTGCTCAATCATGCCAACCCGCACCGAGTCACTGGCAAGAGACAGAAGGATCGCCTGAGATTCGCTAAACACCTTTTGGATTTGTTCGCTCATAGCCAGCCTCGACTCGCAAACAAGTTTGGCAATTTGGCTTCGGCTTCCGCCAAGCCCAACGGCGTGCCAATATCCACAAAATAACCGGACACGTCCATTCCAAATAACCTTCCCTCATTAATCAAAGAGGGAAAAACCTCATACTCGATCGAAACAGGTCGATCTGATGGAATACGGGCCAGCACTTCTCGCTGGAGAACATAAACACCGCCATTCACAATCCCTGCGCATTTCCCCCCTTGCTTCTCTGCGAAACGTATCACTCGCCCGCATTCATCAACCTCGACCTTTCCGCGTTGGCTTATATCATCCATGTGAAGCAAAGCCAACGTAACTAAAGCATCATGTGCCTTGTGAAACTCGACCAATGCATGCAAATTGAGATCGAAAAACGTATCACCATTTAGTACCACACAAACCTCCTTGATTAATGGTGTCGCATTCCTCAACGCCCCACCTGTATCTAGTGGCTCTGACTCAGTCGAAAGCGTGAGGGTGACTTCACCAAAACCGATCTCAGACAAATGCTTATGGAAATATTCTGCTTTGTATCCCGTACAGAGCAACACTTCATCCACACCCCAATTGGCCAGCCATGCCAACTGGTACTTCAAGAAGGGCACACCTCGCAGTGGCACCATTGGCTTGGGGATGTGCGGAACCACTGTCTGCAATCGTGTTCCCTTTCCGCCGACTAACAAAACCGCTTGCATATCAAGGATACCACTGTTTGAACTGTTTGGGATAGCGCTCAGTCTGCTGTTGCCGAAAAGCAAGAACCCCTTCGCGTAAAGAACGCGCGTGGACATGCAACTCGCTCATAGCTCGCGTCACGTCAAGTGCGTTGCGTGCCGGCACACTTGCCCGACGTGGAAAGTCTCTGAAGGATACTTTCCTAACCAGCGTTGGATCATATCCAAACGCCTGGGCAATCTCTCTTCCCAATTCCGCCTTTGACGTACATTCTGGCGACGCCAGATGCACAAACCCTCTGGTCTGCGAAAACGCCATCATTTGAATAAATGCAACCATGTCACCAACAAAAGTATGATTACGGTACTGGTCGGCAAACAAATCGGCGGGCTCGCCTTTAGCGAGCCTTTCCACCACCCATTCAGCGAGCGAGTTTCGAGATGGGCTCCATCCATACATTATTCCCGTGCGAATGATGAGGTAATCCGATAGTTCGCGCTGGATTAGGTTTTCCACTTCTACCTTGTGGCGACCATAGACCGTCTCCGGGTTGACCAGATCACTCTCACGATATGCAACATCCTTTTTCCCATCGAAGACAAGGTCGCTGGATAAAAAGATCAACCGACATCCATGCTGTCTTGCCGCAGCGATTAAGTGCAATGACCCAAGTACATTGACTCGGCGGGATAACTCGGGGGCTTGCTCACAGACATCCGGCTTAGTGATGCCAGCCACGTGCACGATAACACGGGGCTGAACTTGCTCAACTAGAACGCTAACCGCTATCTCATCACTCAAATCCAGACTGACTGCCTGTGGGCAAGACATGATTAGCGGGGCAAAGTACGTTGGCACCCACTCGACATGCGGAAGCATTGCGAAAAGATTAGCGCCTAGCAAACCGCTGCCGCCAACCAGCAAGATTTTTCCTCTACTCTGATTCATTGACTCTTTCTCGCCCATAGATCTCTTTCAAAGGTGTCCATACTTTGACATCAGGATTCCTGGCGGAGGTTTCATCACAGGTAGCATACAGCACATCTAACCCACGCCGGGCAATCGCGGAACACAGGGCAAGGTCTAAATCGTCCATGCCTCCATGCCCGCCTATAGCGTCGAGGTAGATAACCTGGATGGTTTCTTTTGCGCTCCCAGCCTTGCCCTCAGCTGTAGTGTCGGGGTATTTCGAGTTTGCAATGAAAATTTGACCGAAGGATGAGTTGATCATAGATTGGCTTCCTCCTTACGTATCACATCACGCTCTTTTCCCGAAGCTACCAGAACTACTTCCAGTAACTCTCGAATTTCTTGTGGGAGAGAATCGTATTTTTTAGTGGAAGCTTGCCTTATGCCTGCCAGGTTGTCGTTCTTCCATATCTCGTTTTGGCGAATTAGCCCTGGGGCTGATTTTTCTGGATGTAACATAGCTGGCAAAAATTGGATATCCAGGAAAGCAACTATCTTCTGTAACTCATCCGACGGATTCAAGGTTAAGTCTTCATAAAAGCATATGTAATGGTTCCCTTGCTCATTAAATTTTTTTGTTTCCAAAAACGAATCATTCCATAGTTCAGACGCTCGGATATATCTCCGATATCGGATCATTTTCCAAAGCAGAATAATATTGAAGCCATTTACATACTTGGCATAACACCTGATAACGTGGTAGAGATCACTGAGAAAAGTCAGGCTTCTGCGCCAAGACGACCAATCGAACATATACTGATCCCACATTTCCACAATAGAGGCAACAACAGGGCCTCCATCACGAACCATGTGAATGAATTTAGCTTCAGGCGCTACATCTTGAATAAGAGATATATAAAATAGGTGTTCCGGAGTTTTATCGACCCAAACCTTGCATCCGTTCTCAAGGCATACTTTGTCCAGCATAAGTATCATAAACTCGACAAAATATCTTGCCGACATAAAAATCTTGATTGCGTCCTTGACATTATGTACCACCCTCCTGCCAAACAACTCTAAAAAAAACGAATTCAACGCTTTGACTCGAACGAAGGGAGCAATAATAATCTGCGCTCTACCAGTGTGTTCAATGCCTAATTGTAAAATATGCGTCTCGGGAAAAGAAAGTACATCAGGATGACTCGCAAGCATGCTTTGAAGCAATGTGGTGCCTGAGCGTGGACAGCCGACAATAAAAACTCTTTTGCTAATTCTCCCGTTCACTCAACCCTCCGTCATAAAAGATTAGTCAACGCTCTTGGTAGCGATAACTAACTGGTTGGGATACAACCAACGAGGAATGAATTGGTAAATTATTAGCGAAATGAAACACATCCTTATCATTTTTTTGTTTGCTTACTTTGTTTTGAACAAATCAAAAGCCATGCTATTAATTTTCAACCGGCGGCGCGCCGCCAGCCACAACAGCCCGTTCCACATAACCATCGTAATCGCCGATGCAAGCGCTGCTCCTTTCGTACCCCACAACGGGACCAGGACCAAGTTTAACACAATATTGCCAACAGCCGCAACAGTCATTCCACGCGCCGTATCCTGCTCATGCCCGGTCATGATCAGCAGAAATCCGACAGAGCCTGTGGCTGAGTTAACCAATTGTCCCAGGGCCAGAATGGACAGAGGCTCATAAGCGGGTACAAATTCTGCGCCGAATACGAGATTCAAAAGCGGCTTGCCGAAGAGCAAAAATATCAGCACAACCGGCAGTGTCAAAGAGAGCACTGCGCGGGCGCTGGCAGTCGCCAATCGCTGCAGGCGGCCCATATCTCCAATCGCATACAGGCGGGAAAATTGCGGGGCGATCACCATATTCATCGCATCAAGGCTTATTGATACCAGGACAGCCATTTGGTCGGCCACCCGATAGATGCCCACATCTGCGGAGCTGACGAATAACCCCAGGACAATGATACTTGTACGACCATTGATCAGTACCATACCACTGGTGAAGGCCAACGGCAGAGTGCTGGCAAACCAGCGGCGGCTTTCGTATACCGGTTTAGAGCGACGAACTTCCAAAGGCGTCGCCCGCCATAAAAGCCAAGCCCCTATGACAAAGGCCAAAGCGGCAGCCGCTACCCTCAGCAACATAGCCATGGCCGGCGTTAGATTCCCTGCTGGCAAAACAAAAGCCGCGCCAAGAATGAGCAGAATATAGAATCCTGGCAAGAGCGCTTGTTCGGGGAGCTGTCCCTGGATCACTCTGTTCAGTCCGCGCAGCGCCGCCCCGCGCAAATCTCCCAAGACCACAAGAGGTACCAGTGCCAGGCCCCAGAACATGGTGACCAGTTGCTCGCGATTAAAACGATCTCCAAAAATCACAACCGCCAGACCGGCGCCTAAAACCAGAGTCGCGGTCAGGATAGCCGTAATCTTACCAGCCCAGCGCCAGACACCCTGAATCGTTCCCCATTCCTGCCTGGCCAGGGCTTTTGCCGTTTCGCGCACTACAAGATTGGGAAGTCCAAATTCCGCAGGGATGGAAAGTACGGAAACCAGGGCGAATACATAGGCGTAGACACCATATCCATCCGCCCCGAGCGTCCGCGCCAATATCACTGTAATTGCAAAAGACAGCAGGATGTAGGCGGCCTTGAGAGCCAAACTGCCGATCCCATTCCTGGCAAGTTCCGATCCCAACCCCTTGCCGGTAACAATGCTGGTCAGACTGGAAAACATCTCTGGAAAAGATTTCATTGTTGTATATCAACCACCAAGCCTGAGCGTACATCTACCCAATGCTCCACATCGTAATCGTTTTTAGGAGAAGCGAACGAAACGAGATGACTGATTCGCTTCTCGCGGAAAATGCACAACAATCGAGTCATTTATCCAACCTCTCCACACCCTTGAGTGCGGCCGCGTTCTGTGGGTCAATCAGCAAAGCCTGGCGATAGGCTTGCAGGGCCTGGTTTTTATCCCCGGCCCATTCGTAGAGACTCCCCGCGCGGGCGTAGTAGTTCGCGTTGGGCGGCGCCATCAGCGCCAACGCCTGCTCAATGGCGGTCATGGCCTGCGCAGGCTGTTCGTTCAATCGGTAGGCTTGGGCAATCTCATAATACGCGTATCCGAAATCGGGAAAGCGCGTCAACGCTTCCTGGTATACCGCCAGCGCCAGCGTCAGATTTCCAGCCTGCCGGGCGGCATTGCCTCGCGCCACATACCACCATGAAGCTTCGGGATTGAGCGCTAACGCCTGCGCAAACCACGCGTCGGCTTCCTCGAACTGCTTCTCGCGGGTCAGCGCCTGGGCAATCGCAAGTTGACCGTTTCCCTTACTTTCCGAAATGTTGATCGCCTCTTGAAATTCGCTCATCGCCGCTTGCAAGCCATCGCCGCGGTCATACCTTGTCCATCCGAGGCCGATGTGAGCCGCCCAGTCATCCGGAGAGTGAACGAGTGTGCCCTCGTACATTGTTAGCGCTTCATCCCAGCGTTTCTGAACTCGCAGGGCATCGCCCAGGCGGTTGGACCATAATGGCCAGTACCTGGAGTTCGGAAGCGCAACCAGCGATTGCCGCAGCACATTCTCCGCCCT
>Ga0100396_1002428_pt1 | contig 12214 bp, 9 predicted proteins | sample CryGeymeta201520_FD_81551 | JGI IMG/M metagenome (GOLD analysis project Ga0100396, IMG submission 81551) | Groundwater microbial communities from Crystal Geyser aquifers in Utah, USA - Crystal Geyser metaG 2015-20 | ecosystem: Environmental > Aquatic > Deep subsurface > Groundwater | place: USA... | reverse complement strand
TCCATCTGTGGGCGCGGTGCCGGCAATGGAAATTCCGCCGAACTTACCGGCATCAATTGACAACTGGTCACATGCGCATACTCCAAAACATTCAGGGCAAATTCATAGCGGCTACAAGGTTCGCCAGTGTTGACCGAATGATAGACCCCAAACCAGCCGGTTTTAGTAAGTTCAATAAGCGCACGCGCAAGATCACGGGTATAGGTTGGCGAACCGAACTTGTCATTCACAATTTTGAGTTCAGGACGATTGCGTGCTAATTCAATGATCTTGGCTACAAATTTTTTATCTTCTTTTCCTCCGCCGAACATCCAGCCGGCGCGCACGATATAGTAACGTTGAAGCAAATGCTCGACGATTTTTTCACCCTCGTATTTCGAGCGACTATACCAGTTCTGTGGATTAGGCTGGTCAAATTCGGTGTACGGGTCGCACTTGGTACCGTCAAAAACACTGAGGGTGCTGATGTACACCAGCGGAACGTTCGCCCGCTGACAAGCCAACGCCACGTTCTGAGTCCCTATCGTATTGGTTCGATACGCCTGTTCCGGCTCACGCTCACAACCATCCACATCGGTCAGTGCTGCCAGATGCAAAACCAATTCTGGCTTGAAATCGGCGAAAGTCTTTTGCACTTGAAGCGAATCGCGAATGTCCATTTCCTGAATGTCCGTTGCGCAAAGATCGTAGCCATGCGCTTGCCATTCACGGCACAAATCTGTACCGAGCATGCCTTTCGCACCCGTAATCAACACTCTCATGTTTAACCGTCCTTTTGTGACCAGTCATAAGGAATTTCACCGTTGTGAGGATCAATCCTAAACTCGTCAGGATTTTTATAGTCGTATACTTCAGTCACGGTGTTGACAATGATCGCCTCCTCCATGCCAACGCCTTTGAATCCATGCGCGATGCCATGCGGAATATGAACCAGCATGGGACGATGTTCTCCGATGAAAAACTCATTAACCTCGCCATGGGTCGGCGAATCGGTACGGAGATCGTACAGCGCCAATTTTATCATGCCTTTGACAACAGCAAAGTTGTCATCCTGTTTGTTGTGATAGTGCCAACCTTTGACCACGCCCGGATACGCAGTGGTCATATATACCTGACCAAACTGGCTCAACATGTCTTCATCGCAACGCAGGATCTCCATCAAATACCCGCGTTCGTCGGGAATAACCTTAAGCAATTTTGTCTTTACACCAAAAATCATATTTCTCTCCTTGTATGGTTAAAAATAATCACAAAATCCAGAGCAACGCCGGTTATTTTATTTTGTATCAGGCTGTATTGAGTATTGATGATGGCCTGGAGAAGCCAATTCAACAAATAGTGCTTCGAGCTTTTCAAGGTGTTGTTTTTGAGAATAGGTGGTTTCAGCAATTTCACGAGCATGCTTGCCCATCTCTGCCAATTTTTGGGATTGGTCAAGGCATAAAGCCAAACGTTCAGCTAAATGATTAGCATCACCAGCTTGAAATAAGTATCCTGTCTGACCATCATTTACACATTCAGCAAGGGAGCCTAGATTTGATGCCAACACCGGTGTACCACATGCATAACTTTCAAGGATTGCATTCGGTAGATTCTCGTAACAAAGAGAAGGTACGACAGATAAAAATGCTTTATTCATCAGTTGCACCACTTGTTCAGCCTGTAGCTCTCCTATAAACTGGACAGAACTCTCCAGACCCAAACTTTGCACCTGTTGTTTGAGCGAATCAAGATATTTCTCATCTCCAGATCCAGCAATTTTAACGATCAAGTTAATGTCAGGGCGCATTTTCAGAAACAATGACAAGGCATCGATTAAAACATGTACACCCTTAATTTTCACAAGCCTGCCAGCGTAAACGATATACTTTTCTTTTGCTTCTTGAGGGGCCGGGTGGAATATTTTACTATTTACAAAAGTCGGAATATAACAAAGTCGTTGTTCTGAGTATCCGGCCGCGATCATTTTCTGATACATAAACCTGGTAGGGGCAACAAATACGTCAACCAGATCGAAATAGCGCCTTTCTCGATGGTACCAGGTCGCCAGAGCATTCAAAGAAGAAGCAGCCAGACTGCCTTGCACACAACGATATTTTATACTTGGCAGAAGATTACCATTTATACATAACTCGCAAGGAGTATTCTCTCGCAGAAAATGCGCCTGGGGGCATAACATGGCATAGTCAGACAAGCGGACAACGATAGGTAATCCAGCTCGTTTCAGTCCCACCAACAACGCTGGTGATAGTTTGCGCAGGTAATGCAAGATGTACGCAATTTGGGGTTTGGTATCACTTACCAACCGCGTCACTGCTTGTTCAACATCTGGCGCATAGAAGAGTCTTGATAAAGTGCGCCGGATGGTTTTTAGTGTCATCCTTTGTTCACGAAAATAAACTTCGCCTCGTTCACCAAGTGGCTCAACAAAATAATGGCTATATGATGTAGGCTGATTTCGCTCATAGTGAATTGAAAAGGGAATTATCTCATGGCCACGCTCTGTCAAGGCATCCGCGACATTGAACATATATCGTTCTGGCCCACCAGAAATAAAGTAACGATAATTAGCGAGAATAATGCGCATGTTATGACATCACTTGCTGTCGCCAAAGTTCAAAAATGAGCAATGACCAGATTTCTCTTCCGAGATTATGCGTGCCTTGTTGATGTTTAGAAAGCGATTTTTCGATTGCAACACTGTCCAAGTAACCCGATTGGCGCGCTTCTTGACTTAGGAAGACATCTGTAGCGAATTCTGCCAAATCGCCACGAAACCATGTAGCCAAAGGGATAGTAAAACCATGCTTGGGCTGGTTCAGAATTTCAGGGGGTAAAAGATCCGCCATTGTATCTCTTAGAAGTCCCTTTAAGCGCCAATGGGGAAATCGTTGTTCAAGGGGAATAGTTGAGACAAATTCTGCCAGTACGTGATCAAGGAATGGTACACGCACTTCAAGAGAATTGGCCATACTCATACGATCTACTTTAACCAACATATCCCAAACCAGCGGGATTTTCAGGCCGGCATATACAAACTGTTCCAACAGATGAGCCCTTGCATCTGCCCAATTATCCAAGTACTCATCAAATTCCCAATAAGGATTTTGCCCCACAAAATGATTCCGAACATCTGAAGATAAAAGTGGAGAAATAACATCAAGCCCTCCAGCGGTCATCTTCCTGTAGAAAGCCTCGCGAGGTGGCAACATGCTATCGCGCACTTGCTTTTTAAAATGCATCACCTTATCTTTCCACGCAGATTTCCCGATGCCTGGCAGGCTTGCAACCATAGATGCAAGTGCCCGTCGAATTGGGGCAGGAAACTTTTGAGCATAGCGGGCAAATTCCAGGCCTCTAAAAATTGTATACCCCAGAAAAAGCTCATCCCCGCCATCACCAGACAACACTACTTTTACATACTGCCGCGCCATTTTTGAAACATAATAGGTCGGCAATGCCGAAGAATCGGCAAAGGGTTCTCCAAAATGTCCAACAATCTTCGGCAAGATATCAACTGCATCTGGCTCCACAATAAATTCGTGATGCTCTGTTTGGAAACGTTTCGCCACCAAACGCGCTTTATCCAGTTCATTGAACTCCCGCTCCGCAAAACCAATTGAAAAAGTTTTTACAGCCCCCGGATTAATTTCGCTCATTAGCGCAACCACAATGCTGGAATCAATCCCGCCGCTTAGAAAGGCACCCAATGGAACATCGCTGATCAAATGAGATCTCACAGCCTCTTTTACCGTTTCTCTTAATTCCTTACGGGTTTGAGCCAAGGGACGATCAAAACGAATCGAATCTTTAGAGAAATCCCAATAAGGTTCAATACTTATTTTGCCAGAAGGTGTCCAACGTAAATAATGCCCTGGAAGTAATTTGTTGACTTTTTTAAAAATTGTATATGGCCCTGGAATGTAACCGAACGTAAAATATTGAGACAACGCGTTGTAGTCCATATCGCGCGCAATCTGTCCCGAGGTTAAAAGACAGCTTAACTCAGAACCAAAAACGAGCCCCTGCTCATTTATTGCATAATACAAAGGCTTGATCCCCATGCGGTCGATTGCCAATAAATAAATCTGGCGCTGAACATCCCACAGAGCCAGGCTAAACATGCCCCGCAATTTGTTCAGAAAAACTTCGCCATACTCTTCGTAAGCGTGAACGATGACCTCAGTATCGGATTGAGTATAGAAGACATGCCCAAGAGATTGCAACGAGATCTTCAACTCAGGGTAATTGTAAATCTCTCCATTGAAGACTACCTGAATTGTCGAATCCTCGTTATGGATGGGTTGTTTTCCACTCTCCAAGTCAATAATGCTTAACCGCCGCATTCCTAAAGCAACCGGAGCGGACACAAAATAACCATCATCATCCGGGCCGCGATGCACAATGGCCACTGTCATCCGTCGAATAACGGTCCATATTTCGTCTGTTGATAGATTTACGTTAAATAAGCCTGCAATGCCACACATAGTGAACCGTTATCCTACCGTCTCTTTGATAAACATCTAAACTTGCCTGTGTATTTTTGGGAAAGAACGACGCTTTGGGTTTAGATATTTACGGAGTACTTGTGGACTGCAATGACCTTCGATGCCGTTATCCATAGCGAACTTCAATCTCCGTTAAGCCTGCTTCACGAAACCACTTCAGTAAAGTGGAAAGCGTTTGTGGCGAATCATACCAAGGAGAAAGCATGTCAAAGCAATCGAGATAAGCCCATTCTTTCAATAAGTTGTTTGGTAAACCAAAGGAACTGTAATCCGGTATCAATATCTGCCAGTTGATCACTCGACCCAGGCGAGGAATCTTAAATTCAAAAAGTCCCGTGTATCATTTTTTCTATTTTGAAGTGACTCAGAAACCGCTGTTTACCTGCCTTGCCTAAACGCTCTGCCACTTGTGGATTGTTAGAGAAGCCTATCTGCCAATGCAAGGGCATCGTCTGCTGGATCCTCACGATCTAGTACCCTGAGCAGGCGTGGGATCGTGGATCGACCTCAACTGCTACCGCCGATCACTAATTGGTTTGTTGGTTTGAAGAATCGATCGCCGGTGGTTTTCGCTATAAATGGCAGCCGCACAAACCCAGAACACCAAGGAACTCATATCCATTCGCCAGAGATCATATACCAGGAGTCCCCAACCAGCATAGTAGAACCAGATCCCAATAAATGCCAGCGAGACCACAGACCACCATACCTGTTCATCTGTTGTTATCCCTGCAACAACCCTCCTAGTTGTGGACAAAAAGGAGAGATTCATGCGCATGATCAAGAGCATCATCGTCCAATAGACGACAAAACCAGCTAACCCCAGCTCGGAAAGACCGTTTACAAACTGATTCATGTTAACAACGCGAGCATAATAATCTCCTCGTAATTCGATGAGCAACTTGATCATTTGCCCCGGCTGACCAATGGTTCCTGGACTGAAACTCCTGGGACCAAATCCAAATAGCAGACTATTATAAGATGCCAGAATCCGGAACACCTGCTGGATTGATTCAAACCTGTAACTCGGGTTAATATATTTCAATGCTGATATTCCGAGTACAAGGTCTTGCCACGGCAATAAAACAGCAATCACGATCAATACCAGAAAGGCTATCGAAAAGCCTTGGAGCATGTGTGAGCCATGACGATACCGGCTGATCAAATTAAATAATAATAAGAGGAAAAGCGAAACAGGGATGCCGAACAAGTTCGATCTCACAGTGGCGATAATGGAAGCAACAAGCGCCATGACAATAAAGACCAAGTGATACCATTGAATTCCCCTCACCAAGGCATGGGCTATCACAAAACAAGAGCCATATAATAAAATGCCCCCGCCAGTTATAGTGCCATACGTGACACCCAGGGTAAAAAAGGTCCCATCGCTCTTCTTGCCCAAGAGGACAAAGTTCAGAATGGCCTCCAATCCTACCAAAAAAAATATAGCGAGGAACCAGCGTAAGGCTCGCTTATAGCCTATTACCAGCAGATTTAAGTTGACGAGAAAAAGGAAAAACAATGGATATCGGAGGTACACTCCTATTGACTCCGCGAATGCGGTCAAGCCAGTGTGATTAATGGTGGCTGACAGAAACATTATCCCAGCTAACAGGGCCACGAATGACTCGATCAGACCTTTGCGCCAAGTTCTTCGGTTGAATACGCGAAAGGCTACGAGCACGCCAAAGATGGGGATCAGCAAGTATGATCCCCATCGCACAATCGGATAAGACTCTAATAGATCCCCTCGATCAGCTCGACCCGCAATCAGCCAAATATACAGTAAGAAAACAGGTAGTATCCAGCCTGGACGCACAAGCAATGCCAGGATAATAAACAGACCCGCCACCACTCCAAGTATGAGCCAGATAAATAGGAAGTTCATGAGTCACCAGCCAGGACCATCAACAGAGAGAAGACAATAAATAGCCCATAGCCAAGGGCAACCAGTGTGGATCGTTCTGACACCATTGGTGCGCCTTTTCACTACAAACACGGTTTTCTTCCCTATAGCCACAATCACCTTTCTCATTTTCCTTCTAACCTCTGTAGTGCCACCATAGCCGGTGCATTTTGAGGATCCAATATCAGAACTGCCTTGTACACAGTAATCGCTTCTTGTACTCGATCGGTATCATAATAGGCTTGTGCCAATGCTAAATGGTATTGTACCATCTCATCCACTGACACTCGCGGTTCTTGGCTCTGATTCCACCACGAAGCCAGCCGAACAGCCTCCTCAAATTCCGCGATCGCCATCCCCAGCGATCCTTGTTGGCGGTATACCGTCCCCAAGACATAATGGGAACGGGGATACTGGCTTTGTGCGCTGGCTCTCAGTGCATAGTATGTAGTCCTATCAAGGTCCCCTTGCCCCAAGTAAAGGCTGGCCAGGTATATGGTTGTCCACATATCGTTTGGCGCAAGTTGCAGAGTCTGTTCAAATTCTTCGATGGTCTGCACTGTCTTTCCCTGACTCATATAGATCAGGCCCAGTTGGTGATGAATAGACGGGTCGTCTGGCGCAAGGGAACTTGCGCGCAGCAAGTAGTAGAGGGCCTCAGGGAGCATCTCTTGAGCGCGCCGCACCTGCCCCAAACTGTAACATGGTGTAACCCAATTGGGGTCCACTTCCATTGCCGCCATATACCAATATGAAGCTTTCTCCCATTCCTTGTTTTTCTCATATCTCTGACCACGATAATAAAGAACCCTTTTGATCTCATCTTTTTGCCATTCCCCAATCGCTCTATCTCTATCCCCTACTCCATTGTATGCATCACCCAGAGCCAGATGCATCAGGACATCACTTGGTCGATTTTCGACTGCCCGCTCTAGAACTTGAACCGCTTCAGAATAACGCCCTTGCATGATCCAAACTTGCCCTAAACCATAGTCAGTCCGTATGTTCCGCTGATCCCAGACAAATGCCCTTAGAAACCAGTAATTTGCACTTGTCAGATTGCTCTGCTGGGGAACATGTTCCTGTAAAGAACGATTGAGATATACAAAGCCGAGATTAGCGAAAGCAGAACCAAGCAAGACTCTTGAGATTCCCGCGAGCAGCAGAAAACCAAGTAACACAAAAGCGAAAGATCGTACTATCCGTTTGAACATACTGAAGTAGACCTCATTGCAGTAAACTACTATTTAGCGAGAAGACCAATAAGCATCACAGTAAATATCTTCCAAATAAACACTGTACCGCTCAATTGTTTGCTCCCTCATTACTTTTTCTCGCGCATGCAATCCCATGAGATAAGCATCACTTGGGTGCTCTAGCAACCAAATCACTTTTTCGGAGGCAACCTGAGCATCTAATGGTACACGAAACCCAATTTCATCCGATACTAATTTTTCCGTCTCACCAACATCACTTGCAACAATAGCACAACCACAAGCCATTGCTTCCATTAGTGCTTGGCTATGGTAATTATCTTGAGACTGAAGACTCAAAAAAATCTGTGCTCGGGATAATATTTCTTCTGCCCTAGAGTGAAAACCAACAGTCACCACATCTCTTAGTCCATAATAATGGATTCTTCGTTCAACATCGCTGCGAAGCGATCCGTCACCGAGCATGAAAGCACGCATCGTGGGGCAAGATTGATGCACCTTATTAACAATATCAACGAATAACAAGGGGTTTTTAAGAGATTCTAATCTCCCTAAAAAAACCAAAGTCAACTCTTTTGTAGATATATATGTTATTGAATAATCTATAAAGCTACAGGGACCAACATGCAACCTACGATTATCCTCTACCTCCGTCTCGGCAATAAGAACGGCTTTAATCCGTTCGCTTGCAATATCAAAAAAACCGTCATTATACAGAGCATCTAAAAAAAATTTGTTTTTAAGAAGAGTATTCCTCAAATTGGTATCCTGACAAGAAAACACTCTGGCTCTATGCCTACCCATAAATTCCGCAAAATATGGGAATACATAGTGGACTACATCGAATCGATAGGAGCTTATAGATTTACCAGCACTCCTCAAAATAAAAGCACGGGCTACTCGAAAGACCCAATGTGCAAGAAAATTAGGGCCGCAACCCCTTACACCTAATTTGCTTTTCAGATCCGGAGAAGGCCGATCAAACCATTTTATCCAACCAGTAGAGTATAAAACATGAATATTGTTACTCTTTAAAGCAATACCCATACTGTTGAGCTTTTCAAAGAGGTAGTTGTTAATAACTAAATGATATTGATGACTAGAATGAGTCGACAAATAATTAAAGAGGTTTGCAAACCTTTTCTCTGAACCGCCAATTCCCCAACTTAATAAAATAATGCCAATGTTCATATTATCTTTCACGGATTACTTTAGCCGGTACACCGGCCGCAACTACATAAGGAGGAACACTTTCTGTTACTACAGCTCCAGCACCAACCACTGATCCCTTTCCAATATCAACCCCATCCAAAACAGTAACATTACCTCCAATCCAAACATCATCCTCAATGACTATACCCTTCGAGGACATACCCTGCTCCCAAATAGGAATATCTCCTGCCTCAAAGATATGATTCGCCCCTAATAACAAGGTTTGAGGACCAATACGCACCCCGTTCCCGATCTTAACTCCTCCCGGCCCACTAACAACCATTGAAAAATAATTCAAAGTGCAATCTTGGCCAAATTTAATATCGCCATCTGTCGCCTGAACTCTGGCATATGTGTTTACCGTTGTCCTATCTCCAATTATAATCTTGGCAGTCCTAGAAATCAATGCACAATAATCCGCGAGGTGAACAAATGAGCCTACATTAATCGTCTTCGGATATGGAATATATGCCGAACGAGATATTGTCACTCCCGAACCGTGCGAAGCAAATAAATATTTTCTGAGATCGAAGTTCTGAACAAGACGGCGCTGTACGCGCCACAGGAGCCAATATGCTGAGGCAAGAATCTTAACTACTTTCATAATACCCTCTTAATTAAAGGCATTGAGCTAATCTTCTGCGGCAAAAACCCTCTCAATAAATCCTTTTCGGTATTATTGAAAATGCTGTTTATAAAAGTCAAAATTACATACACAAAAGCGCCCAGCGATACGACCAACGCCAGCGTTATCATATTAACAACAAAACCTCGCATTAAGATTACTACACCACCCATAATCAGAGAATTAATGATGATTTTGAAATATGACATCCACTCCCAATGCAATTTAACATAACGGGTAGTATATACGTAAATGAACAGATTTTTCAAAGTAATTGCTGTGCCCGTCGCGATCATTACTCCAGTGATACCCCACAATCTCACCAGTATTAGATCCATAATAAGATTGTACAGTGAGAAGATGCGACTATAAAAATTGATCTGATTCTTCTCAATGGCAAACACCACCAATCCTAAGGGATATTGATAAGCATTTAAGGCATCAAAGAAGAGAACGCCTATCAATACCCAAGTAGCCGAGAGATACTTTTCACCAAAAAGCAACCCGATGGTTTGTTGATGTGTGGCTAGCATCCCAACGAGAAAAGGAACAAAAAAGCCATAAGCCACCTTATTTAACATATTGAACATCTTGTTAAGTTCAACCTTATCTTGGGTTTTTGCATAATGTCTAAAGAATAGGGGGGTAATTACGTTCGCCGCCATCAAGTGAGGTGCCCAGCCTTCAAACATACCGGTTACTTTTCCTGCAAAGGCATAGGCGCCGACAGCAATATTCCCAAGATAGTTACTAATGACAAAATTATCAGTGTCTGTGTTATAGAACAAGAATCCGACATCATTTAGGTAGGCCCAACCGGCATATTTACCAACCCGGCGCCGGTCAATGGCGCCACCATCTTTTCTGACCTGTATTCTTGATAATCGGTGTAACTTCAGAGCCTTAGTGAAGTAAGACCACACTAGAATGGCAACTCGAATTAAAACTGATAGCAGTTCGACTATTAATAAGCCTTTTAATCCTAACTGGTGGGTCACTACATAATAAAATCCAACACCACGAAGGATGGCAGCCATCAGCAAGCCCCAGTTAGTCGCGAACTGCATTAGCAGAGAATTCAAGGCCGCCTCGACGAGCAGGGCGAGACCGGTAAGAATGATTACTCCGCCAAAGATCCGCAAGTATTCAGATAGTCTAGGTATATGAAGCCAGGCGCCAAACGGGCCAGAGAAAACAAATAGCAGGCTCACCAATAGTATTGTGCACCCAAACCGTCCAAGGATACCCCACCAAATAAGGGTGTTTATCTTCCTGAATTGCTCTTTCGCTTCCAATTCTGGTATATATCTTTGAAAAACATTAACCAATCCCAAGGAAGCAAACAGAGATACATAAGCTAGGATGCTGAATAGAAGGTTATATTCGCCATAAACTTGAATGGACAATTTTCGTATCACATAAATATTTACAAAAAAGCCAATCACCTGAGAAACAAAGCGCCCCAGATAATTGTATAAAACGCTCCTTATCCCTCTTTGGACAAGAGATGATTTTACCTGTCCACTGCCCGACTCGGACAGTGGTTTAGATACCATTTTGCCGGTACCAGCGAACAGTTTCGCCTAATCCTTCATCAAATTTCCTCCAATTATTAAGACCTAATAATTGGATTTTCGAATGATCTACATCGAATACTTTAATATCCCCAGGCATCCAATCTCTGTACTTTAATTCTAAATCCTCGCGCCCGAAAGCTTGTCTAACCTTCTCCGCCAGACTTTGGATGGTGATCTTTAATCCTGAAGCACAATTGTATACCTGCCCTTTGGATTGAGGATAAGTAGCGACCAAAAAATTTGCGCGTACTATATCTTTGACATACGTGAATGATCTCTGCTGACTGCCATCACCAAAGATCTCCAGCGGCAGTCCCGCCAAAGCACGCCTGCAAAAAATAGCTACAACTCCACCTTTATTATCTGCAGATTCCTGCCTTGGGCCATATACGTGGAAATATCTCAATACCGTTGTATCCAGATCATAGAGGTGTTCAAAGGCTTTAACATATTTCTCGCCAGCTAATTTACTTACCCCATAATAGGATGTAGGCACAAGCGGATGTTTCTCATCTTGTGGAAAATATTGAGCTTCTCCATAAACAGAACCAGTTGAAGCGTGAACTACTTTTTTTACTCCGAAATCCCTTGAAAGTTCCAGAATGTTAAAGGTGCCTTCAGCATTAATCCGCAGATCCATGCGCGGATCTTTCAGGCAGATGGTCTTTTTAGAAGCTGCATTATGGAACACAACCTCAATCCCGGGAAGATATTGCTTGAGGTGCTCATAGTCTGTTACATCACAATTGATTTCATGTAGCAGGTGCTGGTTTGGCAGGTTTATAAGATTTTCGTGCTTTCCGCCAATATAATTGTCGATACTGGTAACCTCAACTCCCATTTGTAGCAGTTCTTCCACAATATGGCTGCCAATGAAACCGGCGCCACCAGTTACCAATGCTTTCTTGTACGGGAAATCCATGGTAATCTCCTATTTTCGAATGGTTTATTTATAGGCCTGTGCTGACCATTGCAAACTTCATGTAACCTTCTTTCCCTTCCCTACCTCGCAATAGGTTAAACTGGCTGCCTTAGCCAAGGAGGCATCGAATACATGTCGTCCATCAATTAAGAGTGGTAGGCGTAAGGCAGTCTTGAATGAGTCTAAATCCAATGCTCGATAAGTGCTGTGTGCCACCATCACCACCACCGCGTCACAACCTCGCAAGCGC
>Ga0100396_1002426_pt1 | contig 12215 bp, 10 predicted proteins | sample CryGeymeta201520_FD_81551 | JGI IMG/M metagenome (GOLD analysis project Ga0100396, IMG submission 81551) | Groundwater microbial communities from Crystal Geyser aquifers in Utah, USA - Crystal Geyser metaG 2015-20 | ecosystem: Environmental > Aquatic > Deep subsurface > Groundwater | place: USA... | reverse complement strand
TGTGCCCCAACTGTAACGCCAGTGCCGTCTCGCCGGCCAGATAAAAAGCGCTGCGGATTTCTTTCACCGCGCCCAGGCGGTCGATCAATTGGAGCACCGCCAGGTCTGCGGCCTGTTCATGCATCGGATTTCCTCTTGGGGGATCCCGAAATGGATCGCCCAGAAATTGGCCGTTTTCCGGTCCAGGTGGCGGGCGTTCTTCACCACCTCGATGATGTCTTCACGGCTGTAGTGTTCGATCAGCCAGCGTACCTCCCGGGGCGTGCCCAATTCGAGCACCCGCTTGATAATGAAGCCCTTATGGCGCTCGGGATCAAGGGTTTCAAGATCGACATCCCAGAGCAGCGGTGCCGGAATCGAAAAATCGACTGGATTCCCGCTCATGTTGGGCCTCACTTTAGGGCTGATTGGTTAGATCTGATTGGTTGCATTCTTCCCGGTTTCACCCCGGCACTCTTGGCTGATCAGCGCTGCTTGGCAGCGGGTGCGGGCATTGCTCCGGCGGCGGATCCAGGACTGGAGCCGGCGGCGATCCGGCAGAGCTGGAGCACCAGGGCTTCCAGGACCCGTTCCGGGGCCAGCGCGGTGCGCTTGAGATCGAGGTCCGCCGCCGCGAGCGCCTGGTGAATCCGGCGCAGTTCCGGGTAGCCGAAGGCGCGGCCCTGATCGGCGTAAGTCTTCACGACCCCGGCCGGAAGTTTCACTCGTTTGGCCGTTTCGGCCGGGTTCTGCTTACTTTCCCAGGCTTCCTTGATCTGCCAGATCAGGCGGATGTGACGGGCCAGCAATCCGAGCATGGCGAGCGGCGCTTCGCCCATCAGCAACAGGTTACGGAGGGCGGCGATGGCCAGTTCCGGGCGCTTCGACCCGATGGCGCGGGTGAGTTCGAAGATCCCGAAGGTCCGCTGCCGACTCACGATCTGGAACACGTCTTCCAGCGTGATTTCCGGACGCTCGCCGACAAAGGTGCAGGCCTTCTCCAGTTCCTGCTCGAGGATCTGGAGATCGGCGCCCACCTGTTCCACCAGCGCGGCGGCAGCGGCGAACGGCAGTCGTTTGCCCAGGCTCATGGCCCGTTCCCGCACCCAGCGCGGGGCCGTCTGCTGGGTCGGGGTCTGCAATTGCACCAGAATGCCGACGGCTTCCACGGCCGTGAACAGCTTCTTCCAGCTCGCCTTGGTTCCAATCGACAGCGCCAGGGTGGCGGTCGGCCGCGGTTTGGCCAGATAGGCATCGACCAGGGCGCGGTCGGCCTTTTTCCATTGATCCACGTGCTGAACCAGGAGCAGTCGCCGCCCGCCCAGCATGGGCACGGTGCGCAGCCGGGTGAGCACTTCCGCCGCCGCCGTGTCCCCGGCCGCCAGCCGTTCGCCGTTCCAGCGCCGATGCGCCGGCGGCACCAGACGATCCAAGAGGCTGCGCCAGCATTGATCGACCAGGAAGGCGGAATCGGTTTGGAACAGATACACGGGGGCCGGCTGGGATTGTTCCAGATGTCTTTGAAACTGCCCGGAGTCCATCTCAGAACCCGCTCAGGAACCGGTCGTGAATCCGCATCGCCACTTCGCGGGCGACATATTCCAGGGCCCGGCGACGGTCTTCGGAACTGGTGTTGGATGCGTCGTTTTGAAGGTATTCCTGGAAATAGCTCAGGCTCGAGTCCTGCCACAGGATCGAACCGTCCGCGACGCTGGTGCAGCGTACGTCGAGGGTGACCGTGAGGCGCGATTCAATGGTTTCGTCCGCCGTGCGGTGGGCCACATCGAGCGCGGTCAACCGGGTGATCCGCCCTTGCAGGATCATCTGGGCCTCGCTCTTGGGCACCACCTTCATGCGGCTGCGGGCGTTGAATTCACGCCGGAGCGCGGTGGTGAAATAGGATTCCAGCCCGGGCTGACCGGTGAGGTTTTCGAACATGGGGATGGCCAGCCGGTCGAGACCCGGTTTCGGCCCCGGACCGGTGCCGCTGAACTGATAGCCGCAGCCGGCAAGGATCAAAACACCCAACGCCGAAACGGCCACGAATGCTGTTCGCAGAGACCTGATCACAGTTGCCTATCCCACGGGATGGGTGTTCATTGCCTGCCTTCGCGCCCAGGCTTGGGATGCGCCGTAACGCCCCGACGGGCGCGATTATACCCGTTTAGGATGAAAACTTTCATTACGAAATGCGGGCAAGATGCCCGCGCTCCCGGGAAAGAGCCCACCCGGAATGAAGATCTTCATCCTCGAAGAGGATACAATATTCATTTCCACCACCGGCAACCGGCAACGAGAAGGACCTCACCGCCGCTCTCCACGCGGGCATAATGTTCACACCCTGCCCGAATCGGCGCCTAGAGCACGATGTTGACCAGTTTTCCGGGCACCACCACGACCTTGCGGATGGCTTTGCCGGCGATGAACTTGGCGATCTTGTCGTCGCTCAGCGCCGCCTGTTCCACTTCCTCCCGGCCGGCGGCGGCGGCGACGGTAACGCGGCTGCGGAGTTTCCCGTTCACCTGTACCACGATCAGGATTTCAGCGCGGGCCAGGGCGCTTTCGTCCCAGGTCGGCCAGGGCTGGTCCACCAGGCTGGAGGAATACCCCAGCTGCCGCCAGATTTCTTCGGTGAAATGGGGCACCACCGGATTCAGCAGTTGCACCGCGGCTTCCACGGCGGCTCTGGCCACCGGCCAGAAGTGCCGAACGGTGGCACCCGCCCCGGTTTCGCTCACCTGATAGAGCAGATTCACCAGTTCCATCACGGCGGCGATAGCGGTATTGAAATGAAACCGATCGCGGATGTCTTCGGTCACTTTCTTGATGGTTTCGTGGGTCTTGCGGTGGAGTGCCGGTAGCTCCCCGCTGAGTTCCCCGCCGCCGCGATAGGGCCGGGCGGCTACGAGTTCGCTCCGGTGGTCGGCCACGAAACGCCAGACCCGGTTGAGAAAGCGGGCCGAACCCTCGACCCCCTGTTCACTCCAGTCCAGATCGCGCTCGGGAGGTGCCGCGAACAGGCAGAACAGGCGCACCGTGTCGGCCCCGTAGAGCTTGATCATTTCGTCCGGATCGACCACGTTGCCCTTGGACTTGCTCATCTTGGAACCGTCTTTGATCACCATGCCCTGGGTGAGTAGATTCTTGAACGGTTCGTCCACCTTGAGATAGCCCATGTCGCGCAGGACCTTGGTGAAGAAGCGCGAATAGAGCAGATGCAGCACCGCGTGTTCGATGCCGCCGATGTACTGATCGACCGGCATCCAGTAGTCCACCCGGGGCGGATCGAGCGGGGCCGAATCGTGATCGGCGCAGGCGAAGCGGGCGAAGTACCAGGACGATTCGACGAAGGTGTCCATGGTGTCGGTTTCGCGCCGGGCGGCGGCGCCGCAGCGGGGGCAGTGGGTGGCGACGAAGGGCTGGTAATCGGGCAGCGGCGACACCCCGCTTGCCGGCATGGCCACATCGGTCGGGAGCAGCACCGGGAGCTCGGCTTCCGCGACCGGCACGGTGCCGCAGCTATCGCAGTAGACGATCGGAATCGGCGCGCCCCAGTAGCGTTGCCGGGAAATGCCCCAGTCGCGCAGCCGGTACTGGACCGTGAGTTTACCGGCGGCACGCTGTTCCAGCCAGCGCGTGACGGCTTCGCGGGCGGCGGCCGACGGCATCCCGGTGAACTCACCGGAATCCACCAGCACGCCGTCCTCTTCAAAGGCGGCGCCGAGGGTTTCCGGCGCCGGGACCGCTCCGCCCTGCTCCGGCTGGATCACCACCCGGATCGGTAGATCGTATTTGCGGGCGAATTCAAAATCCCGTTGATCGTGGGCCGGCACCGCCATGACCGCGCCGGTGCCGTATTCCATCAGCACGAAATTGGCGACGAAGATGGGGATTTCCCGGCCGGTGGCGGGATTGATGCAAGTGCTTCCGGTGTCGACCCCTTCCTTTTCCAGCAGTCCTTCCAGGCGATCGCTGCGCTTGATCTGCTTGGTCCGGTCCACGAACTCGAGCACCCGCTGCTGCTCGGGCCGGCCTTGGCACAGCTTCGGCACCAACGGATGTTCCGGGGCGAGGCTCATGAAGGTGGCGCCAAACAGGGTATCGGCGCGGGTGGTGAAGACCTCGATTTCGCCGTCGCCGGAACTCAGCGGGAAGCGCAGCAGACTGCCGGTGCTTTTCCCGATCCAATTACGCTGCATGGTCAGGACCCGTTCCGGCCAGCCCGGCATCTTCTCGGTGTAGTCCAGTAGTTCATCCACGTAATCGGTGATCTTGAAGAACCACTGTTCCATTTCCTTTTGCACCACCGGCTGGTCGCAGCGCCAGCAGGCGCCGCCTTCCACCTGTTCGTTGGCGAGCACGGTCTGGCAGGTGGTGCACCAGTTGACGTAGGACTTGCGCTTGTAGGCCAGGCCGCGATCGTACATCTTGAGGAAAAAGAGCTGTTCCCAGCGGTAGTAGGACGGGTCGCAGGTGGCGAATTCGCGCGACCAGTCGTAGGAAAAGCCGAGCTTACGGAGCTGGTTGCGCATGTAATCGATGTTTTCGTAGGTCCATTTGGCCGGGTGAGTCTTGGCTTTGATGGCGGCATTTTCCGCCGGCATGCCGAAGGCGTCCCAACCCATCGGGTGCAGCACCTGATAGCCGTTCATGCGGAGAAACCTGGCCACCACATCGCCGATGGTGTAGTTGCGAACGTGCCCCATGTGGATGCGCCCGGACGGGTAAGGAAACATTTCCAACAGATAATACTTCGGCCGGCTCGGATCTTCGGTGACTCGAAAAAGGTCCTGCTGCCGCCAGTAACCCTGCCACTTTTCTTCGATGTCCTTGGGGACGTATCGGGACTCCATCGGGGCGATCCTTTTGCTGAAATTGGCTAACCACATAAATTTTCGTTCAAAAGCGTGACTGCCTTGTAGCACGGGGGAGCCCATTTAGCAACCGCGTCGCTGGGTGTTCCGCGCGGACCCATGAGGATCATGGCTGCGTTCATCGCCGCGGTCATGTGTTGATTGTCGCGGGCGAAATGAGGATCATCGCCGGGACGATTCACCTCCGGCAGAAAAGGCTTGAACTTCCGATCCAGTTCGGCTAGGAGAAACAACTTGACAGAAGCAACCAAGAACGGACCCCGTTCGTCAACATAGCAACGACCGAGCAGGTCGGGAGAAGCAGCCGAAAGGACAGTCGCCATGAGCCGGAGATGTGAATTTTGCGGGAAAACCCCCCAGGTGGGCAACAACGTGAGCCATGCCAATAACAAGACCAAGCGGATTTTTTATCCGAACCTGCAACGGGTCCGACACGTCGGTCCGGACGGACTGGTGAGTCATATTCGGGTGTGCACCCGCTGCATCCGAACCGGCATGGTGATCAAACCGGCCTGAGGAAGATATGAGGCGCAAGGCGGAAGCGGATGCTATACTGGTTTAGGATCAGATGTTTCATTCCAAAAAGCGGGCAAGATGCCCGCGCTCCCGGGAAAGCGCGCACGCGAAACGAAACTTTTTACCTTAATCCGGTATAGGTGGGGGCGGTAAGTGGTTTTGCCCGGTCCGGGCGCGGACGCTGGGTTGTTGAGGAAGATCGAGGGGCGGCTTTTGGATGCCGCCCCTTTTTTATGGCTTCATTGGTGGGTTCAATCGTTCACGCGCTGCGCTTCGTGAACGGTTTTTTCGCTCTTGAGAGCGGTCAGCACCCGGTTCAGATGCTCGGTGTCACGAACCTCGATGCGCATCCGGCAGACGACCAGGCCGTCCATGATGTTGCTCATGGTGACGTCGCTCACGGTCACATCGTATTGCCCGAGCAAGGCGCTCAGTATTCCGAAACCGCCCTTCTCCCCGTCGTAGACCACCCGGATCCGCGCCGGGAAGCTCTGTTCCTCGCCTGAATCCCAGCGCACGTCGAGTTGCCGTTCCCGTTCTTCCCGGGTGATGTTCTTACAAGACCTGCGATGCACGGTGATCCCGCGGCCGCGGGTCACGTAGCCGACAATGGCTTCCCCGGGAATCGGGTTGCAGCACCTGGCCATGCGCACCAAAACATCATCGATGCCCTGCACCAAAATGCCGTCGTCGGCGCTGGGCCGGCGTTTACGTTCCACCGGCAGTTCTTCCCGGACCGGTTCTTCCGCCGGTTGGACGGCTTGAATCCGCCCCACCACCTGCATGGCGGAAATCTTCTTGTAGCCCACCGAAGCCAGCAGATCATCCACGCTTTGCAGCGAGAAGCTCTTGGCGATTTCCTGGAGTTCCTGGGAATTGAGGTAGTGATTGAAGTTGAGGCCGCGCTTGCGGAATTCGCGTTCGCAGGTGTCGCGCCCGAGCCCGATCGAACTGTCCCGTTCTTCGGTCTTGATCCAATGGCGGATGCGGTTCTTGGCCTTGTTGGTCTTGACGAAATTGAGCCAGTCCTTGCTCGGATGATGCTTGGTGGCGGTGAGGATTTCCACCGTATCGCCGTTACCGAGTTCGCTCCGCAGCGGCACGATCTTGCCGTTCACCCGCGCCCCCACGCAGCGGTGCCCGACCATGGTGTGCACGTGATAGGCGAAATCGATGGGGGTGGCCCCACGGGGCAGTACCTTGACCTCGCCCTGGGGTGAAAACACGTACACCTCGTCGGGATACAGATCGACCTTGACGGTTTCGAAGAATTCCTTGGGGTTACTCCAGCCCTTTTCCGGTTCCAGCAACTGCCGCAGCCAGGAAAAGCGCCGCGCTTCCTGTTCGTCGATGCCCTCCAGGGCGTTGTCCTTGCGTCCGTTCTGCCGATTGGCTTCCTTGTAGAACCAGTGGGCGGCGATGCCTTCGCGGGCGACTCGATCCATGTCTTGGGTGCGGATCTGTACTTCCATCCGTTCCCCGTACGGTCCGATCACCGTGGTGTGAAGCGACTGGTACATGTTGGGTTTGGGCTTGGCGATGTAATCCTTGTAGCGTCCAGGCACCGGTTCCCAGGCGGCATGAACGATGCCAAGCGTTTGGTAACAGTCTTCGACCGAATCCAGAATGATCCGGAACGCGGTCAGGTCATAAATCCGGTCCAGTTCCAGGTTCTGGGCCATCATTTTGCGATAGATGCTGTAGATGTGCTTGGACCGGCCGCTGACTCTCCCGTTGAGGCCGTGTTGGGTGAGCTTGGCGGTGAGGGTTTGTTTTACCTCCTCGATGTAGGTGCTTCGTTCCTGTTCGGTCTTCGCCAGGCCCCGGGAAATCCGTGCATAGGCTTCGGGATCGTGGCACTGGAAGGCCAGTTCTTCCAGTTCCATTTTCATCCATTCGATGCCCAGCCGCCCCGCCAGCGGTGCGTAGATGTCAAACACCTCATTGGCCATGGGTTCGTGCAGCGCCGCCGGATGCAGTTGAAAGACCCGGAGATCATGCAGGCGGTCGGCCAGGCGTACCAGAATCACCCGCAGGTCCTTGGTCATGGCGAGCACCATCTTGCGCAGATGTTCCGCCTGATGCTCGCCGTGGATTTCGTATTCGATCCGGCTGAGGCGCGTTACCCCCTCGATGATCGCCACCACCCTTGGCCCGAACAGCCCTTGCAGTTCTTCGCTGGTGGACAGTTTTTCCTCGAGAACATCATGCAATAGGCCGGCCACGATGCTTTGATCGTCCAGGTGCAGTCGGGTGAGAATACCGGCCACTTCCAGCGGATGGTGCAGGTAATATTCTCCGGAGAGGCGAGCGGCGCCCCGATGGACCTTGGCCGAAAACACATAGGCCCGTTCCAGCAGGGTGGTGTCGGCTTCCGGGTGATATTCCAGGACCTGGTCGACAATCTCGAAAAATCTCACGGTTCTGACTCCACCGGACCGATGGATTCGCCGGTGATGGATTCAATCTCACCGATCAGCCGGGCGAGCAGTTGCTGTTCCGGAACCTTTTGCGGTTTGCGGTCCTTGCGGAACAAAATCCCGCCGGCGCGTCCGCCGGCGATGCCGACATCGGCTTCCCGGGCTTCTCCGGGGCCGTTCACGACGCAGCCCATGATCGCCACTTGCAGCGGCGTTTGCACCACCCGCAGCCGCTGTTCCGCCTGTTCGACCAACCGGATCAGATCGATTTCGGTACGCCCGCAGGTGGGGCAACTGATGATTTCCACCCCGCGCCGGCGCAGCCCCAAGGCGCGCAGGATCCCGTAAGCGACCGGGATCTCCTGGGTGGGATCGCCGGTAATGGAAACCCTCAGGGTGTCCCCGATCCCCTGATGGAGCAGGATCCCGATGCCAAGCGCCGATTTGATCGCCGCCTGCACCAGCGTTCCCGCTTCGGTCACGCCCAGGTGCAGGGGATAATCCACCTGGTCGGCCAGCAGTCGGTAAGCTTCTACCATATTGGATACGTCGGAGGATTTGAGGGAAATCTTGATCCGATCGATGTTTTCGTCTTCCAGCAGGCGCACGTGCCGGAGCGCGCTTTCCACCATGGCCCGCGGCGTCGGATGGCCGCCGTGAAGGGCCAGCAGGTCCTTTTCCACGCTGCCGCTGTTGACCCCGATGCGGATCGGCAGTTCGTGCTCGCGGGCCGCCGCCGCCACTTTTTTCACTTGCTCGCGACCGCCGATATTGCCCGGATTCAGCCTCAGCCCGTCAACGCCCGCGCGGATGGCAGCGAGTGCCAGGCGATGATCGAAGTGGATATCGGCGATCAACGGAATCTGAATATGGCTCTTGATGCGCGCCAGTTGATCCACCGCCTCCTGGTCCGGCACCGCCACCCGCGCCAGTTCACAGCCGACCGCCTGGAGCCGCTCAATCTGAGCGACCGTCGCCCGCCAGTCGCGGGTATCGGTGTTGGTCATGGATTGCACGACGATGGGAGCGCCGTCGCCGATGGCAACCGATCCCACCTGAATCCGGCGCGTCCGGCGCCGCACGGGCAAAGGACTCAAGCGATCCTCCTCGGGTGGATGGTGGACAAAGTGTAACGAGCGCGGTGATCGGTCGCAAGGGATTTTATTGATCACCAGCGGTTCCGCGGCCGTCCCGGCAAACTGCTCTCCAGTGCGGAGATCCGGGTGCCGGCGGGGCGTCCCGTCAGGGTCCGGCGCCGACCGCGACTTCGAATGCGGGGGTGCAGGCTTCCGCCGGCATGGCTTCCCACAGCCGCTGACAAAACGATGCGCAGATGCGATAGCGCCCGGCCGGCAGGGTGGGTGGGAGCCGCCAGCCGATCCCGGTCATCGCTTCGATGGAAGAAAAATTTCGGCAGTCGGAGGCGTCCGACCCGGTCCAGGCCGGCTGCACCGTCATGGGCTGCTGGGAGCCGCCACTTTCCGCCATCCTTTCCAGCGTCCAATTCGAGGCCACCCCGATGGGGAAGGCGGTCATCTGGATGAAGCGCAGATCCATCGGTTCGCCGCGCCGATAGCGATCGTAATCGGCAATCAGTTTGATGCTCTTGTTGTGGTCGGAAATGTCGGTGCGCACCTTGGACGACGACTCGTCCCAAAAGCGCGCCGGCCCCACATCCAGGTGAACGGTGGTGCCGTGGTAATAGCCGGCGCCGCCGAAGTGCAGGTCCTTCACGTAATCCCACACGGTTCGCGCCGGCACTCCTTCCAGGATGATATCGGCCGCCATCCCGTACTGATGCAGACTGGCCTTGGCCACAATGCCGCCGCGATCGCGCAGCCCCTGATTGTATTCGGGGCTCCTGAATCCGGAAACGATCAGGATCTTGGCGCCGGGGCGCAGCCGATCCTCGAGCAGATCGAGAAATTCCACCAGCCGGAGCGAAATGGTCGCGTCCGACTGACCGTAGCGGGCGCCGAAGACCTGGTGAATGGCGGCCACCGCCGCCGGATCATAGGCGCCGTCCCGATTGCGATAGCGGCCATGATAAACGGCATCGGTCTTGGCATTGACCAGTAAAATGACCCCATCACCACTATAGAAATAGCGTTTGAATTCGAGCGACTGATCGGCTGCCGCCGCAGCCCCCGCCGTGATCCCGATCAGCACCCAAAGCCCCGCCGCCACCGCGGCCTTAAACAGATCGCGCTGCATCCCTTGCCCTCGGTTACAATGGCCGGCGGCACGGGCTTCAAGGCGCCCCCATCCGCTGCTCCGACCATGATAGTCCGGTTTAGAATGAGATCTTTCATTACCAAATGCGGGCAAGATGCCCGCGCTCCCGGGAAAGGGCCCACAAGAAGTGAAGCATTTCATCCGCAACGAGTATAAATCCCCCTAAACCGCCCATTGAGAAACGACGCAGCGTTATTAGCCGCTTCACCACCCTGAACGGCAACCGCCGTCGGTCAGATTATCACCTTGGGCGCCGGGTTCAAGGGGCTTTTTCGCCCGGCTTCCGACTTTGCCCGGACCCGGAGCAGGCTCCTTATGGTTTTTCTTTCGTTTTGCTTTGCGCCGACTTCAGCGCTACACTTATGGCAACTGCATCAGGAGGGCAAGTTATGTCGAGGGTCTTGCTCGTTCAGAGTCCCCTAGGGATTTGGCAACCGGTGGCGATGGTGCTGGCCGAAGGTGCACACCAGGTGCAAGCGGCCACCGACGTCTACGAAGCCCTGGCAGCGATGGAATCGACCGATCCGGAAATCGTCCTGCTGAATATCTCTCTCCCGGCTCTGGACGGTCCGGAGATCGTTCGCCACATCCTGGACCTGGCCCCGGACGTGCAAGTGATCGTCGCCGTCGAGGTGACCGGCCTGGCGCACGCGGTGCAGGCCCTGGCCATGGGGGCATCGGATTTCCTGCTGCTCCCGGTGACCGCGCCGGCCGTGCGGGTGGCCCTGTCCCGGGCCGAAGACAAGATCCGCATGCGCACCAGGCTACGCCAGGCCGTCGCCGAAATTCGCCAGCGCCACGAATTCGAGCGCAAGCTCATCATGACTTCCATGGATGGGATCATTGCCAACGATCCCGAGGGCCGGATCATCATCTTTAACGATGGGGCCGCGCGGATTTACGGCTATACCCCGGAAGAAGCGATGGGCAAGCTTCACGTCACCCAACTCTATCCGGAAGGCGAAGCCCGGCGTGTGAAAAAGGCGATTTACGGGTCGGAATATGGTGGTCGCGGCCGCCTCATCAACTACCCCACCCTGGCTTTCACCAAAGCGAAGCAGCTTACCCCGATCGTGCTGTCGGCCACGCTGATCATCGAAAGGGGCGCCGAGGTGGCGACCGTCGGCTACTTCAAGGATCTGAGCGAAATCATGCGCCAGTTGAGTCCGGACCGATTTCCGGCGGGACCAGGGCTGGCCGCCCTGCTCCATGAACTGCTGGCGGCGGTAACAGACTTGCAAACCGCTGCGCGGGACTTCGAACACAGTCAAGCTGGGGGCGATTCGGCGCAGCTTCACGAACACTGCCGGGATGTGCGGGGGCGGCTGGAACATCTGGCTGAGTTGCTCGAAACCGCGGGCCGGTCGGAGCACGATCAACCGCCGCAGCCGCCGGAAAAAACGCCGGCTGGTTGAAAACGCCTTGCCGGCGATCAGGAGGCCCGCGGCAGGCGAAAAATGGTCCTGAGAACTCGTATGAGGCGTTCCAATTCCTGCTCCGGGACCACCAGCAGGGTCGAGGTTATGGTGGTGGAGCCGGCCAGCACATGAACCCCGGCCCGGGCCAGGCCGTTATAGAGGATTGCGGCCAGGCCCGGACGGATGTCGAAATGCGGGCCGAAGATCCGCACCATCGCCACTGGAGCCTCCACCGTCAGGTCCCGGGCCTGACTGAGGTCGAGCAAGAGGGAACGAGCTTCGGCAGCGGTCGCCGCCACGGCCGCGGCGGCATCCACCAGCAACAGCAGATTACGCCCGGCCGGGCCCGGTTCTTCCAAAACAAACGGCAGAATGATCCCGCTTTCCTGAAAATAGCTGAACAACAGTTGGGCCACGCCCGGGTCCTCGGGCAGGTCCAAGAACTTCAGCAAGATCATCGGATGAACCGCTTGCAGCGGAAAAATTTCGGGGCGTTCCATCAATGGGTTCTCCACCGCAACCGAGAAAATGGTCGGCGTGGAAAATGTGGGCGGTCACGGCTATTCCAGGATCACCACCTGTTGCAGATGCTGGAGTGCATCCTCCACCTGCGCCTCGATCAGCACACAGGAAAGCACCGAGGTGGCGGAGCTGGTTGCAAGGATCTGAATCCGCCGACGCCGCAATTCCAAAAACGCTCGTTCCAGCACTTCCGGGCGGCCGTTGAATGGGTAGAGGGACAAAATTCTGGCCTGCTCCACGTGTTCAAAGGC
>Ga0100396_1002417_pt1 | contig 12233 bp, 9 predicted proteins | sample CryGeymeta201520_FD_81551 | JGI IMG/M metagenome (GOLD analysis project Ga0100396, IMG submission 81551) | Groundwater microbial communities from Crystal Geyser aquifers in Utah, USA - Crystal Geyser metaG 2015-20 | ecosystem: Environmental > Aquatic > Deep subsurface > Groundwater | place: USA... | reverse complement strand
TCCCGAACATTTCTAGCTGACCGCCAGCGATCCTTCTCTTTGGTTTCAATGACTTTCTCTTTTTTCTTGAGTGAAAGCTTGTGATAATTGCTGTGGCGATGATCAATCAACCCCATTTCTCCATTTTCCAGAAAGGCCTTCTTTTGTCTTTGGATTGTTCTTGGGCTGCAGTCAAGCAACTGGGCAGCTTGCTCGGTCTCGATCTCCTTGTTTACCAGCGACTGGATAATTTGCCGTCTTTGTTCTCTGGGACGTTTCATTTTACTAACCTCCTTTTCTAGGTGAGCATAAACCGTTCTAAGAAACGACAATTGAGACGTTAAAGAGCAACGACAACTGAGATGTTACTTTACATTCAACAGTCTCAAAAGTACTTGTTGACAAATTAAGCTGAGTTGGTATAATTCGAACAATTCATCAAATAAAGGCGGGTGGGTAATCCGCCTCTTTTGCATCGCCAAAGGAGAAAAAGGCGGTGTTTTTTTGGCTAATTTTTTAAATTAATGAACCAAGCAAAAAAACAGCGTTTAAATTGGGGAAAGACATATTCGGTTTTGCCCCGGCTTGATTTAACTGAAATTCAAAAGGAATCATGGGAATGGTTTAAAAAAGAAGGATTGGGTGAAGTTCTCAAAGAAGTGTCTCCCATAGATGATTTTGCCGGAAAAAACTGGCAGTTGGAATTTCTTGATTTTTCTTTAGGCAAACCCTACCGTTCTGTTGAAGAAGCTCTGGAAAAAAGTCTTTCTTATGAACGTCCGCTAAAAGTAAAAGTCCGTCTGCTTAATAAACAAACCGGGAAAACAGTTGAACAGGAGGTGTTTATGGGTGATTTGCCGGAGATGACTCACCGGGGAACTTTTATTGTTAACGGAATCGAGCGTTGTGTCATTAATCAAATTGTCCGCGCCCCCGGAGTTTATTTTTCCGGAGAAGTTGATCCAAATACCGGAAGAGTCCTTTATATGGCTGAAGTAAGACCAATGAGAGGAAGCTGGCTTGAATTTTTTGTCAACCGCAACGATGTTATTTCGGTCCGTGTTGACCGAAGAAGAAAATTTCCCGTGACAGTTTTACTGCGGGCTTTTGGGCTGTCGTCGGATGATGAAATTCTTTCCGTCTTTTCTTCAATTTCCGAACGGAACCGGCATTTTATTGAGAAAACAATAGAACATGATTCGACGAAAACTAAAGAAGAAGCCCTGCTTGAAATTTATAAAAAACTTCGTCCCGGCGAGCCGGCAATTTTGGAAAACGCTTGGGAATTTTTTAACGGGCTTTTCTTAAATAACAGAAGATATGATTTAAGCAAAGTTGGAAGGTATAAAATTAATAAGAGGCTGGAGATTGATGTTCCAAATGAGCCGCAAAACTGGATATTAAATTCCCGTGACTTGGTTAAAATTATTTCATATCTGATCGGTTTACAGGAAAAACAGGGGGAGATTGATGATATAGATCATTTGGCCAATAGGCGAGTCAGAAGGGTTGGTGAGCTGGTTTTACAAAGCGCAATTAGAATCGGATTTCTTCGGTTGGAAAGAATGATAAAGGAAAGAATGGCCTTGATAAGCACGGAGGAAAAAATTCAGCCGTCGGGCCTGATTAACGCTAGGCCCTTAATTTCGGCGATCAACGAGTTCTACCGCCAGGGCCAGCTTTCACAGATACTTGACCAGACAAATCCGCTTTCAGAACTTGATAATCTGCGCCGCCTTTCGGTTTTGGGGCAAGGAGGAATCACTCGCGAAAGAGCCTCCTTTTCGATCAGAGACATTAACTCATCTCAATACAGTCGAATTTGTCCCGTAAGGTCTCCCGAAGGACCGAATATTGGCTTGGTTACTTATCTTGCCCTGTATGCCCGAGTTAACGAATTTGGTTTTTTAGAAGCCCCTTATAGAGAAATTATCAAAGAGGAAAAAGGGGGAAAAACAAGAATGAAAATAAGCAACAAGATTGTTTATTTACAGGCAGACGATGAGAGAAACTTTTATATCACTCATTCCAATATAAATATTGATGAAAACGGTTATATTTTAGACGAGTGGGTTCCTTCCCGATATGAAGGTGAATTTTTGGAGGTTCCGGCAGAAAAGGTCAATTTGATTGATGTTTGTCCTCAACAGGTAGTTGGTGTTTCGGCGGCCTTAATCCCATTTTTGGCCAACGATGAGTCAAACCGGGCCTTAATGGGGACGCACATGCAATGTCAGGCAGTCCCCTTCGTTCAGACGGAAGCTCCGATTGTTGGCACCGGAATGGAAAAGGCAGCCGCTGAGGCAATGCAGATGGTTATTCGATCAAAATCAGAAGGTTTGGTCACCTATGTTGATGGGGAGAAGATTATTATAAAATCAAACAAAAAATTGGGAAAAGACGAAAGGATAATTGAGGATAATTACAAAAAGGAGGGAGACCTCGAAACTTATAAAATGTTTAAATTTCAAAGAACCAATCCCTCCGGAACTTGTTATTCTCAAAGACCGCTGGTTTCCGTCGGGCAAAAAATTAAAAAAGGGGAAATAGTTATTGACGGTCCTTCGGCCGAAAATGGCGAGCTGGCGTTGGGAAAAAATCTGCTTATTGCTTATTGCCAGTATGAGGGATTGGGTTTTGAAGACGCGATTGTTCTTTCCGATCGCTTGGTAAAAGAGGACATTTTAACTTCAATTTCAATTGAAGAATATGAAGCACAGGTTGTTGATACCAAACTTGGACCGGAGGAGTTAACTAAAGATATTCCTAATGTCAGTGAGCAGGAGCTTGCCAGTCTCGATGAAAGCGGAATTGTTGTCGTTGGGGCTGAAGTCGGGCCGAATGATATTTTAGTCGGGAAAATTGCGCCTAAGGGTGAAACCGAACTCTCGGCCGAAGAGAGATTATTGCGGGCAATTTTTGGCGAGAAGGCAAGAGATGTCAGGGATACGTCATTGAGAATTCCTCACGGAGAAAGGGGAATTGTTGTCGGAGTGCAGATATTAGACCGCGAAAAAGGTGACGAACTTGAACCGGGAACAAACATGATAATTAAAGTTAAAGTGGCACAAATTAGGAAGATCACCGAGGGCGATAAATTAGCTGGAAGGCACGGGAACAAAGGAGTAGTGTCAAAAATTGTTCCGGTTGAGGATATGCCTTACCTTGAAGATGGCACACCGGTAGATATTATTATTTCCCCGCTTTCAGTTCTGGCAAGAATGAATTTGGGTCAACTGCTTGAAGTTCATTTGGGTTGGGCGGCTCAGAAGTTTGGTTATCGAGTCGGAGTTCCTGTTTTCGAAAATTTTTCTGAAGAAAAAATGACTGAAGAAATGAAGAAAGCAGGATTACCTGTTTCGGGCAAGGTTAAGCTTTACAACGGTAAGACAGGTGAATTAATTGAGCAAGAAGTCACAGTTGGGATTGCTTACATGATGAAGTTAATCCACATGGTGGAAGACAAAACTCACGCCCGTTCAACCGGTCCTTACTCTTTGGTTACTCAGCAACCGCTTGGCGGAAAAGCCCAAATGGGGGGACAGAGATTGGGTGAAATGGAAGTTTGGGCGCTTGAATCTCATCGGGCCGCTCACGTTTTACAAGAGATGCTGACCATAAAAAGCGATGACGTGCTTGGAAGAGCGAAATCTTTTGAAGCCATTGTTAAAGGAACCGATATTCCTGAAGCTTCAGTTCCCGAATCGTTTAATGTCTTGGTTAATGAACTGAAAGCTTTAGGTTTAGATATTGTTCCCATCGGAGTGGTTGAGAAAAGCGAGGAATCGGAAATTGATAAAGAAGAAGTTTGGGTTAGTAAAGAAACAGAGGAACTGGCGGGAGTTTTAGGAGCTGGCCAAAGAGAAGTGCCGCAGAAGGAGGGAAATGATTAATAAAATTGCCGATTTTAAATCATTAATGATAAAACTTGCTTCTCCGGAAGACATTAAGAGTTGGTCCTATGGTGAAGTAACTAAGCCGGAGACGATCAACTATCGGACTTTGAGGCCGGAAAAAGACGGTTTGTTTTGCGAGCGGATTTTCGGGCCGACTAAAGACTGGGAGTGTTATTGTGGAAAATACAAAAGAATCCGTTATCGCGGAATAATTTGCGACAAGTGCGGAGTTGAGGTTACTCTTTCCCGGGTTAGAAGGGAGAGAATGGGCCATATTAACCTTGCCTCACCGGTTGCCCATGTTTGGTTTTTTAGGGGATCTCCTTCGAGAATTTCGCTTCTTTTGGACGTTCCGCCGAAAAGCTTAGAGGCAGTTGTCTATTTTGCTCAGTATTTGGTGACCGATATTGATGATTCCAAGAGAAAAGAAGCGATTGCCGCCTTAACCGGGAGTTAACAGAAAAAAGAACAGGAAGTTAAAAAAGCGGCCGACGAAAAACGAGAGGCTCTTAAAAAAGAAGCCCAGAAGGACAAAGAAACACTGAAAGACAAAATTAAGAATAAAGAATCTCTGGCCTTGGCGGAAAAAGAACACGATCTTTCGGTTAAGCAAAAAGAAATATGGCTGGAAGGTAAAATTAATATTGAATTTGAAAAATTAAAAGAGGAACTGTCGTTGATGCAGGATAAAGTCAAAAGCATTAAGAAACTGTCTACTTTAAGCGAAGAAGATTATTTTAGGCTTAAAGAAAACGGAGCCGCCGGATTTTTTAAAGTTGGAATGGGAACGGAAAGCCTTCTTGAGATCATTAAGAAGTTAGATCTTAAAAAGATGGCGGCTTTTTTAAAAGAAGAATCTCAGAAGTCAAGCGGTCAAAAATATATCAAAATTGTTAAAAGACTGCGCATTATTGAAGGAATGCTCCGTTCAAAACAAGATCCCTCTTGGATGATACTGACGGTTTTACCCGTAATTCCACCCGACTTGAGGCCAATGGTACAGCTAATCGGGGGCAGGTTTGCCAGTAGCGATCTTAACGATCTTTACCGCCGGGTAATTAACAGGAACAACAGACTTAAGCATTTAATTGAACTGGGCGCGCCGGAAATTATTTTGCGCAATGAAAAAAGAATGCTCCAGGAAGCGGTTGATTCACTGGTTGATTCAAATAAAAGCATTCGGGAAAGAAGAGTTAAGAAAACCCAAGTTTTGCGCTCGCTGTCGGATATGCTGCGGGGAAAACAGGGGCGTTTTCGCCAGAATTTACTGGGCAAAAGGGTTGATTATTCCGGCCGTTCGGTTATTGTCGTCGGTCCGGAATTAAGTTTGCGCCAGTGCGGTTTACCCAAAGAAATGGCCCTGGAAATGTTTAAACCCTTTGTTTTAAGAGAAATGATTGTCAGGGGGGTCGCCCCGAATGTTAAGAGCGCCAAAAATATTTTAGAGCGCCGGCCGGTGGAGGTTTTTGATATTTTGGAAGAAATTACCAAAAACCATCCGGTTTTACTTAATCGGGCGCCGACGCTTCACAAACTGGGAATTCAAGCTTTTTTCCCGATTTTAATTGAAGGAAACGCCATCAGAATTCACCCTTGTATTTGCCAGGGGTTCAACGCTGATTTTGACGGTGACCAAATGGCGGTTCACGTCCCCCTTTCCCAAAAAGCTCAGGAAGAAGCCATTTCTTTAATGACCCCCGATAATAATATGCTTAGGCCGTCTGACGGAACTCCCATTAATACGCCCGACCGGAAGGAAATGGCCTTGGGAATTTATTATCTGACCTCATTGGACCCTGGTTTAAAACTCAAGAATAAAGTTTATTTACCTACCGATGCCGTCTGCGCTTTCCAAACAGAGAATCTCAAGCTTAGAGAGCCGATAAAAGCGAAGATTGAAACAGGAGAGATTATTGAAACTTCTGTCGGCAGGTTGTTGTTTAACGAAGCCCTGCCAAAAGTTCTGCGCTTTGTCAATACCGGCGTCAAACAGAGCACTATTAAAGACCTTTTCAGCCGGGCGATGAAAATTTGCTCACATGAAGAAGTGCTTGCCTTAGTCGATAGTCTTAAAGATTTGGGTTTTTACGCCGGCACCGTTTCCGGAGTTTCCCTGTCCATTAAAGATTGCGTTATTACACCGGAAAAGGGCAGTATTATCAAAGCGGCTGACGGTAAAGTCTCGGAAATTGGGGAGACTTACAAACAGGGGCTTATTACCATTGACGAGGAAAAACGGCTTATCCGGGATATTTGGATTAATACGACCGAAGAATTGGCGGACAAAACCTGGGAAATCATTGACGAAGCAAATCCGATAAAGCTGATTATTGATGCTAAGGTCGGCCGGGTTTCCCGGGATACGATTAAGCAAATTTCGGCGATGAGGGGTTTGGTGGTTGACCCGACCGGGAAAATTGTTGACATGCCGACCAAAAGCAACTTCCGGGAAGGGCTTTCGGTTTTTGAGTTTGTCACTACCAGCCGGGGGTCGCGCAAGGGTTTGACCGATTCCGCTCTTAAAACCTCGGACGCCGGTTATTTAACCAGAAAACTGGTCGACGTTTCCCACGAGGCGATTATCCGGGCGGATGATTGCGGAACCGACGAGGGCATCGAAATTTCCAAGAAGGGAGTAAGGGGGAAATTATTTAATCTTAGAATTCTCGGCCGGGTTTTAGCCAAACCGGTTACCGATCCTAAAACCAAAAAAGTTCTTTTCAAAAGAGATGAAGTACTTGATGAGCTTAAAACCAAAACTTTGGAGGAAAGCGGAGTCGAGACTGTCATTGTCCGGTCTCCTTTAACTTGCCAGACAAGATTTGGAATTTGCGCCCAATGTTACGGCTGGGATTTTTCCAACAAAAAGATGGTCGAGGTGGGCGTGCCGGTAGGAGTTATCGCTGCCCAGTCAATCGGCGAGCCCGGTACCCAGCTGACCTTAAGAACAAAACATGCGGCCGGAGTGGTTGGTCTGGACGTGACCCAGGGACTTCCTCGGGTAACCGAGCTTTTTGAGGTTAGAATGCCGAAAATTGTTTCCCCGCTGGCGGAAATTTCGGGAAAGGTTGAGATTATCGCCGAGGAAAACGGCAATAAAATCGGAATTTCGGAAAACAAGAAAAACGGCGAGAAAAGAGAATATCTGGTGCCTTTAACCAGTACTTTATTGGTCTCCGACGGTGAGGAGGTGCTGGCGGGGACCCAGCTTTCTTCAGGGGCTTTAGATGTCAGAGAAGTTTTGGCGGTCAGGGGACTGCGGGAAGCCCAGCGGTATTTGATTGATGAAATTCAGGCGGTTTACGAATCACAGGGCATTCCGATTAACGACCGCCATTTTGAAACGGTGGTGCGGATGATGAGCGAGACAGTCCGGGTAAAAAATACCGGCGATACTTCTTTCCTGCCCGGTGAGCTGTTGACCAGGCTGAAGATGGAAGAAGAAAATGGCCGGATTAAGGGTAAACAGGCGGTGGCGGAGCAGATTTTACTGGGGATTACCCGGGCGGCTTTGCATACCGAATCGTGGCTGTCGGCCGCTTCTTTCCAGGAAACAAGCAATATCTTGGCCGATGCGGCGATTTTGGGTAAAGAAGACCACCTTTTAGGATTAAAGGAAAATGTTATAATTGGCAGGCTGATTCCAACTAGTCCGGAACGAGCGAGAATGGAGTCCTGAGAGAGATGTTAATTAAAAATTAAAAATTTAAAATTAAAAATTAACGTATATGCCGACAATTTCGCAACTGGTCCGCAAAGGCCGGAAAAAACTTAACAAAAAATTAAAAGCGACCGCCTTGCGCCGGTCGTTTAATTCCCGGACGCGCCGGCTGATTAATTCTATCAGTCCGCAAAAACGGGGTGTGGTGACGGTGGTAAAAACCATGACTCCCAAAAAACCAAACTCCGCTCTGAGGAAAGTGGCCAGAGTCAGGCTTTCCAACAAGCAGGAAGTTACCGCCTATATTCAGGGGATTGGTCACAGTATTTCCGAACACGCGATTGTTTTGGTCAGGGCCGGCCGGGTAAAAGATCTGCCGGGAGTAAAATATCATATCGTTAGGGGAAAATTCGATGCCGGCGGGGTGGTCGGGCGCAAAACCAGCCGTTCGATTTATGGAGCCAAAAAGGAAGGCAAAGGTGTTTCAAAGGCGAGGGTTTCTGTTGCCCCTCAATAATTTTAAATTTTAAATTAAAAATTAAAAATTAAAGATATGTCAAGATCGGGAAAAACAAAAAAAAGAGAAGCCACACCGGATCCGATTTATAATGATGTTTTGTTGAACAGTTTTATGAACCGGGCTATGCGTGATGGTAAAAAAAATGCGATTCAAAAAGAGGTTTATGACGCTCTTAAACTTATTGAACAAAAATTAAAACAGGACCCGATGGTGGTTTTCCGTCAGGCGGTGGAGAATGTCAAGCCGCTGATGGAAGTCCGCTCCCGCCGGCTGGGCGGCGCCGCTTATCAGGTGCCGATGCCGGTTAGGGGCGAGCGCAAGCAGTCACTGGCTATTCGTTGGCTTGTCCAATCGGCTCAAAAAAGACCCAACAAAGAATTTCACACTTTTGCCGATAAACTTTCCGCCGAGTTGATTGATGCTTTCAACAACACCGGGCTGGCGATTAAGAAAAAAGAAGATACTCACCGCATGGCCGAAGCGAACAAAGCATTTTCTCATTTTCGCTGGTAAATTCACTCGCCCACTTACAGCTGGTACCAACAATTAATTAAGCCTTCTTGGTCTCCGCCGGCATATCTTTTCGGCCCGGTCTGGACTTTTCTTTTCGGTTTAAAAAATAATTTACTGGCCGCAGCCGATATTCTTTTGGTTCTGATAACTCTCATCTGGGCAATCGTTAAAATTTATCCGGTGGTAAAATGGGTTGCCTGTCTGCAAATTCCATATTTGCTCTGGGTATCATTTGTCACCGTTCTTCAGTTAACAGTAACCTGTTTGAATTGGTAAATTACGGGAAAAGCCTTCGGTTCCAGCAGGAGACGATAATCCAAGTTCCATCAGTCTTCCGGTTGGCGATTACCCCGATTTCGTAGTCTTTATAGTTTTTGATATAACTTTTACAGTTTGCGATGGGTGAGTTTTCTTCGCGGTCTGAATGGTTAAATGCATCCATAACTCCGTCCCGATGCAATCCATATTGCGCCATTTTCCTCAGGGCATTGTCCGTTACAATCACCGTTCCCCAAGTATCCATAGACACATTATACATATTGGCTGCCAATTTTTGGGGTTTTTAAGCTAAAATAAAAACGAGATAAAAAAAATAAAAAAAGTTTGTGCTTGTTGCGGAAAAGAAATTGGCCATTACTTCGGCAAAATATATGACGGCAAAAAAGAATCTTGAATATTGGGAATGCGACTCCTGCTGCTTCTAATTTTTTTTATTAAATTTTACTATTCATTATTCTTTATTCATCATTCATAAAGCTGGCTTCCTATTTTGGGGTTTTTGAGATAAGATTGAAGAAGGAAAATGATAATTTTTATTGATGAATCAGGCGATCCTGGTTTTAAAATTACTAAAGGTTCGAGTAGTGTTTTTGTAATTATTCTTGTAATTTTTGACGATGAGTTGGAGGCTGAAGAAACGGCTTTGAAAATTAAAAAACTTAAAAGAGATTTAGGAAAAAGCGAAAGGTTTGAGTTTAAATTTAATGGATGCAATAAAGAATTGCGAATAAAATTCTTGGGGGAGGTCAAAAATTGCAAATTTAGAATACGTTCAATTATTCTTTCAAAAAATGTTATATACAGCAAATATCTTCGTAATTCTAAAGACAGCTTTTATAATTTTGCCTTGAAACAAGTTTTGGAACATAACAATAAATCAATTTTAAAAGCAAAAATCAGACTTGACGGTTCCGGTGAAAAAGTTTTTAGGAAAAAATTGACCCTTTATCTTCGTAAAAGTCTTAATTCTTCCACAAAAAAAGTTATGCAGAATTTAAGATTTCGCGATTCTAAAAATGATGTTTTGATTCAGCTTGCGGATATGATTGCAGGAAGTATTCGTCGATATTGCGAAAAAAACACCGAAGATTGGAATGTATATAGGGAAATTATAAAAAAACGAGAAGGAGATGCTTGGGAGTTTAAATAGAACGATCCAGCTCCTATCTCGACGAACGTCGAAAACGCGCACCATACGGTGACAATTCGGAAACTGGATCTTTGTACTCCAATTATACATTAGATTGTCAAATCAAAGTCAATAGCCTAAACAAACTCAACCTGGCTACCAATTTTGGGGTTTTTGAGATAAGATTGGGGTATGAAAAAGGGAACTAAAGAACCGTAAATTGCCATTTATCAAGTTCTCGGCGATGAGCAAAAAATCCGCGTCAGAATTGAAGACGAGAATGTTTGGCTGACACAAAAGCTGATTGCCGAACTTTTTGAGGTGAGTGTTCCTACTGTCAATGAACATCTAAAAGATATATTTAAAAGTGACGAATTGAACGGAAGTTCAGTTATTAGGAATTTCCGAATAACTGCTGATGATGGCAAGACATATGACACAAAACACTATAATCTGGATGTAATTTTGGTGCCAAGAGCAAGATAAAAAATATGTTTCCGACTTTGACCGTGAGGTAAAAAAGCTTTTGGAAATGGAGAAAAATAAATGATAAAAACAAAAATTTCTAAAAACAATTTCAAAAATTTAAAAAAGGTCTGCGCTTGTTGCGGAAAAGAAATTGAGGTAAAAGTCTTTACCAACCGGCATTATCGCGGCGGCCATTACTTCGGCAAAATTCCTCTCTATAAGAAAGATGAACTTAACAAAGCAATTAAGGCGGGCACGCGTAAGACTCGTATAGGGAAAATGACTGTTGAGGTTCTTAAAAAAGACCCTAAACCATACAAATACGAGGAATACTGGGAGTGTAACGTTTGTTACAAATAACATCTCCTTTCGAATTGTTTCCTTCCTTGCCGAAATGACTTACCCTGAGCTTTTATCCTGAGTTGACCGAAAAGTGTCGAAGCTGTAAAATTGGGGAGAGATGACTTCAGGGTGCAGGGTAATTTATTATATTTCTCCTTCAAGCGAGAATCCAATAAAAGATTTCCTTGATTCGATTACCAAAATCCAAAAAGCCAAAGTTTTCAGAGTTTTTGGGTTGTACGAAAAATATGGTTTGTCTTCGATTATTCCCCATACCAAAAAATTAACAGGGACGCCATTTTGGGAAATAAGGATTTTGGGTAAAGATAATATTAGAGTAATTTATATTTTACCCCACAAGGAGTGTATTTTGGCCCTGCACGGTTTTATCAAAAAAGCCCAGAAAACTCCGGAAAAGGAGCTAAATGTTGTTTACAAAAGATACAAAGAGTGGCAGAAAAGACACTCTTGACAAACCAGTCGCATAATGGTATCTTAGAAGATATCATTTTAGCTTTAAGTTACATAAATGAGAAATAAATTGGAATACACCTTTAGAAGACACCTAAAAGAGAGCCTTAAAGATCCGGAATTCAAAAAAGCCTGGGAGAATTCTCAAACGGAATACCAATTGGCTTGCCAATTAATTGAAAAAAGACTGGCCAAAAAGCTTTCCCAAAGGGCCTTGGCTAGAAAAATTAAAACCTCACCGGCGGTTATCTCCCGGCTTGAGACTATGACTGCCAATCCTTCGCTTGACCTTTTGAAGCGGATTGCCAGCGGTCTTGACCTAAAACTTTCTATTAACTTCAAATAATCTCATTTTTTTGGCAAAATAGCTGACGGCAAAAAGAATCTTGAATATTGGGAATGTGACTCCTGCTACAAATAAAAATCTTCTGTCACCATTTTTTCTCCATAGCTACCAATTTTGGGAATTTTAAGGTAAGCTTGAAACAAGATGGGAAAGATTAAAGATCTTCCAAAAATATTAAGACCTCGGGAAAAACTACAGAGATATGGTCCTTCTAAACTTTCAAATTCCGAGCTTTTGGCAATAATCCTTCGGACCGGCAAAAAAGGAGAAAATGTGGTTGAAATGGCGGAAAAAATATTAAGAAAATTTGGGAAGGAAAGTTTGCCAAATATTAATTTTGACGACCTTAAGAAATATCCCGGATTGGGAGTGACTAAAACCTGTGAAATTTTGGCCTGTTTTGAATTAGGAAAAAGATTTTTAAAGGGTAAAAAATCTGTCTTGATTCTTTCTCCCAAAGAAGTGTGGGAAGAATTAAAAGATATTAGAGATAACAAAAAAGAACATTTTGTCGTTTTTTATTTAGACAGTCGTAATCAGGAAATAAAAAGAGAAGTTATTTCAGTTGGACTTTTAAATGCCAATTTAGTTCATCCCAGAGAAGTTTTCGAGCCGGCAATTAGGAATTT
>Ga0100396_1002414_pt1 | contig 12242 bp, 10 predicted proteins | sample CryGeymeta201520_FD_81551 | JGI IMG/M metagenome (GOLD analysis project Ga0100396, IMG submission 81551) | Groundwater microbial communities from Crystal Geyser aquifers in Utah, USA - Crystal Geyser metaG 2015-20 | ecosystem: Environmental > Aquatic > Deep subsurface > Groundwater | place: USA... | reverse complement strand
TTTCACCGATTTCGGCGTTGGGCTCAAATTTTAATCCTCGAAATACGTCAATGTATTCCTGTGGTTAAAATTATCGCCCGCCTTGAACTCGACGAAACTATCTCATTTCCGGATGGACACTAAGTAACTTCAAGGGAGAGGTTAACTTTATGGAGAGAAAGGCCGAGATACTTAGGAACATTGCCCTGGTTGCCCACGGCGGGTCAGGAAAGACGTCGCTTGCTGAAGCCATGCTCTTTAACGGCAAGTCAACAACCAGACTTGGAAAAGTAGACGACGGAAGCTCCAATTTTGATTATGAGGCTGAAGAGATAAAGAGGAAGATCACAATAAGCTCGTCTTTCCATCATACCGAGTGGAAGAAAAACTACATCAACATCATAGATACACCGGGTGATTACAATTTTCTCTCAGACACGAAGGCATCCCTCCAGGCCGCGGACGCGGTTGTGGTTTTGATAGACGCGACAGCCGGGGTAAAGGTCGGTACCGAAAAGGTATGGGCATTCGCCGATGAACAAAAACTGCCCAGAATAGTGTTCATCAACAAACTCGACAGGGAGAGAGCCGATTTTTTTAAATCCCTTGATGAGGTCTCAAAGAAACTCAATATCAAGCCTTCGCCGGTATTTCTTCCCATAGGCACTGAGGAATCCTTTAATGGGGTTGTAGACCTTGTTCGGATGAAGGCCTACATCTTCACCAGGGACGCAAGCGGCAAGTTTGAAACACAGGATATTCCATCCGACCTCACCGATACGGCTAAGGAATGGCACGACAAGGTACTTGAGAATATAGTCGAGGTGGACGATAAGTTGATGGAGAAATACCTTGAGGGTGAAGCAATAACCCGCGAGGAGATGGAAACGACACTCATCAAGGGTATCAAGTCCGGAGCGGTCGTTCCCATAGTTTGCGGCTCGGGCCTGTTCAATATAGGGGTCCCCCAACTCATGGGGCTTATTGTTGACGGTCTTCCATCTCCAATCGAGCGCGGGCCTAAAACGGGCAAGGCACCCGGAAGCGATGGCGAGATAACGCGGGGACCATCCCCGGAAGACGCTTTCTCTGCCCTTGTATTCAAGACCGTTGCAGATCCATTCGCCGGCAAACTGAGCCTTTTAAGGGTCTTTTCCGGCATCCTTCAGTCGGATTCAACCGTCTATAACGCAAATAAGGATGTGAAGGAAAAATTCGGCCAGATATTCATCCTGGAGGGAAAAAAGCAGCAGCCGACAGAAGCCGCCGGTCCCGGAGATATAGTGGCTATCCCCAAACTCAAGGATACCGCGACTGGGGATACTCTCTGTATCGCGAATGACCCAATAGTATATGAAGCTACCAAACCTCTCAGACCGATAATCTCCTATGCTGTCGAGGCAAAGGTTAAGGGAACTGAAGACAAGGTGTTTTCTTCTCTTGCCAGATTGGTTGAAGAAGACCCCACCCTTCGTCTCGAAAGAGATCAGAACACCTCCGAGAGCATTCTGAGCGGGACCGGGCAGATTCACCTTGAGACAACCTGCGAAAAACTTCAGAGAAAGTTCGGCGTTGAGGCGGTTTTGAACCCCGTTAAGGTCCCATACCGTGAGACTATTAAGAAACCTGCAAAGCAGATCGTTTACCGCCACAAGAAACAGTCGGGAGGAAGAGGTCAATTTGCTGAGGTGCACTTCGATGTGACACCGCTCGAGAAGGGGGCAGGTTTTGTCTTCGATGAGGCCCTCGTTGGAATGAATGTTCCCCGAAACTTTGTGCCGGCCGTTGAAAAAGGTATCCAGGAGGCCCTTCTGAGCGGAACCCTGGGCGGATATCCAGTGGTGGACATAAAGGTGAGGTTTTTCGACGGCAAGAGCCATGAGGTGGATTCCTCTGAAATGGCATTCAAGATCGCTGCCAGCATGTGTTTCAAGAAGGCCGTACAGGAGGCCCAGCCGACTCTCCTTGAGCCCATCATGAAGATGGATATAAACGTGCCTGACGATTCCATGGGAGATGTTATCGGAGATCTTAACGGTCGGCGAGGCAGAGTTCTAGGCATGGACTCAGAGGGTAGATATCAGATAATCAAGGCACAAGCCCCCATGTCGGAGGTCCTGAAATACGCGCTCGATCTCAATTCGATGACAGGCGGAAGGGGTACTTTCCAGATGGAGTTCAGCCATTATGAAGAGGTGCCGGCGCAACTCGCCGAAAAGGTAATAGCCGCTACCCGAGCGAAGGAATAATGCCGTGGCTTTCCCCACGTCGGGAAGAGCTTTTAATGCGGGAGTCCTCACCATAAGCGACAAGGGCTCCCGCGGCCTGAGAAAAGATGAAAGCGGAGATCTTCTCGAAGGCATCCTCAACGAAAACGGTTTTTCCGTAATCCTGCGAAAAATAGTCCCTGACAGAATTGAAAGCATCGCTGATGTTCTTATTGCATGGGCTGACAATGATCGCCCGCAACTTATTGTGACAACAGGAGGCACCGGCCTGAGCCCGGCGGATGTTACGCCCCAGGCCATGCGCCAGGTTATTGAATTTGAGGTCCCCGGGATGGCGGAGGCAATGAGGGCTGAAAGCCTCAAAAAAACACCTCATGCCATGATCTCAAGGGCTCTCGTTGGTGTCAGGAAGGCTACCCTGATAATAAATCTTCCCGGCAGTCCTTCAGGAGCGGAAGATAATTTGCGGGTGGTACTGCCGGCCCTGTCCCACGCCCTTTCCAAGCTCTGCGGAGACACAGCCGACTGCGCGACAGTGGGCTCAAAGAGCCACTAATGGCCATGCCCGAATGGAGCACAGCGAAATATGAAAATCACCCCCCACACCGTATCAGCCAAATAATTGGGGGAATGGCTTTGCGCAGACCAGAAATCAGCTTCTGGAGGAGGGATAGAGGAAAGGGGCATTTTCACATAAAAAGTCATACCGGATCAACTACCGCATGAAGAAAAAACTCTTGGCCCTTGAGTTAGTGCCCATCCGTAAATGGCTATTTTCACCGATTTCGGCGTTGGGCTCAAATTCTAATCCTCGAAATACGTCCATGTATTCCTGTGGTTAAAATTATCGCCCGCCTTGAACTCGATATAACTATCTCATTTCCGGATGGACACGAGATAGCTATATCTACTCAGCAGCCTCGCTTTCGATGAGTTCTTGCACCTCTTTCTCGGAGTAACCTATCTCGCTAAGTAATTCTTTCGTATTAGATCCCCTCGGCCCTGCCTGAGGCTCGGCCCTGCCCGGGGTCCGCGAGAGCCTGGGGGCGGGAGCGGGCTGGAGAACTCCATCCAGATTGATCAAAAGTTTTCTTTGAGCATTGTGGGGGTGGCCCGCAGCCTCGTCAATACCAAGGACAGGGGCGACACATGCGTCGGTTCCTTCAAATATCCCTGTCCACTGATCCCTCGTCTTTGTCCTGAAGACCTCGGCAAAACGGAGCTTCATTTGAGGCCATTTGTCCATCTCATACTGGTGAGGCATGGAGGCTGGGTCAATGCCCAGTCCCTTGATAAGTTCAGCGTAAAATCTCTGCTCGATCGCCCCCACCGCCATAAACCCGTCGTCCGAGGTTTCGTATGTCTCATAGAAAGGCGCCCCGGAGTCAAGGAGATTTGTCCCTATCTCAAGGGTCATGAGATTGTGGGCCAGGAGCCCGTAAAAGAGTGTTGAAAGGTTTGACGCCCCATCCACCATTGCAGCGTCAACCACCTGCCCCTTGCCTGACCTCCCGCACTCAATCAAGGCAAGAAGTATTCCCATCGCGCAGAGCATCCCTCCACCGGCGAAATCCCCGAGAAGATTGCACGGAGGAAGCGGCCTTTCCCCGGCTCTTCTAAAGAGGGAAAGTGCGCCGGAAACAGCTATGTAGTTAATGTCATGGCCGGCCATAGGTGCGTAAGGGCCTTTCTGACCCCAGCCGGTAAGACGCGCATAGATGAGCGAAGGATTGAGAGACAGGGCATCCTCGGGACCAAGGCTCAGAGATTCCATGACTCCGGGCCTGTAAGGTTCAATAAGCACCTGGGATGAAGCTATAAGCCTCCTGACAATTTCAACCCCGTCATCATTTTTCAGATTTACTCGGATGGACCTTTTTCCCCTGTCAAAGGGATTTTTCTCCATGACATTCGGTATCTCGGGCTGACCTTTTGAAAGACGGTCAACTATGACGACATCCGCTCCGAAGTCTGAAAGTATCATTCCGCAGTAAGGCGACGGCGCAAGACCCGCCATCTCGATTACTTTTATTCCATCAAGCGGCCTCATCAGTTCCTCCCAAATTTATAAAGACAGCGGCGCTCATTCTTGATGATCTACCCTTTCTGGATCTTCGCCCAGGCATCCTTTAGGGTTACAGTCCTGTTAAAGACGGGTTTTTCAGGGGATGAATCCTTTGAATCAACACAGAAATAACCAAGTCTTTCAAACTGATAGCGATCACCCTGGTTTGCCTTCTCGAGGGACGGCTCAAGATAGCAGGGATCGAGCACCTCCAGGGAGGCAGGGTTTAGCAGGGACGCAAAATCCTCGCCTTCCTTTGACTCTGAAGGATCAGGCCTTACAAAGAGGTGTTCATAGAGTCTCACCTTGGCCTTCAACGCGTGAGGGGCTGAAACCCAATGCAGGGTTGCCTTTACCTTGCGCCCATCGGGCGAATCTCCGCCTCTCGTAGCCGGGTCGTACGTGCATCTAAGCTCGATAACCTCGCCGGTCTTCTCATCCTTGATTACACCGGTGCATCTTACAAAATAGGCATAGCGGAGCCTGACCTCTCTACCGGGCGCCAGGCGGAAAAACTTCTTCGGGGGATCCTCCATGAAATCCTCCCGCTCAATGTATATGGCCCTGGAAAAAGGCACTCGCCTGATTCCCATCTGAGGATCCTCGGGATTATTGAGGGCCTCAAGCTCCTCCATTTGGTCTTCCGGATAGTTTTCAATGACAACCCTGAGCGGTCTTATCACGGCCATTACCCTAGGCGCGCGTCTGTTGAGATCTTCCCTGACACAATGCTCGAGCAGGGCTATATCCACCATGCTGTCTCTCTTTGCAACCCCTATCCGGTCGCAGAAATCCCTTATGGCCTCGGGAGTATATCCTCTGCGTCTTAAGCCCGAAATGGTCGGCATGCGGGGATCGTCCCATCCTGTAACATGGCCTTCCTCCACAAGTTTTAGAAGCTTTCTCTTGCTCATGAGGGTGTAGCTAAGGTTGAGTCTCGCAAACTCTATCTGGCGCGGATGGTATATCTCAAGCTCATCCAGGAACCAGTCGTAAAGGGGTCTATGATCCTCAAATTCCATGGTGCAGATGGAGTGGGTTATACCTTCAATGGAATCACTTTGGCCGTGGGCGAAATCATACATGGGATATATGCACCATTTATCCCCCGTCCTGTGGTGTGTCTGCCGGAGCACCCTGTACATGACCGGGTCTCTCAGATTCAGGTTCGGAGAGGCCATATCAATCTTGGCCCTCAAGACCCTGCTTCCATCAGGAAATTCTCCTTCCCTCATCCTTTTGAAAAGATCAAGGTTCTCATCCACGCTCCTTCCGCGAAATGGGCTTTCCCTCCCGGCCTCGGTCAGGGTGCCCCGGTACTGTCTTATCTCATCCGCATTGAGATCATCCACATAGGCCCTGCCCTTCCTTATAAGAAAAACTGCAAACTCATAGAGTTTTTCAAAGTAGTCGGATGCGTAGAACTCACGATCCTCCCAGTCAAACCCCAGCCAGCGCACATCCTCTTGTATGGATTGGACATACTCAACCTCTTCCTTGGTAGGATTTGTGTCGTCAAAACGCAGATTGCATTTCCCCGAGTATTCCCTCGCAAGTCCAAAATTAAGGCAGATGGACTTGGCGTGTCCGATGTGAAGGTAGCCGTTAGGTTCAGGAGGAAATCTTGTATGCACCGCAGTCCCTGGCTTGTTGGTCCCGAGGTCGTCTTCGATTATCGCATGAATAAAGCTCTTCGTAGGCTTTTGTTCCATAATATTCAACCCGTCTTATTTTATTTTGAGATAACTGCTCAGGTTGTCAGGGAACATTGAACCCTTAAACTTTGAAACTGAGTAGTTACATTTTGCGTAAACGCTCATGACAGAAATATTTTGTCGCCCCCGCTAATGAAAATCCTCCTCCGGCTCTACACTCTGCGAGGTCGAGGATTTCCCTCCCCCCGCGCGGGGGAGGGTCGGGGTGGGGGGTGTATTTTCACGGTAAAATTTCCCGCGCCAACTATGGTCGGCCTTTACAACCCTTTAACGCTGAATACCACGGAGCCGTATCCAACCACCCATCTGCCCCTTCCTTCAGGGAAATCATCACCGCTGTTCCTGTAATGAAGCACCCGGCCTTCCTTTGCGCCCAGGAGACCAGCAAATCTCATAAGCGTAGCAACGGGGCCTATGCCGCACAAGTTCTGGGACTGGGTATTCCAGGCGCCCGTTAAACCCTTTATATCCATCTTCCTTATTTTCAGGAGGGTTTCCCTGTCCATTTCAGTCACCAGCTCATAAGAGGGGTCATGATACATATCGCTGCTTGCGATTACAACAATCTTCCTCTTTCTTGAGAGTTCAACAAGGGCCTCTGCAAGGGATAAGCTCGTCTCATCAGTGTGATCCCCCATTACAGCGGCGACAAGACGCGCAGCGGGAAAAAGATTCTGAATGAAGGGGATCTGGTTTTCCACCGAATGCTCACCGACATGAGGTGCATTACTTAGAAACACATGAGATGAACTCCTGACAAGCAAGTCTGCCGCACCCTTGTCAAGTAAGATATCCCCCAGCGGGGTACTGAAGCTATCCCCCTCCATGAGGGCTACTCCCTTAAAGCGTAAATGATGTGAGGGGCCGATGACCACAAATAGTTCAGGGGGGTTCCGCAGATTATCTTTGATCGCCCGGAAGGAAAAGGCAGCAACTTTTCCCGAATAGACATATCCGGCATGAGGAGAGACAGCCCCGACAATGCGCCCTTCAATTCCTTCAGAGAATGCATCCTTGCCGAACGAAGCTATCATTTCGCTAAGTTTCCCCCGGTCCGAAGGAAACCAGCGACCGGCCCCCGAGGCCGCCATCTGCGATTGGGCAGCGGCAGGCAGAAATATGAAAATGAGAACAAAAACCCTGAGTGCAATATAAATCGTTCTCATCACCAGGCACTTCTCCGTTCATTAATATGAAAATGCAGCCCATCTATTGACTATTTTACTCTTTCGTTGCGCCCTGCAGGAATATAAGCGCAGTGGATTATATTATACTGATAACTCCCGCCTCCCTCAACAGTTGATATATTGAACCTGCGAACACCCCCCGCTCAGAGGCCAGAGATCACAAAAAGGCACCGGCCCGTTGGATACCTTTTAGGTGCGGTTTCAAGCGCGCATTCGCCACCCCGGCCGGGGTGAGGACGGGGAATAATTTTTTATACCCTGGGAAGACAAGATATTGCCGTCATGGGTGTTTGGTGTTATTAGATCAACAAAAAATTATCGACTTAATATGCAGGGGTGAGATTAACATGAACGTTCGAATCCGTGGAAAGCTCTTCATAAGTCATCTTCTGGCAGTTTTTCTGGTCTCCGGAAGTATAGGCACTTACTTCTATCTGAGCGCTTTGGAAAGCCTTACCGGGAGTCTCCAGGGAAGGCTAATGAGCGGTTCCGCCCTGATAAGCCAGGTTCTTGACGCAAATGAGCTGGAAGACATAAGAGGGACATCCGACACAAAGAAACCCGTATATGAAAGGTACCTGGCGCTCCTCCGTGACTTCAGGAAAACCAACCCTGACATCGCCTTTCTCTATATCATGAGGCTCGAAGAGGAGAAGGCCATCTTTGTTGTTGATTCTGATGAAAGCGAGTCACAGGCGCCTCCGGGAAAGGTTTACACCGTGAAGGTTCCGACCCTTCTTGAAGGATTTGCCAAACCAACCTCCGACGACAGGATTTATGCCGATGAGTGGGGCTCCTTCATGTCCGGTTACTCTCCCATAAAAAACGGGAGGGGCAGATATCTGGTAGGAATGGACATGCGCGCCGATGAGGTTCAAAAAAAGATGCAGCACCTCAGAATATCAGGCCTAATCTCCCTTGTTGCCTCCATTATACTCGCTGTTGTTTTCTCTCATCTATTGTCCGCAAATTTCGTAAAAAGGATAAGGTCACTCGTGGACAACTGCCGGGCCCTGGCCTCGGGAAGGCCGATTGCGACCATCAACTCAGGCTCTGCAGATGAACTGGACGGGCTCATCAATGACTTTAATTCAATGGCCTCGCAGCTAGACGAGAGCAGGGTTGAAAACCGGAAGGCAAACGAGGCACTTCAAAAGGCAAACGATGATCTTGAGATAAGGGTCAAGGAGCGGACATCTGAGTTGACAAGCGTAAATACAAAACTTACAGAAAAAATCTCCGAAAGAATAAAGACAGAGAAAGAAAAAGAGGGCCTTATCGCGGAACTGACAAGGACCCTGTCGCAGGTCAAGACCCTGAGCGGCCTTCTGCCCATCTGCTGCTCATGCAAGAAGATAAGGGACGATACGGGTTACTGGAATCAGATTGAGGCTTATATCAGAGACCATTCAGGGGCAGAGTTCACACACAGTATATGCCCGGAATGCAAGGCCAGGTTATATCCTCAGTTTTCCTGAGCCTGGCCTGACATACTTTTTAGAAAAGACCGTCCGCTTCTTCGCGCTCACGGTTTGTCAATTTGGCATACCCATATCTCTTTATTAGCCACAATACCTGTGCGGCTGAAGCCGCACCTACCAGGAACTTTGGGGGTCATCCCCTTATTATTCTTGAGGATGCCGCAGCCACAGCATAAGGGCATTTTCCCTTAAACCCGGAAACAGCGCATTCCTGAAAAAGGCCGCTCACTCAGGCCCGAAAGCCCGACTTACTCTTTTTTCCTCTCCGCGTAGGTAAGAACCATGCCGCCGTCGAAGAGAAGGTCTCCGCCTACCAGATACCTTCCAAACCTTGAGAAACCCATTATGAAGAGATTTGCCACATCTATTGGGTCCATCATATCCTTTACACGCGAAAAACCCATCATCACATCCCTTACAACCTCATCATGGGTTATGCCCCTTTGCTCTGCCTGAGCCGGGATTTGCTTTAATGTGAGGGCGGTTTTCACAAAACCCGTGCTGACCGTAAATCCCCTTATCTTTCCACCTCCCTCCGCAGAGATGCTCTGGGCAAGGGCCCTCAGCGCGAACTTGGCTATGTTATAGCTTGGCTTATTGAGCGTGCAGATATGTGCGTGAACAGATGCCATATTGCCTATGGCCCCTGTCCCGTCGCCGCTCTTTTTGATGTGCGGGATGCTCAATTTTGAAAGATAAAAAGGGGCCCTTACCATAAGCCGCTGCATATAGTCGAACTTCTCCATGGGAAAGTTCTCTATAGAGTCAATGTGCTGGATGCCTGCGATGTTAGCAAGATACTTTATACTGCCGTTCCGCGCAGCCTCGCCTACCGCATTGACTATGTCATCATCCTTTGTCAGATCGGTCTTCACAAAGACCATTCTGCCGCCCATTTCCTCTGCAAGCCCTTTGGTCTTTCTGCCTTCCTCTTCATTAAAATCAAGGCCCACAACTGTCAGGCCGTTTGCCGCGGCAGCCACTGCCGTCGCCCTGCCTATCCCGGTACCGGCACCGCTTACAATACAGACGTTTTCCTTTGTAAAATGCTCATCTTCAAGAAAAAGAATGTCTTTTCTCTCAATCACAGGCTCTCTAATGTCCATTGCATCTTACTCCTTTCAAAACAGGAATCATTGCCGTCAATCATCTGTTGAATCCCATCAGAACCCGGTACATCCGCCAATCCCTTCTCAGGAGTCCCCTTTCGTGTCTCATCACAGGGCCGATGGATATCGAAACCGGAAACTCTCCGAGAGTTAAACTCCGATCTTTTGCCCTCTTAGCCGCTCGGCCGGGAAACGACTCAGTCAAGTGGAGCCGATCCAGGACATAAGCGTAACCTTACAGCCACATTTATAAAAGGATATTTGAAATTTGATTAGCCTATAGTCGCTGAAACCAAAAAGCAAGGTCATTCACGATGCTCGTCCTTCTACTGCAAGTTGATCCAGGTGAGAAGGTGACAGCGAATTTTCCCGTCGGTCCAGTGAAAATGGGATTGACATGAACATGACAGGAGGCCTTGCTCACTCGAAACTGCTTCTCTATCCTTGAGCGATCCAAAGAGGCTGCGACAATCTGCTCAGTAGCCGACGAGTTACTGTCGATGACGATTATGCTTTTACCCATAAATTAAGTCTCTGGCATGATAATAATGCTTTTGCGCCATGGGATTTCAGGAGAGTATGACGGTCTTCCTGATTGTCTTAAAAAAGACGCTGATGCGGCATGGTGGCCCCCTGCCGCGCAGGTCATGCCGAACCGAGGTTCTATGGAAAGTAGAAAAAATTGACAAAGCGTATCGATCGAGTTACTGTAAACCAATGGAGGTATCGATGAACACGGTAACCGTTTCTAGTAAATATCAGGTGGTCATACCCAAAGAAATTAGGGAAGATGTTGGCTTGAAAGTTGGAACAATTATGGAGATCGTCACATACGGCAATCGCATTGAATTGATTCCAATTCAACCCATATCGACATTAAAAGGAATTTTCAAGGGAATCAATACCGAAATGACGAGGGACGAAGATAGACTATGAATGTCATTGATTCATCCTGTTGGCTTGAATATTTTGCCGGGACTCATGTCGGTGATATGGTATCGGCAGCCATTGAAAAAACGACTTTTCTCTTTGTTCCAACAATCACTCTTTATGAAGTATTTAAGAAGCTTCTCCTTGAACTGGATGAAGACAAAGCACTTTTCGCAGTGGCGCACATGAAACAAGGAAATGTGGTAAAGCTGGATTCAGATTTAGCCATTTATGCAGCAAAGCTTGCTACACAATATAGAATTCCACTGGCCGACAGCATCATTTATGCAACCACCAGAAAATTCAACTGTCTACTGTGGACTCAAGACAAACATTTTCAAGGGTTACCTTCTGTCAAATATTTTGAAAAAGAATAATAATTATCAACAGAATGATCCGACAAGGTTTGGCTAACACTGTGGATTGGCTGTTGAAACATTAACCCGTTCGGTACGTACGTGGATATCGTTCTTGATCTGGAGGAGGCACACTGTCAGATGCTTATGCAGAAGCATCATTAACTGGGGGCTCTACCCAAGATCGGAGAGACACTGATAGAATATCTTGATATTCCGGTCATAATAGTCAAAATGTCCATAAAAAAGGGGGTGACCATGAAAAAAAGCATATCAGTGGCTGACGCGAAAGCCACATTCTCAGAATGCATTCGGTAAGTAGAGGCGGGATATTCTCTGCTCATCACCAGGCACGGAAAACCGGTTGCTGCCCTCGTGCGACCGGTGGATTTGGAACATCTCGAACGTCTAAGAAAAGCGGGGCCGCAAAGCGGCCTTGCAAGCATTTGCCATTTCTGAACTCTTACGGCCCCGGCCGGCAAGGAACTACGCCAATTGGCTCATGAAGGTTGCGCGCGAAGAGCAATTCACCCGTTCCAGTTGGCCCAGGTTCCATTGGAGGCCCATTACCCGGGCAGTCCCCTGAAGTAAACGCTCATGACAAAAGAATTTTGTCGCCCCCGCAAATGAAAATCCTCCTGCGGCTTTACACTTTGCGAGGTCGAGGATTTCCCTCCCCCCGCGCGGGGGAGGGTCGGGGTGGGGGGTGTATTTTCACGGTAAATTATGCTATGACTTTATGAGAAATACGGACTGATTTTCTATAGACAATCTCTGCCTCGTATAATTATTGTCGCAACACTCGATAATTGTAAGGAAAAACTGACTGCCTTCCTGCTCAATTTCAAGAATAACGGTAAATAGATCCTCCATCCTGCTCAAGGGGAAAGGGATACCTCGGTCGCTTTTTTCGTTTATATGTCTGTGTGAGCGCACCGAAAACCATATCTCCGTTCCGAATTCGGCGGCCGCTTTTTTCAGGCCCTCCAGCAGAGATTTTTCACAGTCCTCGAAATTTAGTCCATCTATGATAACTGCCTCAGGCTTAAATTCAAGTCTTTGAGTTAAGTTCTCAAGGTTTATGCGGAATCTTTCCGTATCAAAGCTCTGTTTAAGAAAAGCAAGGATTATTCTGTTCTTTTCCAGAATTTCCGCTGAGAGTGCCGCATCACCTTTGTTGCCTGCTGCATCC
>Ga0100396_1002406_pt1 | contig 12272 bp, 8 predicted proteins | sample CryGeymeta201520_FD_81551 | JGI IMG/M metagenome (GOLD analysis project Ga0100396, IMG submission 81551) | Groundwater microbial communities from Crystal Geyser aquifers in Utah, USA - Crystal Geyser metaG 2015-20 | ecosystem: Environmental > Aquatic > Deep subsurface > Groundwater | place: USA... | reverse complement strand
TTACTACTCAGCCTTTGTGGTGATGTCATTCCCGCAAGCTCTTAGCGGGAATCCAGCGGCGCTGCCAGCGGGAACCTGGATGCCCGATAGAAGCATTCGGGCATGACGGCTGAGTAGTTACGAGCAATTGCAGCAACGCTGCGCATCTACACAAATAGCGCAACCACCTGTTTCGTTCGGGGAAGTATCTGGTTTCGGAACGGGCTAGAACTTCGCGTCTTCGAGTATCTGGATTTTGTGGATCGGGAGCTTGTAGACTACCACTACGCGGTCTTCCAGGGTGAAGAGCGCATTCGCTGGTACGACCCGCAACCCCACCCGGAGCTCCCCGAGCTGGCGTGTACCTTTCCCCACCACCGCTCGGGTTTCTCCCAACCCGAAGGGTCTGGTGAGTATTTTTACGGCCGTTCCGCCGCGACCGGCGCCAGCCGCTCGTTCGCGTGCCCCTTGCGCCTGGCCGCGACCTCCCAGTCGAAGGTCGCGTTCGATGCACCCAAAGGAGCTCACTCCATGAAAGCTGTTCGCCTGGTCGAGATCGGCCGGCCGCTGGCCATGCAAGAAATCCCCGTGCCCGCGGTCGGCGCACGCGATGTCCTGGTGCGGATCAGGGCCGCGGGAATCTGCCATTCCGATGTCCACTACCGGGCCGGCGCGTCCTCCACAGGTCCGCTGCCGCAAACGCTGGGCCACGAAATCGCAGGGGTGGTCGAGGCGGTCGGCGAGGGGGTCACGCGTTTCCAACCGGGCGACCGGGTCTGCCTGCACTACCTGGTGACCTGCGGCCAGTGCCACTATTGCAGCCGCGGCAACGAGCAGTTCTGCGTCCAGGGACAGATGCTCGGCAAGGATCGCGACGGCGGCTACGCGGAGTATATCGCGGCGCCCGAGCGCGGGGTGATCCCGTTGCCGGCCGAGATTCCGTTCGAGCACGGTGCGATCATGATGTGCTCGTCCGCCACTTCGTTCCATGCGCTGCGCAAAACCCGGCTTCAACCCGGCGAAACGGTGGCCGTGTTCGGGGCCGGCGGGCTGGGCATGTCCGCGATCCAACTGGCCAAAGGCATGGGCGCGCTGGACGTGTTCGCGGTGGACATCAACCCGGCCAAGCTGGAGTTGGCCGAGCGCTACGGCGCGATCCCGGTGAACGCCGCGGCCGGCGACCCGGTCGCTGAGATCAAGCGGCTGACTGGCGGCAAGGGGGTGGACGTGGCGCTGGAGCTGATCGGATTGCCCGTGACTATGCGCCAGGCAGTCCTCGCGTTGGGGGTGATGGGGCGAGCCGGGCTGGCCGGCATCACCACCAGGCCGTTCGAGGTGTACTCTTACCGGGAGCTGCTGGGCAAGGAAGCGGAGATCATCGGCTGCTCCGATCATCTGATGCAGGAGCTGCCGTTGTTGATCGAGTTTGCCCGCCGGGGCATCCTGGACCTCTCGCACGTGGTCACCCGCACCGTGCCTCTGGCGGCCGACCCGATCAACGCGGTGATGGACGCGCTGGAGCAGTTCGGCGGTGACGTGCGGGCCGTCATCGTGCCATAGCCGCACCCGATCGGTTCTCCAAACAACAGAAGGACCCGCAGGGTTACAAACTGCCCTCGGGTCCTTCGCATTTGCGGTTCAGTCGAATGAAGAGGCGCCCTACCCCTGCCCCGGTTGATGACACGCGGTACAGGTGTCGTTGAGAAAACCAGCGTGATACGCCGGCGCAGGGATTCCCAGCGTCATATCTGGGGCGTGACAGATCTGACAATCCTGGTAGATTTCCTTCGTCATGCTGTGCGGCACGGGCTGCGGAATATCGACCGTCACCACGGTTTCGGCCGTCGGCGGCACGTGACAACTGGTACAACTGTCAACCGTGAAGCTGGCGTGATTGTCCGGATACGGCAGGAGCGCCCCAGGCCCGCCGTGACAAGATGCACATTCCTGGAAAGGGGCCTCGGTGATGCTGTGTGGGATCGGCTTGGGCCCACCCGCAGTTGGCGTTTCCTCCGCGGTCGGTGTGCCGCCGCCCACAGTCGCGGCCGGTTGGTGACACGCGGTGCACGTGTCAACCGTGAAACTGGCATGGTTTTCCGGGAACGGCTTCAGCTTGTCGAGCCCATGACACAGCGTGCAGTCCTGATAGGTCGCCTCGGTGATGCTGTGCGGGATCGCCTTGGGGCCACCCGCTGCCGGGGTCTCGCTCGCCGCGGGCGTGCTGGTCACTGGCGCCAATCCGTGACACGCGGTGCAAGTATCGACTGTGAAGCTGGCATGATTCTCCGGGAACGGTTTCAGCTTGTCGAGCCCATGACAGAGTGTGCAGTCCTGATAGGTCGCCTCGGTGCTGCTGTGCGGGATCGGCTTGGCGACGCTCACCACGGGCGCGGCCGCGCCCGCGCCCGGCTGATGGCACATCGTGCAGGTCGCGTTGGTCCGGCCGGCGTGAGTCTTCGGGAGCGGCGCCAGCGAGCCGGCCGCGCCGTGGCACAGATCACAAGTCTCCTTGCCCTCGACCGCGTGTGGGATGCGTCCTGCCTGCGTGGCGATGACTGCCATCTCTTCAGGGGTGCTGGGGCGATGGCAGATCTGACACGATGCGTTGGGCCGGTCCACGTGATCCGCGGGATAGGGCAAGGAGCCGTTTGCGAAATGGCAGTCGTGACACTGCTCCTGGCCCTCGACCGGATGCGGGATCACCGCGCCGATCTCCTGCGCGACCACGCTGGGTGTGGGCGCCGGCGTGGCTGGTAGGGGCGCAAAGGCCGGCACGGTCGTGGCGGGCAGCGTCGCGATGGCCGTGGTTTCAAATGTGGTGAACCAGTACAACCCGCCGATCAGCGTCACCGCCAGGGCCAGCGCCACCGGCAGAAAGACCCGCTCGCGGCGTTGGATCGCTCCAGGTGTGGGTTTGGGGCGGGTGTAACCCGCGTCGATCTGCGCCATCTCCTCGCCGTGTTCTTCGGTCATCTGGTGCGCGGTCATCTTGCCGGTGAACATGCTCTTGTTGAAGGTCTTCAGGTGTGCGTTGTAGAAGTGCCAGACGATGATGGCCAACGCGGCCAATACCGCCTCACCGCCGTGCGCAGCCTTGGCCGCCGGGATCACTTCGCCGGGCAACAGTTTGCTGACGAAAATCGGGTTCCACAACATGAAGCCGGTGAGCGCCATGACGATCCCACCCCACATCATAGCCCAGTACTCGGCCTTTTCAGCGAAGTTGTAGCGGGGCATCTTCGGGTGTTCTTTCGTCAGGCCCAGATTGTGGCGCAACACATCGATCGCGTCGACGATGTCCCGCGCGCCGGGCAGTAGACTGAGTTCCACCCGTTGTACCAGCACTTTGTGGGCCACGACGACGAAGTGATAGATCCCTTCCAGGATGAAAAGGAGCGCGGAAATGTGGTGGATCGTGCGAACCAGCTCGATACCCCCCATCACCTGGATCATCCATTCGGCCACGGCGTTCCCGGCAAACTTCTGCGGCAAGCCCGTCACACATAGCGCAGTGAAGGAAAGGATCAGCAGCGCGTGTTCGATACGCTGTGCCGGTACAAAACGGGGATAAGTCTTGTGCATCTGCTGTGCGTTGTCCTGCTTAGCCATGTCTCATGCCCCCTTGCGCCGGAAACGGTTGGCAACGCGGCGTGCTGCGTCCACCAGGACAAACAACGCCATCGCGCCGATGACCGCCGGGATCAGGATGCGGTAGAAGAGGTTGACATAGTACACCAGCGCATAGCGATCACGGCTGGGCTGGAAGTGGCCGACCCAGCTATCGGGGAAGTTCGCGCTGGCGTCCGGGTGGCACTTCTGGCACGTCACCAGGAGGTTCTGCTTCACTACAGTCGAATCGGCGCTCGTTACCTGCTTGATATCGTGAACCCCGTGGCAGTCGGTGCAGACGGCCTTGTTCGTCGGTTGATCGGGGGACTGCTTCTCGAACAGCATCACGGTCGTCCCGTGGAAATCCGCGACGTAGGTGTTGAAGACATCGGTCGAGATGCCATACTTGCGCATCAGGGCCGCATCGCCATGACACCCACCGCAGATATCGGGCGACTTGAGCCGAAATGCCGCGGTGGTCGGGTCTTCCTGGCGGTGGGTGCCGTGACAATCGGTGCACACCGGCACGTCGGGGTTGCTGTCCTGTGATAGCGCCGCGCCGTGCACACTGCCCGCGTATTGCTCGTAGATCGTGCTGTGGCACTTCTGGCAGGTCACCGAGATCTTCTGCCGCGGTTCGTGGGGCGACGTCACATCGTGTGCGCCGTGACAGTCGGTGCAGATGGCCGCCTGGCGATTCCCCCCCGCCAGGGCTCGCGCGTGGTTGCTGTCCAGGGTCTGATTATACTGCGCCTGGTGGCAGCTCTGGCATTGGGTATAGCGCTCCAACTGGAAACTGCGCCGATCACCGGCGGTCAGTTTGGGATGCGGATAGCCTGAAATGTTCGTATGGCAGGAGATACATGTCAGGCCAGCCTTGCCGTGGACCGAGGCTTGAAAGACGGCCGGATCCAGGGTCAAAGGCAGGAATTCCCCGCTGGCAAGCTCTACACCCAGACCCGGGTTTTTGTGGCAGCCCACACAACTCTGGTTTTCGCCCTGGGCCGCACTCGGCCCCGCCGCCACAGTGAGCAGGAAGAGCAACGCCAGGGCGCCGGTGAGGAACCAGCGCTGGTGTCGCAGGCGAAGGCAGGCAAGGGTCATAAACGATATCCTCCCAAGGGGTTCAGAACTGCGGCGCGCGAACGATCCGCGCCCTGTGACACGAAGCACATTATAACAGATTCGACCCGGCGCCTATATGACTTTCGTCATGATATAGGCGCGTAGTCTATTTGTAGAACTTATCACAAGTATGAGGGTAGGTCAATAGAGGTGCTCTGGCGCGATCAGGCGACCCGCTGACACCTGGCCTTCCGACACAGACACACTCCCAACGCGCACACCACCCCGGCCAGTAACAGCGCCCCCAGAGCGAGACGCTTTCGCTCACAGATTGTGAGAGGGCGAGTTCGCCGTGCCCACAATCCCGGACCGGCGCTCCTGCGCTCGAATTCCAGTGCAGGGTGCGCAGCAACCGGCTCGCTCGCCAGCCGACGTCTATGACTCGCCACCCCGGCGGCAACATGCGCCGCGGGGCCGACCGCCTCGCCACCGATTGTGATGAGGGGTGAGTGCGCCCACCTCGACTCGGTTTGGACCATGAGGCGCTCCTCCCCATAGCACAATCCCTGACTTGTGGGATTGATGTTATCGCCAGGCCAGGGACTGTCAGAAAAGGGGCGCCATAGGCGCCCCTCAAGCGTGCAAAGCGGGCGCATTCAGGGCTGAGTACGATGAAAATGCTGACTGTGTTCAACGCGGCTGTGATGAAATGCGCCCAAACTTTGTCCGTACTTTATCGCTTCACGGCCATAGCCACAATGACTTGCGTCATATTGCGCAACCGTTCGATGCAATTCGTGGGTCGATGGCAGATCGCGCCGACAGGACGTACGCATGCTCGTATCCTCTCAATAGATAGGGGCATCGCCATCACGTGCCTGGCACTTTTCGGAAGTGCCAGGCACGTTCGCCCCAGATTATTGAGAAGATACGCATGCTCTATGCAGCCAGAGCGGCCAGCCGCGCCCGTAAGCGCTCGCCGCGCGCATGTAGATCAGCCTGCTTGTCGCGCTCCCGTTGCACCACATCTGCCGGCGCGCGCTGGGCAAACGGGCCGGCCAGCAGGCTCTGGCTGCGGGCGATCTGCGCCTCTGTCTCGGCCAGCTCCTTGCGGAGCCGCCCCTGTTCCGCGTTCAGGTCCACCAGCCCGGACATGGGCAGGTAGGTGGTCACCGCGCCGGTCACCAGGGTCAGCGCCTGGGCGGGCGCGTCCAGCCGGCCGGCGATGCTGACCTGGTCCGGGTCCAGTCGGGCCAGTGAACAGAGGGTCTCGGCCTGCTCGCGCAGCAACGCCTCCTGATCACCGGCCGCGAATGCTGCGGCGATGGCCTGACCGGGCTTCACGGTGTATTCAGAACGCGCGTTGCGGATCGCCCGCACGATCTCCATGACCGTTGCCATGTCCGCGTCGGCTGCGGGATCGACCGGCCCCGGCGTGGGCCACGTCGCGATCATCAGCGCCGCTGGCCAATCTTGACCTCCGATCGCCTGCTTCAGGTAGCCCCAGGTCTCCTCCGTCACGTAGGGGATGAAGGGATGCAGCAGCCGCAGCGATGCGTCCAGCACCTTGACCAGGGTCGCCCGCGTGCGCGCCTGGGCGGCCGCGTCCCCGCGATACAGGGCGATCTTGCTGATCTCCAGATACCAGTCGCAGAACTCTCCCCAGAAGAACTCGTAGATCTGGCGGCCCGCCTCGCCGTACTGGAAACCGTCCATCAGCCGCGTCGCGTCGCTGATCGTCGCGGCGAGGCGGCTGAGGATCCAGCGCTCTGGTAGATCGGTAGATTGGTAAATTGGTAAGTTGGTAGATTGGTAGGTTGGTAGGTTGGTAGATTGGGAGATTGGTAGGTTGGGAGATTGGTAGGTTGGTAGGTTGGTTCTTGGTTCCTGCCCCCTGTCCCCTGACTCCTGATCCCCGAACTGCGACAGCACAAACCGCACCGCGTTCCAGATCTTGTTCGTGAAGTTCCGGTTGCCCTCCACGCGCTGGAGGCTCAGGTTCATATCGGTGCCAGCGGTGGTGCCGGTGAGCAGCGTGAAGCGCAGCGCGTCGGCGCCCATCGCCGGGATGCCGGCAGGGTATTGCGCTCTGATATAGTCGCCCAGCTCATCCGGCTGCGCGCCATCGAGCACCGCGATGGGGTCGAGCACGTTGCCGGTGGTCTTGGACATCTTGCGGCCCTGGTCGTCTCTGACGAGACCGTGCAGATAGACGGTCTCGAAAGGTATGTCGTTCGTGAAGACCAGGCCCTGCATGATCATGCGCGCCACCCAGAAAAACAGGATATCGTAGGCGGTCTCCATCACCGTCGTCGGGTAGAAGCGGCGCAGGTCGGGCGTGTCGTCGGGCCAGCCGAGCGTCGAGAAAGGCCACAGGCCGGAGCTGAACCACGTATCCAGCACGTCCGGGTCCTGCTCGATGCTGCTGGAGCCACACCGCTCGCAACGGGCCGGGTCTTCCTTCGCCACGGTCATACCCTTACAATCGGCGCAGTACCAGGCCGGGATGCGGTGGCCCCACCAGAGCTGCCGGCTGATGCACCAATCGCGGATGTTCTCCAGCCAGTTGTAGTACACCTTAGTGAAGCGCTCCGGGATGATCGTGATGCGGCCCGACCGCACTGCTTCCAGCCCCATGTCGGCCAGCGGTTTCATCTTGACGAACCATTGCGTGCTCACCATCGGTTCCACGATTTCGCCGCCGCGCTGCGAGCGCGGAATCTGCGTGCGATATGGCTCGGTCTTGATCGTCAGGCCCGCGGCTTTCATGTCGGCCCACAGCTTGCGGCGGCACTCGAAGCGATCCAGCCCCGCATAATCGGGGCCGGCATCGGCGCTCATCCGGGCATCTTTGTCCAGCACGTTGATGATCTGTAAGCCGTGCCGCTGGCCGATCTCGAAGTCGTTCGGGTCGTGCCCCGGCGTGATCTTCAACGCGCCGGTGCCGAACGCCATGTCCACGTAGGTGTCGTGGATGATCGGGATGGTGCGCTTGAGTATGGGCACCAGGCACGTCTTGCCGATCAGGTGGCGGTAGCGCTCGTCGTCGGGATGCACGGCCACCGCGGTGTCCCCCAGGATCGTCTCGGGCCGGGTGGTCGCCACGGGGATATAGCCTTGGCCGGGGCCGTCGGCCAGATCGGCGCCAGCGATGGGGTACTTGAAGTAGTACAGCGTCGCGTCCTCTTCGGTGTACTCCACCTCCAGATCGCTGACCGCGGTTTGCAGGCCCGGCGACCAGTTGATCAGGTACTCGCCACGATAGATCAGCCCCATGCGATAGAGACGCACGAACGCCTCGCGCACCGCGCGACTCAACCCATCGTCCAGGGTGAAGCGCTGGCGCTCCCAATCGCACGATGCGCCCAGCCGGCGCAGTTGGCGCACGATGTGATCACCATACTTCTCTTTCCAGGCCCAGGTGCGACGCAGGAACTCCTCGCGGCCGACCTGCTGGCGGCTGGTACCTTCCCGGAGCAGCATCTTTTCCACCTGAAGCTGGGTGGCGATTCCCGCATGGTCGTAGCCAGGGACCCACAGCGCCGCGTAGCCGCGCATTCGCTTGTAGCGGATCATCAGGTCTTCCAGCGAGACGAACATGGCGTGGCCCAGGTGCAGCTCGCCGGTGATGTTGGGCGGCGGGATGCTGATCACGAACGGCTCGGCATCGGCCGGCGCGATCTCCGGTTTGAAGAAGCCGGAACGCTCCCACCACTCGTAGATCCGGCGTTCGCTGGCGCTGGGGTCGTAGGCTTTGGGCATGTCGAAAGTGGGCATGGGGTTGTGTCTCCTCCAGGAAATTCGGGTTTAGGTATTGGGTAGTAGGTATTGGGTATTGAGTATTGGACTCGTGCTGTGGCCGGTCTGCGACCGAGCCATCCTTCTCGTCCGCCGTGGCGCCGCGCCCGACACGGCATACTGGCCTGGTTTTCAAGGGTGGTCGTTGGGATTCTCGGCGGACAGGCCTTCGGCGCGGGCCGCGGCGAGCAGGTTTTCGTCCGCGCTGACGAAGATGGGGGCCGGAAGGTCAGCCGCTATCGAATCGGCTCGCAACTCCAGCGCAGTTGCCAGGTGGACAGCGTCGTAGGCGCGCAGCGGATAGCGCAGGGCGAGTTGGCTCGCGTAGCCGAGAACAGCATTTGAGACTGCTAACAAGCCAAGTATCGTCTTCATTTCTATGGACGCACGCGCCACAAACCGCGCCAGCGCTGCGGCACCGATCCGGCCAGTTCGTCTGGCTCGAGTGAAAGCGCACACCGTTTCCACACTTCCCAGCTCGACAACCACGAAGCGGTGCTCATCCGTCTGGTCAAGTAGGCTATTGATCCACCAGCTACCTGGCTCTAGAAGATAACGCTTGGCAATTGCACTCGCATCAAGATAGTAAATCGTCATCAGCGTGGGCCTCGATCTTCGATAATCCAGTCAGACAGCGGTACGCCACGCAAGACCTCGCGCATTTCGTCCAGCGATGCAGGCTCGACCCCTTCAATGAATTGGTCTAGCCAATCGGTCTTGGCAAGCCAGCCTTCTTGATGCAGCATCCGGTCGAACTTCTCCACTTCTGTTTCTTCCTCAACCGACGACACCAGTTTGGCAGATAGCGTGTCTACCAAGACCTGATTCAACGAAACATCGTACTCGACCGCGCGTTCCTTGAGCACTTGATGCAGTGTTGCCGGCAGCCGGACGGTCAGTTTGACGGTTTCTTCAGTCATGTCACACCTCCCCGAATGCCACTATGGTGGCATGGTGGCATCATCATACACCCGAAGGCCGGCGGCGTCAACCTATCCCCCTGCCCCTTTCCTTCGCAGGGAAGGGGGAGAAGCATGGAAATAAAACGCGCCCCTCCGTCGCAAGGACGGAAGGGCGCTTCCGCGGTACCACCTTGGTTGACAGACTGGATGCTGGAAGCTAGAAGCTGGAAGCTAGATGCGGTCTGCCCACTCGGCGCGCTAACGGGCGAACCCGAGACGCTCTACCACCGGAACCCAGCTTCCAGTATCCAGCTTCAAGCGTCCAACTCCCCGGCGACTTTCGGCAGCGCTCACATCGGTTGGGGGCTCTCACCCGGTGACCCCCGCTCTCTGGCGACGGCGATGGGGCCCGCAATTGCCATGCCCCCCTGCCTACTCCTCCGGTTCAACGTCTTTCAATATAGGCCCTAACCCGTGAGATTCTTGCTTTCTGTACAAGGATTTTTCTATCAGCTTTCACCGCTTTGGTTCCGGCGTGACTGGATTAGGGCGATTATATGCCAGATGCTGAGAACTGTCAAGCGTCCGACGCCGCGCCTGGCCATTCCAAATGCGAGTTGGGGGTTGTGAGCAGGCATGATAGCATGCCCCAAATCGCGGATCAGTGGTATCCTCTCAAAAAGGCGGGGACAAATCTGCTCAAGCCGAGTCCGTGACTCGGCGGGCAAGCGGCGGATCACGGATCCGCCTTGAGCTGCCCCAGACTATTGAGAGGATACCCCATCACCGCCACATACGTCTCGTACGCCCGCCTTCCAAAGCACACGAAAACCACCTGCTCGATGGTCTCGGCCTGCTCCAGAAAGCGGCGCACCTCGGCCACGGCAATGCGCGTCGCCCGTCCGAGCGGGAAACCGTATACGCCCGTGCTGATCGCGGGGAAAGCGATGGAGTGAATGCCGTGCTCCACGGCCAACGCCAGGCTGTTGCGATAGCAACTCGCCAGCAACGCGTCCTCGCCATGATCGCCGCCGCGCCAGACCGGCCCCACGGTGTGGATCACCCACCGGGCCGACAGCCGGTAGCCCCTGGTCATCCTGGCCTCCCCGGTCGGACACCCACCCAACGTGCGGCATTCGGCCAACAGCTCCAGTCCGGCCGCCCGGTGGATCGCACCGTCCACCCCGCCGCCGCCCAACAACGAGCTATTCGCCGCGTTGACGATCGCATCCACCCGCTGTTGCGTAATATCGCCTTCGACGACTGAGATCCTGGCTGACATGGGCGCCTCCCGGCCCGCCACAAGAGACAAGTAAATCTTACTCGTTACTCGTTACTCATGACTCGTTAGATTTCATACCGCGCCTTGCGCTTTTGACGCAGCGTCTCGATCTCCGCGCGCTGCGCCTCGTAGCCCGGCCGGCCCAACAGCGCGTAGGCCCGATCCTTGCCGCCCTCCACGCCGGGCTGGTCAAAGGCATCGATGTTATACAGCTCCCCGCTGATGGCTGTGGCCATCTCCAACAGGTAGAAGAATTGGCCCAGAGTGAACGCGTTGAGCGCGGGCATCTTGAAGGTCGCGTTGGGCCGGCCGGCCGCGGCCAGCGCCAGCGCCGTCCCCTCCGCCTCGGCGGCCAGTAGTTCGTTGATCGTGTGCCCGCCCAGGTAGTCCACTGCGCTCTGGCCTGTGCGCCAGGCCGGGATCGGCAGCTCGCTGGCAAATTTCTCCACGGTGACAAAGGTGAAAATCTTGTCGTGCGGTCCCTCGATGTAAAGCTGGACCTGCGAATGCTGGTCGGTCGCACCCAACGCTTTGATCGGGGTCGGCCCGACATGGACGAGCTGGCCCTGATGGTCTTGCGCCTTGCCCAGGCTCTCGGCCCAGAGTTGCGCGTACCAATCGGCCACCGTTCGCAATCCCTGAGCGTACGGCATCATCACGCTGAGCGGCTTGCCGCGGCGGTAAGCCAGATGTTGGGTGAGCGCGTACATCAGCGCGGCGTTCTGCCACAGATAGGGCGTGGCGCTGATGCGGTCGGCGTAGGCCGCGCCGGCCAGCAACCCCCGGATGTCTATCCCCGCGACGGCCGCGGGCAGCAACCCCACCGCGCTCAGCACGGAAAACCGGCCGCCCACGCCATCGGGCACCATGAAACTCCGATAGCTTTCCTGATCCACCAACGGCCGCAGACTGCCCCTGGCAGCATCCGTGGTCGCGATGACGTGATCCGCATAACGCCCCTCGCCCAGCCGGTCGACCAGCAGTCCTCGCGTCCACAAGAACTGACTCATCGTTTCGGCCGTGCTGCCGGACTTGGTGATGACGTTGAAGCAGGTCTCGGCCGGATCCAGCACGTCCAGCAAAGCCAGCAACCAGTCCGGGTCGATGTTGTCCAGCACGTAGAGCCGCGGGCCGCCGCGCGCATCGTCGGGCAACTGGTTGTGATAGGGATGCAGCAGCGCGTCCTTCAACGCGATCGTGCCCAGCGCGGAGCCGCCGATCCCCAGCACGATGAAGTTCTTGAAACGCGCCCGCACGTCCGCGGCCATGGCCAGCAGGTCGTCCACCGGCTGATAGGGCAATCCCATCCAGCGCAGCCAGCCGGTGTCCCGCCTGGCTTGCACTGCCGCCAACGCGGCCAGCGCGGCCTCGGTCTCGCGCGCCAGCGCGGCCTCGGTGAAACCATGCGCCTCGCCGATCGTGTCTGCCATCAGGTTGTTGAAGTCGAACCGGATGCGCTGCGCGATCTGCCAGGCTGGATCGTCGTAATGTACCATAGAAAACCCCCATTGCATCTATCAGTTTCGGTTACTACTCAGCCTTTGTGGTGATGTCATTCCCGCAAGCTCTTAGCGGGAATCCAGCGGCGCTGCCAGCGGGAACCTGGATGCCCGATAGAAGCATTCGGGCATGACGGC
>Ga0100396_1002405_pt1 | contig 12277 bp, 13 predicted proteins | sample CryGeymeta201520_FD_81551 | JGI IMG/M metagenome (GOLD analysis project Ga0100396, IMG submission 81551) | Groundwater microbial communities from Crystal Geyser aquifers in Utah, USA - Crystal Geyser metaG 2015-20 | ecosystem: Environmental > Aquatic > Deep subsurface > Groundwater | place: USA... | reverse complement strand
GCCGATATTTTTTTGCACCTGGCCAATCACCCGAGCGGCATTATCCAAACGTTCATTGATAGCCCGGGACATCACTTGACTTGATTGTTGTTGACTTTTTAACCAATCTTTAAGGGTCTCATCGGGTTTGGTAGCTTCCTTAATTTCAGCCAGTCTTTTAAGAATTAAGGCCACGGCAATAATCAAAACTAGGATAATTAAAACAGTGAAAAGGTAAATCTGACCATTCATCTCTATTTATTTTAACACTCCACGAAGTATAATTAAACCGTGAACAAACTAGAAACAGCTAAGATTAAAAGAAGAAAAAACTTCTTGCCGGCTTTAATTTTAACTCTTCTTTTTTGGGGAGGATTAGGCTGGTTAGTTTATAACTTTCCTCCTGAAAATTTTTGGCTAATTATTTCTTTTTACCTTTTACTTTTCGTCGCTGTTTTTTTCACCACCGCTTTGTCTTTTGGTAATTCTAAGATTGGCCTTATTGCCGCTTGGTGGGTTCTTCTTTTTCTTCTCTTGCGCTATTTTAAAATCGGTAATCTTTTAAATCTTTCACTGTTAACCCTTATCTTTTCCTTGCTTGGTTTTTATCTTTACCGAGCTAAGAGTTAAATCTCTATTTGACAATCTTCAAAAGAGATGGTTTAATTAAATCAACTTTTTCTTCCTGTCCAATTTAAATAATTAAATTGCGATGCAAGTTTCCAGAAAAAAAATTAATCCAGCCGTCAAAAATCAAACTTATAATCTCCTGCATAAAGTTATTGCTGATATCAAGAATCCTGATGAGGCTAAAGAATTTTTGGATAGTTTTTTAGGAAAAAGTGAGCAGGAAATCATCGCCCGCCGCTTGAGCATTGCCTATCTTTTAAGCAAAGGCAAGACTTACAGTTTTATTAAAAAGAATTTGGCTGTTTCCAGCACCACGGTCGCTACCATTGCCAAACAAATTAACAAAGGCAAGGGGTTTAAGGTTGCTTTAGAGAAAATCCAGGCTGACGAATGGGCGGAAAAATGGGCTAAAAAGATTAATCAGATGTTTAAAAGACGTAAGCAATCCTAATAAGCGGACTTACGTCAGCCTCCTTCCAAAAGGAGGTTTTTTAGTTTAAAATGGAGAAAAGGTATGGATAATAAAGCTCATACATTTTATATAACAACACCAATTTATTATGTTAATGATATCCCACATGCCGGTCATGCTTATACAACTATTGCGGCTGATGTTTTGTCGCGCTATCAAAAAGGAATTTTAGGAGAAAAAAATGTTTTTTTTCTAACTGGAACCGATGAGCATGGAGCCAAAGTAGCTGAAGCAGCCCAAAAAGCCGGCAAAAAACCTAAAGAATTTTGCGACGAGGTTTCTCTAAGATTTAAAAAAACTTGGAAAGACTTAAATATTTCTAACGATTACTTTTTAAGAACTACTGATGAAAGACACATAAAAAAGGTTCAAGAAATTTTTCAGAAGATTTATGAAAATGGCAAAATTTATTCAGGCACCTATGAAGAACTCTATTGTGTTGGTTGCGAGAAATACTTAAAAGAAAAAGAGCTTGTTAATAACTGTTGCCCATTACACCCAAATCAAAAACTAATCAAACAAAAAGAGAAAAATTTTTTCTTCAAACTTAAGGATTATGAAAAAAAGCTTGTTGATTTAATCGATAGTAACAGATTAAAAATTTCACCACCCCCCCGAAAACATGAAATTTTAAGCAAAATAGCCTTAGGTCTAGAAGATATCTCTATTTCCAGAGAGGGAGTTGAATGGGGAATTCCTCTTCCTTCACCATGGGGGGAAGGACAAACTTTATGGGTGTGGACAGATGCTCTTTTTAATTATTACACTGCTACTCAATTCTTAGAAAACAAAAGTAAATTCTGGCCACCAGATATTCATTTAGTAGGCAAAGATATTCTTTGGTTTCATGCTGTCGTTTGGCCAGCATTACTTTTGGCCGCAGGGTTTAAAGAAGACAATCTTCCTAAAAAAATTTTTGCCCATGGTTTCTTCACTATTAATGGCCAAAAGATATCAAAATCCTTGGGAAATGTTATTTCACCAGAAGAATTAATTAAAGAATTTGGGGTTGACGGGGCTAGATATCTTCTTCTTTCAGAATTTCCTTTTGGAGTTGATGGTGATATTTCCATTAAAAAATTTGAAGCTAGATACAACGCTGATTTGGCTAATGGCTTAGGCAACTTGGTAGCTCGAGTTGCTAAACTCTGTGAAAAAGCTAATTTTAAACTTAGCAAAAATAAAAAATTTAATGGACTTTCATTATCTGATAAGACAAAAGTTGCCCTGTTTTTAAATGATTGTCAATTTGATCAGGCTTTAAAATTCATTTGGGAGAAAATTTCTGAAGCTGATCATTTTTTGGATGAAAACAAACCTTGGTTACTTAGTGATGACAAATTAAATGGGGTTTTAAATAACTTAGTTAACAAAATCAAAGAAATCACTACTCTTCTTCAGCCTTTCCTGCCTGAGACAGCGGAAAAAATTCAGAAACAATTTCAGGGACCGAAAATTAAATTTGAAAAGCCGCTTTTCCCACGAATTAAATAATGAAAATAGGCACTACATTTTCTTATCGAGAAGCTAATTTTCTCGGCTTAAATTGGCAAGAGACACTAGAGAATACTCTAAAACTTAATCTTGATCCTATTAGAATTGGCAGTTACTGGAATGATATTGAAATCAAACCAAATAAATATGACTTTTCTATTCTTGACGAGATCATCGCAAAAATCAAAAAATGTGGGACTGAAATTGTTTTAGAAATCGGCCTTAAATCTCCACGCTGGCCTGAATTTTATCTGCCCAAATGGATAGAAGAAAAAATAAAAATAAGAAATAGAGAAATCATTGATGATTTTTGCCTTACTCAATCTCTTTTTAAGTTTATTGAAAAGACTGTTAAACGCTATGAGAAAATTAAAAACATTCGCTGGATAAATTTAGAAAATGAACCGCTAAACTTTTCAGGGCCAAAATTTATAAGAATCAGCCCAAAAATTCTGAAAAAAGAAGTTTTATTACTTAAAGATATTTCCCAAAAACCATTCATCTTAAATTCCTGGTTAGAAATATCGCCTCAGAGAAGAATTAAAAGAAATCTTTTACTTAGAGAAAATTCTCTTAATAACTGTCTAAAATTAGGCCATATTCTAGGCCTTTCTGTCTATCCAAAATATCCGGGTCAACCAGAGATTAGAAAGAAAGATTGGCAAGTCTTAAAAAAAATCCTTAAAGAAACTCAAAAAGCTAAAAAAGAAGCCTGGGTTACCGAACTTCAAGCCGAACCTTGGGAAAAAGAGGGAAGCAAAAATTTTAAAGATCCCTTTGCCAATAAATCATGTAATCCAGATATTTTGAAAAATAGCTTTGGTATTCTTAAAGAGATCGGCTTTAAAACAATTCTTCTTTGGGGAAGTGAATTCTGGTATCGTTGCTATAAAGAAAAAAATGATTATTGGTATAAAGTGGTAAAAGAAATTATTAAAAATGCTGATTGATACCCACGCTCACCTGAATTTTCCTCATTATCAAGATGATCTTGATGAAGTTATTAATCGCTCTCTTGAAAATGGCGTCAAAAAAATTATTTGTGTTAGCAGCAATCTCGCTGATTCGGCCAAAGCTATTGAGATTGCGAAAAAGTATCCTGATATTATTTATGCCGCGGTTGGTATTCATCCTCATCAAACTGATCTTCAAGAAAAAGTATCAGTCAAAGAACAAATCGAAAAATTAAAAGAATTGGCTAAGAAAAAAGAAGTTGTGGCTATTGGTGAATGTGGATTAGATTTTTCACTTGTCTCGCCAGCTGGCGGACCGGCCCCGCCAATGGAAAAAGACCGGCCGGAAAAAGAGCAAATTTTTCTTTTTAAAAAACAAATTGAAATCGCTTTGAATTTAGATTTACCGATTTTAGTTCATTCCCGCAAGGCTTTACCTCAAGTTTTAAAAATACTCCACTCTTTCAAAAATAAACAAAGTTTGTTACTTCGTAATAAACTTACCGGTGTTTTTCATTGCTATTCTGGAGGTAAAAGCGATATCAAAAAGATTGAAGAGCTTGGCTTTTATTTTGGTTTGGACGGCAATTTAACTTATGACCTTGGTTTACAAAATGTCGTCAAAGAAATCCCTTTAGAAAAGATTCTTTTGGAAACCGACTGTCCCTTTCTCTCTCCAGAACCTTTTCGCGGCTTGAGAAATGAACCTAAAAATGTTAGAATGATAGCTGAATTTTTAGCACAGACAAAAGGGATTACCCTTAAAAAAGCGGCTCAGGTAAGCACCCAAAACGCCCAAAATTTACTCAAAATTTAAACTTTTTGTGATAAACTAAGTAAGAAGAGAAGAATGAAGAAATTCATTGCCAACCACGAACGTTTAACTCAAAGAAGCTTGGAAATGCTGCCCGGAACCCTAACCTGGGTTTTGATTCTTTTCCCTCTTTGGGGAGCTTTTTTTATTCCTAAGATTGTCGCTTATTTCACCATTGCCTTTTTAGTTTATTGGCTTTACCGTTCCTGCCAAAGCGCTATTCTCGGCATTAAAGGCTATCTTAAAATCAGGCATTCCGAAAAAACTAACTGGAGAAAAAAGTATCTTCAGGACAAAGATAAAAATTCCCTTCCGTGGGATCAAATTAAACATGTTGTTCTCATCCCCAACTGCAATGAATCAGTGACCATTCTGGAAAAAACTCTGGAAACCTTAGCCAACCAAAAAGACATTAACCTCAAGCAAATGGTCATTGTTCTGGGGATTGAAGAAAGAGCTACTAATCATCACGAAAAAGCGGCTCAATTACTAGAACAATTTAAAGATAAATTTGGCTATCTGACAGCCATTTTTCATCCCGACGGCATTGTCGGCGAAGTCAGGGGGAAAGCTTCCAATCAAGCTTGGACAGCGAAAATCATCAAAGAAATCTTAGTTAACCAGCAGCAAAACGATATTAAAAAAATCACCGTTACCAGCTGTGATGCTGACGCTCATTTTCATCCCCAATACTTTTCTGCTTTAACTTATTATTTCGCCCTTAATCCTCAACGTTATTATCGCTTTTGGCAATCGCCCATCTGCTGGCATAATAATTATTGGAAAGTTCCAGCCCTAATCAGAATTACCGGAACTCTCAGTAATTCCGGCTATTTGGCCAGCATTCAGGAACCAGACGGCTTGTTTTTTAACTACTCCAGCTATTCTACTTCACTCTATCTCTTAGATAAGGTCGGTTATTGGGACGTGGACATTATCCCTGAAGACTGGCATATTTTCCTCCAGTCATTTTTCCATGAGGGGGGCAAGGTGGAAGTTGAACCTATCTTTCTGCCGACAAGTATTGATGCCCCTGAGGGTAAAACCTATTTTAGCGCTTTGAAAAGCCGCTACGAACAGTGCAAGCGCCATGCTTGGGGGGCGACTGACATTCCTTACGCGATTAAACAGGCGATTAATCATCCGGAAATTTCTCTTTTAACCCGCCTTTTTCGGGTTTACAAAGTCGTTGAAACCCATTTAATTTGGTCAACCAACTGGTTTATCTTAACTCTCGGCGCTTGGCTACCGGCTTTTATCAATCCCTTTTTCAAACAAACAGCTTTGAGTTATAATTTACCTAAGATCTCTCAGTGGATTTTAACCGGCTGTTTGGTTTTTTTACTGGTGATGATTCTCATTGATAGGGCGATTCGTCCCAAAGTAGCCAAACAGGATTTAAGGCGCTGGTTTGGTTTATGGGAAACAATTCAATGGGTTTTAATGCCGATTGCCGCCCTATTTATGTCGGTTTTACCGGCCATTGATTCTCAAACACGTTTAATGCTTGGCAAAAGGCTTGAATACCGGATAACGGAAAAATTATAAGGTTTTTAAAATGAGGGAAAAAACTACCCGTCATAAGCAACCCAAAAAGGAAAACTTTTTTTACTCTCACTGGTGGCTGATTCTTCTTTTCTTGGTCTTATTACTGAGAATTCCCTTGCTCTTTGAGCCTTTTACTTACGCTGACGAAGGAATTTATCTAACTTTAGGGCAAGCCTTAAGAAAAGGCCTTGTCCTTTACCGTGATATTCACGACAACAAACCGCCCTTACTTTATCTTGTCGCTGCTTTAACCGGTTCTTTCTCTGTGTATCGCCTGGTTTATTTCCTCTGGGGCTTGGCCACCATTGGCGTTTTTTATCGATTGGCGGCAATTTTGTTCCTCAAAAACCAAAAGGCCATCATCACCAGTACCAGTCTTTTTGCCGTTCTCACCAGCCTGCCGATGTTTGAAGGCAATATCGCCAATGCTGAAAATTTTATGCTTTTGCCTATTCTGGCTGGCTTTTATTTAATCTTTAAATTCCTAAACCAACCGACTGCTAAAGCCAAATTTTCTTGGCCTTGGTTTACGGCCGGCCTGCTTTTCTCCATGGCTGTTCTTTTTAAAATCCCAGCTCTTTTTGACTTTTTAGCCGCTTTAATGATCTGTCTCCTGCTAATTGAAACCAAAACGATTAAAACCATCATCTTTCATCTTTTTTCCTTAATGATTGGTTTTCTCACCCCTCTTTTTTCCACCTTTGTCTTTTTTGGCCTAAAACAAGCCCTGGGACAGTACCTAACCGCGGCTTTCTCCCAAAACCTCCCTTATCTTTCCTCTTGGGGAAATTCAGCCGTAGAAATCAGTGGTTTTTCCTTATCATTCATTTTCAGACTTTTATTTCTGACCCTTCTTTTAATTATTCTTTTTATTTTTCGCCAGAAGCTGAGTTTAGCCTTTAAAATCATCATCATCTGGTTTTCTACTTCGGCTTTTGCCGCTCTTTTATCAATACGTCCTTATCCTCATTATCTTCTGCAAATTTTACCCTCTTTCTCTCTGTCTTTTGGTTTAATTTTCTTAAAGGAAAACAAATTGGTTAAAGTTATTCCTCTTATTCTTTTATTATTTTTTATCTTCATCTTTAAGTTTTTTAATTTCTGGTACTATCCCAATTGGGCCTACTTTAAAAATTTTTACCAATATGCTTTAAAAATAGAAAACAAGCAGAATTATCTTGCTTATTTCGGCCCACAAACCAAAAGTCTTTACCAAACCGCTGATTTTATCCGCACCCACACCTCGCCAGAAGAAAAAATCTTTATCTGGGGCAATCAACCCTCAATTTACGCTTTAGCCCGTAGATTGCCAGTCGGCCGCTACACTGTCGCTTACCATATTATCGATTTCAAGGCCCAAACAGAAACCCTTAATGTTCTTCGTTTTCAACCGCCACGCTGGCTAATCGTCAGCCAAGATGAAAACCAGGCTTTTCCCCAATTAGAAGATTTTATTAATGATGATTATCTGCTTTTCCAAAAATACGGTCAGCTTCAGATTTTTTATCGTCTCCCCAAAATCTCTCAATTGTGATAAAATCCATCTTAAACCAAGGTTATGCCATTAATTTCTTTCCCCACAAATCAGGGCCTCAAGAAAATTTCACAATTAGCCTTTGTTCTTTGGCTAGGTGAATTACTTTTAATTATCTTCGGCTGGAAGTTTTTTCCTCCAGAGATACCTCTTTTTTATTCTCGGCCATGGGGGCAAGAACAGCTGGCCAAACCGCTGGTGTTATTTATCTTACCTGGCCTAGGTTTAATTATTTTTTTTCTTAACTCATTGATTTCAAACTTAGCCTCTAAAGAAGAGCATCTCATGAAGCAAATTTTAGCGATGGCTTTTTTGGTTTTTAATTTTTTATCGTTAATCACTTTAATTCAAATTATGCGCCTGGTAATTTAAATGATTTTAAGCCAATTGATCATCTTTCCTTTAGCAGTTGCCTTTTCCATCGCTTTAATCGTCACGCCTTTAACGATTAAGTTAGCTTGGAAATGGGGATTAATTGATGACCCTCAAAAAAGGAAACATCCAGCCAAGCTTCACCAAAAACCCATCCCCAGAGCCGGCGTCATTCCTGTTTGGCTGGCGGTAGTTGTCGCCAGTTTAGTTTTTCTGCCAGTGGACAAATATGTTTTGTCAATTTTAGGAGGAGCAACTCTTCTTTTGATTTTAGGTCTTCTGGATGACAAATATGACCTTAATCCCTATCTACGTTTGATTGGCTGTTTTTTGGCAGCCAGCCTTGTCGTCGGCGCCGGTATCCGGATTTTCTTTGTCACCAATCCCTTTGGCCAAGGGCTTATCCAGTTTAACCAGCTTATCGCCATTGCCTTAGCTCTTTTGTGGATTACTTTTTTAGCCAATATTACCAACTGGTCAAGCGGCTTTGATGGCCAACTCCCAGGGATGGTGGTCATCGCCGCCTTAACGATTACTTTTTTAAGTTTCCGTTTCTCAGCTGACATCACCCAATGGCCAGTGACCATTCTGGCCGCCATTACCGCTGGGGCCTATCTGGGTTTTTTGCCTTATAATTTCTACCCGCAAAAAATTATGCCGGGTTATGGTGGCGGTATTTTGGCTGGTTTTCTTTTAGCTGTTTTGGCCATTTTATCAACAGCCAAAATCGGCACGACACTGGTTGTTTTAGGCATTCCTCTAATTGATGCCCTTTATGTCATTATCCGCCGCCTGTTAACAGGCCGCTCACCGGTTTGGGGCGATCGCGGCCATCTTCATCATAAACTTTTAGATAATTGGGGCTGGAGTAAGAGAAAAACGGCTCTTTTTTATTGGGGAGTGACGGCTTTCTTGGGAATTCTGGCTTTGAATTTGCGTAGCCTTCAGAAATTTTATACAATTGTCATGTTAGTCGTTATTATCGGCAGTTTGCTTTTATGGTTCAATTTATTATCAGTTTGGTTCGGTCGATCCGGCCGAGGCAAACCCTCAAAAACCTAAGTCTTTTAGCCCCGTTGATTTTTTCCGGTCTGCTTTTTACTGGTAATTATTTTTTAATTACCATCTGGGCAATAATTATCTTTAGCCTTATTACCTCTTCACTTTATCTTATTAATGATATTGTCGATTTGCCACGAGATCGTCTTCATCCCATAAAAAAAAATAGACCGATTGCTTCCGGCAAGCTACCAATTCCCGCGGCTCTTTTTATCGCCATTCTGGGTATTTTCCTTTCTCTTTCTCTTTCTCTTAGTTTAGGTTTTTTCTTTTTCATTAGTATTTTGTCTTACTTAATAATTCAAATTAGCTATAATTTTTGGTTAAAAAACATTATTGTCTTTGATGTTTTGATTATTGCCAGTGGCTTTATCTTAAGAGTTTACGCTGGAGCTTTTGCCATTAACGTTCATATGAATGTTTGGTTTCTTCTCTGTGTTGTTTCTTTGGCTTTGTTCCTCGCCGTGGGAAAAAGAAGAGCGGAACTGGCTTTTCTACAAGAAACAGCGCCACAACATCGCCAAACCTTAACTTTCTACAGCAATGATTTACTTGATGCTTATTTATCAATGTTTGCCAACTCAACTTGGTTGGTTTACGCTCTTTTCACTTTCTTTGCCCCACCAGCTATTGCCGGTACAGCTCCACTTTTAGCCAAGCTGCCCTTAACCGTCGCAGGGATTAGTAAGTGGCTGATGGCCACTGTTCCTTTTGTTATTTACGGCATCATGCGCTATATAAGTATTGTTTATCAGGGTGAAAAAGCCGAGTCACCAGAGAAAGTTCTTTTGTCAGACAAACCTCTTTTAGTCACAGTTATTCTCTGGGCTCTTTTAGTTGTTTTTATCCTTTACGGAGTTAAAGCTTAAATTTGGTTGTCAAGCGTGGTGCTCTTCTTCCTCTGCGGCCATCGCCTCCGCTTTGGTTTTATGAATTGTTCCTTCCGGATGATTTGGCGGCGAATAAATGGTGTAGAGTTTTAATTCTTCACTGGCCGAAGAGTTAATGAGATTATGCTCAGTTCCAGCCGGAACAATAATCGCTGTGCCATCTTTGATTTCATGTTCTTCGCCGTTCATAATCACCTTGCCTTGTCCTTTCTCAACGCGAAAGAACTGGTCCACAGTCTGGTGAACTTCCATGCCAATTTCTTCATTTGGCAATAAAGACATCACTACCAATTGGGCATATTTGCCAGTAAAGAGAACCTCGCGAAAAAAAGAATTAGCTTCGGTTTTTTGTTCAATATCATCAACATATCCAATCATTGTTTATTCACCCCCTTCTTTTAAGAATTATTTTTATTATAAAGAATTTTGGTGGTTTGGTAAATAAAGGAAGTAAGAATTAAAAATAGAAGGAAATTTACTTAACTAAATCAACATAAACGCCGGAAACCCAGCCTTCTTCGTCCTTTTTATATTCAATTTTCAGCCAGCCGTCTTTTTCTTCATCTAAATAGGGGTACATTTCTCCGGGTTTAATTTGAGCGGTTTCGGTGGCTGAAGTTGAAGGCCCCATTCTGACTCGTAAAAAGCCCGTGGGGGTGTCTTTAACCTTGACATAAGGCTTAGCCGGAGGCGTGGCTTGAGCTTTAGGTGTTGGGGTGGTTTCAGCTTCTTCTTCAGTTGCACCACTAGGAGTGGCTTCTTCAATACCTTCCATTGTCTGCGCCAGCTTAACATTAACAATCAGTTTGTAACCGCCAATGGTGTGAGCAGAAACTGTTTTTTCCTCATAGCCAGAGCTACTGATGGTAATCTGGTAATCAGCTGGAGCTAAATCTTCAAGGCTTAGGGGAGTGAATCCTTTGGGTTCGCCATTAAGTTTAACCACGGCCTGGTCAGGGATGGAAATAACGGCCAAAGAAGATTGGTCTTTACGGCCAGCTTTTTCCAGAGTAATCATCTCTGAGGATGACTCGGCTTCATTAACGGCAAAAGTCCGTTTAATTGAAGTCAAAATACCTGGTAATAAATTTACTTTGCCTTCCCAGGAAGTTAAATTTCCTTCGGTTGACTCGGGCACTAATTTAACGGTATGTTCACCGGCTTTAATTTTGTCATCAAAATAGGGGGTAATGCCAGCCTGAGTCCCATCAAGAAAAACAGTAGCTGTCGGAGTCGTGGAAATTTGAAGAGCCCCTGGGCCTTGGCGACCGAAGAATTTACTTTTAATAATTAAACCAACCAGAACTAACGCCAAGACAATAACGATGATGATAATCCCCTTGGTCTTCATGTGTAAAATTAGAATATCATAATTTGTCAAAAAGAGCAAGGAATGTTAAAATTGATTTCACACGGTGCGGTGGCGAAGTGGAAACGCTGAAGTCTGCAAAACTTCGATGCGCGGGTTCGATTCCCGCCCGCACCTCTAAGAAACCTTGACAAAATTACCTGAAAAGTTTATAAATCAAATAACTCCTGCCTTCTTAAGAATTTATCATGTCAAAAGGAAAAGAAATTGAAAACCAAAAGCCATTTGACCTTCCCGCAGAGCTACTTAGATTGGGAAATAAAAGGGCAGAAATCAAAGCTGAACAAGGTGTTGTCTCCAAAGCGTTAACATTTCTTGAAAATCTCCAAAAAGAAGAAACAGATATCTTAAAACCCATCCAAAAAAAAATAAGAGCAGGTGAAGCCAGCACCGGTGATAAAATCAAAGACTTTTGTCTTGTCTGCTTTAAGGGAGATGCTGAAAAAGAAACCCAACAAACCCAACTCTATAATTTAGAAGCTCAACTAGATCAACATAAGGGTGAATTTGTTTTATTAAAAACAATTAAAAGTGAAAAACATGGTTATATAGACTTCAATCTTGACTCAAAACCACATCCAGAACTGTATCATTGGGAGGAAGAACTTCAGATAGGAATTATCAGCAAAGAAATTCCGTTAGATGTAGATTTGAAAAATTACAGTGTGATCATTGCCCCGGAAAAACATTGTAGTCTTACTGGAAATTGGCAATTCTCAAAGACAGGGGAATCAAAATCAACTCTTATCAACAAGCCTCTATCAATTTCCTGGAATGAACTAACTAAACTTGGGAAATCACTTGAATCTGTCTATTCGGGTCAACCTCGTATATTCAAGTCAATCTATCCAACAGAGGAACAAATTAAAAGTCAAGGAATCGAAGACCTTGCCGTGGAAATTATCATTGGCGACAAAAGAGTGTTAGATTACTTAAAATATAACCAAAATATTTATCCTGAAGTAGCTAAACAACTAGGAAGAAGGGTATTAAAACAAGGGTATAGAGGGTATAAGGGGTATAGATAAAAAATCAATAAGTTTCCAAAACTTGACTTTTTAAGAAATTTTTGGTACTATCTTGACAGATCCTCCTATCGTAGGAGGATTTTTTTGTGGGCTAAATAAACCCACAAAATGACTTATAAAATTTTTAAAAAATCT
>Ga0100396_1002391_pt1 | contig 12323 bp, 4 predicted proteins | sample CryGeymeta201520_FD_81551 | JGI IMG/M metagenome (GOLD analysis project Ga0100396, IMG submission 81551) | Groundwater microbial communities from Crystal Geyser aquifers in Utah, USA - Crystal Geyser metaG 2015-20 | ecosystem: Environmental > Aquatic > Deep subsurface > Groundwater | place: USA... | reverse complement strand
TCTGCCCGCTGTCGTCCACGAAGTATATCTCGTCGCTGTCGGCGAAGAGGCCGCCGTCGGCGCTGGTGGCGGTGCGGCTGTCCGTCGTGACGGTGCTCCAACTGGCGTCCATCGCCGGGTCGGGGGCGCCGTACAGCTCGATGTGGTTGTCCGAGCCGGCCAGCGTGCAGCGGGTGAGTTTCGCCGTGCTGACGCGGTCCATGGCGAGGGCATGGGAGGTGAAGTCGTAGATCAACACCCGCTCCAGGACGATCTTCCTGGCCGGGTCGTCGTAGCCACCCACGCCGGCGTTGGCCAGGTACACGGCGTCGTTGGCGTTGCGGAGGGTGAGCTGCTTGAGCGTGACCCCGGTGGCATTTTGGATCGTGACGGCGACGCCGCCGGCCCCGTCCACGAAGACCGCGTCGGGGTGGACGCCGGAGATGGTCAGGTTGTTCACGCCGTCCACGGTGAAACTGGTGTAGACGCCCGGTTGCACGTTGATGGTGGCCCCGGCCCCGGCCGCGTTCACTGCGTCCTGGATGCTGGCGTAACACGGTGTGCCACCCTTGCAGGTCCCGTCGTCGTTCACATAACGGTTTGTTGTTGTTTGTAGTAACGACCCTTCGGCACCGCTCAGGGCATGCTTTAGTCGTTCAGAGCGACTGAAGTCGCTACTACGAACTGCCACCGGCAGCGCCGACGGGTCAACGTGGGACAGCTTGCCATAGTTCAGCGCGGCCATCGCCCCCATGCCCAGGGTGCCCGGCACCAGCAGCAGGTCGGAGGAGCCGTCGGCGTTGAGGTCGGCCCCGGCCGGGTAGAGGGTGGAGGCGCCCGCTCGCACGTCGGTGAGCGTGGCCTTGACCGCGGCGGTGTCCTTGCCCAAGACCAGGTAGGCGTCGCCGTCGGCGTTGCCGACCAGGATGTCCGCCCGGCCGTCGTCGTCCACATCGCCGGGCGCGGCCAGGAAGCCGGAGGCGGCGGGGGTGAAGTCGAGGGCCTGGGTGGCCCAGTTGCGGCCGGCGTTGCCAAAGACCAGCTTGGGTTGGCTGCCGTCGGCGTAGATGAAGTCGGCCCGGCCGTCGCCGTTCACATCGCCCAGCGCGGCCACTTGCGCCTGGCCGGTGGCGCTGCCAAACGCAGCGATGGCGTCGTCAGCCAGGGTCAGGGTCTCGTGCGGCTGGCCGCTTCCGGCGGCAAAGCTATCCCGCCCTGCAAACAGGTGCACGGTGTTGCCATCGACGATCACGAATTCGTCGTAATCATCGCCATCCATAGCGCCCACCCCGCGCACACCGGCGCCAGCCGCGTCGACGTCGATCACGACGGCGGTTTTTTCATCCAGGGGAACGGTCTCCCACCAGGGATTTCCCTGCCCCAGCAGCAGGTAGGCTTTGCCCGTCCCCGCCATGGCGAAAAGCAGGTCGTTCAGGCCATCGCCGTTGACATCGCCCGCCGCAGCCAGCGCGTGCAGGGTGCCCAGGCCGGATAGGTCGATGAGGGACCAGTAGGGGTAGCGGGGGCCATCCAGGGTCTGCTCGCGCCCCAGGGGGCTGGGCTGGCCGAAAACGAGAAAGGCGCGGGCGTTTTTCGCGTCGCCAATCAGTAGATCGTCGAAGCCGTCGCCGTTGACGTCGCCGAGCGGGGCCAGCAGGTCGCCGAGGCCGGCGTGGCTCTTGCCCACGAAGGAGGTAGGGCTATTGGCCAGCAGCTCGGAGTCGAACGGCACGGGCCAGCCGCCGGCGCGGCCATAGACGAGCGTCACCTCGCCTTTTCCGTCGACCGCGGCAGGCAGTCCCATCGCCATGTCAGCCAGGCGGTCGCCGTTGAAATCGCCCGCCCAGGCCATGCGCACGCCGTCGTCGTCATCGGTGATGGAGGATAACTCCAGCCAGATGGTGGCGTCGTTCAGGCCGTCCAGGTCGCCGACCAGCTCGGTGGGGCGGCTGGGTTGGGGCACGCGGCCGGCGTCGTTGGCCACGCCATAGAGATCGAGGGCCTGGTTGACCGGCACGGCGGGGGGCAGGTCTTGCAGATAGCTGCGGTCGGTCAGCTCTGAGGTTGGCGGCACCACGTCCACGATGATGGTGCGGCGCAGCGCCTCGCTGCGGTTCCCCGCCTGGTCAATGGCGCGCACCTCCACGGTGTGCTCGCCCTGCGCCGATTCCTGGCTCGATAGTCTCCACTCCGTGCTCCAGTCGGCCGTGAGAGGCGCTCCACCTTCTGCCCAGACCTCGCGCCAGGGCCGGCCATCGGTGCTGACCTGCACCCGCGTCAGGCCGGAAAGGTTGTCGTTGGCGTCCCCCTCCAGGGTAATGGAAATCACGTCGCTGCTCTGGCTGGTCACCACTGCGCCCTCTTGCAAGGCCAGAGTGGCTTCGGGAGCGGTGTTGTCCACCATCACATTCACCGTGGCGGAGGAGCCGGTGCGCTTGAGATAGTCGTGAGCGCGGGCTTGCAGGGCGTAGTTGCCGTCGGCCGGCAGCTCCCAGGTATAAGCCCAGGGGCTGATCCGCTCCGCGCTTACCCACCCCGCGCCAGGCAGGTTGACTTCCACACTGGTGACCCAACTGGTTTCGTCGCTGGCCGATCCGCCGATGACGTAGTGGCTGATGCCGCCGCCCAACAGGGCCCCGTCGGATGGCGCGGTGATGGCCACCTCGGGGTCCTCCAGGTCTACGATGACCGTGACCTGGTCGGTGATGTCCTGCTCTTCACCGCCGACCTGGAAAGGCAGGTGAACAGAGATCTCATCAGAGGTTGAGACGATGAGATTGGCAACCGTGGCGGTGACGGTAGTGTTGACGATCTGATACTCCAGGAGCGCGTGTTGGCCGGCAAAGGACCACTCTAGCCCATTGCAGGAAGCCGTCGCCTGGGTGGGGGGATGGCGGTCGCCGCTCAGGGTGGCTTCGTACTGGACATCCGTGACGAAGTCGGGCAGGCACAGCGTCAATGTTGAGGTGACGGGACGTGGACCAGTGTTGTCAAGCGTCAGGTGCATCGTCACCGTGTTGTCCAACGCCACGTAGACGCCAACCGCGCCGTTGGGGCTTTCGGACAGCGGATCGGCCTCCAGGGTCAGGTGCGGCGCATCGTTGTAGGCATAGGGGCTGGCGGCTTCGTTGCGCTCGCTTCGATCGTTCAGCCCGTCGCCGTCGGCATCGGCGACCAGCGGGTTGGAGAAGACCCACGCGGTTCTGCTCCGCAGGGTTACGGCCCAGCCGCCCGCCCAGTCGCTGGCAGTCTGGTGAAAGACCTCGTCACCATCTGTCAAGCCGTCGTCGTCCGAGTCTTTGGCGTTGATCTGGGTGCCGATGCGATACTCCAGGCCGTCGGACAGGCCATCACCGTCGGTGTCGGCTTTGGTCGGATCGGTGCCCAGCGAATCCTGGGAGTCATATTCTAGCTTATCCGCCAGGCCGTCGCCGTCGGTATCCCAGTTGTCGGGGTCGGTGCTCAGGCTGGCTTCTTCAGCGTTGGACAGGCCATCACCGTCGCGGTCGGGGTTGATGATGTCGCCCCAGTTCCACAGGTCGTGGACGTTGTCCGGCAGCACATCCACGTAGAAGGTCATCGGATCCCAGCGGTCGTATTTCGGCAGGTCGTCCGGCAGGTGCGTGTATATGGACTCCCGCTCGCAACTCAGTCCGAACCAGGTACACTCCTCGTAGAAGGTTTTCGCTTCGACAGATGACTCGGCGGTCAGTTTGAGATTGCGCTTCACGGTGTCCAACTGCCACTCGACGGCGACGTCGTTGCGGCAGGTCTTGTCCCACCACCAACGGGTGCTGCAGTCCTTACCGCCAGTTTTGTTGACCCACGGAACCCCTGTGTATATTCCATGATAGGCGGCGTCAACCCAACTGTCCTCCACGTCCTCTTCTTCTGCCTCGCGCTCCGCCCAGATTTTGCCGACGAACTGGGCGCTGATCCGGAAGCGATTGCCCACGATCAGGCCCAGCTCTTTATCCATCAGCGCGGTATCGAAGTTCACGAAGTCCATGTTGCCCAGCTTGGTGAGCACATCCACATCGTAGAAGAGGCCAGCAATCTTTTGGGTCACCCAGTTCATGAAGCTGAAGCCCTCCCCGGTGAAAATCCAGGTAAGGGCAAAGCAGATCAAATCCAACAAAGCAAGGATGCCCACCACAATCGCACCGATGGGATTCAGGCTGATAGCGAACAGAATGGCGGTCATGACAGTCGCCACCGACGCGTAGGCCGCGGCAAACTTGACCGCCGGGGAGCCCCAGTCCCAGCCCGTACCATAGGCGGTAACGAAAAACATGGTCCAGATGGCAATACCGGCAATAACTGCGCCCGTCGCCCCCAACCACCGGCCGCCGGCCCCTGCATTCCTGGAGGCAGCCAGCCTCATCCTTCCCGTCCAACTGCCGGTCGCCTTGGCGAATTTAACGGCTTGCAGGGTTGTCCTCATGGCGAAGATGGTCTTCACGGCTTGCACGCCACTCGTTCCTGCTACGATCACGGAAGTGGGAATGAACCCAAACGTATTCCCCTTGCCCTCCTGCTCGCGCTGATATGTATACGTCTGCGTCTGATTATCGCCCACCCTCAGCCCGCCGCCCGGCTGGCCTAGATGGGTTGCCTCGATCAGGTAGGCGGGCAGGGTGTCCTGATCATGGTTCAGCTCGTCAAATACGTCACCGTCCGACCGACTATCGGACACCAGGAGCTGACCATCCACGCTGATGATGCGAGTCTGGCCCACAAACCAGGCGGTGTAGAACATGTCCAGCAGCAGTTGCAGGTCGTCTTCTGTCAAATCGGGATAGTCGTCCTGCAGATCGGCCACGATGTCCGACATCTCATCCTCGTAACGCTGTTGCATCACATCCAGCGTCTCTTGCAGGTCCAGTGATACCCAGGCCCCATCCTCGTACTGGTAGGTGTTGCTCTTCAACCCACGCATGGTGCTCATGGAGACGTTGTTCAGGTTGAGGTTGAACTCGGCCTGCGGCTCGAACTGCCCCTGATCATCCAGGCCGTACAACCCCGTCTCGCTCTGGGTGGCAATCACCAGCGATGCATAACCGTCGGTGGGGTAACCCTCGACGTCCAGAAAGCTGCGGATGCGTGTCTGCAGGTCGGCTATGCCCTCGTCGGAGTGGCCATAGGGAGTGGCGGGCAGATCCATGGTGACCAGGGTTGAGGTGACCCCCCAGGTTTGCTCCAGAGGGGTATTCGGGTTGCTAAACCGGGTTTCGAGGGAGTCCTCCCCAGGCCCCGCCCGCAGGACCGGCTTCTCGTGGGTCAGGAAGGTGCTGCCCAGGCCAAAGAGCAGGTTAAAGAGCAGTCGGTCTTCGCCAGGGCTGTCTGGCGTGCCCAGGATCGCCGCCTCAAAATTGCGGCTCTTGGTGATCTGCAGGCCGGTGACGCGGAAGGATTCCTCCAGGTATGAATGAAGGGGGATGACGGACGTCTTGATCTCGTCGCCGACCTGCTGGTCTATGCTCATCTGCATCATCCAGACCAGCTCGACTTTCTCCCAGCGGATATCGTCCAACTGATCCGGCCGGTAAGCCATCATGGCCGAAAAGGCCACGATCCGCCCCCCGTCGCTGACCGGCATGGGGGTCACATAGAGGACATAGGCATCATCTTCCTCAAACACGGTGACGCCATGGTTCCGCGCCAGGTCTCTGTCGGGCGCCTGATTGGTGCGAATTCTGAATACGGGGAGCAGGCGGATATCCTCGGTCGAGTCGTCCAGGTCTTGAAGCTGGCCGAGCTCGTCGTGGGGCCAGTCCAGGTAGCCCGTGCTGTAGCGCAGATGGCTCGTGTCCTCCGGCTGCACCTGAATCTCGAGGTACAGGTAGCCGTCAAAATCGCCGCCCTGGATGTTCAGGGAGAAGGTGTCACTGTAGGTGGTGCGTGCGTAAGGGGACAGGTCAATACCATCCGGCACCGCGTCGCCGTCGTTGTCCTCGTCCCACAGATTGGGCACGCCGTCGCCATCGGGGTCCCAATCGTTGGCTACATCCAGGTGGGGCGCAGCGCCGACCGGGTCCGGCCACTCGGCGAAATCGGTCAATCCGTCCTGGTTGGAGTCAGGATTGAAGGGGTCGCTCGTCCAATGTCGACCGCCATAATTAAAGCCGTCAATCTCCAGGGTATCGGTGATGGTGTCGCGGTCGCTGTCCTCGTGATAGGGGTCGGCGCCCAGGCAGTTCTCGTCGGCGTCACTCAGGCCGTCGTTGTCCGCGTCTTCGGTGGTGCTGCCTTTGCCGCAGTAGAGGTCGGGGGTGGAGGAGGCGGATTGCGGATTGCGGATTGCGGATTGTGTGTTGCGTGTTGGGTATTGGGTATTGGGTATTGGAGAGTGGAGGTTGGAGATTTCGGATTTCGGATTTCGGACTGCGCATCACTGTATACCGATAACTGATCACTGAGCGCCGATGAAAGCCCACTGGCATGGGCGACGCGGGTGCTGAAGCGAGTGATACTCCCGGCCTGGAGCAACGGTGTCAACATCATAGTGACGCTGACAGCAATGACGGCGACGGCATAAACGGTGCGCCGACGCCGGTAGCCGACGAGGGCGGCTGCCAGGGCCAGGCTGACGAGAAAGGTGAAGATATCAGGGAGGGGAAGTCTGGATACAGGAGCATGGAGATCAGACAGTCGCCCGGGAGGGGTGAATGACGAAGAGGAAGCTCCCGGCTGAGAGGCGTCTTCCGGCGGTGTCTTTGCCGCGGAGAAGTCGAAATCCACCACGAGATGCACCCTGGCGTCATACTCGGGGGAAACCCCTGGCATCTCCAGGTCCACCACCTGGCGTCTGGGCAGGCCGTCCGCGTCCACCCACAGCTCGCCGTGGCCGCTCATGCTGGCCAAAAGCTGCGAGGGAGAAAACTGCACGCCCGCCGGTAGCTGACCGTGGAGGCTGGCCTGAATCTGGTCGCGGACATGTTCGGCGAAGCGCTGGCCATCGATGTCGTAGGCATATCCGATTGGCGATTTTCGATCTTCGATCCTCGATTGCGCGCCTTCCGAATCGGAAATCTCCCGGACGTTCTCGGCCGCGGCGAGATAACCCAGGTAATCAGCGCTGGGCGCGGTGAGTCCCGCGGGATTGTCCACGGGGATCTTTTCCCCATCCTGCACCAGGAAGCTCTCGGTTCCATCCTGGATGATCTCCAGCGGCGCTGTGTCAGGACCGGCGCCCTCGAAGTGCAGCGTTAGCCGGGCCTGATCGGGCAGGGTGACCTCGCCCTCCAACCGCGTATCCACCCGCTGGTCGGTCTGGCCGATCATACTGGAGATGGCCCGCGGGATGAGGGTCTGCTCGGCGTCGGCAGTGAAGCGATAGGCGCCGGCCGCTTGCGCCTGTTGCCAGGCGCGGTTCACCGCCTGTTCAGGTGACAGGGACGGCGGGGCAGCTTGTCCCGGGGGCGCGGCAGCCAGCGCAAAGGGGATCAGGAACACGCCGAATAATATCAGAGCGATGGCGAGGGCCAGAAGCCCGTGTCGAACCGCCGGGTAGCGTTTCATGATCATCCTCCTGGGTTTCGGCCGCGGCCTTGCCGCGATGTCCCGGATGGATCAAAGGCCAGAGATGGGCATGACAAGGTGTGAGCGTTTGTGCAAATCGACTCTGCTATTCTATCACAAATATGCCCATCGCGCGCGGCCAATCTTGGCCAGTGGGTGCGGTTCAAGGTTTTACAGTGAAGGCGTCTGGATCACGAAGGCGCGAAGCGCCACGCAGTGCCCGAAGCACGAAGCCGCGCCAGTTCGACGCCAGCGTGCCCATCAACGCGTCGTGATCGCCTGAGCCGTGCGAGACGCCCGCCTGACACGCCGATCGGCGCACCCCTTCGACTTTGCTCAGAGCAGGCTCTGGAGGCCCTTCGTGCTTCGCGATCCTAACCTGGACAAGCCAGAGCCAACCAGGCAAATGCCATCAGAAAATTCTCGTCTGTCGTGCAATGATTCAACTGGTTAGGCCCAAATACCCGTGGCGGGCAGACTTCCGAAGTCTGACGCGGGCGGGCCCACTTGCGGCAAGCTGGCAGAGACCCTTGTAGCAACTCAGCGATGGCTGCCTTGAATCCCGGCTCATGGTCGCCGCTTCCCCGCACCCCCGCGATGAATTCCCGCACATCGGCCTGCGCGGCCCGCGCCACGTCGGCCAGTCGTTCCAGGAGTCCGCAGGCCAGGTCGACCTGGTCCCGCGCCAGCAAGGCCTGGGTAGCCTGGGCCTGGACGTTGACGTAGCCCAGCACCTGGCCCAGGCTGTCGTGGAGCTCACGAGCCAGCCATTCTCGCTCTTCCAGCACGGCCAGCGCCTGCTGCTGTTGGGCCAGGTGCACCTCGGCCTCCTTGCGCGCGGTGATGTCGTTCAGGACGATGGCCCGCCCCAGGTATCGACCTCGGCTTCCGCGAAGTGGGGAGATGTGAGCGCTGATGACGCGTCCAGGAGCGGGCTCGGTCGGGAGACCGGCCCGAGCGGGTTTGGTGGCTGCCCACAAACCGGCCCGCGCAGGTTCGGCGGTTGCGTACAGATCGGCCCGGGCGGGCTTCGAGAGGCGGCCAGGGGCTGGAACCGCCTCCGCCGGCGGCAGGGTCAACTCCGTGCGGGTGACGGCAGGGCTGGCAATCAGCGCCACCAGCGCGGGCCAGCTCTCGAGGGCGTCGGCAGCCGGCCGGCCGATGGCGGGATCAGCCCGCTCCCGGCCCAACAAGCGGCGGGCAGCCGGATTGAGGTCCACGACCCGATCCTGGTCGTCCAGCACGATCACGCCATGCTCCATGCCCTCGACGACCTGGGCCCGGGCCACGGGCATGATGTCGAACAGGTGGAAGCGAAAGAGGCCCCAGGCCACGATGAGGCCGGACAGACTGAGCACCGCGGGTGCGATATCATGCCGGGGGATAGGACTGAGGCCCAGGTTGTACAACAGATTCCAGACCAGCGGCAGCACGGCGCCAATCAGCAGGGTCAAGCGTTGGCGCCGGTAGAGGGGCGGGGCGCGGCGCAGGGCAGTGACCAGTAAATAAAGGGTGAGGGCCAGCAGCAGGTAGGTATAGGCCGCATGCACCCAGAACCAGGGGCCAAAGGTCTTGCCGATCACGGGAAAGGGGCCGGCCGTGTCCAGGTGGATGTCACGCCGCACCAGCCCGTGCGCCGGGTCCGTCCAGGCCAGTGCCACCGTGATGATGGGCTCGATGGCCAGCAGGGCCAGATTGCGTCGGGTCAGCCACTCGCCCCGCCCGCTGATCTGCAAAGCCAGGGCCAGCCAGGCCACGGGGACGGTCACGTAGCACAAGTATTGCACGTTGGCCCAGAAGAGCTTGGTAGGCAGGTCGGCGCCGGCCATCTCCAGCCCGTTGGCCAGCGCCCAGGCCGCGGCCAGGGACATCAGGATGGCGAAGGGGTGTGCGCCCGTCACGGCGCGGCGGCGCCAGGCATAGATAGCCAGTCCCGCCATGATGGCTGTCGATGCGAGCAAGAGCCAAAGGTAGGGGACATATTGAAAGCGCATGGTATCGTAGTGGGAACTTGTAAGACGGCGACGTTCGCTCACCAAACCACCATCAGTCTACACCAGAAAAGGCCAGCCGTCAATCAGTTCGCGACCCTGGCGACGATGCCGACCACCATAGCCGCGAGTCGGATCGACTTGGTTGAAGCAATATGTTATACTGAACGGAAATGGATGCAGTGCAAACGGAGTCGAGCCTTTAGGCGCAAATCAAGCGTAAAAACCGGCTAAAGCCTCGATTCCAATGCACTCGTTTGATTTCCGTTCAGGTATCCTCTCAATAATCCGGGGCAGCTCAAGGCGGATCCGTGATCCGCCGCTCGCCCGCCGAGTCATGGACTCGGCTTGAGCAGATGTGTCCCCGCCTTTTTGAGAAGATACCCGTTCAGTATATACGCATGGACAACATAGATAACAGAGGTTCAGTCTTTCGAAAAAGTCCAAATCTCAACCGTTTAGAGTATGTTTGCCGCAGCTCTATCGGTGAGAGGCTGAGATGGAAGACGACAAAGCGGTGTCCTCGGGCTACGTCCACGTCGGGACGCGCGTCGATGTGGAGCTGATCGACGAACTGGGCGCTGGCGAGCGCATGACGTTCGACATCGTGTCCGACCAGGTCGCGGATTTCTCGGCCGGGTTTCTGGCCGCGGGCACGCCGCTGGCCAAAGCGATCCTGGGGCAGCCTGCCGGGGCCGGCGTGCCGTATCGGGTTGCGGACGTGGTGGAAGTGCGCATCCTGCGCGTCACCGCCAGCACGCGCACGCCGGACGCAGCCGCGGCCGAAAGCCGGCGGGCTGCGGTCCAGGAGGCGGTCAGCCGGTCGAACCTGGAGGACGCGGTGCGCCTGGCCTTGACTGTGGATGTCAAATGGGGCGACTACGATCCGGAAGGGATCGAGACCGGGTGGGATGAATGAACAGGTCTATCGGACCGGTGGCAGTGCGGCTCATCGACGCGCCTGAGGCGATGCGGGCGGTGGAGGCGCTGCAGCGCATCGTGTGGCCGGGCAGCGACGTCGACGTGGTGCCGGCGCACCTGCTGCTCACCGCAGCGCACAACGGTGGGCTGGTGGCCGGGGCTTACGTCGAGGGGCGGCTGGCGGGCTTCGCGTTTGGTTTTCTGGGGTGGGACGCGACATCGCGGCCGCCTCACCTCAAGCACTGTTCTCATCAACTGGGTGTCCACCCCGACTATCGCAACCTCGGCCTGGGTTTCGCGCTTAAGCGCTTCCAGTGGCAGTTCGTGCGAGCGCAGGGTCTGGACCGCGTCACCTGGACCTGCGATCCGCTGCTGGCGCGCAACGCGCAGCTCAACATCGCCAAGCTGGGCGCGGTGTGTAACATCTACTTGCGAGACGTGTATGGCGAGCTGCGGGACGGGCTCAACGCCGGCCTGCCCACCGATCGCTTTCAGGTGGATTGGTGGGTGAACAGCGAGCGGGTCCTGGCGCTCATGCGCGACGAGCCCGTCCCGCGCCGCCGCCTGGCAGACTACCTGGACGTCGGCGCGGCCTGGATCAACCCACCTCCGCCCTTCGGCGCTTCCACCCCTCCCGGCGAACCGTCTTCCTGGCGCGAGGGGGAGGGCTCGGATCTGCTCCTCAAGATCCCCGACGATTTCCTGGCGCTCAAAGCGTCCGATCCCGCGCTCGCGCTGACTTGGCGGCTGCGCACCCGCATGGCGTTCGAGGCGCTCTTCGCCCGAGGGTACGCGGTGACCGATTTTGTGGAGGGGGCGGTGTATGTGTTGTCGAAGCCGCGACCCTCACCCAAGGAGCAACCATGAAGATCGACCGCGTCACCCTCTACCATCTGCGCATGTCCCTGTGCACCCCGTTCGAGACCTCGTTCGGCCGCATCCACGAGCGCGAGTGCATCCTGCTGGCCGTCCGCGCCGAGGGCTTGACCGGCTACGGTGAGTGCGTGGCCGACCGCGATCCCGGGTACGCCTACGAGACGGTCGGCACGGCCTGGCACATCCTGCGTGATTTCCTGGTCCCCGCGGTCATGGGACAGGAGTTGACCGGCCCGGCGGATTTCCAGGCGCGGGCCGCGCGCGTGCGCGGGCACAACATGGCGAAGGCCGGGCTGGAGCTGGCGCTGTGGGACCTGGCCGGCCAACGCGCGGGCCGGTCGTTGCGCGATCTGCTCGGAGGGGCCCGGGAGCGGGTGGAGGTGGGCGTTTCAGTGGGGATCCAGCCGTCGCCGGACGCGCTGGCGGAGACGGTCGACGGCTACCTGGCGCAGGGCTACGGTCGCATCAAAATCAAGATCAAGCCGGGCCACGACGTCGTCGAGACCCGGGCCGTCCGTCGCGCGTTCCCCGACATCCGCCTCCAGGTGGACGCCAACTCGGCCTACGCGCTGGTCCCCGCGGGGGCGCCGGCCTCGGCGGACGCGCTGTTGCCGCTGGATGACCTGAACCTGCTGCTGATCGAGCAGCCGCTGGCTGAGGACGATCTCTGGGATCACAGCCGCCTCCAACGCCGCTTTCGCACGCCGCTCTGCCTGGACGAGAGCATCCACGCGGTGCGCCATGCGCGCCAGGCGCTGGAGATGGCCGCGTGCCGCGTGATCAACATCAAGCCGGGGCGGGTCGGCGGGTTGGGCGAGGCGGTCGCCATCCACGATCTCTGCCGCGCCGCGGGCGTGCCGGTGTGGTGCGGGGGGATGCTGGAGACGGGCGTGGGCCGCGCCGCCAACCTGGCATTGGCCAGCCTGCCCGGCTTCACGCTGCCCGGAGATATCTCGGCTTCGGACCGCTATTACGCCCAGGACATCACCCACGAAAGCTTCACGCTCAACCCGGACAGCACCATCATCGTCCCGA
>Ga0100396_1002386_pt1 | contig 12326 bp, 4 predicted proteins | sample CryGeymeta201520_FD_81551 | JGI IMG/M metagenome (GOLD analysis project Ga0100396, IMG submission 81551) | Groundwater microbial communities from Crystal Geyser aquifers in Utah, USA - Crystal Geyser metaG 2015-20 | ecosystem: Environmental > Aquatic > Deep subsurface > Groundwater | place: USA... | reverse complement strand
TCACACCTGCTGCACACCACCGAGGTGGACCCGGCGATCGTGCGCTCGCTCGGAGCCTACGACTCGCCCCGAGCCCATGAACTGCTCGCTCACAAGATCCGCGTCGGCCCCAACGTGGTGCGCCCCGCCGGCGCGCAGCCTCCGCTGACCATCGCCGCGCTGGCCTTGCCCCTGCGGCTCGCGAACGATCACGGTGTGCCGCTGGAGGTGGTCGCTGCGACCGCGGACGTACGCGTCGAGCTCGGCTCGGGCGCCGCACCCGGCGTGGTGGCCGGAGCCATCTCGGTCGACGAGCTGATGCGCATCACGCGGCTGCTCGGCCTCGGTCGTTTGGACGACCTGGTGCGCGGTATCTACGAGACGGCCGCCGATCTCGAGCCCGACGCCATGGGCATGTGCCAGGGCGTGTCCTTCGGCATGGTCGGCGACGCCGCCGAGATGGCCCCGACCTACTGATCTACGCTCAAGGCTCGCAGCCCAGGCGTCGCCCGATCGCGCGCACGCGTGCCTGATCGCTGGCCGACAGCACGGCCTCGTTGGCGCACACGGACGCGCCCTGGCAGTCCCAGCTCGGCGCCCACGGACGCGCCCTGGCAGTCCCAGCTCGGCGCCCACGGATAGCCGTGGAGCGCGGCATCGCAGTTCGTGTAGGCGTCCTGTCCCTCCCAGTTCGACGCGCAGCCCAGCGCCGTCACGCACAGGCTCGCGAACAGGACGAAGCAGAGGACACGCATGCTCGAGCATACGCAGTTCGCCTCGCGTCCCTTCCTCCCGCGACGCGCGCGCCGTCAGCGGCAGGGCCGATAGCTGCAGCTACCCTCGAGGCATTGGGTCTGGTCGCCGCAGTGGCTCGACGTGACGCGCGGGCACTCGTCGGCGCTGGTGCAGGGCAGCGTGCATACGTCCTGGGCGACCGCTCCAGACCACTCCTTCGCTGGCAGGCATTGGTAGTCGGGTGCGCAGTCTGCGTCACTCGTGCAGGCCGCGAAGTAGGGCTCGGCTGGAAAGCCCTCGGACGTGCAGGCGCCGAGCAGGATGGAACAGACCACGACGCTGACGAGCAGGCCGAATCGCGGAACGGCGGACACCCTCATGGATTCAGCATAGGCGATCTGGGGGGCGAAGTGATCACGGGACGTCGTTCGTGGGCAGGCCAAACGCTCGCTTCGCCGCTTGGATCGAGAGGAACATGTGCCTCGGTTCATCGAGGAGCGAGGCGAAGCCGTACTTCTCGTAGAATCCTCGAGCCTGGTCCTCTTGGGCCAGCACCTCGATGGCGAGGATCCCGATCTCGTCTGCCGCCTGCAGGATGCGGAAGCAGGCGTCCATCAGCAGCTCTCGGCCGAGGCCCCGACCTTGCATGGTGACGTCGACCGCCAGGCGGGCGATGAGCACGGTCGGTACGGGATAGCGCGGCAGCTGCTGGCGCAGCGTATCGGGCATCGCCCCGTGTGCGACGGAGCTGCTCGCCAACGTGTAGTAGCCGCGAACGAGCGCCTCGCCCGGACACACCGCGACGTAGGCTCGGCCGATTCCCTTGCGGTCGTTCTGTCGGGCGAACCTGCGCAGGTAGTCCGTCAGCTCCGCCGTACCGCAGTCGAAAGCGTCGCGACGGTGAGCCTTCTGGAGTCGGACGATCTGAAGCTCGCTACCGAGCATGCTTGGCGAGATAGTCTCTCGCCGCTTCGGCGAGGGCCTCGTTTGGCTCGACTCGATCGAGGATGTCCGTGAAGCGCTCCCAGTCTCGCGCGGACAACACCAGCCCCTGCTCCTCTTCCAGAGCCGCTCGAGCCGCCCGGATCAACTCGACCGCGGCGAAACCACTGACCGAGCTGTGTCCCCTCGCGGCCGCAGCCCGTTCGATGAGTCGCTTGTGCTCAGCGCTCACACGGAGATCGATACGCTCTACTGGATCCGCCATGGCATCCTCATGGCAGTATCCGGCATTATGCCGCATGTGTCCAGGCGAGGGCCACCTCGCGCTCAGCCGAGCATCACCCTCGCGAGGCCGCGTAGCCATTCGGCTTCGGGGCCGTGGCCCGCGTCGAGCTTCGCTCCATCGGCGGCGGCGAGCAGGCGCGCAATGGCGTCGCTCGGCGCGTCGAGCTCGTGCAGGACTTCGATCACGGTGGCGAGGCCGATGCCTCGGTTGGACGCGTCGACGCGTGCGCGGACCTTGGCGTCGAAGGCTGCATCACCCGGTGCGGGCGTCTCCGTGGCGGCGCTCGGGCCGAGGGCGTTGATGGCGTCGACCACGCTCTGGGTGCGCTCCTTGTAGGGCAGGGCGTTCAGCGCCGCGGGCTGGATCGGCGCGCCCAGGTGGATGGTCTGCTTGGCCATGCCGAGCGGATATTCGAGGCGCTCTTCTGCGGGCTCGACGGGCAGGCCGCCGACGAAGCGCACGGGCACGATGGGCGTGTCGGTGCGGATCGCGAGATCGCAGAAGACGCTGCTCATGGTCTTCACCGGCGCGCGACAGCTCAGGCCGCGCGTGCCTTCGACGTGCACCATCAGGCTCTTCTCGCTGCCTTCGCTCAGGCCGGAGAGGATCTTGGGCAGGCTCGCGGGATCCTGGCGATCGAAGTAGGTGATGACGCCGGGATCGATCAGGCCGGGGTAGCGGAAGCATTGGTGGATGAGTTTGCCGAGCCAGCTCTGGGAGTGCTCCTGCTTGGCCAGGGTCAGCGTGGGCACGCCGCTCCGCGCTGCCGCGAGGATCGAGAAGTTCAGGCTCTCGATGCCGACCTGATGGTTGCCGAGGTAGAGCACGCCGCGGCCATGGAGTGCGGCGAAGGCGTCGGGATCCTGGATCGTCACGTCGGCGACGAAGCGTCGGATCAGGCTGAAATAGAGGTCCTCCACGGGCGCTGGCGTGAGGCCGAGGTAGCCCCGCCAGAAGGAGCGCACGGGCTCGACATCGAGTCGTGCCGGACCCGCGTCGTGCACGACCAGGGTGCCGGCCGTGTCCATCAGCTCGACGGGCTGGGCGCGCAGCGGACGCCTGGCCGAGACGACACGCAGACCCGCGTCGTCGTCGCGCACTTCGACCAGGCGCGGATGCGTCTTGGCGCGGCGCGCGAGGTGTTCCTTCACGGCGACGTCGCGGCAGAGGTCGGCACCGCTCGCGGCGTACACGCGTCGCACGGTGCCCGGGAGCCAATCGCTGCGGGCCACGTCCGCGCGATCGAGCAAGGTGGCGTCGCCGTCGGCGCGACTCAGGCCGAGGCCGGGCACGAAGAGACCGTCGCGCAGGAAGCGGCGACGATCCTCGGGCGCCGCCAGACCGAGCGGACCCTTGGGCATCAGGATCTCGACCAGGCGCATGTCGGCGAAGACGCGCGCGCCCACCGAGAGCTGCAGGCGGAAGATCGGGAAGCGCGAGTCCTCGCCCTCGAAGCCGATGAAGCGAGCCTCGACCGCCACCTGGCCCGAGGTCGGCGCGGCCCCGTCGAAGCGCACGTCGAGGCGTCGCGGGTAGCCCACGACGTCTTCGGGGATGCGCGCGCTCCACTCGTGCAGACGATCATGGGGCAGCACGTGGGTCGCCGCGTCGAGCAGCGCCTGATGCATGAAGCCGTGGGGCACGTCGCCCAGGCCTGCGTCGATCACACCGCGGCTCGCCCCCTCACCGCGTTCGAGGGAGGTGAGCATCTGAAACGCGGGGCCGTGGAAGAGCGCGCCGCTGGTGTAGGGCAAGTCCACGGGCGTGGTCTCGGCGGGTGCCAAGGCTTCGAGTGAAGCCGGCGCGCCGACCGTTGCACTGGCCGCGAGCTCGAAGCGCGAGAGCGCAGCGTTCGGGGCGTCGCGCCAGACCAGGACGCGTACCTCGTGCGTGCCGTCGTCCTTGGCCACCACCTCGGTGCGCAGACGCGTCGGCTCGTCGACGACGACCCATCGATGCACCTCCACGTCGCGCAGACCGTCGACGTCGGCGCCGAGCTCGGACCGCGCGGCGCCCATCATGCGATCCACCAGGCTCATCAGCGGCAGCGCCGGCAGCGTGTAGGTCGGACAGTGGTCGCGCAGCCAGTGCGCTTCACCGCCCGGGTCGAGGTGCTCTTCGCCGCCCCAGGCACGCTCAGGGCCGACTTTCCTCCTCGGCCCACCTCGTTGGGCACTGGCGTGTAGCCGCCTCGGCGGGCCCGCGGGGGCGCTCGCCCCTGAGCGCGCCTGAGGCGGCTCTACTCCATCTTCATCATCTCGTGAGATCGGCTTGGGCGCGGGCGTCTTCACGGCGCGCATGCCGAGCTTCTTCGCCTCGTAGATGCGCTTGCCGTCGACCCAGAGGTGGCAGTCCGCGAGCATGTAGGCGCCGAGCTCGTCCTCGCCGCGTTCCACCACTTCGAGCGTGGTGCCGATGAGGGCGTTCTTGGGCACGACCTGGCCGCGGTACTTCCACACGTGATCGCGCTCGGTGGCGATGGCCTCGAAGCGCGCGCCATCCTCCGCCTGCCCGAGTTCGATCATGGCGAACTGCATGGCCTGGAGCATGGCCTCGATGCCGAGGCTGCCGGGCTGCACCGGATCCTGGAAGAAGTGGCACTTGAAGAACCACTCTTGCGGGTCGACGTCCTTCTCCACGCGCAGGCTGCCGAGCCCGTGCTCACCGCCCTTGGGGTCGAAGTGCACGACGCGGTCGATCATCAAGAGCATCGGCTCGGCGAGGCGAGCTGTGCCTGCGCAGTACTTCGCCGGCCTCGTGGTGAGATCGACCGAGAACTCGTCCTGACGATCGAAGAGGGCGCGCTGCTGCGCGGAGACGGGCAGACCGGGCTGATCGTCGAAGGCCGAGGGCGGGAAGAAGCCGAAGACCGTGTCGAGAGAGTAGACGAGCGTGTCACCGACGCGAGAGCGCACCTCGAAGGACTCGATGATCATGCCCGCCGACTGCGAGATGTTCTTCACCGTGACTTCGGTCGTGAGCGTGCTCCCCGGGAAGACCTCGGCGTGGATCGTTCCCTTGCCGTCGAGGTTTCGGAACATGAGATCGTCGGGCACGGTGAGCGTGCTGCCGAGGTAGCTCGCGGTCCATCCGCAGGGCTGGAGCGCGGCCTCGAGCAAGACGGCGAAGGGCATCACGCCGCAGCCGTTCTCCTCGAAGTACCAGACGTCCTCGGGCACGTCGTACTCGAACACGAAGCGCTCGCTCGCTGTCATGCTGCCCATCTCACCGCCGACTTCCGTCACGCGGCTGATGAAGTGGTAGGGCGGTCCAGGCAGGCGCGCCGTGCGTCGTGCGCCGTCGAAGCGGGCGTACATCTCGCCAAAGGCCTCGCTCGGCTTGCCCCAGGAGCAGGCGAGCAAGGAGGGATAGTCGAAGCGGAAAGGCGCGCTGCTCTCGCTGGCGCCCTGGGCCGTGTAGCTCGCCGTCGCGCATCGCTTCGCCAGAGGCGCTTGCGCATCGAGCACTGCGCGCAGCTCGCTGTCGGCGGCGAGCTTCGTTCCGAGCGGCCAGTCGGGCACGAGCTTCAACGCCAGGCGTCGCGAGTGGAAGGCGCCGAGTCCGTCTACCTTGCACAGCAGATCTGCGTAGAGCGTGGGCTCCCTGCCGTCGTGGATCTCTTCCACGAAGACCTCGTAGCTGAGCTCCTTGCTGCTCGGGATCACCTGTCCGCGACAGCGCAGAGGGTACATCTGGCCTGCGAGCGGCTCGAAGCGCCAGCCATCCTTGTCTACGGTGTAGCCCATGCCCGCGAGGTAGAAGGCCATGGCCTGCACGCAGCCCTCGAACATCAAGGTGCCGGGCATGCAGGGGTCGTTGACGAAGTGTCCGTCGAAGAACCAATCGTCGGGCGAGATGCGCTGCACGGCGCGCAGGTAGCCGCGTCCCCAGGGTCCGCCCGTGGGCTCGAAGCGCTCCACCTCGTCGAGGAAGAGCATGCGGCCGCCCTGGATGTGCGGCGTGCGCACGTGGGCCTGCGTGTTGCGGAAGGCCTCGCCGAAGCAGCTCACGAGATCGCCGTCGGCGAAGGCCTCGAGGGCGGCGCGGTCGAAGTGCGAACGGGTGACGGGGAGCTTCGGTGGATCGAGGCGCGGGTTCAGCGCGAGCTCCTGCTGCTCGGGCTTCCACAGGATGCCCGCCGACTCGGCCAGCTCTTGTGCGGTGAAGAAGCCGGCTTGGCCGTTGCGCACGCGCAGCGCGGGACGGAGGCTGCCGTCGGCGCGCTTCACCCAGCAGTCGTAGTGGAAGAAGAAGAGGCGCACGTCGCCGTGCTTCGCGTGGCCGTCGACGTGGATGTCGTAGGCCAGCGTCTCCCCGACCTTGGGCAAGGGACCGAGCCAGGTGAGGTCGCAGCCGAGCAGGCGGTAGGCGCGCTCGCCCTTGTTGCCGAAGTCAGCGCCGAGGTAGCTGATCAGCATCAGGTCGGCCTGGCCCGACTCGATGTGGATGCCCGCGGGCATGTAGCCGTCGTTCAGCCACCACGAGTCTTCGCGCACGTCGGTCTCGGTCCAGCACGTGCCCTTGGTCATGGAGCCGGGCTCGGCCTGCATGCCGGTCATGCGATCGGCGAGCAGCAGCGGCCCCAAGGGCATGCGCACGTGCACGTCGTAGTCGTCCTGCTGCTCGAAGAGCGGGCCGTAGATCTCCGAGATCCTGCCGCCCGCGTGGATCGCCAGCTCTCGCTTGTCGAAGGTCGGGCCCGTGGGCCGGAAGGCCAGGGGCAGCTCTTCCGTGGCGACGCCTCGTGCGGGTGCTGGTTGCGTGACGATGGGCGTGGGCGGTGCGACTTGCGCAACGGGCGTGGGAATCGCTGCCGGCGCGACCGGCGCAATGGGCGCGGGCATCGGTGTCGGTGCGACATACGCGGGCGGCGCGGGCATCGGTGTCGGTGCGACCTGCGCAATGGGCGCGGGCATCGGTGTCGGTGCGACATACGCGGGCGGCGTGGGCACGACCGGCGCGACCCACGGCGCTGCGTAGCCGTTCGGCGCAAGCGCGGTCGGGCTGACGCCAGGAACCCCATTCGTCAGAGCGAGGAAGCGCTGATGCAGCTCCGACTGCTGCCTGATGAAGTCGCGATGGATCGCGCCGAGTCGCTGTTGGTGGGCGATGAAGCGATCGAGCCGGGGATCGCCCGTGGAGGCAGTGGTGGTCATGGCTTCTCCGGCGTGCGGCCGAGCAGCGAAAACGGGAGTCGACTGATGGTCGTCGGCGATCGAGGAGTGCGGCCCGCGACGAGCGTCGGGCCCTCCGGCGAGCTGTGGAGCAGTGGGTGCGTTGGCGAAGTGGGACGCGTCGGGCCCTCCGGCGAGCTGTGGAGCAGTGGGTGCGTTGGCGAAGTGGGACGCGTCGGGCCCTCCGGCGAGCTGTGGAGCGGCGGTGGCGTGGGCGGCGCGATGTGGAGTGGCGTGGGCCTGCTTCGCACCAGGCAGCGTCGATGGCAGCCAGGGTGCGGGCTGCATGACCTGTACGCGCCGTGCGGGGTCGTGAAGGGCGACCTTGGCGGGATGGGCTGGGAGCGTGAGCACGGGTGTGCTCAGGGCATGCTTGGCGGGCATGGGCAGGGGCGCCGCGTCGTTGTGCACTTCGATCTGTGCGTGCTGGCCAAGCATGGCTTCCACCTCGACGACGAAGCGTCGCTCCTGCGTCAGCGTCGTGCCGTCCACGCCGCGGGCGTGGGCCGCCGACAACACCGCGGCCGCGATCTCCAACAGCCCCGAGGCCGCGTGGGCGTGCCCGAAGCGCTGCGCCACGGCGTCGTGCAACGGCGTCGTCTGCTTCACGCCAGACTCCGATGCGTCGATGCCAACGTAGGCGAGCACGTCGAGCTTCTTCGCGGCCGCGTCACTCGCGCGCATCAGCACCAGCATCACGGCGGCGTCGCCCGCCTGCGCACGCGCGGGCAAGAGCGCCTCGGCCGCTGCGCGATGCACGGGCTCGTCGCTCATGTCCACGGCGCCGATCAGGGCCACGTCGATCTGGTGGCGTAGGAGAGCGCGTGCGCCGCTCTCGAGGGCGCGGACGCCGCTCAGTTCCTCGGCGCAGACGGTGAAGGCTGGGCCGTGCGTGTCGAGCTGACTGCTCAGCCGGTTCGCCGGCATGTTGGGCATGGTGCCCACCACATGCGCAGCCTCGAGCGGCGGTACAAACGCGTCCTTCGTCTCGTCGACCCAGGCTTGGTCTGCGCCCAGGGCGCGAGCCCAGGATGTCGTGCGCCAGCGCGCGCCCCAGCGGGCGATCTCGGGATCACAGCCGTAGCCCACGTAGATGCCCGTGCGATCCGCCGGCAGCTCGAGTCCGGACACGGCCTCGAGGGCCGCGCCGAGGAGCTGGGTCTGCGCCGCATGGGAGCGCTCCAGATCCTTGGGCGGAAAACGCAGCTCGCGCAGGGCGAGGGGCACGTGCTCGGCGTGACGCGTCGCCGCGGCGTCGCCGAAGAGCGCTGCCGCGAAGTCCGCGACGGCGGCGCCGGCACCGACGCGCGCGCCCATGGCCACGACCACCAGCGGCTCGGGCTCGCGAGCAGGCTTCGCGCTCGCGCTCATCAGGGCGCTCGCGCCCTCGGCGTCGAAGGCCTCGACGATCAGGTGGGCGTTGTTGCCGCCGAAGCCGAAGGCGCTCAGCCCCGCGCGCAAGGGTCCACGCCAGGGCTCGGTCGCGCTGGGCACCCTGAAGGGTGAAGCGACCAGCGACGGGCTCGGTGCCTCACCGTGCGGTGTCGGCGGCAGCTCACGATGGCGCAGCGCTTCGACGAGCTTGATCAATCCGGAGATGCCCGAGGCCGTGATCAGATGTCCGAGGTTGGCCTTCAGGGAACCGATGGGACGCTCGGCGTCGCCATAGACCGCGGCCATGCTCGATAGCTCCGTGGCGTCGCCTACGGTCGTGCCGGTGGCGTGGCATTCGATGTAGGCCACGTCCGCGGGCGTGAGCTCCGCCATGTTGAGGGCGGCTCGCATCGAGCGCGCCTGGCCATCGGCGCTCGGCGCCAACAGGTTCTTGCCGCGGCCGTCGTTGGACAGGCCGACGCCGCGGATCACGCCCAGCACTTCGTGGCCATCGCGCAGGGCGTCGTCCAGGCGTTCGAGCACGACGAAACCGCAGCCGTCGCCTGGCACGAGGCCGTCCGCGTCGGCGTGGAAGGGTCGACTCTGGCCGGTCTTGCTCATGGCGGAGAGCGCGCAGAAACCGATGTGCAGGAAGAGGTCGTCCGCGCGGTTCACGGCGCCCGCGAGCATGCGGTCGGCGCGACCCTCCGCCAGCGCGCGGCAGGCGAGCTCCACGGCGTAGAGCGAAGAGGCGCAGGCGGCGTCGAGGGCGAAGGCGCCCGCGCCGAGTCCGAGCGCTCGCGCCAAGAGATGCGCGGGCAGGCCGCTCATGAAGCGGTTTCGAGCGTCGACCTGGCCCACACCCGCGCGCTCGCTCAGCTCGCCGAGCCACACGCTCTCGGCGAAGCGCGACATGCCCGGGCTGGGGAAGCTGAGGTTGCCGAGCACGGCGCCCGTGCGCGCGTCGCCATCGACGCCCGCGTCGCGCAGAGCCTTGCGCCCCGTGTCGAGCACCCAATGGAAGAGGGGCTCGAGGCCCGCGAGCTCGGACTCGGGCACACGGTATCCGCTCGGGTCGAAGGCGAAGTCGCGCACGTAGCCGCCGACGTCGGACCAGCTCTTGTCCTGCGCGTGCGTGATGTCGCGCGTCATCACGTCGCCTGCCGGGACGCGCCAGTGGCCTTCGGGCGCGGGCGAGAGCAACGAGCGTCCTTCACGCACGGCCGCCCAGAGCGCTTCAGGCGTGTGCGCTCCGGGGAGCAGGCAAGCCCGCCCCACAATCGCGATGGGCGTGAAGGACATCAGTTCGTCGGCGTGCCGGAGGTGCTGCGGCTCCCGGGGATCACATGCATCTCGACGCCGCCGAGCTTGGCGACCTTGGTGCCCGCGGCGTCGACGAAGCTGACGTCACACACGGTCTTCTCCCCACGCGCTTCGTGTCCCGTGAGCGTGGCGCGAAGCTCGCCAACCGGCAGCCCGCGCTGGAAGACCTCGAGCTTGCCGAGCGCCGTGGGCAGCGACGCGCCACCGAGGGTGTGCGCCGTCCAGAGCAGGGCGAGCTGCAGCCCACCGTCGACCAACGCTGGATCCGTCTGCCAGCTCGCCTGTGGCCAGCCCACCTCGGACGCGCCGACGAGGTTGGCCATCAGGCCCGCGTCGCCCACGTCGGGCAGCCCGCGGATCACCTGGAACTGTGGACCGTGGAAGAGCGCCAGGCCGTCGTAGACCGGGCCCTTCAGCGCGGCCAGGTTCGCGGGCGCCGTAGGCCTGGTGGAAGCGGCGTGCGCGACGCGTTCGGCGCGGGCGCGAGCGGAGTAGCGACGTCGTCCGGCGCTGTCGAGCAACTCGAGGCCAAAGGTCGCGCCGTCGCCGTTGGAGAGCCGACGCACGACCACGGTGAAGTCCTCCCCGCCGCCCTCGAAGTGCTCGAGCTTGATGCCGCTGAGCACCTTCAGGTGCTCGATGGTGTGGAGCACGAGGTCGGGACGCGCCGCGCCGACACCGCGAGCGAACCACTCGAGCACGAGCGCCACGGGCACGACGGGCGTGCCTTGCACGCGATGGTGGTCGATCACGGGATAGGTCGCCTGGCTGACGTGGACCTCGAAGCGCTCGCCCGCGGAGGTTCCGTCTTCGAGCAGCGCCTCGGGCTTGGGCTCGCCGCCCAGCACGAGCTCCACGTTGCCCGAGCCATCGCTCAGCTCGTCCACCAACATGCGCGCGCCCACGGGCAGCGCGATCAGCGGGACGCCCATGGCCTCGAAGCGTGCCTTCAGCGCCGGCGTGACCATGCCGCCCGCCCACGGGCCCCAGCCCATGCTGCGCGCGAAGAGCGCCCCGCCGCGTCGCGCCGACTCGGCCGTGACCACCTTGTTCAGCACCTCGTTGGCCATGGCGTAGTCGCATTGGCCGCGGTTGCCGCAGCGCGCCGCCACGCTCGAGAAGGTCAGCAAGAGCGAGATGTCGTCTTCGGCCGTGACCTCGAGCAGCGTGCGCAGGCCGTCGACCTTGGTCGAGAAGACCCAGTCGAACTGATCCACCGTCTTGTCGGCGATCCTGCGATCCGCGAGCACGCCGGCCCCGTGGACGATGCCGGTGATCTTGCCGAACTCGGCGCGGATGGGCGCGAGGGCGGCGCGCAGAGCGCTCGCGTCCGTCACGCTCGCGGCGACGTAGGTGGCGCGGCCGCCGACCATGTCGATGGCGTTCAGAGTGGCGCGCACTTCGCGACCGGCGAGTACGCGGCTGGCACGCTTGCCCAACTCCGCGGGCGTCAGCTTCTCACCCGCGGCTTGGGCCAGGGCGAGCAGAGCCTTCTTCAGCGCAGCGTCGGTCTGGGCTCCACGCAGAGCTTCGTCTTCGTCTTCGAGGGGCGTGCGTCCGAGCAAGATGAGCGAGCAGCCCGTGTCACCCGCGAGGGCGATCAGCGTGGCCGCCGTCACACCGCGTGCGCCGCCGGAGCAGAGCAGCACGGAGTCCTTGGTCACGACGGGCGTGCTCTTCTGGACCTCGGCCGCGTAGCTCTGAAGGGTGCGGCGCGATCCGTCGGCCGCGAGCGCGACCTCGAGACCACCGCCCGAGGCGCCGACCACGCGTGTCGGTCCACCGCGGAGCAGTTCCTCGGCCAGCACCTCGGCCAGCGTCGCCCCGTCGCGTCCGCCACGCTCGAGATCGATGGCGCGCAGACCCGCATGGGGCCATTCCTGCGCGGCCGTCTTGACCAGGCCGGGCAGGCCACCGAGCCAGGCACGCGCAGAGCCAGTGAGGCCGAAGTCGCCGCCCGTGTCCTGCACGGTGACGAAGACGGCGCCTTCGCCCTGGGCCTTGTCGGCGATCGTCTTGGCGGCCAGGAAGGCCTGACGGTTCACGGCCAGAGCCGCGTTCACGTCGGGAAGATCCGCCAGACCACCGAGGAAGATCACGCCGTCGGCGTCGTTCGGGATCTCGCTCACGGCTTGGGCGCTGACGCCTCGGCGCGCGAGCGCATCGACCAGCGCGCTGGCCACGCCAGCGCCGTCGTCGGTGATCACGAGGCGCTTGGCCGAAGCCAGACGCGGCAGGGCGAACCCACTCGCGGGCGCGTTCACCAGGCGCAGGGCGTAGCGCGCGGCGGCCGGTGTGGTGGCGTGGCTCGCGGCCGGCTCGGGCGTCGTGGCTGCGGCCACGAGCGCGCTCGCGGGCTGCTCGCGCGTGTCCATGGCGTCGACGATCTCCTGCAGGGTGCGGAGCTTGCTGAGCTCGGTGGGATCGACATCGGGGAGGTTGGGTTCACGCTCGCGCATGGCGGAGAGGATCTCGACGCGCTTGATGGAGTCGACGCCGAGGTCGGCCTCGAG
>Ga0100396_1002383_pt1 | contig 12328 bp, 12 predicted proteins | sample CryGeymeta201520_FD_81551 | JGI IMG/M metagenome (GOLD analysis project Ga0100396, IMG submission 81551) | Groundwater microbial communities from Crystal Geyser aquifers in Utah, USA - Crystal Geyser metaG 2015-20 | ecosystem: Environmental > Aquatic > Deep subsurface > Groundwater | place: USA... | reverse complement strand
TGGGAAATTGGGAAATTGTGAAATTGGGAATTGGTAACGCGGTCACCTACCAATCTACCAACCTACCAATCTACCAATCTACCAATCTACCAACCTACCAATCTACCAATCTACCGCCCTACCAATCTACCAACTACCAACCTACCGATCTACCCACCCACCAACCGAGGAAACATCATGGCAGATAAACAAGCCGTAATCGCGCCCCGACCCCTGGCCCAGATCATCGCCGACCACATCGGCGAAAACGTCTTCCTGTGCTACCAGTGCGTCAAGTGCACCAGTGGTTGCCCACTGGCGGAGCACATGGACCTGAACCCAAACCAGGTGCTGCGCGCGGTGCAACTGGGCGACGACAGCGTGCTGGAGAGCAAGACGATCTGGGTCTGCGCTTCCTGTCAAACCTGCACCACCCGCTGCCCGCAGGGTATCGACATCGCCGCCATCATGGACGAGCTGCGCATCGAGGCCAGGGCGCGCGGGATCAAACCCGCCATCCCTGAGGTGGACCGATTCGGCCGACTGTTCCTGACCGACGTCCGCCTGATGGGTCGCCTGCACGAAGTGGGCCTGATGGCCGGCCTGAACGTGGTGAATGGCAACCTGTTCAAGGACATGGACCTGGCGTGGGAGATGCTGAAGCGTAACAAGCTGCACCTGGTTTCGTTGCCCACCCGGCCGCCCAGGCCTGGCAAGGTCGCCCCGGTGGCGCCGGCCCCCAACAAGATCGCCTTCTATCCGGGCTGCTCCCTCCACTCCTCGGCGGCCGAGTACCGCAAGACGATCGAGGCCACCGCCGAGGCGTTGGACCTGGAGCTGGTAGAGCCGCCGGGCTGGATCTGCTGCGGCTCCAGCCCGGCCCACTCCACGGACCACGTCCTGGCGACTCTCTATCCGACGATCAACCTGTCCATCATCGAACAGATGGGGTTGGAAGAGGTGACCACGCCGTGCGCGGCGTGCTACATCCGCTTCAAGACCGCGGCTCACGAGATGGCGCACAAACCGGAAATCACCCGCCAGGTCAATGAGGAAATCGGGTATGAATACCAGGGCAAGGTGCGTGTGATGCACCTGGTCGAGGCGCTGATCGAGAAAGTCGGGCTGGACAAGATCGAAGCGGCCGTCAAGAAGCCGCTGGCCGGGCTCAAGGTGGCCTGCTACTACGGCTGCTACATCACCCGGCCGGCCGAGATCACCGGCGCCGAGCACCCTGAGTACCCCATGGACATGGACTATCTGATGCAGCGCCTGGGCGCCGAGGTGGTCGACTGGGACTACAAGACCGATTGCTGTGGCGGCTCCCTGGGCCTGACCCTGACTCCCATCGCCCACGAGATGACGGCCAAGATCTTGCGGAACGCCCACGAGCGCGGCGCCGATGCCATCGTCACGGTGTGCCCGTTGTGCCACGTGAACATCGACGGTCGTCAGGGGCAGATCAAGGATTTGGGCTTCAGCATTCCGGTCCTCTACGCCAGCCAATTGGCGACGATCGCCCTGGGGCTGGAGGAGAAGACGGCGATGCTGAACAAGAACCTGGTGGACCCGCGGCCCTTGTTGCGAGAGAAGGGGTTGGTGGAGTAGGGATTGGGTATTGGGTATTGGTGCGACGCAGAGCGCTGTGTGTCGCACCTGCGCGTCTGGAACGTATCCTCTCAATAATCCGGGGTGGCTGTGGCCGGTCTCCTGTGTGAATAAATCTTCTTCAATCAGCCGCTGTTGACCCTTCCAGACGAAGAACACGCGGATGGCGAAGCAAGATACCTGGCCCTGGGCCGCACCGATCGCGGGCGGCGGTTGGCGGTGATCTTCACCACCCGGCAGGACAGGCTCCGTGTCATCTCTGCCCGAGAGATGACCAAGCGCGAAAGGACGCTATATCCACGATGAGCAAGGAAAAAATTCCACAGTTCGCATCCGAAGATGATGAGCGGGCATTCTGGGCCACGCATGATACCGCGGATTACTTTGATTACACCAAAGCCCAACCGACCCTGATGCCGAATTTACGGCCGACCTTGAAAACGGTCTCGCTTCGGCTCCCGGAGTCTTTGGTCGAGTCCCTCCACGTTATTGCTCATAAAAAAGACGTGCCGTATCAATCCTTGATGAAGATGCTGCTCTCCGAAGGGGTTGAAAGAGAATTGTCTTTGCGTGGCGAATCATCAGTTACGAGTTGACTTTGGGGAGTTAAGGCGAGCGGCGGCGTAAATCCGGCGAAATATCTATCACCGAGCAATCGGACGAGCGGGATCGCGACGCAGCCCGGCGGCTCGGCAAGCCCGGCAGCCCCTACGAGGCCGTGGTCAGCGTCTTGATGCTGCGCGAGGGTTGGGACGTGCCGGCCGTCTCCGTGATTCTACTGCTGCGCAAGTTCTCCTCGCGGGTCTACGGCCAGCAGGTGGTCGGCCGCGGCCTGCGGCTGAACGTGCGGACCGAGGATATTCAGGAAATCTGTGCAGTTGTGGATCACGAGAAGCTCAAACACGCCTGGCTCTGGGAGATGGTGGGCGCGAAAGTGCGCACCGGCGTGGATCAAGCGAGTCTGTTCGGCGATGAAGACCTGCCGCCCAAGCGCAAGCCGCAGTTCGTCGCCAGGCCTGAATTACTGATCGAAGTTCCGCAGCCGGTCGAGGAAGAGAAAGCCGACTTCGACAAACATGAGGCTGCCAGAAACTGGTGCAGGAAGCGGGAAATGAGCTTTCTCGTGATCACAAAGTGAAGCCGACAGAGGAACGATGAGTCTCAGACGCGCGATACAAGACAGGCCACATGCGTTGGAGAAGATGTGGCAGTTCGCCGAGTGGGCGCTCCACCGACTGAATCCGCTGTTCGCCCGGGTGGGCTACGAACGGAGCGCGCGAATCATTCTGCCGGCGGAGGACTTGGGGAAGAAGCTGGTGTTCAATTGCCAGTTGTGCGGGCAGTGCATCCTGCACTACACGGGGATGACCTGCCCGATGACCTGTCCAAAGAACCTGCGCAATGGCCCGTGCGGCGGCGTACGCCTGAACGGACATTGCGAGGTCAAACCGGAGATGCGATGCGTTTGGGTGGATGCCTACGAGCGATCCCGCAACATGTCGATCTGGGGACAAGAGATCCTGACCGAGCAACCGCCGGTCAACTGGCAGCTCAAAGATAGCTCATCCTGGATCAACATGCTCACAGGCGTGGATCGACGGACGCGAGAGGTCGAGCCGGAAGCGAAGACTTGACGGTTCAGCAGGGAGGAGGCGGTGATGACCGGCGAATTCAGGGTTGAGCGTGTGCAGCGGGCAGAGGACCTGGAGCAGGGATTCTGTTGCATGACCGAAATCCCCACTCCTTGGCCTGCGGCGCTGCGGGTGTGCCGCGTCTGGGCAAGCCAGAATCTGGGCAGGCACATCGAAGGATATCACGCGCGCGACGCCGTTGGCAAGGTCGTCGGGCAGCTCTACTACGCGCTCTCCGAACAGGCCCTGGTGCCATACGAGATCGAACCTGGCGTGGCCGTGATGTATTGCGAGTGGATCCAACGGAGATACCAGACCCTGGGGCTGGCGCGGCGTCTCTTCTCTGCCTTTGAAGCGGATATGCAGGAGAGAAACTGCAAGGGCATCCTGTTGGAAGGCACGGACCAGGAAGCACAAATGCACTATCGACATTACCTGGCGCGGGGGTTCGAGATCATCCATGATAGCGGACATCGCAAACTGCTGTATCGCCCGCTTTCGCAACCCCGAGTTCAGGCGCGCCCGCTCGAGGTCCACGTGAAGCCCAGAAGCGGCGAGCCGGTGGAGATCTTGATCCTGAGTGGATACCTGTGCCCGTCCGAGGCATCTACCCAGTTGTTGCTGCGAGAAGTGGCCCAGGAGTTTGGGAGGCGAGTGGTTGTGCACGAGGAATCTCTCTCGCCCGAAACCCTACGGCGATATGGCGTGGCCGGTGGTGTCTTTATCAACGGCCGTCAGAAGCTGTCCGGCGCGACCACTGAAGAGGCGATCCGCCAGGCCATCATCGAAGAATTGTAGATTCCGAAATCAAGACGCTATCGAGGACTATGAACACCGACAATCGAGGCATTCCGTCCGTACAGGACCCACCCAACTCGCCGGGCCAGCACGTCAGCAACCTGGCTGCTATTTTGAAAAGCGGCCGGTTTGCGGTCGCGGCCGAGCTGTCCCCCCCAAAAGGGGTCAACCTGGACAGCATCGCACGGGACGCCGCCACCCTCAGGGACTACGCGGACGCCGTCAACGTGACCGACAACCAGGCGGGCAGCGTGCGGATGGCCAGCATGCCGGTGGCCGCCTTGCTGCTCACGCACGGCGTCGAGCCGGTGATGCAGATGACCTGTCGCGACCGCAACCGGCTCGCCATGCAGGCCGACCTGCTCGGGGCGTCCGCCCTGGGGATCCGCAACCTGCTCTGCCTGAGCGGCGACCACGGCATCTGGGGCGATCACCCCGAGGCCAAGAACGTGTACGACGTGGACTCGATCCACCTGGTGCGCATGGCCCGGAATCTGACAGAGCACGGCGTCATGGACAACGGCCGGCCGATCTCGCCAGCGCCCCAACTGTTCATCGGCGCGGCCGCCAACCCGTTTGCGCCGCCGTTCGACTACCGGCCGGCCCGGCTGGGCAAGAAGGTCGCCGCGGGCGCGCGCTTCGTGCAAACCCAGCTCATTTACAACGTGGAACGGTTCAAGACCTATATGGCCCGCGTGCGCGATCTGGGCCTGCATGAGGTGGTCTACATCCTGGCCGGCGTCGGCCCGGTCAAATCGGTCGGCGCGGCCCGGTTCATGGCCGAGAAGGTCGCCGGCATGGAAGTGCCCGCGGAGATCGTCGACCGGATGGCCAAGACGCCCAAAGCCGCCCAGCCCGAAGAAGGCATCCGGATCTGCGTCGAGATCATCGAGCAGGTGCGCGAGATTCCAGGGGTAGCCGGCATTCACATCATGGCCGTGCATTGGGCCGAGGCCGTGCCCGAAATCGTGACCCGGGCCAGACTCTACCCGCGGCCGCCGCGAATCCTGACCTCGTCCCCCCTGTTTGAGGCCCTCGAGGAAATCAACCACCCATTGACACCGTAGACCTTGCAGCGGTCTCCTGAGAGGTGCGCGGGGCAACGGGTCCAGGTTGACCTTGCCCTTTTATCGATCATGCCCGTTTCGCGCGAGAGAGGAGAAATAAGAATGCTGGTCAGAGATCAAATGACACCAAACCCCGTCAGCGGACGACCCGACATGCCGGTCACCGAGGCACAGGCGTTGATGCAGGAGCACAACATCCGACATCTGCCTATTCTAGATGCCGATGGCAAACTGGTAGGTTTGGTCACCCAACGTTCGTTGACGCAGGCTGTTCCATCCGATGTGAAGAAATTCAGCCCATTTGTGATCAACTATGTCCTCGTACGCATCAAGGTCCACAACATCATGGTGAAAGAAGTAGTCACCATCGGTGAGGACGTCGCGATTGAGGAGGCCGCCCGGATCATGGCGGACCGGAAGATCGGCTGTCTGCCGGTAATGCGAGATGGCGTCCTGGTCGGCATCATCAGCGACAACGATCTGTTCAGCCTGATGGTCAATCTGCTCGGCGGGCGACGCGGCGGCGTGCGAGTCACGGTCCTGCAGCCGGATCGTGCCGGGGAAGTCGCGCGCATCAGCCGAGCCATCGCGGACAAGGGCGGCTATCTGTCGGTCTACGTCACCTATCCGACGGATGATCCCGCAGTCTGGGCTTCGCTGGTCAAAGTCACCAACGTGCCGGAGCAAACGCTGGTGGACACGCTCAATGCGCTGCCGGACATCCGCGTGCAGGATGTGCGCGACGTGTAGCGCCGCAGTGGTCTCTCCGGCATAGAGCCACAAATCGTCACCCCTGGGCCCGAACGGTTTTGCACACCGTTCGGGCCTTTTGCCTGAAAGAGCCAGACCTCCGCAGCGGGGTTGTTTCACATCTTAAGAAAAACCAGTACACCATTTTCATCCGTCGTGGCGCCGCAACGCGGCCGCCTACACTAACATCCCATGCTGCAAATCCCACATCCGCCGATAGAGCCCGCCGGCCTGCAACAGGTCGATGTGCCGGCCGCGCTCGACGACCTGGCCCTGATCCAACACCAGGATCTCATCGACATCCTCCAGCCCAGCCAACCGATGGGTGATGATCAGCGTCGTGCGGCCCCGCATCAGCGTTTCGATGGCCTCCCACACCGTCCGCTCGGTGAGCGCGTCCAGGTTAGCCGTGGCCTCATCCAGGATCAAGATCGCCGCGTCGCGCAGCAGCGCGCGGGCGATGGCCAACCGCTGCCGCTCGCCGCCGCTGAGCCGCAGCCCCTGCTCGCCGATCCAGGTGTCGTAACCCTGCGGCAACGCGGCGATGAAGTCGTGGATTTGCGCCTGGCGGGCCGCAGCCTCGATCTCGTCCGCCGTGGCAGCGGGCCGGGCCAGCGCCAGGTTGTCGCGCACGGTGGCGTTGAACAGATGCGTGGTCTGGGTCACCACGCCGATGGTAGCCCGGACATCCTCCGGGGCCAGCTCGCGCAGCGGTTGGCCACCCAACCGGATCTGCCCGGCCTGGTAGTCCCAGAACCGCAGCAGCAGGTTCACCAGCGTGGACTTCCCCGCGCCGCTCGGACCCACGATCGCCACCCGGCCGCCGGCCAGCACGGTGAAACTGACCCCGGTCAGGGCCAGCGGTTCGCCGGCCGCGTAGCGGAAACTCAAGTCCTTCACCGCGATGGCCACCGATCGGCGGTCGTTCGGCGGTGATTCCCTCCTGCCATCCGCCATCTGCCATCTGCCATCTGCCATCTGCCATCCACCCTCCACCACCTCGAACAACCGCCGCGCCGCGGCCAGGCTGCTCTCCAGATGCTGCGCGGCCAGCGGCAACGGTTGCACGGCCTCGAAACTGGCCGCGGCCGCCAGGACCAGCACCGCCAGGTGGACCCCGGTCAGCTTCCCGGCAGTCACCAGCGGGATCGCCAACGCCAACACCGCCAGCGTCGCCAGTCCCGTTGACAGGTTGCTCAGCGCGGCGCTGAGCCCGGTGACGGCCGCCAGCCGGCCCTGCTCGTGGGCCAGGTCCCCGCCCAACGCGGCGACGCGGGCAGCCTGTGACGCGGCCTGGCCGTAAGCCAGCAGATCGGCCAGGCCCTGAATGCCGTCCACCAGGGTCGCGTTCAACCCGGCGCGCACTGCCACCAGCCGCGCTCCCGGCCCCCGGCTCAACAGCCGCGTGAGCACCGGCGCGGCGACGCCGGTCAACGCCTGGAAGAGAAGCAGGGCGAGCGCCAGGCGCCGGTCGAAGCTCGCAAAGAAGACCCACATCAGCCCCGCGATGAGCAGCGCCACGAAGGGCGGCGCGACGGCCCGGATGTAGAAATGCTCCAACGTGCCGATGTCGGCCACGATCCGACTCAACAGGTCGCCGCTCCGCCGGCTCAGCAGCCCGGCCGGGGCCAACGGCTCCAGCGCCGCGTAGAAGCGGGTGCGCAGCCGGGCCAGCACCCGGAAGGTCACCTGGTGGGAGACCAGCCGCTCAGCGTAGCGAAACAGGCCGCGCGTGATGCCGAAGAAGCGCACGCCCACGATCGCCACCTGCAACGCGGCGATGGAGGGGTGCAGCGCGGCGCTGGCGATGATCCAGGCCGACGTGGCCATCAGGCCGATGCCGCTGCTGATCGTCGCAAAGCCCAACAGGACCGAGAGTACGATCCACGGCCAGAAGGGAGCGAGGAAGGAGAGCAAGGATCGGAGAATGGAGATTGAAGATCGCGGGTCCGGATTTGGTGAGGATTGCATGGCCCGACATCGACGAAAGCGACTGCTCAAGAAACGGAAAGCCATTGCAGATCAATCGCCTGGTCACTGGTTCCCTGTATGATGGCACAGGTATTGTCGCCGTTGAGCCAGGCCAGTTCGAATTCAGCGTGGACAATCCGCTGAGGAGCGTGCGCGAAAGCAGGATCGTTAACCAACACATGCTCCCGGTCCAGACCGATTACAACCAGGGCGTGGTTAGTAGTAACCGACCAATAGGAAAGCTCACCAGTATCCACAAACACAATCACTGGGTGACCTGCGCGCAGATATGTCGCCAGGATGGCCAACGTTGCCTCGCGGTAGGTTACATCGAACTGTAGGCGACTCAATCGAAGGATGTTGCGGCGGGGCGCGCCAATCGGACCGATATCCAGGAGCGCTAACAGACGATCGTAGGCTACTGGCCGGCCCAGGTATTCCAGCACCATAGCTGCACACGCGGCCAGGCAATCGGAGCCGGCCGCTTGCTCACGGTGTGGGACTGGCAGGGGTGGGAAAGTGAGCGGCAAGATCTCGGGCATGGCGGCCGATCTCCAGGATCTCTTCGGGGGTAACCAGGAGTTGACCTGTCTCGACATCAACGCTTATTGAACCCACCGTGCCAATCGGTCCCGCGTTTGGAAGCGCCAGTACCACCGGCACGCGCCAGCAGATCTGCTCCCCGATCACCAGAGTTGGCTCCCCCACTCTCAACAGGTAGCTAATCTCATCAGCCACAAATCGACGTACTATCCGCTGAGCGGCTCTAGCAGAGTAGTTTTGCTGGGCCGAGACCTGAATCGTGAATTGGATGGCACCCGTCTGAGGTAGCTGCTCCATAACGGCTTCCATGTCCCAAGCCTCCTATGGGAATTCCAAGTGTAACCACTCCGCTCTCTGTCATTCGGAGCGCAGCAAAGCTCGTCCTGAGCGAGACCGAAGGGAATCTCGGTTCCAGTGCGGACGAGATTCTTCGTCGCAAAAAGCCGCTCCTCAGAATGACAGCCTGAGCAGTTACTCCCAAGCGGCTAAGCCCGCACCCGATCTCACATCCGGGCCAAATGATCGACTGAATTCTATCACGTTTGTTTGGAGGACACAAGCAAAGTCTCATCGCCACCAATCAGTTTGTGATAGAGTCCTGCTGCGCGGAGCAAGTCGGCGTGTGTGCCTGACTCGACGATCTGTCCCCTGTCCAGCACCACGATCCGGTCGGCGTGGCGGACGGTGTGCAGGCGATGCGCGATCACCAGCGCGGTCCGCCCGCGGAGCAGCCGCTCGATGGAGGCCTGCACCAGGGTTTCGGTGTCGGGGTCCAGGTGCGCGGTGGCCTCATCCAGGATCACGAAGGGCGCGTCCTTCAGGAAGGCGCGGGCGAGGGCGATGCGCTGGGCCTGACCGCCGCTCAATCGGGCGCCGCGCTCGCCGATGACCGTGTCGTAGCCGTGCGGCAGCGCCTGGATGAACTCGTGCGCGTGCGCCTGGCGCGCCGCCTCGATCACTTCGGCCCTGCTCGCAGCGGGGTGGGCCAGGCGGATGTTGTCGGCGACGCTCGCGTTGAAGAGATAGGGCATCTGCGGCGCCCAGGCGACCTGCGCCCGCCAGGCGTCGGCCGGCAGATCAGCCAACGCCGTGCCGTCCACAGTGATCTGTCCGGCCGTCGGCTCGATGAAGCGTAGCAGCAGTTGCGCGACCGTGCTCTTGCCCCCCCCGCTCGGCCCTACCAGCGCGACCACCTGACCGGGGGGGATGTCGAAGGAGATGCCGTTGAGGGCGGGACGGCCGTCAGGGAAGGTGTAGTGGATGTCGGCAAAGCGGATTGCGAATTGTGGATTGCGAATTGTGGATTCGGACCACCGCGGTGAAGGATAATCCGAAATCGGCAATCCGAAATCCAAAATCGAGAAGATCCGCCCCGCCGCGGTAACCCCCGCAATCCCGGCGTGGAAGCGCGTGCCGAGCAGCCGCAAGGGCAGATAGAATTCTGGGGCCAGGATCAGCACGAAGAACGCCTGCTCGAACGAAAGATGGCCGTAGAGCAGCCGCAGTCCGATCTCCACCGCCACGACCGCGGTGCTGAGGGTGGCGACCAGCTCCAGCACCAGTGCGGAGAGAAACGCCACCCGCAGCACGCCCATCGTCGCGTCCCGGTGCCGCTCGCTGATCTCTGCGATCACCCGGATTTGCTCCCGGCTGCGGTTGAAGATCTTGAGCGTGGTCAGCCCTTGCAGCACGTCGAGGAAGTGGGCGCTCATGCGGCTGAGCGCGGTCCACTGCCGCCGGGTCATGGTGTCGGCCAGGTTGCCGATCAGGATCATGAAGAGGGGGATCAGCGGCGCGGTCAGCAGCAGGACCAGGCCCGACACCAGGTCCAGGGGGGTGACGAAGATCAGGACGGTCAGCGGCACGAGCGCGGCCAGGGCCAGTTGCGGCAGATACTCGCGGAAGTACGCGTCCAGCGCCTCGACCCCCTCGACGACAGTGTTGGTGAGCTCGCCGGTGCGTTCCCCGCGGGCATAGTCCGGCCCCAGGTCCAGCAGATGGGCAAAAAGCCGCTCCCGCAGGGCGGTCTTGACCCGGGCCGCGACGCGATGGGCCGCCAGCTCACCGCCCCACAGCGCCGCCGCGCGGGCCACGACCAGGGCCAGCAGGATGATCAGCCAGGGGCTGACGTCGGCCAACGACTGGCCGGCCAGGAACACCGCGTTGACTGCCCGGCTCAGGTAGCGGGCCTGGAGGACGGTCACGATGCCGCCGCCCAGGCCCAGCGCGACAGTCAGCGCCAACCAGACCCAAACCGGCCGCGCCTGCCGCAACAGGCGGGTATCGAAGAGGTTCATGACTGTTGGCTTCTAGTACTCCAACGCCTCCGCGGTGACCCGCTTGCGGAAGATCCAGTAGGTCCAGCCCTGATAGAGCAACACAACCGGCACGAAGATCGCGGCCACGATCGTCATCACCTTCAGCGTGTACGCGCTGGAGGACGCGTTGGTCACGGTCAGGCTCCAGTCAGGGTTGAGGCTGGAGATCATGACGCGCGGGTAAAGGCCCCGGAATACGGTCGCCACAGACAACACGATCGCCAGCGCGTTGATCCCGAAAGCCCAGCCGTTGCGGCCCGACCGCAGCAGCCAGCCCACCGCCAGGATCGCCACGCCCGCGCCCACGGCCGTGACGCCGGGGTTGAAGCCCAGGCGGGTGAACACATCGGTCACGAAGTAGGTGGCGATCACCAGCCCGAGCACGATCACCGCGTTCGGCAGCCACAGGCGCCTGGCGGTCTGCTGAGCGCGCTGCTCGATCTTGCCGGTGGTGCGCAGGCTCAGGAAGATCGCGCCGTGCAGCGTAAATGCGCCCAGCGACGTGAGCCCGCCCAGCAACGCGTACGGGTTGAGCAGGTTCCAGAACCCGCCCACGTACTGCATGTTCCCGTCGATGGGCACCCCGCGCACGATGTTGGCCAGCGCCACGCCCCACAGCAGCGCCGGGACCGCGCTCCCGAAGAAGATCAGCCAATCCCACAGCGCGCGCCAGCGGGGATTCTTGTGCTTGCTGCGGAACTCGAATGCCACGCCGCGGCCGATCAGCGCGACCAGCATCAGGAAGAGTGCCAGGTAGAACCCGCTGAACAGGGTCGCGTACCAGTTGGGGAATGCCGCAAACATCGCGCCGCCCGCGGTCAGCAGCCACACCTCGTTGCCGTCCCAGAACGGCCCGATCGTGTTGATGATCACGCGGCGCTCGGTGTCATCCTTGCCTAGAAACGGCAACAGGATGCCGACGCCGTAATCAAAGCCTTCCAGGAAGAAGAAGCCGGTGAACAGGACCGAGATCAGGATGAACCAGAGCGTATTGAGACTCATAACTCACCTCCGCGAGGGGGTAAACAAGGAAACGAGTAGACAAGTAGACAAGGAAACGAGGTACCTTCTCAATAATCCGGGGACAGCTCGGGCCGGTCTCCGACCGTGCCCGTCGTGGCTCGGTCAGGAGACCGGCCACAGCAGGCCCCGGAAAATTGAGCAGATACGAACGGCGGCCACAGCATACCCCGAAAAATTGAGAGGACACCAGGCGGGCGCATCACGCAACTCGAACCCCGTCAGTACGCCGCGGCGGCGGTATGACTGACGTCAGCCCGGGCATACTTCACCAACAGGTAGACGTCCACCGCCATCAGCGCGCCGTAGATCAAAGTGAAGCCCAGCAGGGAGATCAGCACTGTGCCGCCGGCGACGTTGGGCGAGACCGCGTCCGCGGTCTTCTGCAGGCCGAACACGATCCACGGTTGGCGGCCCAGTTCGGTCAACAGCCAGCCGGTACTGTTCGCCAGGTAGGGCAGACCGATGGCCAGCGGCAGCCAGCGCAGAAACCTTCGCTTGTCCACATATTGGCCCTTGTAAACCAGGTACAGGCCGACCAGCGCGATCAACGCCATCAGGAACCCGGCCCCCACCATGCCGCGGAAGCTCCAGTAGGCCATGAAGACGGGCGGCACGTAATCCCCGGGACCGTATTGTTGCT
>Ga0100396_1002354_pt1 | contig 12390 bp, 6 predicted proteins | sample CryGeymeta201520_FD_81551 | JGI IMG/M metagenome (GOLD analysis project Ga0100396, IMG submission 81551) | Groundwater microbial communities from Crystal Geyser aquifers in Utah, USA - Crystal Geyser metaG 2015-20 | ecosystem: Environmental > Aquatic > Deep subsurface > Groundwater | place: USA... | reverse complement strand
TAAAACTGAAGAATTCATCCACAAACGGCTATTTGCAATCCGAGGTTGGATTCGTAATCAATACAGATTCAGCACGATGGGGGAAATTTTGGCTAACGGCCATCAGTCTGCAATTCGGCCTCACCGGACGGTGGCGATTTTTGGAAAGGGCTGTCGGTTCAGCCTGCAGGAATGTCCGGTTTGATACTTTTCAAATGTTCACTGCTGACCGAGGCTGTGTGAAAACACTATTTCACCGTCCCCGCCAAACCGGGTTTTATTTTGTCGTGCCAGTTTATTCAATCATCCAGATTTGTGCCGTAAAAACTCGAACTGAGCATTCTGAGATTAGCTCAAGGCTCAAACTGTAATAAGTGGCACAACAAAAATTGTCAGTGGCGCTACTATGTGCGCATCTGATAATTGTTCTATATACTTTGACGGATATCCGGAATGGCTACACTTGATGTGACACGGGTTAATTTTTCACATCATCTCGTTTCGGTGGCAATAAGACTGAAAGATAGGGAGCTACATTTTTTAATTATGGTATCCGGTACCCAACATGCCGGTAGCGAGAGGTAACCAGATGCGCCAATTGTTACCGCCAGCTTTTGACCCAATTGAGGTCGTCCGGGGCGCAGTGGCATCGTTAAGCGTAACATCCGAACGAACTGTTCACGAAACTAATATAGGCAGAATACAAGAGATTTGTTCTCGAACAGAGATTCCGTCGCATACATTGAAGCGCGCACTAGACGATATAAGCGCCCTCAGGGAAGTCGAGCATCTTGGGAATGGCTACTGGCTGCCCACACCAACGAGAGCGGTTGCTTTAGATGAGGACACGTCTCTGCTGGTAAGTATTGCACCCACAACGGAGCTACAGCGGCATTTTCAAAGCGTTCGACGTGTCGGTTTGGGGCGTCTCGTTGCAACAGCCCAGGTGAGTGGACTGCCCACTCAATCGCTGAAATCCTGGCGAGGAACCAGCGACCTCGACACACCAACATGGGCACATGCACAGATACAGTCAGCCACGAGCGACTTCAGACCCTCGATTGCTCCGGCGGACCTTGAGGCTTTCAGCGTGAAAGCAGCCAGCCACGCATCCCATACCGCGCGTCGCGAACCAGCGTGGCTTTCAATCGCTAACCGTCGCGTTGCTGCCTGGAACGGCGTGAGTCTATTTAGGACGAGACTTGGCCCGAACCAATACCGTTACTTTCTTGGCAAGTTAACGCGCAGCCGCGCGTTGCTGGAAGGACCGGCAGTTGTAGACCGTCTTAGTATGCAATACGGACTGGCGTCATTACTGGGCGAACCATTGACGGTGTTAACACGCTCGCAGGCCAACGTGATTGTTGTAACGCTGCCGCTGGCAGTTCCCAGATCAGTGCGACGGCTCCTAAGTGCCTTATTTGAAGCGGATCCCAAGACGTATGGTTACGTTTGGCTTTGTCGCCAACCCGAATGCTGGCCAACCATTAAGTCTGCCTTACAAGAGCTCGGATGCGAGATTGCCAATTATGAGTGAAATCAAGACGTATTCCGCCCGCGCAGTTTTTGAGGGCATGAAGCGAAAATTGCAACAATACCTTGAGGCTCAATACCACATCTGGGATGAGAGCCTAATTGCCGATCGCGCAAGGCTGCTGGAGAAGGAAGGGGGTATATTTCAAGAGCCAAGACTTGAGGCAACTCCCTTCTATGTGCCAGGTAAGCCTTATGGCGAACTCCGTGTCCCTGAGGCGGCCAAGAAGCTTCTCAATATTGCATGTGCACACAAAATCACAGGCATTCCGGAAAAGCCGTATCAACATCAGGCCGAATCGCTCGAAACATTCTTGGGTAACGACCGAGAGATAATCGTCGCGACCGGGACAGGCTCCGGCAAGACAGAAAGCTTTCTGATGCCGATTCTGGGGGCAATGGCAATAGAGGCGGACAGCCGACCGCAATCATGGCTTCAGCCAGGGTGCCGAGCACTACTCCTGTATCCAATGAATGCACTGGTGAACGATCAGATATCGCGTCTTCGCCGTATTCTTGGGCAGGAAGAAGTAGCTCGGCAGTTGCAGGGTGCCCGCAATCATCGTGCAACGTTTGGCATGTACACAAGTCGGACGCCATATCCAGGCGAAGAGGACATCAAGAAAAACGAAATTCGTCTTGGTTCTTTCATCAAGAGGGCGTTCAGCGATCTCCCGCCTGAAGCTGAAGAAAGACTAAAGAAAGAAGGAAAGTGGCCCGCCAAGGACCTAAAACAATATCTTTCGTCGTCCTTTGAAACGGGTCCGACTGATACGGAAATGTTATCAAGACAGGAAATGCAGGATCGGTGCCCTGATCTTTTGGTGACCAACTACTCCATGCTGGAATATATGCTGCTTCGTCCTATTGAAGCACCCATATTTGATCAAACAGCAGCATGGCTTGCTTCCGATACGAACAACAAGTTCATTGTTGTTCTTGACGAAGCACACATGTATAGGGGCTCGGGTGGTGCTGAAGTCGCTTACTTGCTACGACGGTTGCATGCAAGATTAGGTATTCCGCGCGACAGGGCCAGATACATCCTGACGAGTGCAAGTTTGGGATCATCCCCTGAAGCAAAGAGCCGCATGAAGTCATTTGCCGCAGACTTGAGTGGTCATGAGCATACAAGTAAAGAATTCGTTCTAATAACTGGTGAGCGGCAACGGAAGGCCGGCGAAAGATCAGCTACCCCAAGCGACGCAGCGGCATTGGCTGGATATGATTTTTCAACCCTGCACGAAGGGGAAAATAAACTCTCCGAGGCAATAAACGAATTCAAGCGTATGAGCGCCACGCTTGGGTATACCTGTCCAAATGGGCTTGGCGATATTTCATCCTTTCAAAATGCGGTGTTTGGCTGGCTCCAGTCTTTTGGACCAGCCGCTTTCGTGGCGAACAAGATTACGTCCGAACCCCAGCAATTGCGTGAGATCGCCGCCTTAACTTTCCCAAACTCTGATCTGGCAGCGGCGGCATTGGAAGGTCTATTGGCACTCATGTCCTTTGCCAAGGAAAAGGATACTGGCAGCGTTTTTTCGCCAGTTCGGTCACATTTATTTTTTCGGGGGCTGTCTGGAATATATGCGTGCATCAATCCGGACTGCAAGACCCGGGAGTCAAGCAAACCTGGAATTCTTGGGAAACTTTATTCAACACCAAGGCTGACATGCGACTGTGGTTCTCGCGTCTATGAAGTCTTGACGCACCGAGACTGCGGGGCGGCATTTATCCGAGGCTACGTACATGACGCGCATGGTAACTTTTTGTGGCACCAGCCATCTGCGGGATTGTGGGGCTTAAGTGGCCTGCTTGAGGCCCACTTCCTGGTTGAGGTAAGTCGGCGTGCGCAAGACGGATCCGGGCGGCACGAGGGTTCAAGCAACTGGCTGCACAAGACAACCGGACAATTGAGTATGCACCGGCCTGAACATGCCAAACTGGACCAGTATGTTGAGGTGATCAGGCCAGATGGGCTTATGCAGATCGCAGGGCAGCCAACTCTAACCTTTAATAATCAGTGCCCGGTTTGCACAACCAATTGGCGCGCTGGGTCGACCAAGATCATGGACTTGGCGACGAAGGGTGAAGCGCCATTTGCGCAGCTTGTTCGCAGCCAAGTTGAGCTTCAGCCTCAAACCATTCAGCCGAGCGATCGGTCACCAAACGGAGGCCGCAAATCGCTTCTCTTCTCGGATGGACGGCAGAAAGCGGCGAGGCTTGCCAGAGATATACCGAGGGAAATTGAAAACGACGTCTTCCGGCAATTGCTCCTTCTAGGGGTTAAGGAACTATTGGCTGTCAATCAGGAACCCCGTCTCAGCCGAACGTATGTCGCCGTGGTTCACGCGCTAGCTCAGCACTCTTTGCTTCTGTTTGACGGTAATGACAAAGATCGTTTGCAGCAAGATGTCAGAAATTATCTGAAATATTACAAGAGTGATCTAGAGGGGGCACTACAGGATCAGCATACTCCGCCACCCAGTTTCAATTCACTTCTGTTAAGACATCTTGGTTCACCTTTTTATTCCGTCAGCGCGTTAACGCTGGCACATCTAACAGTGACCAAGATAGCGTATCGAACCATAGCTGAGGAATGTCCCGACATCGGCAAGGCAGACCTGGATCGAATTCTGATGGTGTGGATTCAATCTTTCGCTAATGCGTTTGCTATCGACAGCAATTTAGCCCATGGTATCAGGGTTAAGGCTGCCGGCCATCAACTCTCAGGTGGGCTAGATGCAACTGCCGGCTTTAGCCGCCAGACTCAGGAATTTCTACGCGAAAGAGTTCCGAATATCGATAGGGTGTTCCAGGTATTCGCGGAAGTATTGTGCCACGCAAGCGCCGGGCACGCCGGGCGGTTCATTGACCCAAATAAGCTGTTTCTGACTTTGGCTACCGAAGAGCACCGCTGGTATCAGTGCTCGCATTGCGCTAGCGTGTCTCCCATTGAGTGGTGGGGGCACTGTCCTGTGTGTCTTGCGAGCGGTGTCACGGCAGTTAATCCTGGGGCAACTGACTACCTGCGTGCGCGCAAGGCATTCTTCAGGGATCCTGTTATTGATGTCCTAGAAGGCAAGGCGCGTCCATTCAATCTGTCAGTTGAAGAACATACCGCGCAGTTGTCCTATCGCGACGTGGACGATCCAAGCACAACAACAGAGGACTTCGAACGTCGCTTTCGCGACATATTGGTCGCACCTACGGACACGTCCATCGATGTCTTAAGCAGCACAACCACGATGGAAGTGGGCATTGATATCGGGTCATTGGTGGCAGTTGGCTTGCGTAACGTTCCTCCACTTAGACAGAACTATCAGCAGCGTGCGGGCCGTACCGGACGCCGTGGCTCAGCCATTTCAACAGTTGTAACCTACGCCCAGAATAGTCCGCACGACAATTACTATTTTGAAAATCCCAAGGCAATCATTGCGGGAGAACCAACCCTTCCTGGAATCGACATAGGTAACCCGAAAATTGTCGAGAGGCACATCCGTGCCCAACTGATTCAGTCGTACTTCCATTTCGAGAATCCGATTCCCGTTGGCTCGGATATTTTCTCTGTGCTGGGGAAGACCTTAGACTTTTATGGTGGAACAGATGCGTTCAGTTTGCCGGCCTTTGAAGAGTGGTTAAAGACGGCTGAATCAGCAAAATCGAGTTTCTCGGTTATACAAAAATGGGTTCCTGCTTCGTTCACCAAAAAACCTGCGAGGGTAGCTGACGAATTCCTTCAGGGTCTAAAGCGTATCCGTCCCGCTAACGCGGATGAGCTTGAAGCTTCAGAACAAAGCCTTATAGAATTTCTGTTTAGTCGCGGTTTTCTTCCATCCTACGCGTTCCCGCGCGATCTTTGCGCCCTTCAGATTGAAGGCCCGCCGGACAGAAGCAGAGGCTTCACCAAGGTAAACATCGTTCAACGTCCGCAGCAGGGGCTTAACATCGCCTTGTCTGAGTATGCACCTGGGCGGTTTGTGGTTGTCAACAAGAAGACTTACCGAGTGGGAACGGTCGCTGCGAGCGGTTCAAGCGCTATTGAAAACCGGGCTGTGCGCTTGTTTTCTGAACGGCGCTATTACGTTTATTGCCCTGAGTGTGAATTCACGCCGGGGTTCAGACACAGTGAGCCAGTTGGAGAAGGTTGCCCGTTATGTGGCGAACCAGCACTCAAAGCAAGGACGGTGATTGTACCTCAAGTTGCATTCCCTGCTGGGGGGCGAGAGGTTGATGAGCATGACGACGAGCAGATCTTTACTAATGCGACCAGTGCTCAGTTGTCAGTTCCTGACGACAGTAGCTTTAATTGGAAGCAGTTTGGCAGGAATGGCCAGCTTGCTTTTGAGCGTGACCAACAACTAGTGATGGTCAACAAGGGCGAAGAGGAAAATGGCCAGCACGATGGTTTCCGTGTATGTAACCAATGCGGAAGAACCGCAGTTGACGACAACGATGTGGGTGCACATACTCGCGATTATCATATTTCTGGACGCACTCCCTTTACCCGATGCCAGGGGCAGTATGAGAGGGTATACCTTGGCTACAGTTTCAATTCGGATTCATTGCTACTGCGAATTCCGTTGAGTGACGGCTTGCGGTTTGATCCAGTAGCTCGAACCGAGAGAGCACCCATATCGGACGCCTTTCAATCCTTAGCAGAAGCCATAGTGCTCGGCATTGGGAGAGAGCTAGATATCGACATGCGAGAGATAAATGCGGGGTTCCGGTTCCTGCGTGTCGGGAATAAAAACTTTGCGGATATTTTTATTTATGACACTCTCTCGGGCGGCGCTGGGTACGCAACCCAAGCCGGGGAGGTTATGGATAATGTGATCGAGAAGGTTGAGAATTTGCTGACTGATTGCGACTGTTCCTCGTCGTGCAACAAGTGCTTACGCCACTACGGCAACCGGTTTCATCATGCAACTCTCGACCGCATGTTAGCACTCGATCTGCTTCGGTATATCAGAGATGGGGAGCTACCCACCAAGCCGACGATTGAAGAACAGCGCAGCACATTGCGTCCGATGATTGAAATGCTACAGCTAGCTGGATGGCAGATTGCCTACACCAATAGTGTTCCGGTCACTGCTACAAATGGTAATGGGAATACGGTGGAATTTTTTTCATATCCTTCACTTGTTCGCCCAGAGCATTACGGGTTTGTTGAGGCAAGAGATAAGGTCGCGTTCTCCCCTTACGAATTGTCCAGAGACTTGCCAGGCGTATACGGAGTAATCGCATGAGCAGCGCGGTCATAATCGAAATACCTGGTGAAGATGCTCGTTTACGCCGAAAGATTCGTAGCCATTTCAAGTTGCTGGGCTTCACTAAGGGGCCTGATGGAGCGCTTGTGCCCCCTGGCTTGGATAAGCAGAGCTACCGAGATATGCATGCCCACCAGAGGGATGCCAGACTTGCTGCCAACAAGGAGTGGATTGACCGCCATGCTAGCAAGCTGATCATGCACTTTGCATCCGGTGCTGAACTTGATGTTGAGAAAATTCGGCCGCGATTAGAAGTTGTCCAATCGGATACATGGCAATCCAATCTGTTTCGCCTAGCAACGTACTACTGGCGGATTCCCATCTCGGAGGGCTATGGCCGTCGCATGCGATTCCTCGTTTGGGATGACTATCATGAGAAGCTTATTGGCATCTTTGCACTCGGGGATGCGGTATTTAACCTCAAGGCACGTGACGAACTCATTGGATGGGATCATCATCGGAGGGCTAAAGGGCTTATAAATTTGATGGATGCCTATGCCCTTGGTGCTGTCCCGCCCTATAACATGCTGTTAGGCGGTAAGCTCATTGCTAGCCTTATACAAACACGTGAAGTGGCCAATGCATTTCAGACCAAATACCATGACTCAGTCGGCATTATTTCTGGAGAGCGCAAAAACGCTAGATTGGTGGCGGTTACAACAACATCGGCCCTTGGTCGCTCTTCCATATACAACAGACTTCGAATTGGGGATGAATCTGTTTTCCGGTCTATCGGGTACACGTCAGGTTGGGGGCACTTCCATATTTCAGATGCCTTGTTTGACGACTTCCGAAAATACCTTGAATCCATCGGAGACGAATATGCCGGCACCCATAATTACGGACAGGGACCCAATTATCGGTTGAGGGTCGTCAGAAAGGTGCTAACCATGTTGGGAATGGATCCTGACCTCGCACGTCACGGTTTGGCGCGAGAAGTATTCTTCTGCCCTCTGGCGACGAATGCTATGCAAGTGTTGCGCGGGGAACACAAGCAAGTCCGCTATTCGGGCCTGCCTACTGTGGAGCAGCGAGCCAATGCAGCCTTGACCCGTTGGGTATTACCTCGTGCCGACCGAAGGCCCGAATTTCGTGATTGGCGGCAAATGGACTTTCTCCAAGAAATCGCCTCCGATAGAGAGTCTGGCGCAAGGTTGCGCGTGAATAAGGCAGGATAATTCATGGACTGGGCTAAAGACTTGCGAGGAGACATCGTGCAACCCGCAAGAGGAGCCTACTTCGGTTTTGGTCTGACCTGCCCTTGTTGCGGGGAGGCTGTATATCTGAGATCGGGTCAGACGCGGCGGCCTCATTTCGCCCATTACAGTAATCGTGCTAAACCCGAGTGTGAATTCTACTACCCACCTCCGGAGGTTTTACGGCGGTCGGTTTCTCGAATATTGACCAAGGATTCAACATTGCTCACTAAGCGAGACTCCTTGCGCTCCGGATTGTTTCTCGCTTACCGACCCGACCTCCCTGGTTTTGAACTTTTTGTGCGAATACCATCGCTCGCCTCCGTTGGGCAACTGAGCGGCAGTTTGGAGATCCAACACGGCAAAGGGGTCAAGACGTTTACTGCAACGCAATTTACGAGAGCGTATACCGTCTCCGTATCGCCGACGGTCCCGCTTTTGGAATGCGATGGGACTGGAGACCTATCGGGGTTAGCGGATCATCTCATGGCGCAGACCAGTTCGTTTGCGCACGGCATGAATTTGTTTGCCGCAACGGAAAGCGGTGGCAGGCTTCTGTTTGCACGAGAGCCATTGGAATGGGGTGGGCGGTACTGGATCGTTACTGATGTCCCCATTTCTCCGCCCGATAAAGTTGCTGAAGCTGTCGAATGGATCCGCCGCGGTTCACTCGCAAAGTGGCACGTATACGAGGTGGAACTACCCGCCACATTCATTGCATCAAGGTTCCACACAACAAAAGAGTCTCTGACAGAATTTTTTGGTCTGCTCATACGCCCGCGCCAACCACGCGCTTATGTTGTGTACCCCTTGCCTCATCATTTGGGGGCAGATGGGGCATACGTATACCCACAATCCCCCGAGGTGCTGTATGTCCTGAGAACCTCGAACCACGAGGTCTCTGTTGATGGCTCGCCTGATCTAATTGCGGAAATTCAAATTGTGGCACTTGCAGATAATTGGATTCAGATAGAAGGAATTCAACCAAGCACGCAGGATGTGGCAATATTAATTAATGGCATCGAGCAGGCAGTTATTCGGGTTGAAACGTGTGACCTCATCCAACCTGATGGACTTCGTGCTTACTCAGGGGAGATTAGCTGGAGCCTCCTTGAGGACGCGCCTCTCTTACCAGAACAATTGTTCTCGCAGGACATTAGGATTGAGTGTGGTAGTGATCGACTGGCAAATTACGTTGCCAAGACTAAGGAAATTTCGATTCTCGACGGGGCTGCAGTAATCCTGCCGAAGAATACTGACAAGACCCTACGCGCAGGCGGCTTCGGAGAAATAAGACTAAGCTCCAAGCTTGCGGAGAATCAAGACGTGGATCGAAAAGCGGTGAAGCGTAAGAACGGGCAGCTACCTAAGGCGACATGGATTGAAAGTTTAATCTGTGCGAAGCACGGCCCGCAAACAGCATCTCTCGTTAGAGATTTTATTGCTGACCCAAGCGAATTCAATCTGCAAAAAATGGGGCCAATCATAACAAGCCCATTAATGGCATACATTCGTGCCACGGTAGAGCATCAGTAACAATGAAGAATAGCGACTGACATGGCTTACTTAAAAATTAATAGATCACGTTACGGATTCTTATTGAGCTACGGAACAGGTGAGGATGAGCTTCGCCGATTTTTTTCAGAAAATAGAACACCCCTGATTATGAAGGGGGCGAGGATCCAAAATTTACCCCGGGGACCAAAGGATCGCATTACGACAATGCTGAACCTTCCAACAGGCGCAGACCCAATTGTGCAAAAGTGGTTTTCGACAAATCTCAATATGATTGACCCTGTGTCAGTTGAGGAATTGGTTGAAACCTTCCTTTTATATGAAGATGCGGATGAGAGCCTCCCAGAAGGTGATAAGAAGAAGCTATCTCGTTCCTGTCTATTTCACTTGTTTTCTTCGAACCCTTCTCCAAAGCTGGTCGAATTTCTCAAGTCGCCAATTGGCGGCAAAGGGCAGGAGCCAGATCACGAGTCGGAACCTGATAAAGAAATCGCGCCCCAGCAGTCACCGACAGACATCGATTTGACACTTCTTAATTCGGGTCTTGCCCGCGCTCTGGTGGCCTTGCTAGAGGGCAAAGACCCAGATGAGCATCTTTCAGATATGCCTCCAGCAATCGCAAGCTTTATCACTGGGCTGCACGCTATAAAAGAGGGGCACGCGGAAGAGGCAAGAATCGCGCTGGAGAACCTTAGTGATCTCGAACAGACTAAATCCATTTTTTCTGAATATGCGGGGCGTCTAGCGAAGATAAAGGAATCGTTCAAGCCCGCAGCGCCAGGGATCCAGATAATCCGCTTTGAGAAAGTAGAGAATCCGGAGTTTGACTTCGACAGAGACCAGATTATTGGCAAATGCACGAAAGATTTTCCAGAAACGGCTGTCTTTATCCAACCGTTTGCCATGCGAACCTGGGATGGAAAGTTGCTGTCGTTGGAAGAGGGGGCGACAAGAGAGGCGCTGTTTCCGACATCTGGCGATGTTCAGGCTTTTTTCGGACGGGATTACCCAAGGCACCCAACGCGGGGCGAAATAGGCATTTGGCATATTATCCCTAACGAGCCGCATGGCTCTGCATTACATCGCAATAATTTTCACCTCAAGGGCACCAAGACTGACGTCTATGAGGTGCATCTGGTTCCATTTCACTCGACTGATTATGATTCGGTTCGCGGATTCATCAGGGAGCATATTGTCAAGGCTGGCAAGACACAATTGGAGCCCTGCCTGTTCCTACTACGTGACGATCTTGTCGTTGGATGTCCTTCTGGCAAAGATATGACTAGGGAAAACGGGTTTGATGAGGGGCTACCTTGCTGGAGGGCTCTTAGCGCTTTCAGATTCGAAGGCAGGATACTTGTGCCTGGTCCGCTTCCGGCGCATGAACAATACGAATGCGCAACATTGGCGTCGACGTTGAAGATATTATTTTCAAGTAAAAGAGCGGATTCCGAAAAACTCACAAAGGCACAGCAAAAATATCTGCTGGATAGGGTGAATTCAGGGGAAGGGGGCCTTAATGCCGCGCGTCAGGCTAGGTTGCTTGAAGAGATTAAATACTTGGAGAATGACGACGAAGCCATTGGGCTCGTACTTGATGAGGCAATGCACGATGAAAAGATCGCTGCAAGAATTGAGAAAAAAATCCAAGAGAAAGTTGATGAAGAGACCAGGAAGAATGGCGAGCTAAAAAAGGAACTCGAACAGTTGGAAAAGCAACGCGCTGGCCTTAGAGAAGGCATCGCTAAGCAGGAAAAAGAACAGCGGGCATTGCCATCCTCGGTATCCAAAGCAATTAGGGACTCGATCAAAAAAGCCAAGGAGGATGTATTTGGAACTCTTGGACAAGTCGTGGTGTTCAAAGCCCTTATGGAGGAATTGGGCGGATCTCAAAATCTTGTGCAAGCTATACCGAACGATTTGTGCCCCAGTAAGTTCACGATGGTAGAACATGACGCTACGCCATTCCTAGATTTTCTGAAGTCACTTGGGTTATCACCTAAGCACGCCAAGGCACTAGAAGTGACAGGAGATGCCGTCTTTAGTGCAGGCATGATCCTTGTAATTGAGGGCATCGCTGCGCGCCTTGCGGCCGAAGCATGGGGCCGCAAGGATGAGCAGGGCTGCATGCTCATGGACTGCGCGATTGGATTGACCGAAGATGGGCAGATGAAGGGAACTGCAATTGAAGAGACTCGTTCTATTGTGATATTGGACGCAAACCTCTCGCCACCTGACGTCTACGCGCGACCTCTCCTTGATAGAGTGCAACGAAGAATCGTAAACCACGAGCATCCAATATCCCCCAGGATTCTGATGTCTCTGTCCGACAGCGTAGCTAGCTTGCCTCTGCCGAGTAGAATTGAAGCCTTGGCAGTTCGCATTTCACTTGATCACAAGTTGGAATTTATACGTGAGGAAGACGTGGCGGCGGAGCTTGAGGATGTGCAGGATGAGGACGCTGGTGAAACCTGGGCATCGCAGCTCTGGAGCCCCGCCCTTAATGATTTGCTTCAATGTCTGAAGGACATGCCTACCGAAGACGCCGCCCTCGTGCTCTCCGTTCTTAAGGCGGAGAGTGCCTGATGCACAAGTGAGCATGTCAGAGTAACTTCTTCAACAGAGTGTGGCCGGCGAATTGCCTTAGTAGTGATTTTTTGAAAAACCTCGAAGCGGACCTTCCAGCAGGCTGAACAGGCTGTCTTTTCGGAAAACCGCCACCGTCCGGATTGGCCGAATTAGTGTCTTTCAGGTAGGGTATTCAACCAACATGCGTTTTCGATGGATTATGCTGCGCCGCCAATTTTCAACCACGATGATTTAGTTTCTGCGCAACCAGAAAGAACACGATTCCAACCTCGGATTGTAAATAGCCCTTGAAACCCTCTGTCCATTTT
>Ga0100396_1002352_pt1 | contig 12396 bp, 11 predicted proteins | sample CryGeymeta201520_FD_81551 | JGI IMG/M metagenome (GOLD analysis project Ga0100396, IMG submission 81551) | Groundwater microbial communities from Crystal Geyser aquifers in Utah, USA - Crystal Geyser metaG 2015-20 | ecosystem: Environmental > Aquatic > Deep subsurface > Groundwater | place: USA... | reverse complement strand
GTACCACTGACACCCGCCCGCTGAGCAGGTCTTGCAGCATGCCGGTTTCGCTCAGGCCAGCCCACCGCAAGCAGGTTCAGGCAACTGGCTCTTTCAGCCTTAATTCTACTGAAAAAGACGTTCTGGTCAAGCCGGTGTCTTTCGCCTCGCCACCCCCGTCATCGACATCCGCCCGCGGAGCAGGTCTTGCAGCAAGCCGGATCTGGCAGCGTCACGGCGGATAGGCCTTCAGACCGGCGCGCATGGCGCCCTCGATGGTGCCATCCACCTCTTCAGCGCCCGTGAAGAACCATTTCTCCGGGTCGTAGTGCTCATCGCTGTACTTGTAGATGGCGAATTCCCAGTCTTCCATGTCGCCGGTATAGGTCAGGCGACAGACCGGCCAGAACTTGCCCCACCGTTCATGCCCCAGGTACAGGTTTGCACCCCGGTAATTGGTCACGTAGTGCGCGTAGGACTGGTTTTTCAACTGCTCCACATTGAAACGAGCCACGATCGCATCGGCTTGCAGCTTGATCTCGGCGGGGATTTTCGGCTTTGCCATGATATTCCTCCTGTGCTTGATGCTCTCATGACGCCTGGCCACAGCTCGTGTCAGGCCGGAAACGCATAGTGGCGTCCGGGTGAGGGCGGGGGCGGATTGCCCCTGGACCCCGCGCTCGCGCGGGGATGTCGCGGCAGTACAGAGGTTCGCCCGCTTGTTGGCGGATCTCGCAGGCCGCGTCGAGGGAGGCCACTCAGAGATACGCCACATGCCTATTCTAGCATAGATTGCTGGGGCAGGATAACCGATGATAGCGCGCCACGCCACAGGTGACTGTGACGCGCGCAGGGCAACAAAAAACCGGGGCGTATCATCCCCGGTTTCCTGCGTGTGAGCCCGGAAGGAATCGAACCTTCAACCCGCGGCTTAAAAGGCCGCTGCTCTGCCAATTGAGCTACGGGCCCAACGAACCAGACGGCCAAAGTATAGCATAATGCCCCGCCAAGGGCCAAACTGGCGGTTGGTGATTGGAAACCAACCAACCTGCTACTACCCGCCAAAGTACCTGCTGACCGATACCGGCGCAACCTGTTCCAGCAGTTCGCGCGGCACACCGTTGGCCTGGGCGATGCGGCCGTACACCGCCGAGCTGGCCTTGGGCGTGCGGGTGCCGGTCTCGAGATCCAGCTCGAACAGCCCGAATCTGAGGTCCCACCCGGCGGCCCATTCGAAGTTATCCACCAGGGTCCAATGGTAATACCCCCGCAGGTCGACCCCTGCCTGGATGGCCCGCCAGGCCTCGGCCAGATGGGTGGCGATGAAGCGCGGCCGCACGTCGTCATCGTGGTCGGGCACGCCGTTTTCCGTGATGTAGATCGGTTTCCCGTAGGCGGCGAGCTGCTTTAGCGCCAGGTAAAGGCCGGTCGGATCGATCTCGCCGTATGCTGTGGCGGCGCCAGGGACGATGTCGCTGAGCTCCGCGTTGGGATCGAAGAACATCCGCGCAAAGAACAGGCCCGGTCGCGTCGGGTCGAACGCCACGCGGACCGGCGTGTAGTAGTTGAGCCCGATGTAGTCGCAGCTATCGATCAAGTAGGTGACTGTTTCACCCAGGCCAAGCGGCGCCAGCAGTCGGCCGGTCGTGGTGGCATCCAGGACCGTGCGGTTGCTGATGCGATCCATCAGCGCGGCCGCGCGGCGATCCGCAGGGCTGGCCGGATTGGCGGGCAGGCACACGCGCATGTTGTGCGCCAGCCCCACCCGCGCGTCGTTTTGCACCCGGTGGATCGTGCGGTAGGCGCGGCCGTGGGCCAGCAGCATCCGGCGCAGCACCTTGATCGTGCGCGGCAGGCTCTTGGCGCCGGGCGGGAAGCTTCCTTCCAGGAAGCCATTGTAGGCGTAGACGATCGGCTCGTTGATGGTGCACCAAAGTGTGACCTGATCCCCCAGCGCGTCGACGACCCGCTCGACAAACCGGGAGAAGTAGTCCTCGATCAGCGGGTTTTCCCACGCGCCCTTTTCGGTCAGCCACAGTGGCTCGGTGAAGTGGTGCAGGGTGACCATGGGTTCCAGCCCACGGGCGCGCAGCAGCCCGATCATCTCAGCGTAGCGATGCAGCGCGGACTGGTCGAAGACCCCTTCCTCCGGCTCGATGCGGCTCCACTCCACCGACAGGCGCAGGCTGTTCAGGCCCATCTCGGCGGCCCGGTCGAAATCCGCCGCGGCGGTCTCCAGGCCGGCGCCCGCGGCGCCCCACCAGCCAGTAGCTACGCCCGCGCGCGCCCCACCGTAGATCCGGTTGGGTTGCTGCTCCCAGGCGGCCCACTGGTTGTTGCGGTTATGCCCCTCGTTCTGGTGGGCGGCCGTCGCCACGCCCCATTGGAACTTTTCGGGCATCTTCAAGATGGCTGGGAATGTGTTGGTCATGGTATGGCTCACTCATCGATGAGGGCTTGTAGCCGGTCCGCCAGGGGGACGTCGATGTGCTGCAGCGCCACCCCGGCCTCTTGCAGGAACGCAACCGCGTTTGGGTCAGGATAGTGCCCGGCGTACACCACGCGGCGGATGCCGGCGTTGATGATCATCTTGGCGCACGTCAAGCAGGGCTGATGCGTGACGTAAATGGTGCTGCCCGCCACGCTGACGCCGTGCAACGCCGCCTGGATGATCGCGTTCTGCTCAGCGTGCAAGGTGCGGACGCAGTGCCCATTGACCATCAGGTGGCCGATCTCGTCGCAATGAGGCAGCCCAGCCGGCGCGCCGTTGTAGCCGGTAGTCAGGATGCGCCGATCCTGAACGATAATGGCGCCCACGCGCGCCCGGTCGCACGTGCTACGCCGCGCCACTTGAAACGTGATACCGATGAAATAGTCGTCCCATGGGGGACGTCGACTCGCTGGATTTGACATGGTCTACTCCGAGACGTAGGGGGGAAGCGTGAAGCGTGAAGCGTGAAGCGAAAAACGCAAAACGCCTTACTCCCTACTCCCTACTCCCTACTCCCCACTCCCCACTCCCCACTCGTCACTCGTTACCCTCACCCCGTCCCAAACTGCCGATCCCCCGCGTCGCCCAGGCCGGGGACGATGTAGCCAATCTCGTTCAGGCGCTCGTCCACCGCGGCCAGGTGGATGGCCACATCGGAGTGCGTCTTGTGGAGCCGGGTGACCCCCTCGGGCGCGCCGATGATGCCCACGTACTTGATGCGCTGCGCGCCCCACTGCTTCAGGATGTCCACCGTCGCGACGGCCGAGCCACCGGTGGCCAGCATCGGGTCGAGGATCAGGCACACCTGCACGGTGGGCGCGATCGGCAGCTTGTTGTAATACTGCACGGGGCGCAGCGTGCGCTCGTCGCGGAACAGCCCGATGTGCCACACCTCGGCGCCCGGCATCATCTCCCAAATCCCCTCGACCATCCCCAGGCCCGCGCGCAGGATCGGCACCAGCCCGATGGTTTCGGTCAGATGGGCGCATTGGGCGGTGGCCAGTGGGGTCTCGATCGCCACGGGCTTCAAACCCAGATCCGCGGTGGCCTCGTAGGCCAGCAGGATCGAGATCTCGCGGATCAACTCCCGGAATTTCTTGGGCTCGATGCGCTTATCTCGCAGGATCGACAGCTTGTGCTGGATCAGCGGGTGTCCAGACACGAAGACGTTGGCGGGTAGCATAGGACAGAGTACCTCCTGGTTGCTTGGGTATCCTCTCCAATGTCATTAAGTTAAGACCTGACAGGTTTCCCGAAGTAGCGTTTCAAACCGGATTCGGTCTCATCAGAGATGGATGTATGCTGAAAAGTGACCTCGAAAACCTGTCAGGTCTGGGCTAGTGCCCACCGTGGCTCGGTCACAGACCGGCCACAGCCCCTGGATTATTGAGAGGATACTTGCTTGGGATCTGGCCGGTACGGCTGGCGCACCCGAGAGTGGGCGCACCTGACGCCGCCGGTCTGGCAGGTTCGGGTTTCTCCTGGCCAGGCGTACAAAAAACGGGTCAGGTGGCGCCCGAAAGAGCCAACCCAACCCGTATCGCGGGCGCATTTTTCTGCCGTGACGGCAGCGCGCAAGCAGGTAATCTCCAAACGCGGCCTCGTCTCAGAAACGCTCTGGCTGGGCGCGCGGCAAGACGCCGCGCTTGATAAACTTCTCGACCTCCATCTGGCAGCGCACGCACAGCGTGGCATCGGGTCGAACTTCCAGTCGTTCAGGGTTGATCTCCTGGCCGCAGCGTTCGCAGATGCCGTATTTGCCTTTCTCGATAGCGCGCAGGGCCGCCTGAACCGCTTCGTGTTTGCGTTCGAGTTGGTTGACCAGGGCCATGTTCTTCTCGCGTTCGACCAAATCCGGATCGCCTTCCTCGGCATCCACGTCCACTTCGACTTTGAGCGCCTCCCGCAGACGCTCCAGCGCGCCGTTGAGCCGCTCACGTTCATCGAGCAGCTTCTGTTGCTCGCGGGCGATAATTTGTTCCCGTGTAAGCATAGCATGACTCCTAACCACTCTACACGTATCTTCTCAATGTATCGGGGGTAAATTATCCGAATTATTGAGAAGATACCTCTACACAACCGTGCGTTTCTCAACCAACCCTGGTCAGAGAAGAAGCCAGTGTTTTCACTTCTCGCATCTTGTACTGCGCCAGAAACTCATCTATCAAAAAACTGGCCCGTTATACCACGAAACGGCCTGCAAGTCAATAAAAATCGCGCGGGCATGTCTGGCCCAATCGCTGGCCCTCTGGTATAATGCCGGGCGTGGTATTAGTACTTGTTAGGAAGTAGCGCCTGGCTCGGGCCGGTCTCCTGACCGAGCCCGCTTGTACCACGGACCTGTTTCGTAACAACTGCTTCAGACGGTGACTTCCAGTCGGTGGTCAGGACACGCTGTCGTTGAAAGGTGATTATGGCTGAACGCACGATCTCGCCGTACACCCGCCCGGAAGAGGTGATCGTAGACGCCGCGCTGCGGCCGCGCTCGCTGGCCGAGATGGTCGGGCAGGATCGATTGCGCGACAACCTCACGATCCTGATCCAGGCCGCGCTCAGCCGGGGCGAGGCGCTCGATCATGTGCTGCTCTATGGCCCTCCGGGCTTGGGGAAGTGCATCACTGGCAGTAGCCTTGTCTTGACAGACCAGGGGGTGCGGGAGTTGCGCGCTTTGCTGCCGCCTGATTTGAGGCCCGGTGTCTACGCGCCGCTCGAAATTCGCGTCTACGGGCATAACGGGCCGGAACTCACCTCTCACGTTTACGCCGATGGACAGGCGCCTACGATCCAGTTGCGCACCCAGTCCGGTTTCGAGCTAGAAGGTACGTCCAATCATCCCGTCTTGGTAGCCACTCCCGACGGCCCACGCTGGAGACCGCTTGGCGAGCTGAGGGACAGCGATTTCGTGGCGATTGCGTGCGGGACCCGGCTATGGGGCAAACGGCAGACGATCGACTTCCAGCCAACTTATCTGGACAACGCGAGCCGACAAGCTGTGGCCGACGAGCGAGTGCTGGCTGGATACAAGGCCCTCGTGCCGGTCTTGGAGCGGTACCCTACAACCGGTGAACTCGCAGAGGCGTATGGCACGGCGATCAGACATAATCCCACGCCTCTGGTCGCGGCGCGCCGACTGGGTCTGCCGCTATCTGACGGCCGGAAAGTGCGGAGCCGCCGAGACCTGGAATTGCCTGACCTGCCGGTTCTGTCCAGCAAATGGCAGGTTCCGGAGGTGCTGGACGCCGATCTCGGGTACTTGATGGGATTGCTGATCGGTGATGGTCATTTCGAGCGAGGGACCAACACGCCGGCCTTTACGATCACCACGAGTGACCCGGAAGTTCAGTCCGAAATCGTGCGCATCTGCTGTGAGAAGTTCGGCTGGACACCGCAGGTGCGTCAATACGGCGAGAAGACGCCGTTGCTCCGTTTCAGCCAGAACTTTGGTCACTTGATGGTTCACCTCGGAGTGCGGCCTGTGCTGGCAGGCGAAAAGGCAGTGCCGGCGTCCGTATTAGCCAGCCCAGAAGATGTCGTCAGGGCGTTCTTGCAGGGCCTCTTCGACGCCGACGGCCATGCCTGGCGCCAGGAAGGTTACGTGGACTGGTCTTCCAAGTCCGGGCTGATGGCGCGCCAGGTGCAAATTCTCCTCGCGAATCTTGGAATCATCGCACATCGCACCAGCAGGATCGTGCGCGGAGAGACATACTGGCAGTTGTTCATCGGCGGTCGAGACGCCGTTGTGTTCCGCGAGCGCGTGGGCTTCCGGCTATCGCGCAAGCAGGATCGCCTGGCCGGGCTGGAGGATCTTCGTCGTGGCGCGAGTCGCAGTGATCTCATTCCGTGCGCACACGTTGCTCTCAGGCGTCTGTTCGATGCCTCCCGTCCGCACCCACGAGCGCTTCACAAGCGGTTCGATCATGTGAAGCGAGGCGATCGCTTGCTGTCACGGTCGCAGATCGAGACGTACCTCAACCTTCTGCCCGATTCGACGCGCACTCTCCCGGCTGCCGTGACAGTGGCGGCGTTATGTGACACACGTTACTACTGGGATCGAGTTGCGGCCCTCGAGCCAGGCCAGGCAGAGGTGTTCGACTTCTGTGTACCTGGCAGTCACAGCTTTGTTGCAAACGGATTTTTCAACCATAACACGACGCTCGCCCACGTCATCAGCAACGAGATGGCCGCAGGCTTGAAGATCAGCGCGGGGCCGGCGATCGAGCGCGCCGGCGACCTGGCCGCGATCCTGACCAACCTGCGCCAGGGTGACGTCCTGTTCATCGACGAGGTCCATCGTCTGGGCCGCGCGGTGGAAGAGGTGCTCTACCCGGCCATGGAGGATTTCGCGCTCGACATCGTGGTCGGCAAAGGGCCCAGCGCGCGCAACATCCGCCTGAAGTTGCCACGCTTCACCTTAATCGGCGCGACAACCCGGCTGGCGCTGATGACCGCGCCGCTGCGCTCCCGGTTCGGCGCGGTCTACCGGTTTGACTTCTACGAACCGGAAGCGATGGAGCAGATCGTGCAGCGGGCCGCCAACTTGCTGCACGTGCCGGCAACCCCGGACGGCGTGGCCGAGATCGCCCGCCGGGGGCGCGGGACGCCGCGGGTGGGGTTGCGCCTGTTGCGCCGCGTGCGGGACTACGCCCAGGTCAAGGCGGACGGCGCCATCACGGCCGCGGTGGCGCGGGACGCGCTGGCGCTGTTGGAGGTGGACGCGTTGGGGCTCGACACGTTGGATCGCCAGGTGCTCGGCCGGCTGATCCGCGACTTCGCCGGCGGGCCGGTCGGGTTGGAGACCCTCTCGGCCGCGCTGGCCGAGGAGCCGGACACCATCATGGATGTCGTCGAGCCGTATCTGCTGCAACTGGGCTTCCTGGATCGGACCCCGCGTGGCCGGGTGGCCACCCGCCGCGCGTACGAGCATCTGGGCGAGCCCTATCCGGAGCGCATCGAGCAGCCCGCCTTGTTCAACAACGATGAAAACCAGTGAGTTCGACTACGTCCTGCCGCCGGAGCTGATCGCCCAGACCCCGGTCGAGCCGCGCGATGCCTCCCGGCTGCTGGTAGTGGACCGGCGCACGGGCGAGCTGGCGCACCGGCGCTTCAGCGACCTGCCCGAATACCTGCGCCCCGGCGACCTGCTCGTGGGCAACGACAGCCGGGTGATCCCGGCGCGGCTGCACGGCGTCAAGCCGACGGGCGGCGCGGTGGAGATCTTCTTGTTGAAGCCAGCGCCAGACCCGAAGGGTTTTCGCGCGACTTCCCCCGACTCTGGAGATGCGCCACAAAAACCCTTCGGGTCTGATTCGTGGGAGTGCCTGGTGCGCGGCAAAGGGCTGCGCCCCGGTGTGCAGGTGCGCGTCAGCCCTGAGCAGCCGGCAAGACCTGACAGGTCTCCAAGACCTGTCAGGTCTGAGATCACCGCCACCATCCTGGCCGAGACCGGCGCGGGCGGCCGCGTGGTGGCGTTCGACCCACCGGTGGCGCAGTGGCTCTGGGACGTGGGCGAGGTGCCGCTCCCGCCCTACATCCACGCGGCCCTGGACGACCCCGAGCGCTACCAGACCGTCTACAGCCGACTCGAGGGCTCGGTGGCATCCTCGACGGCCGGGCTGCACTTCACGCCCGAGATGTTGATCGCGCTGCGCGAGCGCGGGGTCAACCTGGCCTTTGTCACCCTTCACATCGGGCTGGACACCTTCCGCCCCGTCCAGGCCGAGGAGATCGAGCAACACCAGATCCATCGGGAGTGGGCGCAGTTGAGCGCGGAGACGGCCCGTGCGGTCAACGAGACCCGGCTGGCCGGCGGCCGGATCATCGCGGTGGGCACCACCGTGGTGCGCACGTTGGAGAGCGCGGCCAGGCTCGCGCTGGGCTTTCAGCCGTGCGACGCCATCCCAGAAGGCGCCATCTGCGGCTGGCAGACCGTGGCCGCGTTCACCGGCGAGACCGATCTCTTCATCCGGCCGGGACATCGCTTCCGCGCGGTGGACGCCATGATCACCAACTTCCACCTGCCCCGGTCAACCCTGCTGATGCTGGTCAGCGCGTTTGCGGGAAAGGAGCTGATCGACCGGGCCTACGCGGCGGCGATCCGGGAGCGGTATCGGTTTTATAGCTTTGGGGATGCGATGGTGATTTTGTAGCGAGAAGATCTGTGACGCGCTGCGAAGAAGCACTGGCTTGCCAGGCTCAGCGCCTCCCGCTTTCCCAATCCACCAGGTCACCCTGTCCGCCTACCTATCGTAAATCACCGTCAGCTCCCGCAGCCGCGCGTCCAGCGCGTCGGTGAGCATGGCGGGCGTGTAGCGCCACTGCCAGTTGCCGCCCAGGGTGCTGGGGTGGTTCATGCGCGCTTCGTTGCTCAATAGCCCTTGTTCGCGAGCGGCAAGTAGGCTCGGCCAGGCGCTGCCACGACGGGCACGGCGACGCTTTGGGTAGGCCAGCTTTGCTGTTGGCTGAACCAGGTCGCCCCTTCCTTGACCATGTCCCACTTCAGGACGTAGGCGCCCGGCTGGAGAGGGGCCAGGACTTTAGCGTTCAACGACACGTCATCTGTTGGCCCCATGTCCTGGCCCAGGTCGGTGCGCAGCCCGTCCCAGGTGACGACGTTCTGGCCGCTGCTATCGTACCAGTGGTACGATAAACGCACAGGGTTGCTGCCGCCGTGATTCCAGGTTGCATTGCCTGTGTTCTGGACGTGCATTTGCACATCGTACACTATCCCGGTCAGCATGGTAGTGGGCGTGTGGGCCAGGGGACCGTAGTAGTCCTCGCTGTAAGTGCCATGGAAGCGGATGTCGGGCGTCACATCCAGCCAGACCCAGCGATAGTCAGGGTCTGCGCCGGAGAGCCGAATGTGAGCGTAGTAGTGGGTGAGCATCTGGCGGTAGTCCCAGGGTGCGGCGCCGGGGTAGCCGGTCAGTTCCCAGGCGTGGGTGGCATTCTGGGACATGCCTGGCTGGTGAGTGCCGATGGCGTTGTTGCTGTCCACCGGGTCGGGGATAGAAATCAGGGTGGCGGGTTCCAGGGAGCTGTTGGCGGTGGGGTTGCCGCAGTTGGCGAAGTATTTGGCACAGGCGTAGTCCCAGTCGGAACGAAGGACTCTCACAAGGAGGGTGTCGTCAACTGCGTCACGATGGGCGCTGGAAATGGCATTCTGGCCCGTCTGTTCGTAGGGATCAAGCCAGTAGCGTTGCGACCAACTGTTTTCAACACGGTATTCTGGCCCACCGGGATAGAGTGCGTGCCAATCTTGGATGGCGCCGCAACCACCTATATCTCTCCAGGCGAAGGTGTGGATGGCTACTGCGCCGGCCCACAGGGCCTGAGCCTGCGATAGCCAGTGCCACTCGTTGGCCAGCACCTGGGGTGCGTAGGCGGTATGGTCGGTTGTGTCAAAATCATAGCCAACAAGGACATCCAGGGCACGGTTAGTACAATCCGTGCCACAAACGTAGACCCATTCAGAGCCGCCTTGATAGAACGGGTGCTCATTGGGGGAGTGCGGATCGCTGGCGTGGACAGGGGTCTGAATAGATCGTTGAATCCCTATCCCAGCAAGCAGAATCGCAATAATGAAGGATAGGCGAATTATCCTGGGCGTAGCTTTCATGTGCAATTCCTCCCCGATATATTACGGCTCCTGTTTCAGGGTGATGATAGCGGCGTTGGGGAGGCCCGATGGCTCCCAGCGCTGGCGGTCGTAGGCAACCTGCGTGCCGGTCGGCGACCACCAGGGGGTTGACACGACGCCTAACTCCTTGCCCCCTAATCGACGCAAGGCGGTCCCGTCCCGGTTGACCACCCACAGCGAGAGATCCATCGAGCCCGCTCCACGGGCAAACGCAATGACTTGTCCATCCGGCGACCAGGCAGGCTGTGCCAGGAAGTCCCATTCTCGCTCAGCCGTGGCAACGGGATGTGGGTGTGAGCCATCGGCATCAGCAACCCATAAGTCACTGCTGACAGGCCCGTAGCGACCATCAGCGCTGAAGGCTAGGTACTTGCCATCCGGTGACCAGGTCGTCCGCGTAGGCGCATAGCATTTGTCAGTAATCAGCTTTGCGTGAAGGCCAGCCAAGTCGCTGATCCACAACTCGCGCTTTCCACCAGGAGTCCAGGCGATTCTCTGCCCATCAGGAGAAATCTTGTACAACCCTGGCGCAAGTTGCTTTGGGGTATTTGGAGCAATGTAGATGTCATTTAGTTGACGTATACTTTTCCCATCGGCCTGCACGGCGAAGATGTGGCCATCCTTCAGGAAGGTCAACTCGCCATTCGGCAACCAATATATATCAAGACTGGGGGTGAAGTCACTGTCGGCCACTTTCCACGACTTGAGTGTCTCAACGTCGGCCACGTAGACCTCGCCCTCGGTCCCTTCCTCCTTGGCTGGCACGGAGTAGGCGATGTACTTTTCGTCCGGCGACCAGGTGACAGAATCAGTAGCCCACTCAGCGACTTGCCGCCGCTCCGTCCCATCGGCCTTCATCGTCCACAGGCCGAGCAGTAACGAGTTCATGCCTGGAACGCGCTGGTGCAGTTTCCAGTGTTCGGGGTCATGAGGCTCTACCAGGATGTGAGTGCCGTCCGGGGACCAGCCCACGAACTCGAAGTGAGCGTAGAAGTCCACGAAGCGCACATCGGCTACTTCCAGATACTCGGCCCGGAAGGCTTTAGGCGGCGCCATGGTCGGCGGGGGCGGTCCCACTGCCGGGGTGGGGGTAGTCAGCCCGCCGATGGGGGTGGCGGGGGGGATGGGAAAAGGCGAGGGCGTGATGCGCGCCCAGACCGTGGCGGTCGCGGCCCAATTCTCGCGAGTGGGGGTAGCCGTTGGGGGGGAGGTCGTAACTTTGCCAGGTGAGGTCGGGGTTGCCAACGGTGACGAGAGTTCTGCCGTCGGCGCCCCCTGGTGAGCCACGCCTAAGAGCCAAACAGCCCCCAGAGCCAACGCTACCAGGACCAGAAGGCTAATGGCTGTCTTCAGGATACTCCCAAGCTTCTTCATCGCGCAAACCTCCTTCAACCACAAAAAACGCCACGACCCGAAGCGCAATCACACCTTGGATAGTCCTCCGTGACAAACGGCTATGAATACAGTATCCGACATGTTCGAGAGACACGAAGCACGATTCGAACCATTGGGACAAGAGCCATCAGTCGCGATTCTTCATCTCAACCGAGCGCGGTTTGATCGGCAGCACCAGAATGATTGCCAAAAGAACCCTCTTACTCTGCGCTGTTTTTCCCTTTAGAACGGGCCTGGACAATGCCGACAACGATAAGAACGATCACGAGAAACACCACAAAGGCTGCCAGCATACTTTCTAGATTGGAAAGATGTCTTTCCCATCGGATTACACCTGAAGACAGGTAGTCATACGCTACCTGGGTGGCGATGCCTACCAATCCGCCGAGAAGACCCGCCGGAATGAGCCAAACGACCCATCTTCTTTCTTTTCTGTTTTTGACAAGCTCAGGCGCCAGGATGCATAGGCCCGGAATCGCGATAGCTGCCATTACGACAAGCAGGTCATAGGGCCATCCTTGGGGTCTTATGAAGACGCGATAGACGAGGTCACCGAGAAGTGATGTCATAACAACGACAACAAATAGGGCAAACACCTTCTTATTGATCATGCTCAGCCCCTCCCGCTGGCTGAGGTGAAGGGGAAGAGATCTTTCCCTTCCCCCGATATTCGGCCATGAGTTCCGTCCCAATGACTGGCCGGAGGTGCGGCTCAGGTGATCCACGATGCGAAGGGATTGATCATTTCTTGCCCCAACCGGTCAGACGGGCAAACACCAAGGCGAGAATGAAAGCCAATGCGAAACCCAGGGCGCTGGACAGGTAGCTTTCCCAGTTGAGGCTGCCCTTCGTCAGATGGTCACGGAGTGCGACGCCCCCCAGCCCAAAAACCGCT
>Ga0100396_1002335_pt1 | contig 12456 bp, 11 predicted proteins | sample CryGeymeta201520_FD_81551 | JGI IMG/M metagenome (GOLD analysis project Ga0100396, IMG submission 81551) | Groundwater microbial communities from Crystal Geyser aquifers in Utah, USA - Crystal Geyser metaG 2015-20 | ecosystem: Environmental > Aquatic > Deep subsurface > Groundwater | place: USA... | reverse complement strand
TGGCTGACCAGGATGAAGGTGACTCCTTCAGCAGTCATTTTGTTGATCAATTCCATAATGGTATCTTTGACCACGATATTGACCCCGGCGAAGGGTTCGTCGAGCAGGAAGACCAACATATCCTCGGCCATGAAGCCGCGCACTATTTGCAGGAGCGCTTTCTGTCCCCCAGAAAGGGTCTTAGCCTTGTGATCGCGCAAGTGGGCAATTCCGGCCATTTCGAGGAGTTCCTGAGCGCGAGCTTCTGCCGCACCGCGCTGTTTCAAATAATCCAGCGAGAAATCGGCAAAGCGCGGGATGAGCATGTTTTCAAGCAGTGTCATGCTGCCGAATAGGCGCGGAATCTGGAAGGTGCGCATCAGTCCCTTTTGGGCGATCCGGTTCGGGGTCAGGCCGGTGATGTCTTCGCCGTTGAGGAAAATCTTCCCAATGGTTGGTTCGTACACGCCAGAAATGAGATTGATCAGAGTCGTCTTCCCGGACCCATTTGGCCCGATCAGCCCGCGGACTTCGCCGCGATCCACGTTGAAGTTTACCTTGTTCACCGCCACTAGGCCGCCAAATCGCCTGGTCAGGTCTTGCGTTTGAATGATGGTATCCATAAAAATATCCTGTTACCGATTCTGGTCCGGGTGTGGGTAGGCCCGCTTGTTGATCGAACGGTGTGCCCAATCGGCGTAGTCGATGATGTCGAATACCGGTAACCCGGTCCTCGTTTCAACCGCCTGGGCGTAGGGGGCCAGGTTGTGGCACTCGAAGACAAATGATCCCAAATCGGGATTCGCCTTCAGCATCGACATCGCCAGTTCGACCATATCCTTCTCGATGGCATCCTTATCCAAGCTCAGCCCGTTTTGCAGGATGGGATTGCTGAACGCGACCGAGTTTTGCATCCCCGCCGCCACAATCGGGACCCGGTCACTGATCCCGGCTTTTGAAAGTACCTTCTCTGTCAGTTTTTCCGAGTGGGCCGAGATGATGCCCACCCGTTTTTGGGTCATGGCATGCACCAGCGGTACCTGCATGAGAGACGAAAGGAAGACCGGCACGCGCACTGAATCCGCCACCGCCTCCTGGAAAACGGTCAGGAAGCCGCAACTGCTGGTAATGGCCGTCACGCCCTGCGCTTCCAACTCACGCGCCACCCGGATGAAATCATCCAGCAGGCTGGCATCAGCTTCGTAAACCACGCGCTGGACTGTTGCTCCGGGGACCGTCTTGAGCACAATCGGATAATCGTAAGATTGGGCGTTGCCCACATCCCCCGGAATACGCGGGAAGACGGTGTCGAGCAGCAAAATTCCAAGGGAAGATTTGGACGCCATCAACTCAAGCGTTCCTTTTCACCGAATAAACCGGTGGGCTTGATCAGCAGAACAATAATGAGGAAGACGAAACCGTACACATTGCGCAAGCCGGTATCAATGAAGACCGAGCCGAGGCTTTCAATGACACCGAGCAGCAAGCCGCCCAGAGCAGCCCCCGGAAGTGAGCCCATACCACCGATGATGATGATCTCGAAGCCTTTCATGGTGGTGACGGCACCGTTCTCGGGGAAAACATTGAAGACCGGAGCTAGGAGCGCCCCCGCTAGCCCGGCCAGGGTTACGCCGATGGCGAAGGCAATCTGGTCAATGTGCAGCACGTTGATTCCGACTGTCTGGATGCCGACTCGGTTCTGAGAGCTAGCGCGGAAAGCGCGTCCCAGCCAGGTGTAGTTGAGCAAGTAGTAGAAAAGGCCGATAATGATCAGCGCCCCGAGGAAGGCGGCGAAGCGATTGCCACTGACCGGCAGCCCGCCGACCATGACGCGCCCCAGGTCGATGTCGGGGGTGCGGGTGTTGGGTCCACTGAGGACGGTAGCCAGGTTACGCAGGAAGAGCGCCAGGGCAATCGTCACCACCGTGCCGTACTCATCCTTACGCTCCATGCCGGTTGAGAACATGGGCCGGATGAGCAGCCATTGCACCACCAGTCCGATGACGAACAAGATAACCGCGGTCGCCAGCACGCCCAAGAACCAGAATGTGCTGCCAAAGAAAAACGAAACCAGGAACCACTGGGCGTAACTGCCGATCATGTAGAACTCCCCCATCGACCAGTTGATCATCTTCATGATGCTGTAAATAAAGGTGATCCCCATCGCCATCAAGGCATACAGGGTGCCGATCATGATGCCCGCTATCAAGAAGTTGAGAAAGAGTTCCGGGGTAACGTTCATCGAGGCTCCTTTTTAGGCCTACAAACCGAGGTTCATCAAGACTTCATCAAGCACCGGGCGGCTGGATTGGCGGATCTCAACCAGCGGTAGGCGCAGCAGCCCAGCAGCCAATCCGATTTTTTGCATGGCATATTTGATCGGGCCCGGATTGGATTCGATGAAAGCTGCCTTGAAAATCGGTAGCAATTGGAAATGCAACTGCCGAGCCAATTCAATATTGCTATCCAACCCGGCGCTGACCATGTCCACCACCTGTTTCGGCAGCAGGTTGCTGACCACCGAGATGACGCCCTGTCCGCCCAGCGCGAGCAGCGGGAAGGTCAGGCCGTCGTCGCCGGAATAAACCGCCAGGTCCGGGATTTGGGCCAGCACATCCATCATCTGCGAGACATCGCCCGAGGCTTCTTTGACGGCGATCACCTGCTGGTTGGCAGCGGTCATAGCTTTCAAGGTTGGTGTTTCGATGTTGGTTCCGGTGCGGCCTTTGATATTGTAAACCACCACGGGCAAATCGGTTTCCTTGCAAACAGCCGCAAAATGGGCCAGGATACCTTCCTGGGTTGGTTTGTTGTAATAGGGAGTGACCACCAACAGCGCATCTGCACCCCAGGCCTGGGCATGTTGGGCATTGCGGATGGTGGAACTGGTGGAGTTCGTCCCCACCCCAACCATGACCTTGACCTTGGAATTTGCGTCTCGCGCATCTTCGATAACGGTACGTACAACCCGTTCCTTTTCGTCTTCACTCAGAGTCGGGGCCTCACCGGTTGTTCCCAGCGGGAGCAGGCCAGTGATCCCGTTTTCGAGCTGGTGGCGGGTATTGCGGCGCAAGCCGTCATAATCCACGGAACCATCTGAAAGAAACGGGGTGATCATGGCAGTGGTCACCCCGCGGAGAAGGTTATTTCGCATGAAAAATCATCCTTTGCTGTCTCGGTACGGCGGCGGGGGTTGAGTATCCAGGCCCGCTGCTTACCCGGTCAGCCGATTATCTTTGACACAAGTTGTTCAACTCTTTATAAACGATGATGAAAGCAAGAATGATTGCAAAAGGTTGGCCTCCCGGCACGTGCCGGGAGGCCTGATAGGGGGTGGGGATTAGGGTTTGTAGTCGAAAGTATAAACGAGAGTGGCTTCATCCTGTTTTTGATTAACGGCCGTGTACTGGGTAATCAGGACGGGCGGTGTCCACTGGTGCCAGAGTGCGCCTTCGCCCTTCGGGAAGGTCACGGTTCCGGCCCAGAACTCGAATTCATTGGTCTCAAGGGCGTTTATGATAGCCGCATAATCGGTCGAACCAGCTTTCTTGGCAGCCATAGCCAGGATCAACGCATCGCCGAAGCCGTTGTAGGATGAGTAAGTGGGGGCTTCGCCATATTTCTGCATGTACCGATCATGGAACCACTGGCCGGCAGCGGTCAACTTCATATCCTTGTGGTAGGAAGTCAGGATATAGATGCCGACACCTTTGTCCCCGTGCAGCTGCCAGTATTCATCGCTGCGGTAGGGCCAGTCGGAGGTGGCGACCATCGGGGTTTCGGGGAACAGGCCGATTTCGTAAGCCTGATCAATGATGATGTGCTCGGGGTTGCCGGTTCCGGCATTGAAGATCACATCTGGGCCCCAGGCCTGCAACTGGAGCAATTCAGGGGTCAGGTCGACGGCGGCTTTATCGTAGATGGTGGTCTTGACTTCCAGGCCAGCCTTGGCGGCGGCATCTTCCACAGCGGCAGAAAGTCCCACGCCAAAGTCGGTATTGTCGGCGATGTAACCAATCTTTTTGTATCCCTGACTCTTGGCAAAATCAACCAGAGCGATGGCGCGCACCGGGTCGATCAGGTGCGTGCGGAAGACTTGCGGATACCCAGATTCGGTGATGGCCTTGTTGGATGCCTGGGTCATGATGACCGGAGCGCCCAATTCCTTGGCAACTTCGATGATCGCCAGAGCAACCGAACTGTGATACTGTCCAGTCGCGCCGATGATGTTGTATTCCTGCACCAGACGGCGATATTCGGTCGCGCCGACTTCGGGCGTGCCCTTATCGTCTCCGACAACGATTTCCACCGGGCGTCCATCAACCGAACCGCCCAATGCTTCGTTCACGTACTCCGCACCCAACTCGATACCGCGCAGGATCAATGTACCTGCTTGGGGAGCGCCGGGTTCAGATTGCGGCAGCAGTGCGCCGATATAAACCGGGTCAAGGTTGACCGGGGTTGGAGGTTCAGTGGCCGGGGTTTCCGGTTGAACAGGAGCTTGCGTAGGCGCGGCTGTCGGTGGTTGCGGAGTCGGTGTAGTAGCAGTGCCACAGGCGGACATCACAACGCTGACCAGAACGAGCATACCGACGAGTAAGGAAAACTTGTTTTTCATCTTTATCTCCTCATAGCGATTTTTTCGATTCGTAGGACTACACGGGCGTTGGGGGGGGCGATGGAACAGCGGTTAATTTTATACCGTACACCTCCTTGCTAATTTACGAACTTTCAAAGAGCAACATAGGCATTTCCGCAAATTCACTTGCTACTTTAGCAATATCGCCATTGTATATCGCAAACACTCGAATGTCAAGCATTCCTCTAAAAACACAAACACCCGGTATCTGTTCATGCCGGGTGCGGGAAGCAGTATGTACGGACGATGGGTAAATATGGATCACTCCAATTTATTGTAGTTGCCTACATTGGAAATCTCCCTCGCCGTTTTCGTCACCTCGGCCGCGAGTTGCTCGATGTAATTTTCATCGGGGATGCGCGCCGTCGGCACATCCACACAGATGGCGCCGCTCGGAACACCCCAGCCTCCAGAGTAGATTGGTGCGCCCACCGAAACAATCCCACGCGTATATTCCTCCCGGTTCGTAGACCAACCGCGCGTGCGCGTGATCTCCATTTCTTTCAGGAAATTGAAGCGGTTGACAATCGTGTGCTCTGTGTACGATACCAGATTGATGGTATCCATCAGCTTTTTGAGTTCAGGCTCCGCAAGATGCATCAAAGAGGCCTTTCCCAAGGCGTTGCAATAGACTGGAACGCGCCCGCCGACCCAGCCGCGCGGCACGAGAGCATGGCGGGTCTCCACCACCTCGATTACCACCACTTCGACCCCATCCCGAACCCCCAATACAACGGTTTCGCCGGTCGTGTCACGCAGATCATCCATGAACGGTAGGCTGACCTTGCGGATGTTGCGCGGCCCCGAGAGAGATACGGTCAGGGCAAAAATCTTGGGAGAAATTCGATAGAGCTTGGTCTGTTCGTCGCGTTCGAGATACCCCAGTTCTTCCAGGGTGTAGGCAAAGCGGCTGGCCGTGCTGGCGTCACAATCCAGAACCTCAGCCAGATCGGTCAGGGTGGCCTCGGATTTTTCAGGTGTGAAATAGGCTAGGATGCGCAATCCACGCGCAAGGGTTTTCAGGAAATTTCTTTCGTGCTGTGTTGTATTCACATGAACCTCGGTGCTCTGATCTGTAAAATGGATGGGTTGAATTGACAAGCCTTTATTTGCGGATTATACTAATAATATTGCTAAAGTAGCAAATTGATAAGGTGATCATCCTGTCATCCATATTACAACGATTTGCCCAGAGGGGCAAGTTTTTACAGAAATAGGCAACCATGAATCCTTCTCCCGGCACGCTCCCAAATGCAGTTGATGTGATCATTGTTGGCGGCGGCGTTATTGGATCCGTCACAGCGTATGTATTGTCGAAAGCGGGGTTGCGCGTTTTGGTCATTGAGCGGCAGGATATCGGTTCGGGGACATCCAGTTCGGCCGCGGCAGCCGCTTTATTGCAAACCAAGACATCCATCGATAAACTGACCCTCGCGAACCAAAGCCTGAAATTATTGGACAACCTCCATGAGCAACTCGGCAGACGATTTGAATTTGCCCACACGGGCAGTTTGCTGGCCGCCTGCTCTGAGGATGAAATGCAGCTCGTTCAGAAAATGCACGCCAACCTGCTCGGCATGGGATTAGATGTGGAACTTTTGGATGGCAGGCAGGCCCGGGAAGTCATGCCCGTTCTGGGTGAGAACGTGCTGGGCGGTTCATACTCGCCGAAGGATGCCCAGATCAATCCATTGGAATTGGTGGTGGCCTGTGCCGATGCGGCTCAGGCGCACGGAGCGATCTTTTCCACATTCACAGAATTACATGGAATCGAAACGCGAGGGGAGAAGGTCATCGCGGTTCAAACCAGCGCCGGTCGCATCGAGACCGGGATGATTGTCAACGCGGCGGGAGTTTGGGCGCCAAACGTGGCGCGCATGGCTGGTGTGACCCTGCCGGTTTCCCCCCTCAAAGGCGAATTATTGGTGACCGAACGAAGGCCTCCCCAAATGCAGGGCACTTTGATCGCGGCCAAATATTTATTGAGCAAGGCCAAGGCCGAAGGCGAAGAAGGCTGGGATGCGCCCAAGCGCTCTGTCGGGATTACTCTCGTTCAGGTTGCACACGGCAATTTCATTGTTGGCAGCACGCGCGAACTGGCCGATTACGATAAACGCAGCACCTACGAAGGCATCCACGAACTCGTCCATCAACTGCTCGAATTGACGCCTAGATTAGCCAATGTCCATTTGCTGCGGGCTTACGCCGGATTGCGCCCGCTTACTCCTGACGGCTCGCCGATTATCAGCCGCACACCGGGGCTGCCAGGGCTGATCCACGCCGTCGGGTTCGGCGGCGACGGGCTGGCGATGTCAGCCATCACCGCCGAGATGCTCCTCGGGATGCTCACAGGCTCGGCAGACGAGGCCCTACTTGCTAACTTTACACTCGAACGGTTCAAAACTTTGGAGGTGATACGCTAATGGCCGGGCGACTACCCAACACCCGGCGGGGTGTTTCTTTCCATATCGAGATCGATGGCCACAACGTGATGGCGCACGAAGGCGAAACCGTCGCCACCGTTTTGATGGTGGCCGGGATCCGTGCATTTTCCAGTCACGCCAAACCTTATGCCCCCAGCCGCCTTTTTTGCGGCATGGGCACCTGCCAGCAGTGCCTGGTCACCATCGACGATCTACCAAACTGCCAGGCTTGCCGCATTTTCGCCCGCCCCGGCATGAAAGTCGTGACTTCCGATGAGCATTAAAACCTGTGATATTGCCGTTATTGGCGGTGGCCCGGCCGGGATGGCCGCGGCCCGAGTGGCAGCATCCAACGGGGCTTCGGTGGTGCTGATTGATGACGCGCCCGGATTGGGCGGCCATTTTTTCAAGGAATCCCCTTTCAAAGGTACATCCAGCCATCACCAGCAGAAAAAACTCCAGCAACTTGAAACGCGCCGCCAGGCGCTGGCAGCGCGTGGGGTCGAAGTACTGTTGGGCGCTCGGGTATGGGGAATTTTCGATGAAACGGGATCAACCTTCCGGGGTCGGACTGATCCGCACGGGACCAGCTTCCAGCTTCAGCTTGATTCCGCGCCACGAGGCATCGCATCGGTGCGGACACGTTACCTGATCCTGACCCCTGGAGTTTATGACCGTCCCGTGCCTTTTCCCGGTTGGGAATTGCCGGGAGTGGTGACGCCAGGAGCGGTGCAGATGCAACTGGAAAAACAGGGGCTGCTGCCGGGACAAAGGATACTCGTTGGTGGCAGCGGACCGCTGCAACTGCTGGTCGCGGCCGAATTGGTTCGGCATGGCGTCGAAGTCGTGGCAGTTGTGGATATCTGCGGCGCGTTGGAAGGCGTTCCCCAAATCCCCGCCGCACTTGGTGGACTGTGGAGCCGGTTGGGCGAAGCCGCCGAAAGCGCCGCAACCCTGGTCAGCCACCGCGTGCCGATCTTGTTCCGTCAGGCGGTTTTCCACGCTCTGGGCACGCCAGAGATGGGCGTGAGGGGCGTGGTGATTGGCAAGGTGGATGAGCAGGGGCGGCCGATGCCAGGCAGTGAGCGGGAGTTCGAGGTTGACACGGTTTGTGTGGGTTACGGGTTTATCCCCTCGATTGCCATGACCCTGCATTTGGGCTGCGCACACCGCTATGATCTCGATTTACAAGCCTTTATCCCCGAACATGACAAGAACTTGCAAACCAGCGTGCCGGGAATTTACATTGCTGGCGACGTGACTGGCGCTGGCGGCAAACCGCTGGCCGAGTTGCAGGGAGAAATGGCTGGGATCTCTGCATTGGAAAAGCTGGGGAAAATACCTGGCGAACAGGCTGCCCGCGAGCGAAACCGGCTGGCTCCGAGCATCCGCCGGGAAAAACGCTTTGCCGAATGGCTGTGGCACCGCTACCGGATCCGCCCCGGTCTGCTGGAACTTGCCGACGATGAGACCGTGATCTGCCGTTGCGAGGCTGTCCGCATGGGACAATTCCGGGAAGGCCTGAAAAATGGCGGAAAAGACCTGTTTGGGGTTAAACTTCGCACGCGCCTAGGCATGGGCCAGTGCCAGGGACGCTATTGCGTGCCGAACGCGGCTCTGCTGATCTCGGCCAACAACGGCCAGCCGGTGGCCGAACTCGACCTGCCCAGCATCCGCCCGCCCATTTTTCCGGTGCGCTTAAAGGATATTGATGTGGCAGAACAAACGATTGAAGAAAACCTGTAGGAGAGAAATATGAAAACTGTGCACTTGATGATCATCGGTTTTGGCAATGTCGGCAAGGGATTTATCCAAATCATCCGGGATGATGCGGAGTCGCTGGCCGAACGTTTTGGGGTGCGCTTCAGCGTTGTAGGCGTCAACGACATGCGCCTCGGCAGTGTCTATGACCCGAACGGGCTCCCGCTCCAAGGGCTTTTGGATGCGGCTGCAAGCGGCAGCCTGGATAGCGTCCCAGCAACAGAACATGGTAGGGCAATTGAAAGTATGCTTGCCCTGGGCAAGGCCGACACCCTGCTGGAAGCCAGCTTCACCAACCTGCAAACTGGGGAACCTGCTTCCACCTACATCCGCTTGGCGCTGGCGGCGGGGATTAACGTGGTTACTAGCAACAAAGGCCCGATCGCCCTCAATTTTCATGAATTGAATTCACTGGCGCAACAAAATCATGCAAAAATCGGTTTTGAAGGAACCGTAATGAGCGGTACGCCAACCCTGGCGTTGGGAATGAACCTGCTGGCCGCGGCCGGCATCCAGAAAATCCAGGGCATCCTGAACGGTACGACCAACTTCATCCTATCCCGTATGGAGACGGGCGGCAGTTTTGCTGAGGCATTGGCCGAAGCTCAGGCACTCGGATATGCAGAAGCTGACCCTACTGGCGATGTGGAAGGCTTCGACGCGGCCGGAAAAGTGGTCATCTTGAGTAACCTGGTCATGGGCGCGGACATTCGCATGGAAGATGTGGCCCGAAAAGGCATTACCCAACTGACCGTTGAAGATATTCAGACTGCAAAAGAACAAGGCAAGCGCTGGAAATTGATCGGTGCCATCGAGCGTAACGGCGACCAACTCAAGGCTAGCGTTCAACCAGTGGCCCTGCCGATGGCGCATCCGTTGGCAAATGTGGGGGGGGCGACGAATGCGGTCACTTACACCACCCGTCTTCTCGGCGATGTGACGCTTATTGGCGTGGGCGCGGGACGTCTGGAAACCGGCTACGCCCTGCTCAATGACTTGCTCGCCATCCACGGTGAGCGAAATTAAATCTAGAAAATTGGAGCAAACCATGTCCGAAACACGCAAGAAAGTCAACCTGCCATACCTGTTCAAGAAAGTCGAAAACGGCGAACCGATCACATGGCTGACCTGCTACGACTATCCGACCGCCTACCTGCAAGAACAGGCTGGGATCAAGATGATTCTGGTCGGCGATAGTCTGGGTATGACCATGCTCGGCTACGACTCGACTCTGCCGGTGACAATGGAAGATATGATCCGCCACGCTTCGGCTGTGCGCCGCGGCGCACCGACCGCCTTCGTGGTCGGCGACATGCCTTACATGAGCTACCAACCCTGCAACGAGATCGCTGTCAAGAACGCCGGGCGCTTCATGGCCGAAGCCGGTTGTGATGCCATCAAACTGGAAGGTGGCGTGCCGATGGCGCCTCGCATCCAGGCCATTGTCGAGGCGGGCATCCCGGCCATTGGCCACCTGGGGCTGACCCCGCAGTCCGTTTCGGCGCTGGGCGGCTTCCGCTTACAAGGCAAGTCTGCTGAGTTGGCAAAGAAGATCGTGGATGATGCCACGGCACTCGAAAAAGCCGGGGCATTTGCGATCCTGCTCGAGTTGGTCCCCGACCGGCTCTGTCAGTTGATTACCGAGCGGGCTGAGAATTGCATCATTATGTCGCTGGGATCGGGTCTCGGGGCACATGGTCAGCTTTTGATTTACCATGATATGTTTGGGTTGTATCCAAAGTTCAAGCCGAAAATGGCCAAGGTTTTCGGCAATGCCGGTGAGGTTATCCTGAACGGGCTGAAGGCCTACCATAATGAAGTTAAAGAACAGGTCTTCCCTACTCCCGAAAATTACTTCGGCATGCCGGATGAAGAATTCGAAGAACTGAAGAAGATGTTGGATTAGGAACCACAGATAAACACAGATAAATTCGGATGGGATGATGAACTGGCCTACAGCACATTCAACATCCTTATCATATTTATCAGTGTTGATTTGTGGTGAAAGGAAATTCCATGACATTTACCCAACGCACTGCCCATCTCAAGCCGGAGGGCGCCTATCAAGTTCTGGCGCGGGCTAACCAACTCGAAGCCGCTGGCCGGGATATCGTCCATTTTGAGATCGGCCAGCCGGACTATCCTACCTTCGAGAACGTCAGCCAGGCGGGTATCGAAGCTATCCGCACGGGAAAGACCCGTTATACACCGCCAGCAGGCATGCCGTCGCTGCGCGAAGTGTTGGCAGAAGATAGCGGGAAACGCCGTGGGATCGAGATTCACTCCGATGAAGTGGTGGTCAGCCCGGGCGGCAAGCCCAACCTGTTCTTCCCGACCCTGGCGTTGGTCGAGCCGGGTGACGAGGTCATCTACCCGAACCCGGGTTTCCCCACCTATGAAGCAATGATCAAGGTAGCGGGCGGGGTGCCAGTCCCGGTACCGCTGCTGGAGCAGAACCAGTTCTCGTTCGATTTGGATATCTTCGACGGACTAATCAACAAACGGACGAAGATGATCATTTTGAACTCGCCATCCAACCCGACCGGGGGCGTGATCCCGGCTACGGATTTGGAGCACATCGCCGCCAAAGCGCAGGAGATCGACTGCTGGGTGATGACCGACGAGTTGTACACCCGCATCGTCTACGATGGATTGGAAGCGCCGTCGATTGCCTCCCTGCCCGGGATGCGCGGGCGCACCATCATCGTGGACGGGTTTTCGAAGACTTACTCGATGACGGGTTGGCGGTTGGGGTACGGGATCATGCCCAAATCCCTGGCCGAACGGGTTGACCTGCTCCTGACCCACTCGGTCGGCTCGACCGCCCACTTCACCCAATTCGCCGGGCTGGAGGCCATCACCGGCCCGCAAGGTAGGGTTGATGAGATGGTGGCAGAATACCAGCGACGCCGGAATGTGATCGTGGACGGGTTGAACCAGATTCCCGGTTTCACCTGCCAGAAACCGCAGGGTGCTTTCTATGTTTTTCCCAACATTGCTGGGACCGGGATGGGTTCAACCGAATTGGCAAATTTCATTCTTGAAAAGGCTGGGGTTGCGCTCCTACCGGGCAATTCTTTCGGTGAGTACGGCGAAGGTTACCTGCGATTATCCTATGCCAATTCAATCGAGAATATCTACAAGGGACTTGAGCGAATTCGGGCGGCAATACAAGAAATCTAAAAATAGGGGTCGTATACACGTGTGATAGTTGATTGTGCGAACTCTGGCCTGATCCCTTATCAGAGATAATCAGTCTCGGTATAACCGGATAGTATGAGATATTGAGATTTCATCCAACACAAGATAATTGGCAAATGCAATTACAACACTACACGTAGTCGCCCGGTGGAGTACGTATCTGGAATACGGGCATAAATTTAGGCCCGCAATTGGACTGATTTAGTGCGAATTTTATGAAGACAAAACAGGCGGAGAAAATGCTGTGCTGGCTACTTGGTTCATCCGCCCGGATTTGAGATGTAAAAGGGGAGGGGGGGAAAGTTTGGGACTGGAAACAAAACGGACCCACTATTCAATTTGAATAGCGGGTCCGAACTTCTGCGGTCCCGACGGGGATAGAAACGGCGAAGCGTAACTTTTTGACCCACTAACGATGATTTAATTTTTGCGCCCTTTTAGGGCGTTTTTTCT
>Ga0100396_1002318_pt1 | contig 12494 bp, 10 predicted proteins | sample CryGeymeta201520_FD_81551 | JGI IMG/M metagenome (GOLD analysis project Ga0100396, IMG submission 81551) | Groundwater microbial communities from Crystal Geyser aquifers in Utah, USA - Crystal Geyser metaG 2015-20 | ecosystem: Environmental > Aquatic > Deep subsurface > Groundwater | place: USA... | reverse complement strand
ATGCGGGGGAGGAGAGATCTTTAATATTTTGCGCTATAACAAAACATTAAATATTACACACAAAGTATTAAAGATTTCTCCCCCGCAAAATGCGGGGTCGAAATGACAAAAGGTAATTGTTTAGTTTTTAGACAGTCTAGATAGGGGGATTTGAATTTGCTAAATAATAAAATCCCCCGCCCCTTCCTATGGTCGGGGCGACCCCTTTGTCAAGGGGTTTTCTTAGTTTTTATTTATGGCAATTAATATAAGTAATTATAATATATAATGCCGATAGTCGCAAATAAAAGATAATATATAATAAAAACAAGGGCAAAAAATTATTTCGCCCTTGTTTTATATAAATAATAATTTATCTGCTGACATTCATGGTAATTTCGTCTTTAATGCTCAAGTCAATTGCGACTTTGTCGCCCTCTTTAATTTTACCCTCAATAATTTCCAAAGCCAGTTCGTCTAAAATTAAATTTTGAATAATTCGTTTTAGGGGGCGGGCGCCAAAGGTGGTATCATAGCCCTTTTCCGTCAGCATTTTTTTAACTTTGCCGGCTATCTTTAAGGTTATTTCTTTATTTTTTAATCTCTTTTCCACCTTAGCCAGTTCTAAGTCAACGATTTTTGACAAAACTTCTTTATTTAAACTTTTAAAGACAACAATTTCATCTAGGCGGTTAAGAAATTCCAGTTTGAAGTGATCTTTTAATATCTTGTCAATCTTGTCGCGCATTTCTTTTTCGCGCATAACCTGAACCTTGATTTCGTCGCTGCCGTCAGAAAAGCCGATAGAATATTCCTTGATAACTTCATTGCCCAAATTAGAAGTTAGGATAATTATGGTATTTTTAAAATTAACTGTTCGACCTTTGGCATCAGTTAAGCGGCCGTCGTCTAGAATTTGCAATAAGATATTAAAAACCTCGGGATTGGCTTTTTCAATCTCATCAAATAGCACCACGCTATAGGACCGACGCCGGATTTTTTCCGTTAGCTGGCCACCTTCGTCATAACCAACATAGCCGGGAGGGGAGCCAATAATTTTCGCTACCGAGTGCTTTTCCATAAATTCGCTCATATCCAGTCTGATTAAAGCCGCTTCATCATTAAACATAAATTCAGCCAAGGCTTTAGCTAATTCAGTTTTACCGACGCCGGTTGGTCCGACAAACAAGAAAGAGCCAATAGGCTTTTTTTCTTCGCTAATACCGGCGCGGGAGCGCCTGATAGCATTGGCCACTGATTTAATCGCTTCATCCTGGCCGATCACCCGCTTATTTAAAACTTCTTCGGCGCTAGCTAATTTTTTAATTTCCGACTCCAGCATTTTAGAAACTGGAATGCCGGTCCAACGGGAAACAACTTTAGCAATATCTTCTTCATCAACTTCTTCTTTTAAAATGCGCTGGCCGGCGCTTTGGATTTTTATTAGGTCGCTTTCAGCTTGCTTGACTTCTCTTTCTAATTCGGGAATTTTGGCATAGCGGATTTCAGCCACTCGAGTTAAATCATCGCCGCGCCGTTCAATAATTTCGGCTTGCGCCTTAAGCTCGTCAATTTTTCTTTTGGACTCTCTTATTTTAGAAATAGTATTTTTTTCATTTTGCCAGTGCAGTTCCAGCTGGTTAGCTTGTTCTTTAAGCTGGGCCAGCTGCTTATTAATATTTCTTAGCTTGGCGCCTTTTCTATTCTCTTTAATTAAGCCGGCTTTAGTAATTTCTAATCGTTTAATTTCGCGTTTCAGGCCATCTAGCTCGTCTGGCGAAGAATCAATCTCCATGCGCAAGGCCGAAGTGGCCTCATCAACTAAATCAACAGCTTTATCAGGCAAAAAGCGGTCAGAAATATAGCGAGCTGATAATTTAGCAGCCGCTAGCAAAGCGTCATCAGTAATTCTGACGCCATGGTGGACTTCATATTTTTCTTTAATGCCCCGAAGAATGGCAATCGTATCTTCAATGCTGGGTTCAGCCACATAAATCGGCTGGAAGCGCCGTTCCAGGGCAGCGTCGCGTTCAATATACTTTTGGTATTCTTTAGTAGTAGTGGCGCCAACTGCTCTTAATTCGCCGCGCGACAAAGCCGGTTTAAGCATATTGGAAGCATCCATTGAGCCTTCTGATGCTCCGGCGCCGACAAGAGTATGCAGCTCATCAATAAATAAAATAATACGGCCGCCTTGAGATTTAATTTCTTTTAGAACCGCTTTAAGCCGATCTTCAAATTCACCGCGGAATTTTGAGCCAGCCACTAAAGCGCCCAAGTCCAAGCTGACTAATTCTTTATTGGTTAAAGTTTCTGGCACATCGCCTTCAACAATTCTTTGAGCCAGTCCTTCAACAATAGCGGTTTTGCCAGTGCCAGCTTCGCCAATCAGCACTGGGTTATTTTTGGTGCGGCGGGACAAAACCTGCATAATTCTCCTGATTTCATCATCGCGGCCGATTACCGGGTCTAGTTTTTTTTGTCTGGCTAATTCAGTCAGATTAATGGCGTATTTTTCCAAAACTTGGAATTTGCTTTCCGGCTCTGGGTCGGTAATTCTTTGTGAGCCGCGCAATTTGGCCAGCATTTTTAAAATCTCTTCGTACTCTACGCCAGCATTGATTAAAATTTCTTGGGCATTTGATTTAATGCCGATCAAAGCTAAAAAAATATGCTCGGTGGAAATAAATTCGTCGCCCAGCTTATCCGCCTCTTTTTTTGACCGTTCCAAAACCATGGCGACTTCGGCCGTGCCCTGGACCGTGCCAACAGTGGAAGTGATGGAAATTTTAGGCAGTCTTTCAATTATTTCAAATACCTGCTTTTTAATTAGCGACAGCTTAATGCCTAATTTTTCTAAAACCGGCTTAACCAAGCTTTCGCTCTGCGACAGTAGGGAAGCCAGCAGATGGCTAGCTTCAATCTGCTGTTGGCCATGGTCCTGGGCAATAATTTGCGCATTGATAATCGCTTCTTGCGATTTATGGGTAAATTTATCAAACATTATAGTAAAGTCAAAACTCAAAATTCAAAAGTCAAAACTATTAATTTTAAAATAATGAGTTGTGAAATAGTTAATTTATTATTAGCACTCGTTATCTTAGAGTGCTAAAATTAATATAATATATCATCTGCTTTCTGTCAATAGATTATTCCGTGATTATTCCGTGAATCCAATAATTATTTTTTAGCTAATAATAAATATAATTTGTCATTGCGAGGAAGTTGCGGAGTGAAACGGAGCAACTGAACGCAGATCCCTCCCCCGCATCAAGTGCGGGGTCGGGACAAGCTTCGCAATCTCACGGACTATAAACTGTTTCCCAAATTTTACTATAAAAGTAAATATTTTTTGTATATTCGTTCGTGAGATTGCTTCGCCGCCCTGATTACAGGGCGTCTCGCAATGACAGAGAGGCGCTGATTTTAGATAAATTTGAATTTATGGATTCACGTATTTTTTATTCAATTATATCCAGGTTTTTATCACAAGCCGGGCAACAGCCGTGATTATCATAACGTTCTAAGTCATAGCCAAAACGGCGGATAGCTAGTTTGCCGCAGCTCGGGCAATAGGTATTTTCCCGCTGGTCGCCCGGGATATTGCCAACATAGACATATTTTAAGCCGGCGTCTTTACCAATATCATAAGCTTCAAAAATTATTTCTTCGCTAGTAGTTGGGACTTTTTTTAGTTTCCAAGAGATTGACGAAGAGAAGCGGGAAAGATGCCAAGGCACATCAGTGCCTAATTCGTTGACTATGAAATCAGCTAAATTTTTTAACATTATTAAGTCATCCGCTAAGCCAGGAATAATCAAGGTGGTAATTTCCAAATGAACGCCGAATTTTTTAATAGTTTTTAAATTATCTAAAACTGGCTGGAGCCGGCCCTGACAATTTTTTTGATAAAATTCATCAGTCAAAGATTTTAAATCAATATTAGCGGCATCGAGCAGAGGCAAGATTTTATCTAGACATTGTTGGCTCATAAAGCCATTAGAAACCCAAATATTTTTTAATTTTTTTTCTCTAGCCGCCTCCATTATTGCTAAAGCATATTCCGCAAAAATAGTCGGCTCATTGTAAGTATAAGCGATTGACGAGCAGTTATTATTTATAGCTTCTTCTACTATTTTTTCCGGCTCAATATATTTTAATTTTTTGATAGATTTTTCTAAATCAATGGCTTGGCTAATGTCCCAATTTTGGCAATTAGCGCATTTAAAATTACAGCCCAAGGTGCCCAGCGAGTAAGTTGAGCTTCCAGGTTGAAAATGAAATAATGGTTTTTTTTCTATCGGGTCTATATTTATCGCCACCGGATAGCCATAGACCAGAGAATATAATTCGCCATTAATATTTTTGCGGGAGCGGCAAATACCAGTTTGCTTATTTTTAATCAAACAAAAATGATGGCACAATTGGCACTGCACTGTTTGACCACTTAATTTTTTATAAAAATCAGCTGGCTGCATAGACGTATATAATATTAATGACAAATTTCCAATGACAAATGACTAATCAATGACAAAGCTTAAATGTCAAATGTCAAAATTACATTTATATTTTAGCAGAAAATACTAGCCAATACAAATTATGCAAGTAAGGGTTTTTTGTACACGATTTTCTGTGTCGCATTCCAAAAAAATTAAAATTTGACTTTTTGGAAAAAGAAGTGAGGCATTGCCTGTTTCTTTGGCAATGCCTTTTTTATTTCAAGCTCTCAACATTGACCCCAAAACTCCAAGAGAAAAAAATTTTAAATTGCTAAAATTAACAATTTTAAGTATAATTTAATTATGAACAGCAAAAGATTATTTATTGCTTTAAATTTGCCAACAGAGGCAAAAGCAGAGTTAGTACGATTAATAGATGACTTAAGGACAGGCAGGACTGGGGTAAAGTGGTGCCAAGAAGAAAATCTTCATTTAACTCTGCATTTTTTGGGCTACATGGGAGACGACCAAGCAGACCAGGTAAAGCTACTGGCGCAGTCTTTATCAGGCAAATTTGGCCAAATACAGTTTAATTTTGGCTATTTAGGCGGGTTTCCCAATTTAGCGCGTCCGCGGGTCATTTTTGTGGAATTTGAGCAAATTGGCAGCAAATCAATTTATAAGCTGCAGCAACTCTTGGGCCAGGGTTTAGCAAAGTTAAATCTGGCAGTAGATCAGCGGCCTTGGCAATCGCATATTACTTTAGGTAGGGTCAAAGATTACTCTAGAGCACCAGTCAAAATTGCCAAGAAAAATTTAAATATTTCCCAGAAGCATTTTGTGATTTCCACCTTTGACTTGATGGAATCACAACTTAAGCCAACTGGAGCGGAATATTTTAAGGTGGCTAGTTATAATTTATGATTATCTTTGTCATTTCGACGAATCCGCCCTGCAAATGCGGGGTCGGATGAGGAGAAATCTTTAATACCTGGCATTATAATAAAACATTAGATATTGCACGCAAAGTATTAAAGATTTCTCCCCGCAAATGCGGGTCCGAAATGACAAAAATCGAAATGATAAAAAAGGTTAATAAAAAATATTTATAATTATATAAAATTTTGTGAATCCAATAAATATTCTAGGCATTAATGTTAATACTTATAATAAGCAGGAAGTTTTAGCTAAACTCGTATTTTTTTTAACCAGTGATAAACAGCATTATCTTGCCACGCCTAATCCTGAAATGATATTAGAAGCCACTAGCCGTGATGAAGAGCTTTTTTATATCTTAAATAAAGCTGATTTGTCATTACCTGATGGCATGGGGCTGAAAATCGCTGCCTGGTTTTTAGGCAGTAGTATATCAAGAATTACCGGAGCTGATTTGACTAAAGACATTTTGGCATTGGCTGAAAAAAATAATCAAAAAGTTGCTGTTCTAAATTGGGGCAACGGACTATCTAGCGCTGAAGATATTAGCCAAGCTTTGGCCAACCAATATCCTGGGCTGAAATTTATCGCGCAAGATATTGCCAGAAAAGTTATTGGCCAAGATGATATTATAGAGGTAGTTAAAAAATTTCAACCAACAATAATTTTTGTGGCTTTAGGCGCTCCCTGGCAGGAGAAATTTATTTTTCATAATTTATCTAAATTGTCTTCAATAAAAATTGCTATTGGCGTTGGCGGCGTTTTTGATTTTTTAACAAAAAAAATAAAGCGCGCACCAAAAATATTAAGAGCCATTGGTCTAGAATGGCTGTGGCGTTTAGCTAAACAGCCTTGGCGTTGGCGTAGAATTTATCGCGCTACTATAGTTTTTCCCGCTAAATTTTTTCTCTGGCGTTTTATCTATCCTTTTAAGTATCGGCCTAATGTAGTCTGTCTGCTATATCAGACAGAGCAGGGGAGAGGTGGAGAAATTATTTACAAAATATTAATAGTTGAGCGCGCTGATGAGCCCGGCCATTGGCAGCTGCCGCAAGGCGGCAGGGACGGCGAAGATTTGCTGACGGCCGGCCAGCGCGAACTGGCCGAAGAAATAAATAGCAGTAAATTCAAACCAGTGGTTGCGCTAGACAAGCTGCATGTTTATGAATTTGGCGAAAAAATATCAAAATTTGGCGTTAAGGCCAAGCTGACGCGCGGCTACAAGGGGCAAAAGCAGGGTTTATTTATAGCGGAATTTTTCGGAGGTGACGAGGATATTAAAATAAATCATTGGGAGCATAGAAATTGGCAGTGGGTTAATGACAGCGAGTTGGTTAGCCAAGTTCATCCTCTGCGCCGGCAGGCAACAAAAATATTTTTAAATAAATTCAAACAAATTGTTGCTGATAAATAATCTATTATGAAATTAGCAATCAAAAAATTTATTTATTTGATAAATGATATTACGAATTTACTGTTAAGCAAAGATAAGAGAACTAATCAAGAAAAAAACAGGCGGTTGCTTATCGCCTTGATTATTGTTAGTATTATTTTAGTTATTTCTTTAATAACAAATATTTATCTATTATTTATATTTTATTTATATGTCTAATAAAGTTAGAGTGCGCTTTGCGCCATCACCAACCGGTTATCTGCATCTTGGCAGTTTAAGGACTGTTTTGTTTGACTATCTAATAGCCAAGAGTTTAGGCGGAAAATTAATTTTGCGCTTTGAAGACACGGACCAAAAAAGGGAAGTTAAAGGGGCGACAGAAAGGTTAATTGATATTTTAGATTGGTTGGGGCTGAAGTTTGATGAAGGGCCGCATCTTGGCGGCAAGTACGGCCCTTATATTCAAAGCCAAAGACTGGAAATTTATCAAAAGTATGCTAATGAGCTTTTAGCTAAAGAGCAGGCATACCGCTGTTTTTGCAGTATTGAGAGATTAGCCAAAATGCGTCAGGATCAGCAAGCCCAGAAAAAACCGCCGCGCTATGATCGGACTTGCCGTAATTTAAGCGCCCAGGAGGTTGCTGAAAGAATAAAAAATGGCCAGAAGTTTGTTATCAGGCAAAAGCTGCCTCTGGCCGGCGAGACAGTAGTTAGCGATGAATTGCGCGGGGAGATAAAATTTACCAACATAGATTTGGAAGACCATATTTTGCTAAAAGCCGATGGCAGGCCGACTTACCAGCTGGCTAATGTAGTTGATGATCATTTAATGGAAATTAGCCATGTTTTGCGGGGAGACGAGTGGTTGTCCTCATTTCCTAAAAACATTTTACTTTACCGGTCCTTTGGCTGGCAGTTGCCTAAATTTATCCATCTGCCATTAACTTTGAATAAAGAGGGCGGCAAGCTAAGCAAAAGGCAGGGCGATGTGGCAGTGGAAGATTATCAAGCCAAGGGCTATTTGCCTGAAGCATTATTAAACTTTGGCGTGCTTCAGGGTTGGCATCCCACTGCTTCCGCCAAAGCTCCGGCCGAGAAAAAGGACGAGATTTTGAGTTTGGCGGAAATGATTAAATATTTTGATTATCATGACATGGGGTCAAGTCCAGCTATTTTTGATATTACCAAACTAGATTATTTTAACGGCTATTATATCAGAAAAAAGGATTTGCAAGATTTAACCAAATTATGCCTGCCATTTTTTGTTCAGACCGGCTTGATAGAAAAAATGCAAAATGCAAAATGCAAAATGCAAAATGACAATTTAAAATTCAAAAATAAAATAACCGGAGAAAAAATTAGTTTTGATTATATTAAAAAAGTTGTTGCGTTGGAACAAGAGCGGCTGAAAAAGTTGTCGGAAGTAGGGGAGTTGACTGAATTTTTTTTCTCTGATAAATTGGCATATAAGCCAGAGCTGTTAATTTGGCAGAAATTAACCAAAGAGGAAGTAAAAGTAAATTTGCAGGCAGTTTTTAAACAGTTGGAAAAAATTTCTAAAAGCAGTTGGACAGATAATAGCATTGCCGATGCTTTAATTAGTTATATAAAAGCAACCAACGGCAAAGTAGGGGATTATCTTTGGCCGCTGCGAGCGGCTTTAACTGGCCGGGCAGCCAGTCCAGGACCGTTTGCAGTGGCCGAGGTGTTAGGCAAAGAAAGAAGTCTAAGCAGAATAAAAGCAGCAATCGAAAAGTTATAAGCTTAAGAAATATAAATTTTATCATCATGACACTCATCATGACACTTAGTGTCTAATCGGACACTAAGTATCTTTTTGCCCCTCCCCATAACCCACTCCGCTCCTTTCTTATTATGGAGGGAAAGGATTTTTAGTGAAAGTAAAAAAGGGGTTAAACACTGACTTTAAAGAATCGGGGAGCAAAAAAACTCCGCCAGCACAAATCTCTGATCTGTGGAAAGAAGTTTTAACTTATTTCAACAGTAATAAATAATTTTATTTAGCTCGTTCATGCAAATTTTAATGCTTTTTTATTTTTTCCAATCGTGATAAAATAGAGGCATATGAAGATATATCAGGCGAAATGCGCCGAGCTGACGGGAACGAACTTCCACGAGGTAAGCCAAAAGGCTTTCGGCTTTTATAATCAGATAAGACGGAAAACAAAAAGACGACCTTATGTTAGGTCGGTTTATTTTAAAAAAGATAAAATTTTTCTTCCTCTGTTTTGGAATCATCTGCACGAAAAACTCAATTACAAAGATAAAACGCGAAGAGTAAAATATTTTCCGTGCGCGATGGAGCTGATTAAAAATAGCCGAATTGATCCAGAATCAAAGGAAAATGTTGATAGGCGGTCTGAAATTCTTCATCGTTTTGCTGGAAAAACAAAGAATGGGCAATTATTTTTCGTGCAGATCAAGGAGGATAAAAGAACGGGAGAAAAATGGTTAATATCCGTATTTCCAGTTAAACGATAAACAAAAAAGACCCTCCGCCAAATTGGGGCTTATAAACCCCGGCCGAAAGCCTTTTTCTATTTATCAGTATAGCACAATTTGATATCATGTCAATAGCTGAAAAAATGTCTAAAATTAAAGAAAAAATAAAAAAGCATTAAATATTATTATAAATGAAAGAACAAAATAAAATTTCTAACGGGGTGAATAGGATAATAAAAATAATTATTCCAATTTTATTATTTGTATTATTTTTTAATATATCTAATTTTAGCTATGGACAAAATGAAGCAGGGGATAGCGAGGAGATAAGGGAAATAAATAAGCAAATTGAGGCGCAAAGAGCCAGAATCAGAAAAATGCAGGATCAACAAGTAGTTTACGAGAGTCTAATCAGACAAAAGCAGAACGAAAAAGCTAATTTAAATAATCAATTAGCAATCTTAGAAAATCGTTTAGCCAAGGCCGAGCTGGATATTGAGGGTGTTAATATTGAAATCAGCAGGACTAATTTGGAAATAAAAAAAATAAATTTAGAAATTGCGGATAAAGATGCGCAAATAAAACAGCAAAAGGAACATTTAACAAATGTGCTGCGGTTAATGCAGAAGCAAGACGCTAGCTCGGTTTTAGAGATATTACTGTTAAATAGTTCTTTTACTGAATTTATGAACCAGCTGAAATATCTTGAGGATATTAATGGCGAAATTGGCAAAAGTTTAGAAGCCTTAAAAGAATTTAGACAACAATTAGCCAAGCAGCAATCATCCTTGGCTGATAAAAATAAAGAATTAAATAAATTAAAAGAGCAATTACAAAATAAAAAAGTAGCATTAATTGGCGAGCAGGAGAATAAATCTTTTATTTTTGACCAAACTAAATCTTCAGAAAAAGAATATCAAAAATTATTAAAGCAGGCTAAAGCAGAGCAAGCGCAGGCAGCCGCGGATATTGTCAGTTTAGAAAAAACAGTGCGCGCCAAATTAGCCAAACAGCAAGGCCAAAAATTAGAATTTAATGATGCCGGTTTTATCTGGCCAGTGTCTAAAAATATTATTACGGCATACTTTCATGACCCTGATTATCCTTTTAGATATATTTTTGAACATCCGGGCATTGATATAAGAGCCAGCCAGGGCAGTTTAGTCAAGGCAGCGGCTTCCGGTTATGTGGCCCGAGCCAAAGACGCTGGCAGCGGTTATAGCTATATTATGATAGTCCATGGCGACGGTTTAGCCACGGTTTACGGCCATGTTTCAAAAATTTATGTAACAGAAGATGAATATGTGGTGCAGGGGCAAGCGATTGGCGCCAGCGGCGGTTTGCCTGGTACGCCAGGCGCTGGCCGACTCACTACCGGGCCGCATTTGCATTTTGAAATTCGTTTAAACGGCATTCCGGTTGACCCAATGGATTATCTGCCGTAATTTTGTTATAATTAATAGGTAGGCTATGTCCTATGGATTATCTGCCGTAATTTTGTTATAATTAATAGGTAGGCTATGTCCTACTTGAATTTTTCATAGAATCTTAAGTTAACACTTTTGGCGCTTCGCGCCAATATGTTAAGTTAGATTCTGAACTCAAACTTATGTCTAATTTTAAAAATGTTTTCAAAAAATCTAATCTTAATTTCCAGAGAGAGAGAGAGAGAGAGAGTTAAGTGATTCTCGGAGAAAGAGGGGCTTTACTCTTATTGAACTTTTAGTGGTTATTTCTATTATTGGATTTTTAGCCACTCTTGCTTTAGTGAGTTTGAATAGTGCGAGAATGAAAGCTAGAGATGCTAGAAGGATAGCTGATATGGTGCAAATTCAAAAAGCCTTAGCGTTATATTACGATAGCAATAATCAATATCCAAACAATACGGACAATGATTGCAGAGGTTGGGATACTGGTTATTATGGCAGCGGTGATACTTTTATTTCCCCCCTGGTTAGCGCTAAGGTAATGGGGAAGGTTCCGGGTGACCCAGTTTTTACTTCACAGTGCGGTGGTTATAGATATTATAGATATTCAGCTAGTGCTGGCGGTTGCGATTCTGCAAAAGGAGCATTTTTCGTTTTGGGCGTTACTAATATGGAAACCAGCGGTAATCCTTATCCAGGTTCACCAGGCTGGAGTTGCCCCAGCAGAAATTGGCAAAATAAATTTGATTGGGTTGTTGGAGGATTTGAAAAATAAAAAATCATGGATATATTGTGCTTTGAACAAAATGTGCAAAATATTTTCCCTCCGCCAGAGTCTCCTAAAAGGGACTCTGGCGTAAATTTCATTTGGTATAAATACTTTTTCTCTAACAGCCATATTTAACTTTGGCGTCAGGGTCCTCTAGCGAGAGACTCTGACGGAGGGAAGAATTCATTTTGTCATTGCGGCCTCCGAGCCGCAATCCAGAAAGGAATTGAATTAATTGAAAAAGACAACCCTTGCTGGAAAGACTTGTCTGATGATTTAAACTAGTATTTTTTCTGGATGCTGAATCAAGTTCAGCATGACAGTAAAGAGCTGAGGCCCAGTCATACGATAAGACAAGCAAGTTCAGCATAATAAATAACGGGGACTCCTCACGATGACATATCATGAAGAATTAGTAAAATCTATTTGCGCCAGAGGGCTAACTTTATTAAAATTGCCCCATTTATGTTTTCGACCGATGCAGAGGAAAAATAACCAGGTTGACACTAAACGTGGTTTTATTATTGGCCAGACTAATTTAAAAACCGGTTTAATAACAATTGACATCTGGACGCCGAAATTTCGTAAAGCCAAAACCTTGGCCAGTATTTTGCGAACCTTAGCTCATGAAGCGGCGCATTACCAGAAACCGCCTTATCGGCAATATTATCGCGGCCATTGGATTATCCGTCGTCATTATCCTAAATTTTATCAGCAAGTCAGTAAAAATATTTTAATTTTTAAAAGAGATAAAATATTACATAATTATTTTTTATAATGGTATTTGCGAAATAGTCAGATAATATAAAATAGGGGAGTTGCTAAGTCAAATCACCAAGACATTCACCATGACACTTAGTGTCCAATTGGACACTAAGTGTCTTTTTGCGAAGGAGGGCATCAGTATTGTCCAGACTATCCAAAAACTCTGTTTTGTCATCTCGACGACCCCCCACCAAAATTTGGTGGGGTAGGAGAGATCTTTAATATTTTGCGCTATAACAAAACATTAAATACTGCACACAAAGTATTAAAGATTTCTCCCCCGCAAAATGCGGGGTCGAAATGACAAAAGGTAATTGTTTAGT
>Ga0100396_1002317_pt1 | contig 12495 bp, 9 predicted proteins | sample CryGeymeta201520_FD_81551 | JGI IMG/M metagenome (GOLD analysis project Ga0100396, IMG submission 81551) | Groundwater microbial communities from Crystal Geyser aquifers in Utah, USA - Crystal Geyser metaG 2015-20 | ecosystem: Environmental > Aquatic > Deep subsurface > Groundwater | place: USA... | reverse complement strand
TAGGTGAGGCCGACCTCGACGCTGTCGCCCATGACGCGGCCGAGGCCGAGTCGCACGTGGTCTACTTGCCCGGCGAAGGCCTGCGGGATCTCGGGGAAGTCGATCGGAGTCGGGGGGCTGGTAGTTCGTGTTGGCCAGCGGCATCGGGGTCCCGCCGGACGGGTTCATGGCCGCGCCCGCCGGCGCGCCCGCCATGCTCTCGGCCTGAGCACGTTGCTGGATGCCGCTCGCCGCCAGCATCAGGTCCTGACCCATGCTGGCCGTGGGCTGCGCCGCCGCGTTCATGACCGGCGCGGCCGACACCGTTCGGTAGGGCGCCAACGCGCCGCGCAAGGCTTCGCAGTTCTCGAAGCGCTCGAGCGGGCTCTTGGCCAGCATGCGCCCGAGCACCAGCTCGAGCTCCTCCGGCAGATCCGGCCGATACATGCGCAGCGGGGGCGGCGGCGAGGTGCAGATCTTCAGCACCAGCATCGGGTAGGACTCGTCGTCGAAGGGGTACTGCCCGGTCAACGCCTGGAAGAACATCACGCCCAGGGAGTAGATGTCCGCGCGGTGGTCGATGTCCTTCTTGGCCTGCGCCTGCTCGGGAGCCATGTAGTAAGGCGTGCCGAGGGTCGTGCCCGTCTGCGTCATGCTCTTGTTGGCGCCGCCCTCGGGGCCCTTGAATTTCGAGATGCCGAAGTCGAGCACCTTGGCGAAGTAGGGATCGCCGCCGCGCTCGATCAGGTAGACGTTCTCGGGCTTGAGATCGCGGTGGATGATGCCCTTGGCGTGCGCTTCGGTCAGCGCCTCGCACACCTGATCCATGATGTGGACGACGCGGCCCAGCGGCTGCGGGCCGTTGCGCTCGATCTCCTGATCCCAGTCGCGACCGTCGAGGAATTCGAGCACCATGAAGAGCGCGCCATCGGCCATGCGACCCATGTCCGTGACTTCGACGATGTGTTCGTTGCCGATCGACGTGGCCGCCAGCGCCTCCTTGTGGAAGCGCGCGACGATCTCGGCGTTCTGGGCCAGCTGTCCGTGGAGCACCTTGATCGCGACGCGTCGCTTGATCAGCGTGTGCTCGCCCTCGTACACCGCGCCCATACCGCCTTCGCCGATCTTTCGGACGATGCGATAACGGTCCTGGAGCACCGTCCCCAACAGGGGATCCTCCATCACGACCGGCTGAAGTAGCGCGTCTTCGCTCACTTTGGACTGTCTCGCAGGCTAGGGAATCGCGGGCTCCCGGTCAACGAGACCCGGTGCGGGCGCGGCCCTTGGGTGGGGGCGACTCTTCTCAATTCTCCTCGTCGTCGATCAGGTGGACGCGGAGCTGACCGAGGAAATCCACGAGCTCCACGCGCGACGCGAAGCCGAGCTTGCGTGCCACGCGCCGCACATGATGCGCCACGGTGGGGACGGAGAGATCGAGGGCGTAGGCGATCTGCTTGTTGCCGTGCCCGCGCGAGAGCTGCAGCGCGACCTGTCGCTCTCGCTCCGTGAGGGCGCGCGGATCACGCACGTGCAGGTCGTTGCGCCGCGCGACGATGTAGCGTCGACCCGCCTGGTCGAAGTGGTCGACCAGGGACCATTTGCCGCTCACGAGCCCACGCCAGAGGGCGATCGCGCGCTCGGGGGGCTCGCGTCGCATGCGTCCGTTCTTGGTCTCGACCGCAGCGGCGGCTTCACGCAGCGCGGCGTCCGCGTTGGCCGAACTCTTCCCGCCGAACATGCGCCGTAGGCGTAGGCCCGCCGCCAAGTGTCCGGAGAGGCGCTCCCAACGCGTCACGAAATGTGCCGCCGCATGCATGCCCTGGTCCAGCGGGGCGATCAGGAGCAGGCCCTGGCGGTGCAGCTCGTCGTACACACGCACGGCGAGCAGATCGCGGCAGCCCACCTGGTTCAGCGCGGCCCGTCCCAGCTCCACCTCCCCCCTCGAGAGATAGCCCCAGCCCAACAGATCGCGCAGGCTCGCCACCGGCGGGCCGTAGACGAAGAGTCGTCGCACGAGGGAGGGCTCGAGGCGCTGCTGCAGCGGGCGGAAGACCGAGGCCAGCGCCAGGCCCGTGCCCAGGTCCACGGCGTCACGGAAGAGGACCTCCTCGTCCTCGCTCAGCTCGAAGAAGCAGGCGAAGGCGCCGAGGCCGCGATCCAGGCTCGGGGCCGCCGCCGCCAGGACGCGTCCGAGCCACGTCAGGTCATCGCCGGCCAGATCGTAGGCCGTCTCCGCCACGCCGATCGGGTCTTCTGCATGCTCCCTCGCCATCTTGGGAGCATACGCCCATGTCGCGAAGGGATCTCCCCTTTGCCGGGGTCAGGGCGCCAGCGCTGCCGTCTCCAGGCTCGCGCACGTCGTCTCCGGCAGCTCGGTCAGGCCGATGTGGAAGTGTCGCCGGGCACCCTCTCGAGCCACGCCGATCCAGACCTTGTGGCGGCCCGGCGCGAAGGAGCCCGAGACCATGGGGTCGTATCCCTCGCTGTCCGAGTCACAACGAAAGCTGCCGTCGGCGCGCTGCACGACCAGTGAGAGGTCGCCTTCCTCGGAGTGGGCCAGCAGCGAGACCTGGGTGAAGGCCGTGTCGGCGTCGAAGATCATGTCTGGCGCCGAAGCGAGCCAGCCGTGGCATTGGTCATCGAGCGTCGCCGCGTCGATCGTGCCCAAGACCTCACCCTCGAGGACCCAGGGATCCGGTGTGAACCCGGTCCCCAGACGTACGACGCGAGGCTCGGCCACCGCAGCGGGCGCGTGGTCGGCGGCGCCAGCGCTCGGGGGCGTGGTGTCCTCCGTCGGTGACGTGGCCTCCAAGGTCGTGGGCTCGTCCGCCGGAGCCTCTGCCTGCCCGCCGCAAGCGCTCGAAAGTGCGCTCAGGATCGTCATGGCGAGTACGGGTCTCGCGGCGATGGGGGGGATGCGTACCATCCCGTGACCTAACAGCGCCCTCCCTCACGCGCCAACCGGCGGGTTGGACCTGGCCCGGTCGTCTCCGCTTCGGCGGTCCCTGGGGCGCGGGGAGCGCGTGTGCTAGAGCGCGGCCATGAGCGCCTCGCGACCCTCGTTCTTCGTCCGCTTCTCGCTGGCCTTCGCCGCCTTCTTTCGCACGCTCTTCGACGCGGATTTCGCGGCCGGTGTGCGCGATCTGCGCCTGCCCGCCCCGGAACCCGAGCCCGAACCCGTGCCCCTGCGCGAGGCGGACGCGGACGCGGCCATGCAGCTGTTGGCGGCCCTGCAGCGCAAGGGGCGCTTCCTCGATTTCCTGGGCGAGGACGTCTCGAGCTTCTCGGACGCGGACATCGGCGCCGCGGCCCGCGTCGTGCACGATGGTGCCAAACTGGCTGTGGCGGAACTCTTCGACCTCGTGCCCATTCGCAGCGAGCAGGAGGGCAGCGAGATCGAGCTCGAGGCCGACTACGACGCCCACGCCGTCCGCATCGTCGGCGACGTCCGGGGACAGCCACCCTTCCGCGGCACGCTCTCCCACGCCGGCTGGCGCGTCGCCGCGGCCCACCTGCCCAAGCTCGCCGACGGCCACGACGCCTGCGTGGTCGCGCCCGCGGAGGTAGAGCTTTGAGCAGCCCCAGCTACGCCATCGGCGTGGATCTCGGCACCACCCACTCCGCCCTGTCGGAGATCGAGCTCGATCTGAGCGAGGGTGAAGAGGTCGCGCAGCAGATGTTCTCGGTGCCCCAGAGCGTCGCGCCCTTCCAGGTCGAGGCGCGCGCGCTGCTGCCCTCCTTCGCCTACATCCCCCACGAGCGGGAGTTCCCCGCCGGCTCCCTCGCGCTGCCGTGGAACGCCAACCCGCCCCTGCTCCTCGGTGGGCTCGCGCGCGACCTGGGTGCCAAGACCCCCACGCGACTGGTCTCCAGCGCCAAGAGCTGGCTCTGCCATCCCAAGGTCGATCGCCGTGCGCCCATCCTGCCCGTGGACGCCAGCGAGGACGTGGCGCGCATCTCTCCTCTGGAGGCCAGCGCCGCCTACCTCGCCCATCTCGGCCAGGCCTGGGACGCGGCGCATCCAGGCACGAAGCTGAGCGACCAGGAGCTGGTGATCACCGTCCCGGCCTCCTTCGATCCCGCGGCGCGAGAGCTCACGGCCCAGGCCGCCGTGCTGGCGGGCATGCCCGGCGCGACTCTGCTCGAGGAGCCCCAGGCCGCGCTCTATGCCTGGATCGCGCGCACGCCGCACTTCCGCAGCCAGCTCACGCCGGGGGATCTCATCCTGGTGGTCGACGTCGGCGGCGGCACCACGGATCTGTCGCTGATCGCCGTGCTCGAGGAGGAGGGCCGCCTCGCTCTCTCGCGGGTGGCCGTGGGCGAGCACATCCTCTTGGGCGGCGACAACATGGACCTCGCCCTGGCCCATGCGGTCGGCGCCGAGCTCCGGGCGGAGGGCAAGATGCTCGATCCGTGGCAGCTGCGCGCGCTCGCCCACGGTTGTCGCGCGGGCAAGGAGGCGCTGCTCTCGGGCGCCGCCGAGTCTGATTACCCGCTGGCCATCCCCAGCCGCGGCCGACACCTGATCGGTGGCACGCTGCGCGCCACACTGCGCCGTCAGCTGCTCGATCGCGTGATCTTCGACGGCTTCTTCCCCGTGGTCCCCGTCGACAGTCGACCTCGGCATCAGGAGCGGGGCGCGCTGACGGAGCTCGGCCTGCCCTACGCGCGCGACGCCGCCATCACCCGTCACGTGGCGGCCTTCCTGCATCGCCAGCTCGACGCGACCGCGGAGCTGCCCGGCTTCGAGTCGGCGCGCGGCACGTTCCTGCACCCGACGGCCGTGCTCTTCAACGGCGGTGTGTTCAAGGCTCCCGGCCTGATGGATCGGCTCCGTGACCTGCTCGACAGCTGGCTCGAGGCCGACGGGGCGCCGCCTCTACGTGTGCTCGAGGGCGCGGATCTGGACCACGCGGTCGCCCGCGGCGCGGCCTACTACGGCTACGTGAAGCGTGGCGGCGGGGTGCGCATTCGCGGCGGCACGGCCCAGGCCTATTACGTGGGCGTGGAACAGGCGATGCCCGCCATCCCGGGTGTGGATCCACCGGTGCGCGCCCTGTGCGTGGCGCCCTTTGGCCTCGAGGAGGGTATGACGGCCGACGAGCCCCCGCAGCAGCTCGGCCTGGTGGTGGGGGAGAGCGTGCGCTTCCGCTTCTTCGGCTCGTCCGTGCGCCGCGAGGACGTCTCGGGCAGCGTGCTCGAGCGCTGGACCGACGAGGAGCTGTCGGAGCTCGGCGCCATCGAGGCGACCCTGCCCGCGGACGGGGCCTCGCCCGGCGATGTCGTGCCCGTGCGCCTTAGCGCCCGCGTCACCGAGCTCGGGGTGCTCGAACTCTCCGCGATCTCCCTCGAGGGCGAGCGTCGCTACACCATCGAGCTCGACGTGCGCAGCGACTGAGACCCTGGGCTGGCCCACGGCGCAGGAGCAGGACGAGCCCTACGGATTGGTCACAAGTGCGATTGTAGGCCGAAGCCCTTGAAGGTGACGATCACCGTGCCGGTGGCCCCGTCCGCAACCGTGCCGGAGTCCGTGCCGGAGTCCGTGTCGGGCCGTGTCGGGCCCGCAGACCCCTTCAACCGCGAACGAACGAACCCCTCATGGCACTGGAGCTCTCGCACGAGATGCTCGACTGCATCGCTCCACTGCTGCGAGGCGTGGGAAGCACGATCGATCCCTCGCACACCAGCTGCGACGTGCGGCGCAGAGCGTGACGCTCAATCTGGCCGAGTCCGCCGGACACCACGGAGGCAATCGGCGCCTTCGCAACGAATCCGCGCTCGGCTCCGCCTACGAGACGTGGGCGTGCCTGCGCATCGCGCGGAGTTGGGGCTACATCGCCACCAATTCAGCCGGAGACGCGCTCGCAATCGTGGATCGCGTCGCGGCGATGCGTTCGGCGAGGCGGCCTTGCGCGAGCGCCCTCCGGCCACACCCGCGATCCGTGCCGAGCGCTCGCATGTGCAAGGCCGCCGTCGCCCGGAGAGCGACCCTCCCGGGCGGCTTCGCGTCCAAGGCGGCCCCAGACGGACTTGTGACCCATCTTCAGGGACGAGCCCCCGCCCTATGCACATCGACGGAGCCGGCGATGGCAGCCGGCGACGGAAGGGCCCGCGAGCTGTTGTTGCCGCCGAGGGCCAAGGGGCGATAGAGTGCGCGCCGAGGAGATCGCATGGTCAAGCACGGCACTTTTCTGGCTCTCGTAGCGGCGTTCTTTGGGATCGTATCGGCCCCGGCTGCGGCGTCAGCCCAGACCGGCGTCACGATCCTGGGCATTCGCTCGGTCGAGGGTGACGACGACTTCGCGCGAAATCTCACAGGCGCGCTCCGCCATGCGGCCGCTCAAGTCCCCGATTGGCAGGTCTCCGACGCGGACATCTCCCTCTCCCAGATGAGCCTGGCGCACGGCTGCGACGAACCCGACGCCGCGTGCATGGCCGAGATCTCGGGCGATCTGGACGCCCAGCGCGTCATCTACGGTACCGTCCGGCGCACGAGCGCGGGCGATGACTACGACTTCGCGCTGACGCTCTATCTCTTCGACGCCGAGACAGGACAGATCGCCCGGTCGGTGACTGACAACGTCAGCCACCTGCATCAGGACATCGACGGTCTGCGCGAGGGCGCGCGGCGCTACATGGCTCGCCTCGCGGGGCTCGCCATGCACGGCTCCCTGCGCGTCGAGGTCGAGCCCGGCGACGCCACCGTGAGCATCGACGGCGAAGAGGCCGGTCACGCCGACGGAGGCGTGTTCACCGCGACGGACCTGAGCGAGGGTCGCCACACGATCGAGGTCACGGCCGAGGGCCATCAGTCCTTCCGCGCCAGCGTCACGGTCGTGGCGGATCAAGAGGCGGCGGTCGAAGCCCATCTCGAAGGGGTGGTGGACAGCGGTCCCGGACTGCCCTGGCCCGCCATCGGCACCCTGACCGGCGCTGGTGTCTTCGCGATCCTGACCATCTGGAGCATGGCGAAGATCAACAGCCTGGGGAGCGACTCCGGCTACCAATCCTTCCGCGATCACGTGCCCACGAGCCTCAACGCCTGCACGGAGGCGCGCAACGGCTCGGCCCACGGTGACGACGGCAACCTCGCCCACACGGTCGACGTCTGCAACCAGGCGGACACGCTCGAGATCCTGCAATACGTCTTCCTCGGTGCGGCCGTCGTTGCCGCGGGTGTCGGCACCTGGCTGCTGCTGCGCCACGACAGCACCGAGACCGACGCCCAGGCCATGGCGCTGCGCTTCGGCTCCTCCTTCGACCGCCACAGCGGTCACATCGACGCCACCCTGCGCTTCTAGCGCGCGAGGCCTACTCCTTTGCGCATCGTGGGTGGCGAGCTCTCCGGCCGTCGCTTCGGCGCCAACGTCACGGACGTGACGCGGCCGACGAGCGAACGCGTGCGCGAGGCCTTGTCTTCGGCGCTTCAGGCACGCGGTCTGTTCGACAACGCGCGCGTGCTCGATCTCTACGCCGGCACGGGCGCGCTCGGCTTCGAGGCCCTCTCGCGCGGGGCGCGTGAGGCGTGTTTCGTGGAGTCGGGCGCGCGCGCGCTGAAGTCCCTGCGGGCAAGCCTCCACGACCTCGGCCTGGACGCGCGAGCACGCACGTTGCGGCTGACGCTGTCCGCCGGGATGCTCTCCACCCTGGCTCGACAGACAGCCAACGCGCCCTTCGATCTGGTCTTCGCGGACCCGCCCTACGCCGACCTCGAGGCGGCCGTCGCGCTGTTCTCGGCCCTGCCCGCCGCGGGCCTGCTCTCCCCTGGCGCGCACCTCGTGATCGAGCACGCGGCCCGTGATTCGCTCCAGCTCCCCGAGTACCTCGCCAGCGTGGCCGCCTATCGGTATGGTGACACGCGAGTATCCCTCCTCACCTGGGCGCCCCAAGGGGTGTGAGCCCCTGTCTTCTGCGGAAAGCCGTGCCATGAGCCGAGCCATCTATCCCGGTTCGTTCGATCCCATCACCAACGGCCACGCCAGCATCTTGATGAGCGGCCTGGTCGCCTTCGACTCCATCGTCGTCGCCGTGCTCGACAACGAGCGCAAGCATCCGCTCTTCAGCGTGGACGAGCGCATCGCCATGATCCGCGAGACGCTGAGGGAGATCGGCGCCGATCCGAAGCGCGTCGAGGTGGACTCCTTCGAAGGCCTCTTGGTCGATTACTGCCGTCGCAAGCAGACGAGGGTCGTGCTGCGCGGTCTGAGGGCCGTCGCGGACTTCGAGTACGAGCTGCAGATGGCCAACATGAACCGCCACCTCAACGAGGACATCGAGACGGTCTTCATCATGGCCAACGACGCGTACTTCTACGTGGCGTCGAACCTGGTCAAGGAGGCTAGGCGGCTCGGTGGCGATGTCGCGGGGCTCGTGCCGGAGGTCGTGGCGCGCAGGCTCGAGGAGCGCTTCGGCCCCACGCCGCCAGCGAAGGACGGGCAGTAGCCCGGTTGGCTTCGGAAGGCTGGCGGACGCCAGTGGCCGTCGCGCGCGAGCTCGCGCATCAGGGGTAGATCCACCAGCGTGAGCTTGCCGTTGCGCAGCTCCAGGCTGGTCGCCTCGCCGTGCTCGATGGCGTGTCGCACACGGAGCCAGGCCGAGAGGTAGACCGCGTCGCGCGCCACACCACCCCCGCGGTGGGCACGCAGACCCATGACTACGGCGTCGAGGGCGGAGAAGCCATACTCGCGGTGCAGCATGCGAACGGTCTCGTGGAAGGAGGCCCCTTCGTGCATGGAGTCGGTGGCCAGCACGCGCGCCGCCAGCGTGCGCACGCGGTGTCCGTCGAGCAGACCCGCCTCCTCCTCGAGGTAGATCGCGACGCCCTCCTGATCCGCGAAGGAGCCCGCCGTGCCCAGGGCCAGCACGCCCAGTGGTTGCGCGCGGCCGTTGGCGCCCGAGAGCAGATGACCGAGCACCTCGTGCACCGCGAGCCGAGCCGCTTGGCGCGCACCGAAGCGGCGGTCCGCCAGGTAGACCGTGCGTTCACCCGCCGCCGCATCCGAGACCAGACGCGCGTCGATCTTCACCTGGATCTCCAGGCGCGCGTGCTGCGCCGCATCGTGCATCAGCCCGGCGGCGCTCACCGCTTCCTCCTCCTCCTCCTCCTCCTCCTCCTCCTCCGCCTCCGCCGGCAGCACCTCCTCTTCGCGTTCGTCCGCGACGTCGGCCAGCAAGCGCCTCGCCACGTCGCGCACAGGGCGCTGGCTCGCGCCCAGAGGCACCGGCAGATCGCCCTTGCCGTACAAGCGCGCGGCGATCGGTCGCACGGCGCCGGGGTCACCGACGGACGCGAGCAGCGACAGCTCCAACTCGAGCTCCTCGATGCGCGCGGCGTAGAGCGGCGCGCCGGGCATGTCCTTGGCCATCTCCCGCGCGTGGTCCAGGGCACGCAAGGCCGGCAGGATGCTCGCAGGGCGCTGCGTCTCCTCCGTGCGCGTCAGCCGCTCCCCGCGCGTCAGCGCGCGCGCGAGGCGTAGACGCTCCGCGGTGTTGGCCCGCGCAGTGAGCCTCGGCAGGATGCGCGCGGCTTGCTGAACCTGAGCGAGCAGTGCGTCCAGTGCAGCCCTTCGCTTTGAGCTCCTCAGAGCAGCTCCGTCGCGCGCTCCGCGAGTTCACTGCGCTCGCCCTTGAGCAAGGTGACGTGCCCGCCGATGTTCTCCTCGCGGAAACGCTCGGCCACGATCGTCAGGCCGTTGCTGGCGGCGTCCACGTAGGGGTTGTCGATCTGGTAGGGGTCACCCGTCAGCACGATCTTGGTGTCGGCGCCGCAGCGCGTGATCACCGTCTTCACCTCGTGGGGTGTCAGGTTCTGCGCCTCGTCGACGATCAGGTACTGATGCGGAAGCGAGCGTCCACGGATGTAGGTGAGCGGCTCGATCTGGATGACCCCGGCCGCGACCAGCTCGTGGTACTCGCGGAATTCGCCGACGCGCTTGCGCCCTGTGCCGAAGATGTACTCGAGGTTGTCGAAGATGGGCTGCATCCAGGGGTTGAGCTTCTCCTCGATGGTGCCGGGCAGATAACCGACGTCACGACCCAGGGGGAAGATCGGCCGGGACACCAAGAGCCTGGCGTGGCTTCCGTCCTCCACCACCGACTGCATGCCGGCGGCGATGGCGAGCAGCGTCTTTCCCGTGCCCGCTTTGCCCACGAGCGTGACCAGATGCACCTCGGGATCGAGCAAGAGATCGAGCGCGAAGTACTGCTCGAGGTTTCGCGGCCGCACGTTCCACGCGCCCTCGCGGCCGACGCGAAGCGGTCGCACGGTCTCGCTCGCGCTCAGGTAGCGACCGAGCGCCGTATGCCGCGGCTGCGCGCGATCTCGAAGCACGATGCCCGCCTGCGGATGCAGCCCTTCGATCTCGCCCAGCGACGTGATGTCGACCGTCTCCCGCCGACCCAGCGAGTCCACCATGCTCGCGGGTGCGTCGAGCGTGAAGACGCCCGAGTAGAGGTCGTCGATGGAGATGCGCCCGCCTTCGTAGTTCTCGGCGCGCAGGCCGAAGGCGTCGGCGCGGATGCGCAGGTTCGTGTCCATCGTCACGAACACGACCGTGCGCCCCGGGTGCTTGCGCTTCTCGTCCAGCGCCGTGCGCAGGATCGCGCGATCCATGGCGCCGTGGTCCGATCCCGGGCGATGGTCGGCGTCGTCGGGCAGCGCGACTCGCAGCGTGCCGCCGCTCTCGAGCTTCACGCCCTCCTCCAGGGTGTGCCCATTGCTGACGCGCAGCTCGTCGAGGCTGCGGGCGACTTGCCGTGCGTTCCGGCCGCGCTCCGAGAGCTCCTTCTTGAACTGGTCCACCTCTTCGATCACGAAGATGGGGATGACGATGTCGTTCTCCTCGAACTTATAGATCGCGCGCGGATCGTGGAGGATGACGTTGGTGTCAAGGACGAAGATCTTGGACAAGGAAGCTCCGTGGCAGCGCGGGGATCGTGGGCGAACACGGCCCCCTACGACGAAGTGCGATTTCTAACTCCGATGAGCAACAAGGTCACCCCGAAGGTTGCCATGGGAGAGGCGTCGTCCCGGGATGGCTCCGAGTGTAGACTGGTTCCGTTCCCCTTGGGAGGCGCAAAGCCTCGAGGATTCGTTGGCATGCGGCACATGACCTGGTTTCGCTCGCTGGCTCTCTTCTCGATCTTCCTGGCCATGGCGTGCTCCGGCGGCCAGCGCTCGGACGGAGGCCTGGACGCCAGCGTCGACGCGGCCGACGCGAGCCCGACGGACGCGGCCGAGGTGGACGGCTCCGTGGACGGCTCCGTGGACGGCTCCGTGGACGGCTCCCTCGACGCGACCGTCGACGCGGGCTCCGACGCCACGACCCTGCCTGCCTACTGCAGCGACGGGCGGCGCAGCGGCGACGAGACGGCCATCGACTGTGGGGGCTCCTGCCTGGGCTGTGACGCGGGTTCGGCCTGCGCCTTCAACCGCGACTGCGCGAGCGGCATCTGCGACCACGCCGTCTGCCAATCCGCCAGCTGCGTCGATGGCACGCTGAACGGCGACGAGACGGACGTGGACTGCGGCGGCAGCTGTCCCAGCGCATGCCGAGTGGGCCTGGGCTGTGCCGTGGACGCGGACTGCATCGACCACGTCTGCCGCGCCGACCTGTGCATCCCGGCGATGTGCGCCGATGGTGCCCTCAGCGACACGGAGACGGACGTGGATTGCGGCGGCGAGATCTGCGATGCCTGCGGCGACGGCTTGCGCTGCGTGCTCGACAGCGACTGCGCCTCGACGCGCTGCCTGTTCAGCTTCTGTCTCGCCTCGAGCTGCACCAACGGCGTGCTCGACAGCGGCGAGGCCGACATCGACTGCGGCGGCGCGTGTCCGCTCTGCCCCAGCGGGAGCAGGTGCACGGCGGCCACGGACTGCGCCTCCGGCACCTGTGAGGGAGGCTCTTGCGTCGCGGGCGCGCGCAGCTGCTTCGAGCTCTTCACCGCCGACCCCAGCCTGCCTTCGGGCATGTACGAGATTCAGCCCGATCCCGCGGGCGCCATCTACGGCGTCTACTGCGACATGACGACCGACGGCGGCGGCTGGACCTTGGTGGCCTCGAGCCTCGGCGAAACGCTGAACGACGAGCGCTCCGACTGGTATGCCGACCTCTCCCGACCCGTGCCGACGGCCGCGCACACGGGCATCTGGGACGGTCTGAGGCCGCTCTTCGCCGCCGCGGGCGATGTGCGCTTCACCTGCAACACGACCCCGAGCGCTCCCGGTGAGACGGTCGACCTGAGCGTGTACGAGGTCGGTTGGTACAACGAGTGGACCCTCGGCTCGGACGACATGAGCTGCTTCGAGCAGAGCTCGGCGACCCACACCCTGCCCGCGCCCGCCCGTCGCGACAACCTCGCGGGGACGACCTTGCCCTTGGGTGACAACTGGAACGCCGGCTACCTCGTGGGGGAGGACAGCTGCAGCGACACCGGCGACTTCACCATCGACTTCGACGATCGCGGCATGGACAGCAACCAGAGCGACGGCACGGATTGGGGCGAGGACGACGGCAC
>Ga0100396_1002300_pt1 | contig 12521 bp, 7 predicted proteins | sample CryGeymeta201520_FD_81551 | JGI IMG/M metagenome (GOLD analysis project Ga0100396, IMG submission 81551) | Groundwater microbial communities from Crystal Geyser aquifers in Utah, USA - Crystal Geyser metaG 2015-20 | ecosystem: Environmental > Aquatic > Deep subsurface > Groundwater | place: USA... | reverse complement strand
TTTTTCCCATCTATAAATCATACTGATTTCTTTATGCCTTTAAAAGCTCTTTTCTCTTTATTTGAAGCCATGTTATACTTCTTGAAGTTCATCAGTTTACCCATACTCTTACACGATGAGCCTATTTTTATTTAAAGGCTCATTTTGACACTCCTATCCAAAGGTGTCCTTAAGCTGAAGCCCTTCCTGAAGTCCCAAGCTCCAATAAGCCTTGTCCCTTCTGCTTCATTTCGTTCTTGCTCTTTCACGTATTATCGGCTATTGCAAATAATGATAAAAGATTTTAATATTGAGGGAAAATTTGAACGGAGAAAATTAATGTTTCAATTTCATACATAAATAGATGCAATTAACACCCTATCATGCCAAATATTTTGCTTATGAGCTGACACGCCGGTATCCATCCGACAGTTTACAAAAGCTTGCCGCCTCGTTATCCGACGCACAGGTTGATTTAAATCCTCATCAGGTCGAGGCAGCCTTATTTGCCTTTCGCTCGCCGCTTTCAAAGGGCGCTATTTTGGCCGATGAAGTTGGATTGGGAAAAACCATTGAAGCAGGAATTGTTATTTCTCAGAAGTGGGCAGAACGCAAGAGAAGGATTCTGATTATTGTCCCTTCCAGTCTTCGCAAACAGTGGAATCAGGAATTAGCGGACAAATTTTTTCTGCCCTCTATTATTCTTGAGACAAAATCATTTAATCAGGAAATCAAAACTGGGAATCTGAATCCTTTTAAACGAGACAGCATTGTAATATGTTCTTACCACTTTGCAAGGACTAAGGACATATATATAAAACAGATCGAATGGGATCTGATAGTCATTGACGAGGCGCATCATTTACGGAATGTCTATAAGAACACCAATAAGATTGCCAACGCAATCAAGGCTGCCATAGCTCATGCGCCTAAGCTTCTGCTGACAGCAACACCCCTTCAAAATACCCTCATGGAGCTATACGGACTTGTGAGCATCATTGACGATTATACATTTGGGGATTTGACAAGCTTTAAGAGTCAGTTTGCCCGTTTGACCAACAATGATAATTTTGACGATTTAAAGGAGCGGTTAAAGCCCATTTGCAAACGTACATTGAGAAGGCAGGTTCTGGAATATGTGAAATACACCAACCGCATTCCCATAACACAGGAGTTTTATCCTACCGAGAATGAGCAGCTGCTTTATGACCTGATATCCGATTATTTGCAGCGGCAAAACCTTTATGCCTTGCCTGCAAGCCAAAGGCAATTGATGACACTTATTCTCCGCAAACTGCTCGCATCGTCTACTTATGCAATATCAGGCACATTAGAAGCCCTATCAAATAAATTGGATGCAGTTGTTGTAAATCAGGAAATAATGCCGGTGCTTGAAGAAACAGTTTCACAAGATTTTGAAATATTTGACGAGATGCAAGACGAGTGGACAGAGGACGAAGATGAGACAGAAGAAAAAAAGACTTACACTCCTGAAGAAATAAAATCAATAAAAGAAGAAAGCCAGTCATTAAAGGAATTTTATTCACTGGCCAAGGCAATAAAGAAGAACTCTAAAGGTGAAGTTTTACTGACTGCATTGAAGGCAGGCTTTGCCGAGGCTGAGAAACGGGGCGGAGTTAAAAAAGCGGTTATTTTTACCGAATCAACAAGAACACAGAAATATCTTGAAAATATTTTGGAGAATACTGAATACAGCGGAAAGATAGTCTTATTCAACGGGTCAAATACCGACCAAAAATCACAAGGAATTTATAATAGGTGGATAGAGAGGCATCAAGGGACTGACAGGATTTCAGGTTCAAAAAGCGCGGACATGAGGGCAGCTTTAGTGGATTATTTCAGAGACGAAGGAATAATAATGATTGCAACCGAAGCAGGCGCTGAAGGAATTAATTTGCAGTTTTGCTCATTGGTCGTTAATTATGACCTTCCGTGGAATCCACAGAGGATTGAGCAGAGGATCGGCAGATGCCACCGTTACGGACAAAGGCATGATGTGGTTGTGGTTAATTTCCTGAATAAAAAGAACGCTGCTGACCTGAGGGTATATCAACTTCTCTCAGAGAAATTTAAGCTTTTTGAAGGCGTCTTCGGCGCAAGCGATGAGGTGCTTGGAAGTATTGAATCAGGCGTAGACTTTGAAAAGCGCATTGCACAGATTTATCAGCAATGCAGGACAGAAGAAGAAATACAGACTGCATTTGATGCCCTTCAGAAAGAGATGGAGCCGCAGATTGACGAGACAATTAGTCTTACAAGACAGAGGCTCCTTGAAAACTTCGATGAAGAGGTTCACGAAAAACTCAGGATCAATTTACAGGAAAGCAGGGATTATCTAACAAAATATGAAAACTGGCTCTGGCAGGTTACGAAATATTATCTTGAGCCGTATGCCGATTTTGCCGAAGATGGTTATTCTTTCGTGTTGCGAGAAAACCCATTTGGGAATGAAACAATACATCCGGGACCCTACAGAATAGGCAAGAATATTGAAGACGCTAACATTTACAGGATTGGACATCCTCTTGCGCAGCGTCTTATTGATAAGTGCAAATCCATATCGCTTGATAGTCGGGAGGTAGTCTTTGATTACTCAAATACACCTAAGAATATCAGCGTTCTTGAACCTCTTATAGGAAAATCAGGCTGGCTGTCAATAATGAATCTGACCACCCATTCTTTTGAAACGGAAGACCATATTCTCATGTGTGGAATAGCTGATGATGGCTTGGAACTTGACATTGAACAATGTCAAAGGCTTTTTTCCTTATCAGCTGCTGTAAGCCCTTTCCTTGATAAGGGGTGGGCAGGGATGGCTGAAAAACAAATCGAAAAAATTGCTCACAGACAAAAGGAAGAAATTCTGCAAAACAATGCTGAACGCAATGGGGGCTTCTTTGATGATGAAATGGAAAAGCTGGATAAATGGGCTGATGACGTAAAGAGCAGCATTGAGTTAGAATTGAAAGAGCTTGACAGGGACATAAAGGCCAGGAAGACAGAGGCCAAGAAAATCCTGAAGCTTGAGGAAAAGTTATCAGCGCAGAGAGATATCAAAGAAATGGAAAAGAAGAGAAATACTTTACGGCAAAACCTTTATCAGGCGCAGGATGAGGTGGACGTGCGAAAGGAAAATCTGATTAATGAAATAGAGGCAAGGTTAAAGCAGAAGATAGAAAGCAATGAATTGTTTACTATAAAATGGAAAGTGGTTTAGAAGGGGACATTGATAAATGATTGATGCCGGCAATGTAAATATTCTTATCAAAGAAGGCGAGGGATTAACCGTTGAGTGTAAGGAGAGGTACACTTCCAAGATTGACCGCGACATCGTCGCTTTTGCTAATTCAAAAGGCGGGCTATTACTGCTCGGAGTTGATGACTCAGGAAGGGTTGTCGGAGAGAAGCTGACTAACAAAATGAAAGCGGAAATAAATACTATTGCCCGGAATTGTGACCCATCAATTCACCTTAAGAATATCCGTCAAGTGGGGGAAATTGTTGTCATTGAGGTTCCGGAGGGAGATGAAAAGCCATACAGTTCATCATCCGGTTATTTCAGGAGGCTGGACGCAGTAACACAGAAGATGACGCAAAGAGAAGTGCGGGCTATTTTTCGCGAGACTGAGGATATCTCTTTTGAGGATATCTTCCGCAGAGATTTAAGCCTTAATGATATATCACTCAAAAAAGTCAAATCATTTTTACGGGAAGCGAATATGTCTTACCATATCAGCAAGGCAAATCTTTCTTCTTTTCTTACGAGTCTGAGTATTTGCAAAAAGGACAAAATCAACAATGCGGGAGCGTTAATGTTTGCTTCTAAACTTGGAAGATTTATCCCTCATGCTGAAAGTATTTTTGCGGCATTTAAGGGAACAGGCAAAACTAATATTTATGACCGGTATGATGTAAAAGACGACCTTTTAATCCAGTTTAATGAAGCCGTTGCTTTTCTTAAGAAACATTTGAATGTCCGCAGTGAAATTCGGGGGTTTGACCGGTTCGATATTTATGAGATTCCGTTAGACGCCTTAAGGGAAGCTGTTGTTAATGCGATTGTCCACAGGAATTACACGATTAAAGGAACAAGTGTATATGTAAGGGTTTTTGATGACCGTGTGGAAATAGAGAATCCCGGGGGACTGGCTGACGGAATCGCGAAGCGGGACTTTGGCAAGTCTTCAGTGAGGAGAAATCCGATCATCGCCGATCTGTTCCATCGCATGGGTAAAGTTGAGCGAATGGGTACAGGCATTGAACGTATGCGAGAACTCATGCGTGACGCCGGGCTGAAAGAGCCCGTATTTGAAATGGATGCATTCTTTCGGGTCACTTTTTATCGTGATCCCCGTTATTCTCTTAAAGCGGATAAAGAAACCGGGGAGAAAAGTACGGAGAAAGTACGGAGAAGGTACGGAGAAAGTACGGAGAAAGGATTGGCAGAAAGTTGGGTGAAAAAGTTGGGTGAAAAGTTGGGTGAAAAGTTGGGTGAAAATGAAAAAGGAATTTTAGAACTAATTGCGAAAAACAGATTTATAACAATACCTGAACTTTCAACGATGTTAGGAATAAGCACAACATCTGTGGAAAACAACCTTGCAAAACTGAAAGTGAAAAAAATATTGAAACGCATTGGCCCTGATAAAGGCGGGCATTGGGAGATTGTGGATGTCTAAACCCCAAAAACTTGAACTCACATGGATAGGGAAGGATGAGCTGCCGAGGCTGGAGCAATAATCAGGAAAATATAAATGAAAGATAATCAATCAATTATAGAAAAGCTTATTTCCTGGGATGAAACCATGTTTTTTGAATCAAAGCGCGTTTCAGGGAAAATGGTCAGAAAAGCTCTCGAAACCATTGTAGCCTTCGCCAATACAGAGGGCGGTTTTCTGGCGCTGGGGATGGAAGATTATTCAAAGGCAAAAGGAAGCGACCGCCTTATAGGTATCCATGAGAATCCAGAAGCAGTTGACGAACTCAGGCAAAAAGTTCAGCACCAAATTACTCCGCCGATAGATGAGATTTCATGGACAACACTTCAGTGCGAACTAAAAGACGGGATTTCCGGAGAAATTATTATTATAGACGTTCCTAAAAGCCCTAAAGTGCATTCCATCGTTGAAGATGGGACATGGAAACGCCTCGATAAAGGCAACCGTGAGATGACCGCTTCCGAGATCAATGATATTTGCTTTTCAAGGGGTGTAATCAGCGCAGAGAGCGAACTCGTAGATGTTCCGTTTGAACTTCTTCATACAGATTTATGGAAAAGTTACTGCGAAAGCAGGGGGATTAGTTCGGGCGACATCAAAGATAGAATGTTCAGAATCGGCCTGGCACGAAAAAAGAATGAGGGAATCTTGCCTACAAGAGCGGCTGTCCTGTGTTTTGCAGAAGATCCTTCAGGTATTTTATCCTCAAAGACCACTGTGAGAATATTTCATTATGCCGGAATACGTATCGAACATGGTACGGTTCCCAACCTGCTCAAGCCTCCGAAAACAATTAGCGGTCCGCTAATAAAACAAATTGCTGATGCATATGCATATGTAATTAATGAAATAGCAAAGGGTCTGACTCTTGCAAAGTCCGGCTTTGAGACCATTCATCGTTATCCTACGCGAGCTATCAGAGAGGCGATAACCAATGCCGTTATCCACCGAGACTATCACATAAACAGAGATATTCACATACGGCTTTTTGACAATCGCATAGAAGTTGAAAGCCCCGGTCTCTTACCCGGTAATATCACGACAAAAACCATTGAGTACGCAGGTTCTTTCAGCCGTAATCCTTTGATTGTAAACGGTCTCAGAGAGTTCCCCGAGCCTCCGAATATAGATGCCGGAGAAGGAGTAAGGATGATGTTTGCTACCATGCGCGCACAGGGTCTTTATCCTCCCTTTTATTTTTCGCGAAGGGATTCAATAGTTGTCTATTTGCTCAATGAAGAACGGCCTCCTATATGGGAGCAGGTCAGCGACTGGATTGACCGAAATGGATTTATAACAAACGGCCAATTGTGCAAGATTGCGTCAGTTGACACACTGAAGGCGTCAAAAATGCTTAAGAAGTGGGTTGATCTGGAGATGCTTGAAGTGGACATGAGTAAGGGTAAAAAGAACGCTCGTTATCGAAAGGCAGGTTCAGCGGCAGAGAAAAAAGTTATTGGTTTATTATCCGGCCTCTTGGATAATAAGAAGGAGCCGTTTCTAAAATTGTAATATTTTCAATGAGTTGCAGGGATTTTTATTATCCTTAAGGAAGAAAAACAGGCTGAATAGCAAAGTGATATGAACAACAAAAAACAAAAACTCGAACTCACATGGATAGGGAAGGATGAGCAGCCACTGGATGCCGATTTGTTCACGCCGACAAGGAGAGGTTTATGACAGAGCCAATGATTACTTGTCCGAAATGCAAGACGGATATCAAGCTAACAGAATCGCTTGCGGCGCTACGCAGGAGCGACAGAAAACTTTTATGCAAGTAATTAAAAGTACAAAGAAAGGCATTGATTATCTTATTAAAATTCTTAAGGATAAGAAGACAACAGTTACCCGCGCCGTCTTCTGGAAAATACCGCATCATACGCAAGGAGAAGATGTTTCTCTGAAGATCGGGAGATATACTAAAACTCCCGGGCAACCTGAGACGCCAGAAAGTGGTTGGCCAAAAAGCGAATTAACGCTTGACAATGATGAATTCAAAGCGCTGCTCAATTTCATCGAAGAAAATTATGAGCCTTTTAAGCAGGGCGTAAAGCGATTTATACCGATTGAGCAAAAGTTTGACCCGGCAAGTTTGGCGCACTTGAAAGGGATATTTGATAATCCGGATAAGAAAAAAGTTCTTGATTTTATAGCAGCAAATAACATCTTGCCAGACGACTTGATTGCAGGTTTGCAGAGTCAGGAAAGAATAAAGGCGGTAAACGGATTCGAGATGATGTTGAATCAGAATTTGGTAGAAAAAGAATGGCAGGCATGGTTTACGAAGAACGACTGGGTTTTGGGAAGCGAGTTTGTAAGAATTTTGGATGAAAGAGAAATAGACACGGGCAATATTGCAGATTATCTGATGGAGGCATACGACGGTTTTTTGGATATTATTGAGATCAAGAGACCCGATAGCAGACTGAAGTTTTGGGCTGAAGCACTTGACCACGACAATTACGTTCCTTCAACAGATCTCATAAAGGCGATAACGCAAGCAACAACATATATCTATGAAGTGGAGAGGGAAGCCAATAGCGTGAAGTTCCTTGAGCGGGTAGGCAATGTCAAAACGATTAAGCCGAGGTGTATCTTGATATTTGGACGGTCTAACAATTGGAATGATGTACAAAAGGCGGCATATAGGATTTTGAATTCGAGTTATCACAATTTGACGATAATGACATATGATCATGTTTTAGATAGGGCAAAAAGGATATTAGGGCTTGAAGAAGATATTGAGCCATTTTAATTAGAATGAAAAACTATCGAAACAAATGAATAACAAAAAACAAAAACTTGAACTCACATGGATAGGGAAGGATGAGCAGCCGAGGCTGGAGCCGAGGATATTGATTGAAGACCCGGAGAGGTCTTACGGACACACCCCTAACCCCTCTCAAGAGGGGAATTTTAAAAGCAACATGCTTATCCACGGCGACAACCTTCTTGCGCTCAAGGCGCTTGAGCAGGACTTTGCAGAAAAAATTAAATGTATCTATATTGACCCACCTTTTAACACTGGCGCAGCCTTTGAGCATTACGATGATGGATTAGAACACTCAATATGGCTGGATCTAATGTATAGAAGAATTAAGATTTTGCATGGCCTTTTAAGAAGCGATGGATTTATGACCGTACATTTAGATGACAGCGAAGCGTCATACATGAAGGTATTTTTAGATGAAATTTTTGGAAGAGCCAATTATTTAAATACGATTACTATTTCAGCTAATAGCCCATTTGGGTTTAAGCATACTTCAAAATCCATATTCAAAACCGCTAATTTTTTATTTCTTTATGCAAAGGATATTACCAAATCGCAAATTAAAACATTATACAAGGCAAGGGAATATGATACTGCTTACAAATTCATTTTAAAAGAAAGAACAACTGACTACAAGCAATGGGCTTGGGTCTTAGTTGCTGAAGAAACTGCTATTAATTTAGGTTTTGAAAGTGCAAATAAAGCAAAAAGAATTTTAGGAAAAAATGATTTTGAGAAGGCTGTTGCCGAATACGCTATTGCAAACTGTGAGCGGGTTTTTCGAACTGCATCTGTTACAGGTGGAGCTTTGCAAAAAAGAAGAACAACCATAGAGCAATCCAAAACAAATAGGAATAAAATATTTACACATCCTAACGATGATATGCCATATTTTTTCTTAAATGGTGAAAGAATTCTTTTTTACGATGAAAGAATGCAACTCATTGATGGGAAGAAACAGCCAGGTGAAGTTTTAACAGACATGTGGAATGATATTAGTTGGGAAGGAATAGCTACAGAAGGAGACGTCGACTTTCCAAAAGGTAAAAAACCAGAAAAACTTATTGAAAGAATAATTGATTTAACAACGATGGAAGGCGATTGGGTTCTTGACTCTTTTGGCGGTTCCGGCACAACCGGCGCTGTTGCTCACAAGATGGGAAGAAAATGGATTATGGTAGAACTTGGCGAACATTGTCATACTCACTGTCTTCCGCGATTGCAAAAAGTTATTGACGGCACAGATCAGGGCGGAATCTCAAAGGCTGTGGGTTGGCAGGGCGGCGGCGGATTCAAATATTATTACCTTGCACCGAGCCTGTTGAAAGAAGACAAGTACGGCAACTGGATTATTGACGAGCGGTACAATCCCAACATGCTTGCGGCAGCTATGGCAAAGCATGAGGGATTTAAATACAGCCCGGATGAGACTGTTTACTGGAAGCAGGGGAAGTCAACGGAAAAGGATTATATCTTCACTACCACCAATTTCATCACAGTTGAATTCCTGGACAAAATCCATGAAGAGATGCAAGCAGAGGAGAGCCTTTTAATCTGTTGTAAATCTTTTTCAAGGCCATGTGGCAATCGCTATCCAAATATCACAGTCAGAAAGATTCCGAATATGCTTCTCGGGCGGTGCGAATTTGGCAAAGAGGATTACAGCCTGAATATAATCAACATGCCGGTTAATCCGGACGAACCAGAATTTGTTCCAGTCGGGATGCCTGCTAATAGTAAAAGCACTAAATCCAAAAAAGGAAAGCCCAGGAAAGAAGCATCGCTTTTTGAGGAGGAAGCCGAGTAATGGATAGAATAGCGATCAATATCAAAAACAGATTGAGCCTCCGGCCTCCACAAACAGAGAGCTTGAACATCCTTGCTGAATTGGCTGATAAGCTATCCCTGACAAAAACACCAACCACCCCTGACCCCTCCTTAACCAAGGAGGGGAGTTTAAATAACAACATCAAAAGCTCCCCGCCTATTTTAGGAGGGGATAAAGGGGTGGTAAATAATGAGTTGAATTCACAGCTTGAAATAGTAAGAAGCGCTTACCCCACCTGCACAGACTTTGAGCGCAACTTTCCCTCAATCTGCTTTGCACTGGCTACAGGTGTAGGGAAAACCCGCTTGATGGGAGCTTTTGTCGCTTACCTCTATTTGGCAAAGGGAATTAAGAACTTCTTTGTTCTTGCTCCGAACCTGACGATTTACAATAAGTTGATTGAGGATTTTTCCAATTCAACACATCCGAAATATGTCTTTCAGGGTATTGGAGAATTTGTTCATAATCAGCCGGTGATTATTACAGGAGATAATTACACTAACTCAAAGCTCTTTGATTCAGATGTCCATATCAATATTTTCAATATCTCGAAAATCAATGCGGAGACAAGAGGCGGTAATGCCCCACGCATAAAAAGACTTTCTGAGTTTCTTGGGGAATCATATTTCAATTATTTATCTAATTTAGATGACCTTGTACTTTTAATGGACGAGTCCCACCACTACCGCGCGAACAGGGGCATGGAAGTTATAAATCAACTGAATCCTGTTATTGGACTTGAGCTTACTGCAACTCCAAAGATTGAGCGAAGCGGAGGGGCCATCAAATTCAAAAACGTGGTGTTTGAATATTCTTTAGCAAAGGCTATTCAGGACGGGTTTGTAAAAGAGCCTGCTGTAGCCACAAGAAAGGATTTCGATCCTTCGCACTATTCCCCTGAGGAGTTGGACAGAATAAAGCTTGAGGATGGAGTCCGTATCCATGAAGATACAAAAGTTGCTCTGGATATATATGCAAGGGATAACAAGGTTAATATCATAAAGCCCTTTGTATTGGTGGTTGCGAAGGATATTGACCATGCCAGAAAGCTCAAAGAACTTATAGTGTCCAGTTCATTCTTTGAAGGTTACTATGCTGATAAGGTTATGGAAATTCATTCAAATCAGACTGGGGAAGAAAAGGATGACAATATATCACAGCTGGTTTCATTGGAGAACCCTAATAACAAAATGGAAATTGTCATACACGTGAATATGCTGAAGGAAGGCTGGGACGTTACCAACCTGTATACCATTATCCCGCTGCGCACTTCGGCATCGGAAACCCTGACGGAACAGACAATAGGCCGTGGTCTGCGATTGCCCTATGGGAAAAGAACCGGAGATAACAAAGCGGACAAACTTACAATTGTTGCACATGACAAGTTTCAGCAAATTATTGATAAGGCAAATGAACCGGATTCCATTATCAGAATAGAAAATATCATCACAATTGACCCCCAGGAATTAAGTCAACCCAAGGTAGTAATTACTTCTGCTTCTTCAGTTGAAGAAAAGTATAAGGAAGAGCAAAAGAGAATAGAGACCATCACAGAACCAGCCGAAAAGCAGAAAGCACAAATCAGCCTGGATAGTAAGAAGTCTATTCTTGCTGTATTGCCTGAGATGAGCAGTACTGTAACTAATATTACGGAACTGAAGAAAGATGAAATCAAACAGATTGTTGTAGAGAAAGTAAAAGAGAAGATATATAGCACTCCTCAGCAGGCCATGTTTGCGGGAGACCTGATTAAGGAGGTTGAAGCTGCTTACGATGCTGTTGTAGATGATTTTACCGGCAATATCATTGAAATACCGAGAATCAGCATTCAGCAGTCCGATGAAGTAATATCCGGGTTTAAGGATTTTGATTTAGATACCAGGAACCTGAACCTTCAACCTGTGTCAGAGGAAATATTGAGAAGGACCCTCAGACCACAGGAAAATGATTCAGACAGCATATTTGGGAAGGGCAGAATCATTATTGATAGTCCGGAAAAAATTATTGTGAATGAGTTAATTAATCACTCGGAAATAGATTACGATATGCAGTCAGATTTATTGTTTAAATTAGCGGGACAAGCAATGGAGAAGTTTAAAACATATCTTGATGATGATAATTTGATGAATGTTGTGCAATCGCAGAAACGTGAAATCGGAAGCTATATTTATTCGCAAATGATGGAGCTTTTTTATTGCAAAGCCCCCAGTTATGAAAAACCGATTGTGAAACCATTTTCGAAGATTGAAGAACATAATTTTTCGAAATATGCTAAAGATGCTGTCCATGATTATAGAGACACCATTACACCTACCAATGCCATTCCTTCAAAGGTCTTTAGCGGTTTCAAAAAAGCAAGTCATAATTTATACAAATTTGATTCCAAAACTGAGAAGGATTTTGCCGCTATTTTAGAGCAGGATAAGGCTGTTCAGAAATGGCTGAGACCGGCTCAAAACCAATTTCATATTTATTGGGAGCATAACTCGAAAAGATACTGCCCTGATTTTGTTGTTGAAGCCGCAGATTGCATATATATGGTTGAAACCAAGAAAGAAGGGGATATGGAAAGCTCAGATGTTCAGGAAAAGGCAACAGCTGCCATCAAGTACTGCAACCACGCCACTGAATTTAACCTGTGTCATGGCAAGAAGCCTTGGAAGTATGTTCTGATACCTCATAATGCTGTGCTGGCAAATATGGGTTTTGAGACACTGACAAGAAAATATGAAACTACAACTTAACAGCATTGAGAGATAATTGCTGAAGTGGGAAGATAACTCAATCCTCAACTCATGGCCTGAATACTTGTTTGCCGACATGCAGGTTGGTAAGATAAAAAGGATTTGAGTGCATGAAAAGGGAAAAGAAACATGGCTTTTCGCCTCGGCGAATCGAGGTAATAAAAGCAGAAGGCAAAGGCAGGAGTTTAATCGAGATAATTCCTCGATGCTCTGCATCGGGGTTCAGGCTCCTTGCCTTTTCTCGATACCCCGTCAGCTTGCTGCGGGGTAGTTCATTCTATGTCCTGGCATGAGCATGTTGTTGATGGTTCTGGATTAGGTTCTGGATTAAAGGCTACTGTGACATACTGTGACATTTTACTGCGACTCTCTCCGTTTTCTGCCGAATGATTTTAAAAATGCTATGAATAGTGCGAGTCAGTCTCTTACAACAGACTTTATGATCTTTTGGCAAACAGACG